>ERZ824600.370-NODE-370-length-66684-cov-5.001021_pt1 | contig 66684 bp, 47 predicted proteins | sample MGYA00519933_ERZ824600 | MGnify/ENA primary metagenome ERZ824600 (study PRJEB31778, sample SAMEA3449178) | human gut metagenome | biome: human gut; feature: human-associated habitat; material: faeces | place: United Kingdom | collected 2010/2012 ...
TCTCAATTGCTACTCTTTTTTTCTTGCTGTAACACTTCTATTGTAATCCTACAAATGCCTGTCATTCGGTGTGAATTTATTATTGACTTTTTATTCATAAAGTCTTATAATTATGACAGCTTATTTTTTACAGCGAATCTGCCGCGGTTGACGGCAGACGTACCATCCGCATCTGCCGCACCCGTGTGCGGCATGCGAAAAAAACATTTTAACGGAAAGGAATTTTTCGACATGAAAAAATTCATCAGAGCCGCAGCGCTTATTATGGCAGCTGCATCGCTCGCCGCGCTCGTTTCCTGCGGCAAGACGAACAGTGATAACGACAAGAACAAGGACAAAACATGGGTCATTGTGACCGATACCGTTTTCAAGCCCTTTGAGTTCAGAGATGAGAAGGATAATCTCGTCGGTATCGACGTTGACATCGTTGCCGCTGTCGCAGCGGATCAGGGCTTTAAGTACGAGCTTCAGAGCCTCGGTTGGGATGCATCCATTCAGGCATGCCAGTCCGGTCAGGCAAATGCCATGATCGCAGGTGCTTCCATCACCGAGAAGCGTGTAAACGAGGGCTGGATATTCTCCGACAGCTACTATGATGCCGCACAGTGCATGGCTGTTGCTATTAACTCCGACATCAACGGCTTTGATGATTTGAGCGGCAAGCTCGTCTGCGTAAAGAACGGAACCCAGGGCGCGGATTATGCCGAGAGCCTTAAGGATCAGTACGGCTTTAACCTTACCTATGTTGAGGATTCGCCTACAATGTATCAGTACGTATCCGGCGGTCAGGCTGTTGCCTGCTTCGAGGACACCCCCATTATGGCGTCCACCATTCACGATCAGAACGACACCTATCAGCTCCGCATCGTTGAGGGCTCCGAGAACGACGGCGCAGGCTACGGCATGGCTATCTTCGACGAGTCGAACAAAGAGCTGATCGATATGTTCAACGCAGGTCTTAAAAACATCAAGGCAAGCGGAAAGTACGACGAGATACTCGCTAAGTATCTCGGCTGAGTCCCGTCCCGCGCCCGTGGCGCGGCTTGTACAGAATAAAAGACGCCGTGAACCGCTCCGCGCCTTGCTGCGGGGCGGCTTCGGCGCATTATACGCCATAAATATACAACGACATACAACAAGAGCGGCGGTGTGCTCGCGCTGCGGCGCCCATCTCGGCGGCGGGCGTGCTCCCGCTGCGCCTCTGTCGGGCGGATACTGCGCATTCCCCGCGCATATGCCGTCCGGTTGAGTGCTTTTTGAGGCTGTGTATGACGATGCAGCTCTGTTTTTTTGAAAGGGGATCTCTGTTTGAATACCGTTATAGATCAGTACGGGCAGATACTGCTTGAGGCGATGGGGCAAACGCTGCTTCTCGCGCTTTACGGTCTGCTCTTTGCGTGCATTCTCGGACTGATATTCGGAATGCTCAGCGTTGTTAAAAATAAGGTCTGCAACGTCATTGCCTACATATTCGTTTATGCTATTCGCGGCGTGCCGATGATCGTTCTTGCCTTCTTTATCTTCTTCGGCGTGCCGTATCTTTTCAACACGATTTTTGAGGGGCTTTTTGCCGAAAAGATAACGCTCACCGCGCTTCAGGCGGGTACCGCGTGTCTCGCGCTCAACTGCGGCGCGTACATGTCGGAGATAATCCGCGCGGGAATACAGTCGGTCGACCGCGGTCAGATGGAGGCTGCGCGCAGCCTCGGAATGACCTATTGGCGCTCGATGTTTAAGGTAGTTCTCCCGCAGGCTATACGCACAATGATACCCTCTATCATCAATCAGTTCATTATCACGCTCAAGGACACCTCTATCCTCTCGGTCATCGGCTTTCCGGAGCTGGTCAACAAGGCAAAAAACGTCGTCTCCAATACCGGTAAGTCGTTTCAGACATGGGCTATCGTAGCGTTTATGTATCTGGTCGTTATCACACTGCTCTCGGTACTTGCGAAGCAGCTCGAAAGGAGACTTAACCGTGGCAGAAAGCATTAAGGAAGCAAACGTCAAGATACACGTTAAGGGACTTGCCAAGCATTTCGGCAGGACCGAGGTGCTGCGCGATATCTCCACCGACATTCACGAGGGCGAGGTCGTCTGTATAATCGGACCCTCCGGCGGCGGAAAGTCCACCTTTCTCCGTTGCCTGAACAAGCTCGAGGCACCGAGTGCGGGCACCGTTATCGTCGACGGCGCGGACATCTGCGACCGCCGTACCGATATCAATAAGGTGCGCGAAAAGATAGGAATGGTCTTTCAGCACTTCAATCTGTTCAATAATTACAGCGTTCTCGATAACCTGACGCTCGCTCCGATGAATGTCAAAAAGGAGAGCAAGGCGCAGGCTCGCGAAAAGGCGCGCAAGATGCTCGATATCGTCGGACTCGGCGAAAAGGCGGATGCCTATCCCGATCAGCTCTCCGGCGGACAGAAGCAGCGCGTGGCTATCGCCCGCTCTCTCTGCATGGATCCGGATATAATGCTGTTCGACGAGCCGACCTCGGCGCTCGACCCCGAGATGGTCGGAGAGGTGCTGCGCGTAATGAAGAAGCTCGCCTCCGACGGCATGACGATGGTCATAGTGACGCACGAGATGGGCTTTGCCCGCGAGGTCGCGGACCGCATTCTCTTTATCGACGGCGGTTATATCGCCGAGGAGGGAACGCCGGAGGAGGTCATCGGCAGTCCGAAGAACGAGCGTACGAAGAATTTCCTTGCAGCAGTCCTCGATGTAAAGTGACACGCAGCAGGTCGGCATTTGCATCTGTTTGATCGAAATAAACAGAACCGCGGTGCCGTAATAATAATGTGCTCCGCTGACAAGCAGCAAGATTGAAAAAAGCAAGCGAAAATGGTTCAACTCCCCATGCTGCGCAGCAGGGGGAGCTTCAGATTGTTGAAAAAGTCACCCGAAGGGGTGGCTTTTTCGCGTAAAAAGAAAGTGGAAAAGAACAAACAATTGAAAAGAATATCTATAAACTACGACCGCAAGAGCGTAATTGATCCCGCTTTGGCGCGGCACATACTGCATCACACGAACATACCGAATCGGCTTTTTCAGAGGTCTTTCGAGAAAAAACCTCACCGCGTCGGCGTGGTGCAAACGAAAGTCTCGCAGAGCGGACAAAATTTTTGCCCGCCTTTAATTACATAGGCGGTATTTTCCTTGACAAAAGGGCGGGGATGTATTAAAATGTTTAAGTGTTTATCATAGGCACAATAATAATATGTACGAACTCGAAACCGGCGGGCGAAAGAGCTCGGTTTTCGGTGACTTTTTGCGGCGCGTATGTGCCGCATCGAACGGGCGGCTCGGGCAGTGCCGACCGCACGGCAAAAGGGAGGAGAATTATCATGGAGGACAGCTCGAAGAAGCTCAGCGAGCAGCTGCTGTTTAAGGCAAAGAATGCATATGACGACGGTGCCGAGGGAACCGCGCAGAAGGCGCGCGACTATGCCGAGGGCTACAAGGCGTTTCTCGATGCGGCAAAGACCGAGCGCGAGGCGGTAAAGCGCGGCATAGAAATGGCGGAGGCTGAGGGCTTCCGACCGTTCCGCTTCGGCGAAAAGCTCGAGCGCGGCGGAAAATACTACTACAACAACTGCGGAAAGTCGCTGTATCTCTTTTCGCTCGGCAGCGAGGACATCGAGCGCGACGGCATCCGCATAACGGCGGCGCATGTCGATTCACCCCGCCTCGATCTCAAGCAGCATCCCCTCTTTGAGGAGGGCGGCTTCTCGTATTTCAAGACCCATTATTACGGCGGTATCAAGAAGTACCAGTGGGTGACTATCCCGCTCGCACTGCACGGCGTTGTCGTCCGCGCGGATGGCAGCACGGTCGATGTGTGCGTCGGCGAGGACGAGAGCGACCCGCTCTTTACCATCCCGGATCTTCTTATCCATCTTGCCTCGGAGCAGATGACCCAGCCGATGAACAAGGGCATCAAGGGCGAGAATATGAATCTGCTTATCGGCAGCGAGCCGTTCACCGACACAGAGGTCTCCGAGCGCGTAAAGCTCGAGACGATGAAGCTGCTCTCCGAGCGCTACGGCATCACCGAGGAGGACTTTATCAGCGCGGAGCTGAGTGCAGTTCCCGCCGCCAAGGCGCGCGATATCGGCTTTGACCGCTCGATGGTCGGAGCATACGGTCACGACGACCGCGTATGCGCGTATCCGGAGCTCACGGCGCTGTTTGAGTGCAAGGACAGCTGCCACACCATGCTCGTCATCCTTGCGGACAAGGAGGAGACGGGCAGCGACGGCGTTACCGGAATGCAGAGCGATGTGCTCGGAGATGTTATCCATGCCATCTCTGATGCCTACGGCGCGTCGGATGCAGCCGTCAGAGCGGCATCGGCATGTCTCTCCGCAGATGTCAGCGCGGCATTCGACCCGATGCATGCGGATGTCTATGACCGCAGAAATGCGGCTGTAATGGGCGGCGGCGTTGTGATGAACAAGTACACCGGCAGCCGAGGAAAGTACGGTACGAGCGATGCATCCGCCGAGTTTGTCGGCAGGATCCGCCGCATACTCGACGGCGCGGGCGTCGTATGGCAGACTGCCGAGCTCGGCAAGGTCGACGCGGGCGGCGGCGGAACGGTCGCTGCATATATTGCTCGCCACGGCATCAACACCGTAGACCTCGGTGTTCCGGTGCTCTCTATGCACGCACCCTACGAGACCATCTCAAAGGTCGACCTCTATATGACGCATCTTGCGCTTTGCGCTTTCAATTCCCGCGACTGAGTCGGGAGACTACCTATAAAAAACGGAAAGGCAAATTTACTCTATGACAAGAACAGGCTTTATTGCCGTACTCGGCAGACCGAACGTCGGAAAATCGACACTCGTAAACGCCATGGTGGGCGAAAAGATCACCATAGTGTCCTCAAAGCCGCAGACGACGCGAAACCGCATAACCGGCATTCTCTCGCGTGGCGAGGATCAGTTCGTTTTTATCGACACACCCGGCATGCACGCTCCGCGAACAAAGCTCGGCAAATACATGGTCGGCGCGGTCGAGCACACCATCGGGCAGACCGACGGCGCGATAGTCGTAGTCGAACCCGAGCCGCGTGTGGGCGACATTGAGCGCGACATCCTGCGCAGACTGAGCGCATCGGGCACGCCGATAATCCTCGTTATCAACAAGACCGACCGCTCGAATGCGGTCCGCATCGCCGAGACGATAGCTGCGTACAGCGAGGAGTTCGAGCTCGACGCAGTCGTTCCGACCTCCGCAGTGCGCGGAAAGGGCGTTGACGAGGTGCTCGGCGAGGCCGAAAAATTTCTCTCCGAGGGTCCGTGGTTCTTTCCCGGCGACATCTCGACCGACCAGACAGAGCGCCGTCTCGTCTCCGAGACGATTCGCGAGAAGATGCTGCGCCTGCTCTCCGACGAGGTCCCGCACGGCACCGCCGTCGTAATAGAGGAGTTTGTCGACGAGGGCACACTGATACGCGTCCGCGCCGAGATATACTGCGAGCGCGAGGCACACAAGCGCATCATTATCGGTCACGGCGGCGAGATGATAAAGAAGATAGGCTCGTATGCCCGCGAGGATCTTGAGGCGTTTTTCGGGGTCAAGGTGCATCTCGATCTATGGGTCAAGGTAAAGGAGAAGTGGCGCGACAGCGACTACTATCTCGGTGATTTCGGCTACGATCTCAAACATGATTTCGAGTAAGCGGCGACCCGGCACGGCGGCAGAACATGACCGTACCGTATGCCGCTGCGCGGATATACCGGAATAATCGGCGCCACGGCGCTATGTCTGCGGAGTAATGCAATGAGAGAAAAAAGCCATACTACCGAGCTTCGTGTTCGCGGGCTCGTTGTGCGCGAGGTGCTGCTCGGCGAGACCGACAAGCTGCTCTCGGTCATGACTGCGGAGTACGGCAGGATACCGATAATGGCAAAGGGCGCAAGGAGCATCAAGAGCCATTTAATTACCTCCGCGCAGCTGATGTGTTACAGCGAGCTGACCTTTTACGAGCGTGAGGGGCGGCGGTGGCTGCGCGAGGCATCGCCTATCGAGGTGTTCTACCCGATAAGGCTCGATATCGAGGGCTTTGCGCTCGCGCAGTATTTCTTCAGCATCTGCTGCGAGCTGTTTCCCGAGGGTAATGCGGACGGCGCGGCGGACATGCTGCGGCTGCTGCTCAACTCGCTGTATGCAATAATGACCGACCTGCGCCCGCAGCCGCTCATCAAAGCAGCCTTTGAATTTAAGGCTATGGCGCTGTCCGGCTTTGCACCGGATCTCGACGGCTGCGCCGAATGCGGCGCGGTAGACTCGCCGTACATGCTGCTCGATCTTGCGGGCGGAACGCTGCGCTGCGAGAAATGCGTCGAGCGCGCTATCCGCGAGGATATAAATCAGAGTCTGATCTCGCGCACCGAGGAGGAGCGCAGAGGCGCTGCCGCGTCGTTCTCGCTCTCGCCGGAGCTGCTCGGACTGCTGCGCTTTATCGCGGCGGCACCGATAAAACGCTTTCTTTCCTTTGAGGCGGAGGGCGCGGTCGCGGCTCAGCTCGGTGCGGTATGTGAGAATTATCTCTGCAATCAGCTTGAGCGCGGCTTTGAAACGCTCGACTTCTGGCACAGTCTGCGTCTTGCACAGTCCTCGGGCGGACAGAAGGAGCAGACATAGCGTCCGCGTCGGACATAGAGCGCGGGCGGGACTGTGCGGCGAAAGGCATCGTGCAGAGGCGCACATAAAACGGCGTACAAAAAACGGCTCGCATCGGAAGGTCTCCGTGCAGCCGCCGAATAAGCTATCACCGTCATATTGCAGGTGACACAAATATATATTATTGCCCGGCATCGATCCGGGCGGATGATCGTTAAAAGAAAGGTATGATGAATATGTCAGCAGAAAACGAAAACATAACAAAGGGCGGCATTACTGTCGAGGCGGAGCATATATTCCCCGTTATCAAGAGATGGCTGTACAGCGAAAAGGAGATATTCCTCCGCGAGATAGTTTCAAACGCATGCGATGCGGTTACTAAGCTGCGCCGTCTTTCCTCGCTCGGCGAGGTACGCGATCTTGACGACAGCGAGTTTCGCATAGATGTTCGCCTTGACCGCGACGCGCGCACGATTACCGTCTCTGATAACGGTATCGGCATGAACCGCGAGGAGGTAGAAAAATTTATCTGTCAGATAGCTCTGTCGGGTGCTGTGGATTTTATCTCCAAGTATGAAAACACCGAGGGCGGTGCGCCCGGAATCATCGGACATTTCGGACTCGGCTTCTATTCCGCCTTCATGGTCAGCGACAGCGTAGAGCTCATTACCCGCTCGTACACCGGCGCTCCCGCCGTCAGATGGGTCTGCTCCGAGGCGGGAGACTATGAGATGAGCGAGGGCGAGCGCGAGGGCAGAGGCACCGACGTTATCATGCACGTCAGCGAGGAGGGCAGCGAGTATCTGAGCGAGCTCAAGCTGCGCGATATCCTCGATAAGTATTGCTCTTTCATGCCCGTTCCGATCTACTTTGAATCGGTTAAGACCAAGGCGGAGCTTGAAGAAGAGGCAAAGAAGGCTGCCGAGGCAAAGGCTGAAGGCAAGGACGGTGACAAGGATGAACACGAGCACGGCGACGGCTGCTCCTGCGACGAGTGCTCCGGTCACGAGCATGAGGAGAAGCCGATAAACGATACAAATCCGCTCTGGCAGCGCCGTCCGTCCGACTGCACCGAGGAGGACTACAAGGAGTTTTACACCCGCGTATTCCACGACTGGAAGGAGCCGCTTTTCCACATCCACATCAATGCCGACTACCCGCTCAACTTCAAGGGCATACTCTACTTCCCGCGCATCGGCAGCGAATTTGAGAGCCTTGAGGGTCAGGTCAAGCTCTACTACAATCAGGTGTTCGTCGCCGACAATATCAAGGAGGTAATTCCCGAGTACATGCTCATGCTCAAGGGCGTGCTCGACTGCCCCGAGCTGCCGCTGAACGTCTCGCGTTCCTATCTCCAGAATAACGCATACGTTTCCAAGGTCTCGGCGCATATCGTAAAGAAGGTCTGCGACAAGCTCACCGGAATGTTCAATACCGACCGCGAGGCGTACGAAAAGCTCTGGAGCGATCTCAAGGTGTTCGTAGAGTATGCCTGCCTGCGCGACAGAAAGTTCTATGACCGCGTAAAGAGCGCGCTGCTCCTGCCCCTGACCTCCGGCGGCTTCCGCACCGTGGACGAGTATCTCGAGGCGGCAAAGGCAAAGCACGAGAACACCGTCTACTATGCGACCGACAAGGCGGCTCAGGCTCAGTATATCTCGATGTTCGAGAGCGAGGGCATAGAGGTGGCGCTGCTCGATAAGGTCCTTGATACGCAGTATATCAACGTCATCGAGAGCGACCGTAATGTAAAGTTTGTCCGTATCGACGCGGACGTTGCCGACGCGCTCAAGGGCGACGGCGAAAAGTATGAGAATAAGGCGCTCGAGGAGCTGTTTAAGAAGGTCAGCGGCAGCGACCGCCTGACCGTTCGCTGCGAGGCGCTGCGCGACGAGTCTGTTCCCGCGCTGCTCAACATCTCCGAGCAGACCCGCCGCATGGATGATATGATGCGTATGTACCGTATGTCCGGCGGAGAGGACGGCGGAATGAGCATGCCGCTCGACGCGACGCTCGTGCTCAACTCGAACAGCAAACTGATACGCGCGCTCGGCGATGCAGCCGAGGCGGGTGCGAACGAGCACAACGAGCGTGTTGCAAAGCAGGTATATACGCTTGCGCTGCTCGCTCAGAGACAGCTCAGTGCAGAGGAGCTTAAGAACTTCCTCAGCGGCAGCTTCTCGCTGCTTGAGGAGGATATCCTCGGCGAAAACAAGTGATTCGGGCAGCGCGCCGCTTTGTGCGGCGATACGGCGCTGACTGCCTGCGTGACGGAGCCTTGATACGGGCAATGTGATATATCGGGAGGGTAATATGCCGTATGACAGCGGGATGATATTCGGCGGCGGCACAGCGGATGATGCCGAAGATATCGGGGTCAGCCTCGACAATCTCGGGGAGCTTGACCGTGTGCTTGCATCGGCGGCACAGCGGCGGGAGGCTCATCTGTATGAACTTGCCTATTCGCTTGTTCGTTCGCTGCCGGAGCCGAGCCTCGGCGCACTGTCCGAGAGCTATCGCGAAACGGCGCAGCGCCTGACGGCATCGCTTTGCGGCAGTGCGTCGGAGCTGTTTCCGCCACGGTCGCTGCGTGACGGCGTGAATCCGATAGGCGCGCCGGAGCTGCTCGGCATATATGACCGTGTGACGCTTGTCCGCGGACTGTACGGCGCTCTCGGCGAGCGCGGGCTTGCCGCCGTCTGCCCGGACGGGCTGCTCGGCGCGTATATATCGCCCACCGAGCTTGTGCGCGTATGCTATATGCAGAACGGCTATTCCGACCTTGCCGCAGAGTTCTTTACCCCATATCTCTGCACCGCGCCGGACGGCTTCACGCGCGTGTACAGCGGCAGCCCGGAGCAGGCGTGCGGAGAGGTGGAGCAGGGCTCGGCTCAGTACTGCATCCTCCCGATAGAGGATCTGTCCGAGGGACGGCTGTCGGGGGCTGAGCGGCTTATCCGACGATATGATCTGCATATTGCCATGACCGTGTCGCTTATGCCGCGCGGGATGGTGTTTGCACTGCTTCGCCGCAGCTGCTGCCGAATAGGCTCGGCGGGGGACGGCGCGCTCAGCTACGAGCTGCACTCGGATGAGAGCGGCATCGGGACCGAGCAGATAATAGCCGCTGCGCGTATGCTCGGGCTTCCGCTCAGCCGTGCGGATTCGCACCGCACGGAGTATGACAGTACACGTCTGCTGCACAGCCTGCGCTTCGGGGTGCCGGAGGGCGGTGAACGCAGTGCGGAGCTGCTCGGATTGCTCCTGCTGCTCGAAAAGCGGGACTATGCGCCCATCGGCTTTTACCGCTCGGCGGAGCGGGATATCTCCGGTGCGATGTAGACCGTACATTTTGCCGTGATGCGGAGCGCGGGCGCTTTCTGCGCGGGATCGGTTTTGCCGCATGGCTCGGCACTATCAATATGCTGCGATGTCGGGGCGGTACTCCGACCGTATATATAAAAAAATCTTAATCCCATTTACCGTTAATAGGAGAAAAAACATTGGAAGAATTCATGAAGAACTACGAGCGCTGGCTCGCGTCGAATAAGCTCGGAGAGAGCGAGAGAGCGGAGCTTGAGGCTCTGCGAGGCAATGAGGACGAGATAAAGGAGCGCTTCAGCTCGCTGCTCAGCTTCGGTACGGCGGGACTTCGCGGTACGATGGCTATGGGCATGCATAATATGAATATCTATACCGTTACGCAGGCGACACAGGGCTTTGCCGCGTACATCCGTGCCTGCGGAGAGGACGCTGTAAAGCGCGGCGTTGTGGTAGGCTGCGACAGCCGACACAATTCGCGTCGTTTCTCCCGCGCCACTGCGGCGGTCATGGCGAACAACGGGATCAAGGTATATCTCTTCGCTTCTATTCAGCCTACCCCGGAGCTGTCCTTTGCGGTGCGCAGACTCGGCGCGACAGCGGGTGTGAATATCACCGCCTCGCACAATCCTAAGCAGTATAACGGATATAAGGCATACTGGTCGGACGGCGCTCAGCTCGGACCGGAGCAGGCGGATGCCGTATCCGCAGAGATAGCAAAGACCGATATCTTCGATGGTGTACTCTATGCCGAGGGCGACTTTGAGCGTGCGCTCGAGAGCGGCATGATAGAGCTGCTCGGCGATGAGACTGACGAGGCGTTCCTCGAGCAGGTGCTGCGTCAGCCTATCAATCCCTCGGTGGTCGCCGAGGCTGCCGATGAGCTTCGCGTCGTCTATACCCCTCTGTACGGTACCGGCTACAAGCTCGTGCCGGAGGCTATGCGCCGTCTCGGTATGAAGCATATCGTTACCGTCGATGAGCAGATGACTCCCTGCGGCGATTTTTCGACTACACCGTTCCCGAACCCCGAGCTGCCCGAGGTATTCGAGCATGCTATCCGTCTCGCAAATGAGTGCGGCGCGGACTTTATTATCGGCAACGACCCGGATGCCGACCGTACCGGCGTTATGATCCGCGGCGCGAACGGACAGTTCATCACCCTTACCGGAAATCAGATAGGCGCTATGCTGCTCGATTATATCATTACCGCCTCCCGCGAGTGCGGACGGCTGAGCGAGCATGCGTTTGCCGTCAAGACCATTGTCTCCACCGACATGGTCACCGAGATCTGCCGCCGCAACGGAGTGCAGCTGTACGATGTCCTCACCGGCTTTAAATTCATAGGCAAGGTCGTGTCCGACTACGAGGAGCGCACCGGAAGATCGGCTGACGAGGACTTTTTGCTCGGCTTTGAGGAGTCGAACGGCTATGCGCGCGGAACCTTCCTGCGCGACAAGGACGCGGTTACCGCAACGGTGCTGCTCTGCGAGATGGCTGCATACTACCACACCAAGGGAAAGACGGTATATCAGGCGCTGCTCGATATGTACGACCGCTACGGTCTCTACGTCGAAAGAACCTCCAATGTTTATATGGAGGGCATCGACGGAACCGAGCGTATGCGCGCGCTTATGGAGCGTCTGCGCAGCAAGCCGCCTAAGACCGTCGGCGGCAGCGAGGTCATCGGTATACGTGACTACCTGACCGGCAAGGCTGTCGATCTGCGCACCGGAGCGGAGAGCGGCACCGGCTGTCCCGAGTCGAATGTGCTGTATTATATCCTTGAGGGAGACAACAAGGTTGTTATCCGTCCCTCGGGAACCGAGCCGAAGATCAAGATATATTATCTCTTCCATACCGAGAGCGGCGATATGGCAGCACTCGATGCGCTTGTAGACTCCGCAAGAGAGTCGATGAAGGAGATAACGGGAATCTGATTTCCGTGCCGAATATACGATAGCCCGATTTCGGGAGAAAGAAAAGGAACCGAGCGATGGAAAGTCCCATTACCCTTGACAATCTCTATCTGTTTGCATATACAAATCTAAGCCACCTGCGGCGGGAGGATATACGCGGTATCGCGCTGTCCTTTACCGGCTTTAACTGCGCTGTCTACCGTGTCGGACAGCCGGAGCCGGAGGATGAGCCCTTTTACAGCGAGCACGGAATACTCTTTGTCGAGCCGTGCTACAACCCGTGGAGCTGGATGAGCGAGAATACCGTTTACTTTGTAGAGGAGATAGTTTCGCTGCTCCGCCGCGAGCTTGACCTGCCCGCGTCCCGTGTTCCGCTGATATCCACCGGCGGCAGCATGGGGGGCTACTCCGCCATTATGTTTTCGTATTATGCGCGTCTTGAGCGCCCCGTCGCAGTCGTTGCCAATTGCCCGGTCTGCGACCTTGTCGCGACCCGCCGCGAGCTGCCGGAGACCGAACGCGCATTCTATACCACCTACGGCTGTATCCCCGGCAGGGAGGACGATATCCTCGCCTCACGTTCGCCGGTCAACCTTGTGCCGCGTATGCCGCGCGTGCCGTACAGCATCTACCACTGCTCGGCGGATCCGTCGGTACCGAAAAAGACGCACTCGGACCGCTTTGTTCCGCTGATGCTCGCCGAGGAGCATGAGCTGACATATCACGAGGTGCCCGACCGAGGGCATTGTGATCTGACGCCGGAGATGTGGGACAGCTATAGAAATGATATCGCAACCTTTGTAGAACGTTTCGGGAGAGGCTAAAATCGTCCGGACCGAAAAAGCGAAAACAAGCTGATGTTATCGAGTTTTAGTGTGTACGCTATGACAGAAAATAGGTCGGAATCCTTGCGGATTCCTGCCTGAATTTAATGTTTTCGCTTTTTCTGCGCCCGATTTCGCCTCGCGACGTACGCTTGTACGCCTTGCGAGACGAAATCGAACACTCCAAACGATTTTATCTCTCTCCGGTTCGGGTCGGCTAAAAAAGCGCAGACCGAAAAAGCGGATAAAAGTGTGATTTAGGCTTTTGTACGGCACAAATACCGCGAAAGCAGATGAAATCCTATCGGATTTTTCCGAAGAAAAGATTATCCGCTTTTTCTGCGCCCGATTTCACCTTGCGACGTACGCTTGTACGGCGACGTGACGCTTTTCGACGCTTCTGCATCTTTTTTATCTCTCCCAGGTTCGGGTCGGCTAAAAAAGAGTAATCCAAAATTCACTTCCGCATCTTTAATTTTTTCGATTCGGTCGGCTGAAAAGCTCAAAAACCGAATCACACAATATTGCAATAAAAAATCAACCGAGAAAGGAAATAACCGAAATGAACATTGTATGCCTTGACATGGAGGGAGTACTTGTCCCCGAGATATGGATCGCCTTTGCCGATGCAAGCGGCATTCCCGAGCTGCGCCGCACCACCCGCGACGAGCCGGATTACGACAAGCTGATGAAGTACCGCCTTAATATTCTGCGCGAGCACGGTCTCGGACTGCCCGAGATACAGAAGGTCATCGAGAGCATCGACGTTATGCCCGGCGCGCGCGAGTTTCTTGACGAGCTGCGTTCGCTCACGCAGGTCATCATTCTCAGCGATACCTTTGAGCAGTTCGCAATGCCGCTGATGAAGCAGCTCGGTATGCCCACCATCTTCTGCAATACTCTTGAGGTGGCTCAGAACGGCGAGATCACCGGGTATCAGATGCGCTGCGAAAAATCAAAGTACACCACCGTGCGTGCGCTCCAGTCAATCGGCTATGAGACTATTGCAAGCGGCGACAGCTTCAACGATCTCGGCATGATCGAGGCAAGCAAGGCGGGATTCCTTTTCCGTTCCACCGACGCCATCAAGACTGCACATCCCGAGCTGCCCGCGTTTGACGAGTACTCCGACCTGCTCGCCGCTATCAAGGCGGCACTCTGAAATTTCGGGAAGCATTCCGCAGCCGCTCCATCCCCTCACGGTGCGATGCGCCGTAAATACGAGAACGGAGATATAATATGAATGCACTGTTTTTGACTCTGACATCGCTTGTTGCGCTCGCTATCGCGGATGCCGATGCAGTAGGAAGAAATGCCGACTCGCCGTGCGGCGACGCGCAGACGGATAATGCGTCCGCAGACAATAAAAAAGCAGCAAATGTAACCGCCGACGATTCCCGGTGCGGCGCGGCGGGCATACCGCCGGTGCCGAGCATCGACCCGGCTCACATACCGTACATAGCCGCGCTCGCAGGACGGCAGAGGATGGAGAATCTTGTGTATACCGGGCTGCTCCGCGCGGGCATCTCCGAGGATACGGAGGGCATGAAGCCGCTGCTGCGGGCAGCCTTCGGCAATGCGCTGCAATGCGAACGGCAGAATGCGGATTTCGATCGGATATCCGCCGCCTTTCAACAGGCGGGTGTAGATCATCTGCCGCTCAAGGGGCTTGCCTCGCGCGAGCTGTATCAGTCCATCGACATGCGCTCGCTCAGCGACCTCGATATCCTTATCCGCCGCGAGCAGCTCGAGAAAGCGTGCGAGACTATGACCTCGCTCGGCTACCGTGCCGGAAAGGTCAGCAAATACGAGCATGTTTTCGAGAACGGCGGTGCGGCTGTCGAGCTGCATACTGCGCTGCTCTCACCGGAAAACCGCGATTTTTATCCGTATTTCGGCGACGGATGGGGCAGGGCAAAGCAGCGCGACGGGCATCTGTGGCGCTACTCGCGTGAGGATGAGCTTGTCTATTCGTTCGTTCATTTTACAAAGCATTATCGCAACGGAGGCGCGGGCATAAAGTTCGTTGTAGATATCGAGGAGTACGTCCGCCGCGTGCCGGGACTTGACATGGAGTATGTTCGCGGAGAGCTCGAATCACTCGGGCTCGTCAGCTTTTTTGAGAACGTATTGCGGCTCTGCCGTGCATGGTTTGAGGGCGGAGAGCATGACGATGTTACCCGCCTCATGACCGACTGTATCTGCCGCGGCGGCGTTTTCGGGACACGCGATTCCGAGATATCCGCGCGTATCGCGCGTACGGCGGACGGAGATATGAGGGGCGCTTCGCGAAAGCACATGTGGCAGACTTTTTTCCCGTCGCTCGACAGCATGAAGGAGATATATCCGTTTCTCGCCCGCGCACCGTTCCTGCTTCCCGCGGGCTATGCTGCACGCGCGTTCAGATTGCTGCTCTTCCGCAGAGACAGGATAGGCAGACTTATCTCGGATACAAAGAGCGCATCGACCGACAGCGCACAGCATTTTGTCGACGAGCTGCATGCCGTAGGGCTTGACATCTGCCGCATCGACGACAGCGATATGTAAGGCTCAGATCACCGATGCCCGAGTGTGACGCAGATTGCTCGGCGGGTATCGGGCGAAAGCGGCTGAAGCCTTAAGCCGCAGGATGGAAACAGAGTCATCAAGACATCAGCCGAAGTCGAATAACGAATAAGACGTATAAAAAGATAGAACCGCAAAGAAGAATCCGAATGCCGGGACAGCACCCGACATTCGGATTTTTTAATAATCTTTAATAGGTCAATACCTCCGCTCAGAGAGGCAGGTCGAGCAGATATCCTGCGGCTATCCCGCCGGCTGCGGATATCAGTATCAGGGCTATCGGATGGACGCGCCGCAGCGTAAGGCAAAGGGCGAGCGCAAATATTGCGAGCGATACATACAGCTCGGGCGAGGTGAAGCATTGCAGCGAAAAGCCGCCGGGAAAGAACACCTCCGCACCGACCGAAACGGCAGCCGCCGCTATCAGACCTACCGTCGCGGGGCGCAGTCCGCCGAGGCATCCCTCTACGATGCGGCTGCGGCGGAATTTGTCATAGACGCGTGCAACTATGAGAATAACTATTATGCTCGGCAGTGAAACGCCGAGTGTTGCGCAGAGTGCGCCGGGGATGCCGGCTGTGCTTGTGCCGACATAGGTCGAGATGTTTATCGCAAACGGACCCGGCGTACTCTCGCTGACGGCAACGAAGTTGACAAGCTCCTCCAAGCTCATCCACCCGTGCCGCACGACCTCTGCCTGAATAAGCGGCAGCATGGCGTAGCCGCCGCCGAACGTAAATGCGCCGATTTTAAGAAATGTGAGAAAAAGCACTGCAAGCGTCATTTTCCGAGCCTTCCGCGGACGAGCCGCGCATATATCAGTCCGACAGCCGCAGCGACGGGAACGACAAAGAGTGCGTTTACATCGAATATCGCAACAGCGGCAAAAGAGAGCACCGCTATAACTATTGAGAATATATCATGTCTGCCGCTGCGTGCTATTTTGAACAGGCTATGGAGAATGAGTGCGAGGACTCCCGCACGGATGCCGAAAAATGCGTATCTTACCGGACGCAGCTCGCCGAAGCGGCGGAGCAGCAGTGATATCAGCAGTATCACGGTAAATGACGGCAGAATGACACCGAGGCTCGCGAGCAGCGCACCCGCCGTGCCGCCGACGCGGTAACCGACAAAGGTCGCTGAGTTGACCGCGATGGGACCCGGGGTGGACTCTGCTATCGCGATGATGTCGAGCAGCTCGTCGTCTGTTATCCAACGGTGGTTTTCTACAGTTTCGCGCTGTACGAGCGGTATCATGGCATACCCGCCACCGAAGGTGAATGCGCCTATTTTCAGAAAGGTAAAGAACAGTTGAGCAAGTCTGCTCCCGCCGACACGTTCGGCTTTTTTCTTTTTATTTTTCAATATGCTGCATCTCTTTTCGGTAGTTGATTATAAATCGCGCTGTCGCGGGGAGTTTATAAGTGATAATCAAAGTTTGTAAGAATTTGCGCTGATAATGCATATAAAAACAGTTGGCATGAAAGCCTCCCCCGTGTAGGGGGAGGTGGCACGGCTTGCCGTGACGGAGGGGCTGTTGGAAACTAAAAAATCCGCTATCAAACTTTGCTCGTGACGAGTTTTCTGTCACACCGGAAATTGCAATAACTATCAAAATTGATGTGACAGAAAAATTGTCACGAAAATAAGATTTGACAGCAGATTTTCAGTAAGCAAGGTTAGTTGTTGAATGGATTGATTTATTAATCGCTGCCGCAATCAAGGTATATGGATAGATATTATAGTTGTTCGTTTTTTAACGCTTTCTTTTTGCCTGAAAAAGAAAGCGTAGGAAAGAAAAGCAGGCATAAGAGAGGGCGGCGCTAAGGATACTCGCATACGCGAGTATATGGCCGCGCCGGTTCCCCCTCTTATGTATCTCCCCCTGATGACTGCTCAGCCAATAGCGAAAATATTTGTTTATACCCGAAACGGTCGTCTGGTACGACGACTCCCGTTTCTAAAGGAAAAGTATCACGCCTACCACCTCAGTCTTTCCGAATCGGAAAATTCGTACACCCAAATTTATAGTACGATCATACAGCTTAATTTTTCAAAGATAAGCGAGAATAATCTACCTGCTGCTCAAGTCTGCGAGCAATACAATGGCATACAAAACTTTCAGTCAGCAACTATCTCGGTCACTCTGCCCGAGAAAGACTCCCTCTTATCAAAGTTTTCGCCAGGCCTTTTTCAAAGGGCTGTGTACCTCACAATGGCAAGCCAAACTTTCGGTCAGCTATTATCTCGGTCACTCTGCCCGAGAAAGACTCACTCTTATCAAAGTTTTCGCCAGGCCTTTTTCAAAAGGCCGCGTACCCCCGCGTAACCCCCGCGTAACCCGTCGGTTAAGTGCGCTTTTTTACAAAATAATCTTGACTGTCGAAATGCGCTGTGATATAATGGAATGTATTTTATAAGGTAGGCTTTTGAAGCCACGTTCCGAGCGACGGAGGCGTCGGTGTCTGCCCGACATACCGAACTAATCTTATTCATAAAGAGGGATTTAAATTGCGTAGAGAAGATCTGAGAAACATTGCAATAATCGCCCACGTCGATCACGGTAAGACCACACTTGTCGACGAAATGCTGAAGCAGGGCGGCATCTACCGCGAGAATCAGGAGACTACCGAGCGCGTTATGGACTCAAATGACCTTGAGCGCGAGCGCGGCATTACCATTCTTGCAAAGAACACCGCCGTACACTACGAGGGCGTAAAGATCAACATCGTAGACACCCCCGGTCACGCGGACTTCGGCGGCGAGGTCGAGCGAATTCTGAAGATGGTCAACGGCGTTCTGCTGCTTGTCGACGCTGCCGAGGGACCGATGCCGCAGACGCGTTTTGTCCTTCAGCGCGCGCTTGAGCTGAACCACCGCGTCATTGTCGTTATCAACAAGATAGACAAGCCCGATGCCCGCATTGAGGAGGTCGAGGAGGAGGTTCTTGAGCTGCTGATGGATCTGAATGCGACCGACGAACAGCTCGACTCCCCGATGCTCTTCTGCTCGGGCAGAGAAGGTACGGCATCGCTCACACCCTACGAAAAGGGCACCGATCTCAAACCGCTCTTCAACACCATTCTCGAGTACATTCCCGCGCCCGAGGGCGACGAGAATGCGCCCCTCCAGCTGCTGGTTTCGTCCATCGACTACAACGAATATGTCGGCAGAATAGGTATAGGCAGGATCGAGCGCGGCATCATCAAGCAGAATCAGGATGTATATATCACGAACTACCACACCCCCGACGCAGCGCCCAAGCGCTCGCGCATAGTTTCGCTCTATCAGATAGACGGTCTCGGCAGACAGCCCGTCACCGAGGCAAAGATAGGCGATATCGTCTGCTTCTCGGGCGTTGAGGATATCACCATCGGCGATACCGTAACGGCACTTGACGCGCCCGAGCCTCTCGAGTTCGTAAAGGTCAGCGAGCCTACGCTGCAGATGACATTCTCGGTAAACGACAGCCCGTTTGCAGGCCGCGAGGGCAAATTTGTGACCTCGCGTCAGATCCGTGAGCGTCTGTACAAGGAGCTGCTCAAGGATGTTTCGCTCCGCGTTGAGGACGGCGACACCACCGACAGCTTCAATGTTTCGGGCAGAGGCGAAATGCACCTCTCCATCCTCATCGAGACCATGCGCCGCGAGGGCTACGAGCTCTGCTGCTCCACCCCGCGTGTGCTCTACAAGACTATAGACGGCGTTAAGTGCGAGCCGATGGAGCTTGTCTATATAGACGTTCCCACAGAGTATTCCGGTGCGGTAATCGAGGAGCTCGGTCGCAGAAAGGGTGAGCTGATACAGATGTCGCCTAACAGCACCGGCACGCGCATGAACATCGAATATTCCATCCCCGCCCGCTGCCTGATGGGCTACCGCAGCACCTTCATGACCGCTACACGCGGCGAGGGCATAATCAACTCGGTATACAACGGCTACGAGCCGTACAAGGGCGACATCACCCTGCGCTGGACAGGCTCGCTCGTCGCATCCGAGACCGGCGAGACTACCTCCTACGGTCTCTATAACACGCAGGAGCGCGGTAACATGTTCATAGGACCCGCAACCCCCGTGTACGAGGGCATGATCGTCGGCGAAAGCCCGAAGGTCGGCGATATTGCCGTCAACCCATGCAAGAAGAAGCACCTCACCGCAGTCCGTTCGTCCGGCGCGGATGAAGCGCTGATACTCGTTACCCCCGTAGTTTTCTCGCTCGAGGAGGCTATCGAGTTCATCACCGACGATGAGCTTATCGAGGTAACGCCGAAGAGCATCCGTCTGCGCAAGCGCATACTCAACACCGAGCTGCGCCTCAAGGCTCAGAGCAAAAAGAACAAGAACTAAACGGGGGGGCTAAAATCGTCCGGACCGAAAAAGCGAAAACAGATTTTCATAACTGATTTTCAGCATATTCAGCTTTGCGAATAAATGGGTCGGAATCCTATCGGATTCCTGCATGAAATTTGACGTTTTCGCTTTTTCTGCGCCCGATTTCGCCGCGCGACGTACAATTGTACGCCTTGCGCGACGAAATCGAACACTCCAAACAATTTTATCTCTCCCCTTTGCGGGTCGGCTAAAAAAGCGCAGACCAAAAAAGCGAAAACAAGGCATTTGATGACGGCTTTAGTATAATCTGATTTGCGGAATGCTGTCGGAATCCTTAAGCAGAGTTTCCGCAGCATCCTCTCATCTAAAAAATCATACTTTACGAAAAATCCCCCGGGCACTGCAGCACCATGCAGCAGCCGGGGGAATCTTTTATTTATTTTTATTCGGCGCATTTCGTCTGCATACCTGTCCGAACACAAGCAATCCTACAAGCATCAGCGCCGGAAAGACTATCGCCGAGAGTATACCGGCTCGAAGATTGCCGCCGAACGCACCCGAGACGAAGCCCGCGAGGGTGGGACCTCCGGCGCAGCCGACATCTCCCGCAAATGCCAGCATAGCAAACAGCGCGGTCCCGCCGTACGGGATGGTTACGGCAGCCTTGCTGTACGTGCCCGGCCAAAGGATCCCGACCGAAAAGCCGCACACGGCACAGCCGAGCAGACCGGCGACCGGCGACGGAATAAGAACGATAACAAGGTAGGCTGCGAGGCAGAGCACGGTACTGAGCTTCATAAAGCGCTCGAGCGGAAACCGCTCGCCGCACCGGCCGTAGATAAGCCGCGAAAGCCCCATCAGCAGCGCAAACGCCATAGGTCCGGCAAGGTCTCCTACCGTCTTAGACACGCCAAGCCCCTTTTCGGCAAAGGTAGATGCCCATTGGCTGACCGCCTGCTCGCTCGCACCGGCGCAGAGCATCATCAGCATCAGCAGCCAAAAGATCGGCATACGAAACAGCGCGAGCAAGCCGCAGCCGATCGTTCTGTCATCGGTCAGCGAGCATATCGGCGCCCGCGAAAAAAGGACAATATTCAGCACGGGAATGCCCGCCCACAGCAGCGTGAGATACCGCCAATTTTCGATTCCGAACGCAGCAAAAAACGCGGTAGAGAGCAGAACAACACCGACATGTCCCCAACAGTAGAACGAGTGGAGCAGGCTCATCGCTTTCTCCTTGTTATCGGACGGACACGCCTCGATTATCGGGCTGATAAGCACTTCGATAAGCCCACCGCCGACGGCATAGATCATGACCGAGATAAGGATCCCGGCATATGCGCTCGGCAGCAGCTCGGGCAGCACCGTCAGCGAGACGAGTCCGACCGCAGAGCAGATATGAGCGAGTATCACCGATGCCCGATACCCTATCCTGTCTATAAAGCCCGCCGACAGCATGTCGATGAGCAGCTGGATAAGAAAATTTATCGTGATGAGCAGCGTTATCCGAGACAGCGGGATTCCGTAGCTGTTCTGAAAGGTCACGAAAAGAAGCGAAACGAAATTATTGACTATCGCCTGAACAATGTATCCGATAAAGCAGGCATAGGTGGTTCTCTTGTAGTTCGGGTTCATGGGGATGTTCCTTTAAAATCAAACTATTCGGAATGCCGTTTGCATTCTGCGTTTAAGCCACATTATAATAATATAAAGCAGCGCCCAAGTCAAGACTTTTTTAAGCTAAAAAAGATCTGCCGACATACAGTCGACAGATAAACGGTCAATCTTTCTTCTTTTTGCTCAAAATGCTGTCGGGAACGACCGACATTCCGAGCAGCTCGCTCGGCTCGACCCCGAGCGCATCCGAAATAATAAAAAGTATTTCAACCGAGAAAGGACGGACGATATTCGGAGCTTCTATCGCGCTCAGATGCGAGCGACTCATCATAGCTCTTTCTGCAAGCTCCTCCTGCGACATACCGTGCAATCTCCGCAAAGTCGAAATAGTAATTCCGAGCTGTATAAATCGGTCACGGTTTTTAAATTCAATATCTTTACTCATATTCAGCACCTCATCAGCATACAATAATTATAGAATATTATTTCCGACGATGCTGTTTTTGATATAAAGCTATTGACTAATATTTAAAGCAATATTATAATATTATAAAGCATCCTGTGTGATTACCCACGATGCAAGTGTATATATGGAAGTGAAAATATGACGTGTTGTTTTATAGGTCATAGAAAAGTAGAGACCACAGATGCATTAGAACAGGCATTGAATATTATTATTACTCACCTGATCAGCATAGGTATAGAGAATTTTATTTTCGGCGATCATTCAGTATTCAATGACCTCTGTTATAATATTGTCACCAAATTAAAGATAGCATATCCGCAAATATGCAGAATTAAATATAGAAAAGACTATCCGGACGCAAACGAATACACCATGCAATTTCTTATAAAGGGATTTGAATACTGTATTATCCCCAATGGTGTTGAAAAATCCGGCAAAGCCGCCTACATAAAAAGGAATCAAGCCATGATTTGCCATAGCGACTATTGTATTTTTTATTATTCCGAAAACTATAAACCGCATTCAAATTCACATAACGCATCTCGAAAAAGCGGCACAAAGCTCGCATTCGATTATGCAAAGGCAAAGCATAAAAATATATTAAATGTATATGATTTTATATAAATGAATAACAAAAACGGTCTGCCGATATCAACAGACCGTTTTTAGTATTTCATTGCATCAGCTCTTAGCCCAAGAATCGACATCAAGCCCCGAGAGCACCTTTTCGCAATCGGAGACGACCTTTTCTACACTGTCGGCAAGGACATAGAACTCGCCCTCTCCGTTCACCGTGTAGTAGCAGCGGCGGGCGGAATAGCGGTAGAAGCTGTACTCTGTCTCGGTGCCGCTATTGAGCTTTATCGTAAACGAGAGCAGCAGATCGTCGGTGGAGCGAGAGTCGGTATGATCCTGAAGCGTTATCAGGAGCATAGAGCGGTACATGCTGCGGAAATTATAAAGCTCGTTCTCGTCGAACGGCCTGCCCATGCTGTCCGCAGTCACGCCGAGCATTCCATCCGAGCCGACCGAGAAACGGAAGGTCTCGTTTATCTTGCCCGAGCGGATAGACAGCTCGGATATATCGGTAATGGCGGTGTTCAGCAGCGCGTGGTCAACGTAGCTGAGAACATCATAATCGAGAAAGGCAAGATCATCCGGCTCGAACGCCACAATGATATTCCAAAGCGCGGAATACGCATAGCGGTATCCGTCCTCCTGAAGAGGACCGAAGAAAACATAGCTCTCGATATCGTTGTAATTATAGTGCAGGACGGTCAGCTCGCCGTCAAGTCCGTACTCTGCGAGAGCTTCATCGCCGAACAGCGCACGCATAAGCAGCTTCAGCTGGCTGATGCAGGCGCGCTGATATTCGAGCGCATCCATATCGTCGGTGACCGAGTTGCCGATCTGACGAACACCCTCGACAAGCTCGCGGGTATTCTCGTCTGCAACCTTGAGCACATCGCTCAGCTCCGGGCCGAGCGCGACAGCGCCCTTTCCGGCAAACTCTGTAAACTTCGAGAGGATGGTGCCGAGTGTGTCAGAGCTTGCATTATAACCCTGCGGAGCCTTTGTATCGTAGCCGCCGGTGCCGTCCTCATTCGCCGTGTAGTCGACCCATATCTTCATATCGTCGCCGCGCATGATATAGAAATCCTTAACGGCATAGTATTTGGTAGAGGAGAGCGGATAGGTAACCATCGAATGCGCCATCGCATTTACCGGAGCAAGCAGCGTGGTGCGCGCATCCGACGCGATAATATACACCGCATCCCTGCCCTCAAGCCGCGCGTAATAGCCGCCTGCGGTCGGTATAAGATCGCCTATATAGACCTTGTACTCCGCGCCGCCGACCGACTTTATCACATAATAGGAGCAGTCACCGGTAAGCCCGTACTCCTCGAGCGCATCGCCGGTGCAGCTGTCACTTACCCTGCCGAGTGTAGCGGAGTAACCCGCCGCGACAACGAGCGAGGAGAATGCCGACTTATTGTACGGAACGCTCTCATGATCGCGAATATAAAAGTTTCCGTCGCTCGCCTTGTACATCTCCCAGTCGCCGTAGCTGTTATGCACCGAAATGCTCGAGATATTCGACTGCTCAATGCGCTCGAACATCATTATATATCCGCTCGAATCCATCAGCTCGCCCGGGAGCAGCTGCGTCTCATCGGCAGGCTCATCGGTTCTCAGCAGCGGCGAGAGCACCGCAAAATAGAGCACGGCAAGCACCGCGACGACCGCGAGCAGTATGATGGCGAGCTTTTTTCTTTTCTCTGTCATAACCGCTTTCTCCTGACGTAGACAACGATACCGACGACCGCAACGGTCACGGGCAGCAGCGTTGCGAGAACGACAGTCCATGCATACGCCTCGCCTGCCGTTATATCGAGCTCATTGTTATCGAATATCTTGAATTCAATGCCGTTCGGAACGGTGACCTTACCCATGGTTTTCATTGCCGAATAGAGCAGCTCAACATTTCCGTATGTATTTCTGCCGATGTACTTTTCCGAGACGAACTCGGTCGTGCCGCAGGCAAGAACAAAGTTTCGATGCGCCTCGTTGTCGATATATCGCAGCTCTGTGGTAAAGGTCATGAGCGGCTGCGAGCCGGTCGATTCCACCTCATCGCTGCCGAAAGCACAGGTGTACGACTCAGGCGAGGAGAGCAGGACATTCGATATGGTGCGCGTGCCCTGATCTATGGTCCTTTCGTCGGTCTCATAGGTCGATATGACCGGCATTGCGTTAGTAACGATGGACTTCGGTACGTTGTCGAGTGTACGCATGCTCTTAGTGAGCGTTGCGCCGTCGCCCTCGGTCTCATATACCGAGACAAGCGCCGTTCCGCTGACATTGATGCTGTTGACCTTATCGTAAACGACCGAATTTCCGAACGATATTCCCCACTCGGAGAGCAGCTCATCGAGGGCGAAGAAATCGTTCTTCGAGCGGGCGCTCGAGTCCATAAACACCATCATGCTGCCGATACTGTCGAGAAACTCGTCGACCTTCTTTATCTCGTCAACATCCGCACCGTAGCCGGCAAAGTCATACTGCGGACCGTTGATTATCAGCAGCTGCGCACGCTCGTAGTCGATATCCTCGAGCTGGAGATCTATCTCGCGGACCTCGTAGCCCGCATCCTCGAGCAGCTGCCAAAGTGCGGAGGTGCCGGTCGTCTCGCCGTGATTCTTCGTAAAATATGCTATGGGGTTATCGCCGGTCATTCCAAGTATGGCGGTAGTTATCTTGTACTCCGCGTTGAGCGCGTAGGGCTCATTCGACTCGTCGAGGGTATAGAAGCTATCTGTGGTAAAGACACGATAGTCGCCGTTCGTGTCATTAGTAATTATGACGCTGTTCGTGCGTATCTTGGAGCCTGAGGTCGTGCGGAAGGCACTTATCTCACCCGGATGCGCGTTTACGTCGATGTACTCGACCGAAACAAAATCAAAGGCGGAGGCATAGAGCAGCGCACTCTGATGCACGAGCTTTGAGTAATATGAGCTCTCGAGCTCGTCCTCATCGGTACAAAAGATTATGCGTATATGCACATCGTCGCGATCTGCAAGCGGATCGAGCAGCGCGTGTGTACTGTCCGAGATGGAGTACAGACCCTCGGTGGTCATGTCGATATACCATTTAAAGTTTGTCGCGAGTGCGGAAAAGATAACATTTATTATAACGACCACCGCGATGACCGCCGCCGTCAGCAGCACTGCCGTGCCGCCGTAGCGGAGTCTGCGGCTCTTTCCGCTCGGAGTCTTTATATTCTCAGCCATTGCCTTACCTCCTTATGCCCAACGGCGCTTCTCGTACACGCGAACGGTGACGAAAAGGAACACGAAGGTTATGGACAGATAGTAGATTATCGCATTAAAATCGAACACGCCGTATGCAAAATTCTGAAAACGGCTGTATATCGACAGCCATGAGAGCACCGAACGGAGCGGTGCAAACGAGATCACGGAATTAAGCATTCCGCAGCAGAGGCAGAACACAAGGATGGCGATGGTCGCAATAACGGCGGTTATCTGATGCTCGGTAAGCGAAGATACGAAAACGCCGATAGCGATAAACGCCGCTCCGAGCAGCAAAACTGCTATCGAATAGCCGACGAGCATTGCCGTATTCTTCTCCGTGACGACACCGGTCGTGTCGTTGTAGATATAGAGAAGCAGAAAATCGAGCGCCGACACCGCATATGTTCCGGCAAAAACGGTATATGCGGCGAGGAACTTAGCTCCCACCATTCCGCCGATAGAGACAGGCGCGGTAAGCAGCAGCTGCTCGGTTTTCATTCTCCTATCATCGGCGAACAGACGCATGGTCAGCAGCGGCAGCAAAAACGAAAAGCCGCATATCAGCACGGTAAAATAGGTTCCTATGTCTGCGCTGCCGCCCGAAATGGCGCTGAGCAGCGTCGTATACGCAAAGAGCACTCCGCTGAGCACAAGATAAACAGCTACGAAAACATAGCCTATCGGAGAGGTAAAATATGAGCGCAGCTCGCGCTTGTATATTGCCTTCATCTGCCGTCTCTCCTTCCGTTCTTGCCGGTCCTGCCGCGCGCGTTCTCGCGCTGTCCGGTCATGCTTACGAATATATCCTCAAGGCTTGCTCCGAGAGCCTCGGAGCCGATAAGCGGCCAGCCCTTCTGTGCGAGCATATAGAACATAGGCTTGCGGATATCAATCGCCGCCTCGCTCTCGACGAGATAGGTAGTGCTGTCGTCGCCCTCGGTCATAACGCTGACCGATTTTACTCCCGGCAGCGCCCGCAGCTCGGAGGTAACACCGTCGCGCGGTCCGCAGATAATAACGCTCGTGCGGCGGTTTCCTCCGCCGATATCGGAGATATCCGCAGTACGCTCATCCGCGAGCACCTTACCCTTATTCATAATAATAACGCGGTCGCACACCGCCTGCGCCTCACCGAGCAGATGGGTGGAGAGCAGCACGGAATGGTTGCGTCCGAGGGTACGTATCAGATTTCTTATCTCGATTATCTGACGCGGGTCAAGTCCCACCGTCGCTCGTCGAGTATGATGATCTTAGGATTTCCTACAAGTGCCGAAGCAATGCCGACACGCTGCCTATAACCCTTGGAGAGGCTCGATATCAGACGGTTGCGGACATCCGAGATCTTAACGACCTCGCATATCTCGGCAAGGTGCTTCTTTCGGTTATAGGTGCAGTCACGCAGCTCGTAGACAAAGCCGAGATATTCGAGCACCGTCATATCGGGGTAGAGCGGCGGAACCTCGGGCAGATATCCTATTAGCTTTTTCGCCTCAAAGGCGTTTTCGAGAATATCATAACCGCAGATGTTTACCGTACCGTCGGTTGCGGAGAGGTATCCGGTCATTATATTCATGACCGTCGATTTTCCCGCGCCGTTCGGTCCGAGCAGACCTACTATCTCGCCGTCTCCTATCTCAAAGCTAACGCCGTCCAGCGCCCGCTTGTTTCCGTAATGCTTGACCAGGTTTTCAACCTTAATCATATCAGGATTCCTTTCCGGGGAGCAGCGGAATCGGGTCTCGCGCTCCTCGCCTCGCATATTTACAATCGGTCGTATTGTAGCACAAAATTATAAAGAAAGTATTAATAAGTGCACCGTGCCTTGGTAATCACGGATAAATTTTTCTCGTGTCGGCGGTCGTACGGCATAAAAAGTAAAGAATATGGCACAATAGACCGTACATACGGGTGCTGAGATTAACAGAAAGCGAAAAAACATATAGAAAAACAGGGTGATAATACAGTCGTAAAATCAGCGCGTAAAGACCTCCCATATCTGACCGCTGCGCGGTCAGATATGATATTTTGCTTTGCTGCCGTCGACAGCAGCCTTGCTTTGTAAGCCCGAAAAATTACACTTGCGCATTGAGCGGCAAGACGAAACCGAACAAACAAGGTAATACCGGGTCACGCCGATAATGAATATAATATCGGCATTCAGTCTTTCGGATAACCGAAAAAAAGCTCCGCGCTGCGTGAAGCCGCAGCGCGGAGCTTTATATGTATAATATCGCATTGCGCAAGGCGCATTCTCTTACTGTCCGCGTCTCCATGTCGACGGGAACATTATCAATATGAGCGGATATATCTCCAGTCTGCCGAGCAGCATCGAAAAAGACAGCACAAGCTTAGACAGCGGCGAATAATCGGCATAGCTGAGAGCCGGCCCGACACCGCCGAGCCCGGGTCCGACATTATTAAAGCAGGAAACAGCCGCCGAAAAATTCGTCTCGATATTATATGCGATCGGGTCAAAGGCAAGTATGAGCAGTGTCAGGATAAGCAGCACCGAATACAGACCGAAATACACACCGAGCCCCTGCAGCGTCTCGCTCTCCACCGCCTTGCCCTCAAAACGGACCGTGCCGACGGCGCGGGGATGGATGAGCTTTTTCAGATTTATCTTGATGTTTTTGATCATCATTACAACGCGGCTGACCTTAAGCCCTCCGGCAGTCGAGCCCGCGCAGCCGCCTATAAACATCAATATCAGCAGGATATGGCGCGAAAGCTGCGGCCATGTATCAAAGTTTGCGGTAGAATAGCCGGTCGTGGTTATTATCGAAGCGACCTGAAAGACGCTCTGGCGCGCGGCATCCGATACGGCGGGATAGATAGAGCGGATATTATAGCAGATTATGCCGCTCGCGACAAGCACTATTCCGATATACGCCCACAGCTCCTCGCTCTTGAATGCCGAGCGAGCGCGGCGAATGAGAATAAGGTAATACAGATTGAAATTGACTCCGAAAATCAGCATAAATATCGCGGTGATCCACTGCTGATACGGGGTATATGAGGCAAGGCAGTCCGCCTTTATTCCGAAGCCGCCGGTGCCTGCCGTTCCGAAGGTATGCACGAGGCTGTCAAAGATCGGCATTCCGCCCGCACAGAGCAAAAACACCTGCAGCGCGGTAAGTCCGAGGTATATCAGATACAGTACCTTGGCGGTCTGACGGATACGCGGAACGAGCTTTCCGACGATGGGGCCCGGCATTTCTGCCTTCATTATGTACATCGAGGTTCCGGATTCCTGCGGGATTATCGCCATCATAAGAACGATAACACCCATTCCGCCGACCCAGTGGGTAAAGCTGCGCCAAAACAGAGTGCCGTGGCTGAGCGCCTCAACATCGCGGATAATGGTTGCACCGGTGGTGGTAAAACCGCTCGCCGTCTCAAAAAAAGCGTCGATATACGACGGTATTTCCCTCGAAATGACAAACGGAAGCGCGCCGATGCCCGACAGCACGAGCCACGCAAGCGCAACTATCATAAAGCCGTCCCGCGCATATAGAATACGGTCGCGCGGCGGGAAGGTGTGGGCGAAAATAAATCCGAGCACTCCTGCGCACACCGCCGGTATCAGAAAGGAGGGAACGATATTCATCTCTCCGTATATCAGTGCCACAAGCATCGGTATTAGCAGCATGGCAGCCTCAAGCTCGATCATCTGACCGACGGTGCGGTACACCATTCTTCTGTTCACGGTTTTCTTCCTTTTTGCTTATTTTTCGAAAATGTCCGACAGATCACGCAGACACATTCCCGATGCAATAACGACCACGCGGTCGCCGTCGAGTATCATATCGTCTCCGGTAGGTATCATCGGCTTGCGGTCGCGGATAATGCCCGCAACAAGCACACCGCGGCGCAGCCGCAGGTCGCGTAGCGCAATACCGATACCGCGCGCGCCCTCGTGCGCGATAAATTCCGCAGCCTCGGCGCTGCTGTCCATGAGCTTGTACAAGGTTTCAACATTGCTGCCGCTCGTATTCTCGAGCGCGCGGGCATAGCGAACAAGCACATTCGACATCGCCTTCTTCGGCGATACTATGCAGTCGAGCCCGAGCTTTGCAGCGAGCTGTGCAAATTCCGTGCGGTTGACCTTGGATATAACGGTCGGTACATTCTGCGATGAAGCAAAGAACGAAAACAGAATATTCTCCTCATCGATTCCGGTCAGCGAGACAAAGGCATCCATCGAGCGTATGCCCTCCTCGAGCAGCAACTCCTGCTCCGCACCGTCGCCGCAAACGACCTGCGCCTTCGGCAGCTTTGTACACATCTCCTCGCAGCGGGTCTTATCCTTATCTATTATCTTGACCGAAACGCCGATGCCTATCAGCATACGAGCAAGATAGTAAGCAGTTCGGCTCGCTCCGAGTATCATAACGTGCTGCGACTTCTTGCGCAGTATACCCATATCACGCAGCAGATTCTGTATCTCGGCGGGCGACGCGGTAAGACCGATCTTATCGCCCTCACAGAGGACAAAGTTACCGTCGGGAATATAGACCTTTCCGTCACGCTGAACGACGCAGACGAGAAAGCTCTCGCTGTAATGATTTCTCAGCTCACTCAGAGACATGCCGCACAGCGCCGAGTTCTCATGCAATATCAGCTCTATCATCTCAAAGCTGCGGCCGGCAAACGCCTCGATCTTTACGACCGACGGGAGCTTTAGAATATCGAAAAGCTCTCTTGCGGCGAGCTTTTCCGGGTTTATCGCCATCGATAGTCCGAGCTGCTGACGCAGAAAGCCGAGACTCTTGTCGTTGTATTCGGGGTTGCGGATACGTGCTATCGTTTTCATCTCGCCGAGCCTGCCGGCAATGAAGCAGCCGAGCATGTTTATCTCGTCCGAGCCGGTCACGGCGACAAAAATATCCGCCTTCTGTATTCCCGCCTCATCAAGCGTTAGGCAGTCAACGCCGTTTCCGCACACGCCGATAACGTCACTCGTGCTCGTCACCGCCTTTATGACCTCAGGGTCGGAATCCACGGCGACGACATCATGACCCTCGGCGACAAGCGCCTCGAGGATAGTCGTTCCGATCTTTCCGCATCCCATAACGATAATATTCATTAATACCGATATCCTTTCAACCGCCGGAGCGGCTTTTTTCAGTACGCATTATTATAACATCACTTCCAATCATTTGCAAGGGGCAAATGAAATATTGTTCGGCAGCCGTTTTCTCACATTTCCGCACCCTGTCCGATACATTTGCCGCCTCTGTAATATCACCTCTTCGGCGACAGCGAGAGGCAGAGTGTTTCATAATATATCGACGGCAGCCGCGGCACAATCTAAGCCGCATCACGATCCAAGCCGCATCACGATCTAAGCCGCATCACGATCCAAGCCGCAGCGCAGCCTAAACTGCGGCTCAGTCTACAATGCCAAAAGCGTCTTTGACACAGAGATCTGCATATTAATAAAAAGATCCGACCCCTACCGAAATTCGATAGGGATCGGATATATTAGATATAAATCAGATATGCGTTCAGGCTCAGCCCGCAGCAATCATCTTCATCATACGTACAAGGTCGGCGGTGGTTACTTCGCCATCCTCGTTGACATCGGGGAATTTAGCCTCGATATCCTTACCGTCTGCTGCGATATACTTCATCAGACGTACAAGGTCTGCGGTATCAAGCTGACCGTCACCGTTTACGTCTCCGTTTACATGGCCGCAGACCTCACACTTACCGTCCTTATAGGTGTGCTTGGCAAGCGGGATCTCGCGTGCGGAATCGGGCTTCTGTGCGTCACATCTCTTGCAGTGGATGCTCTCGCTGCCGACAGTGGTGCAGGTTGCGGGAGTATCAACGGTGTATTCCTCGGACCAATCGTGACCGAGTGCCTCGATTTCAACTGAAGAATCAGGCTTGATCACCTGGCATCCGGGATGTGTGCAGTGAATGCTCTTGCTTCCTGCCTCGGTGCAGGTAGGAGCAACATCAACGGTATAGTCCTCAGCCCAAACGTGCTCGGTGTGAGGAGCCTCACCGGAGAGATCTACTCTCAGTACCTCGGAAACATAAATCATCCACAACTCGCACTGGTAGCCTTTGAAAGAGGATCCGAACGGCTTCTTAACACCGTCGGTGAGCTGATACTTATAATCGATATATCCGCCGTCCTTAAGAAGTGCATCCTTAAGAGGTGTTCCGCCGAAGTTCTTATCGGTAATCGGTATTCTCAGCTCAACGCCGTACCAATTCTCGTCAAGATTTACAGTAGTCTTCACATTCTCTGCAGAAGCTTTACGGATTTCTTCACTTGAGCCGGGGAAGTAGCAAAGTCCGGACCAACCGCCGTTTGCATCATCCCATGCATAGTGTCCGTACGCATCGCCGGAGGCGCTGATAGAAGCATAGATATTGCCAAGAGGATTGATGTTATGAGTTACAATATCATTGATCCAAGGTCTATCATTACCAATTTTGTATATATCGGCTTTGTCATCAAATGCGTCAGCGATATCAAGTATATCATCATCATATACCTTAGAGTAAATATACAGAGCATCATCATCCCAAAGGAAGTACACCTCAGCATCGGCAAATGCAGAAGAAGTGTAGTCCCCACCCGGGAGCAGTGCCGAAGAATTTGCATCCGAAAGTATTCCGGCATCAACGAGCTTGCCAATCGTATTTTCAGAATTGCACCAACCGAGCGACAGCTTGCCGTTCTTTGCAAGCTCGGACGCCTTGATCGAGCCGGAATCAAGATACGCTTCATCAAGAACACCGTCGAGAGAAGGAGTATACTTCTTAGCGGTTACGGGCTGTACCTTATGGCATCTTGTGCATATGCCGTCTACATAATTGTGTCCGAGAGGTTCAATAACTTCAACAGAACCGGGCTTGACCTCATCGCAGATCGAGCAGTGAATGCTGCGCTCGCCTGGCTCGGTGCAGGTTGCTGCCTTTTCAATGGTAAACTCGGTATTCCACTCGTGCTCGCAATTCGGAAGCTTTGCCTCTTCACCGGAAAGGACCATGGTTATGTTTTTGTCCATCTGGAGCTGCATAAAGTGCTGTGCACTTGCGCCGCTGAAGGACGAGCTGAATGCCTTGGTACGTGCGTCATACAAAAACAGACCGTAATCAAACTTTTCACCGGTATGAAGGAACTGGTTCTTGATTGTAGTGCCGGCGTAGTCACGCTCGGTGATCGGAATTCTGAGCTCAACGGTATAATAGCCATCCTGGATATGATATTCGGAGGCAAAATTAGAGAGATTATTTCTCTTGGAGATTTCAGAGACGTGTACCCAGTCGCTTATCTCCGAAACACCCTCCAGATACTCACACTGGTCGCGATTATCATATCCGGCGCAAGCCTTCTGATCGCCGTAGGTGCCGGCAGGATTTGCGCCGAGACGCATTGCAAGCTCTTGGTTCTGCAGGGGGATCACATCATGGATCAACGACTCGTTGCAGAGAAGCAGGTCACTTGCGCCGACTGCAGTGACAAGGTCATCGGGGGTACAGCCGGTCTCTGCACAAACATCAAGGATCTCATTATCATAGACCTTGGTGAAAATATAAAGCGCATCATCATCCCACAGGAAGTAGATCTCTGCGCGAACCAAAAAGTCGGAATCAAGTTTTCCGTCTGCAAGCAGGAACTGAGATTTGTCGGAATTCTCTGCTATCAGTCCAGCCTGATAGTAATCCTTTACCAGCTGAGGAACATCATTGACCCAACCGGTCTTAAGGTTATGCTCCTTGATAAGCTCAATGGTATCTATCTTGTAAGAATCCTTATAGATTCCGTCAAGTCTGCCGTCAAGCTCGGGAGTTCCCTTCTTTACGATGTTACCCTCGGTAGGATTGTCATCGCTCTGGATTCCGGCGCCGCATGTAATAATGGTGCCCTTCTTGTTGTTATAGAGCTCCTGCCATGTTGCTGTGTCGTTGTTGCCGAGTCCGTCATACCATGCGCCGTCATTCTTGACGCCATAGCCGAAGTCGATCTCCTTGCCTGTCGCCATTGCTTTGTTGGCGATTCTTGCCTCTACAATATATCCGGACTCCGTTCTTGTTATCGAATACTCGGTTGCGGGAGTGGGCTCAGTTGCACCGCTCAGCGCAAAGTTATAGCCGACACCCTTATATGCATCGCCAAACTCAATGGTATGCTTTGCGGTGCCGTTATTCAGATCGAACTCAAGGGCACACGCCTCCTTCCAGAAGGGGTCGTTCTTATCCTTGTTTTGGAGAGAGAGATAAAGTATATCTCCGTTTGCAGCGGTACTGTCATCGATTACGGCATACATATAATAATAGCCGTCATCCCAAAGGAAGTTGACCTCTGTATGGTCACCTGTCACGAAATAGGTCTTATTATATGCCTCATCCATCTGACCGTCGATTGCGGCGGTTGCCTTAATTACAAACTCGCCGGGAAGTCTCCTGGGTCCTGCGAGCTTTACGGTTTTGTATGCAGCGGAGGTGCTGTCGTCCTTATCATAGATAAAACCGAACGAGCACATCTCATAAGTTGCCACCTTATCATTGCCGCCGAGCGCGAGATTAACGGTGCTGTCTGCGGCAAGACCGTCAACCTTGATGCGTGCCTCGACAATGTAGCCGGAGCCGTCATTCTTTACCTTAGTTACATACTCTGTACTCTCGGTAGCGGTTCCGTATGCCTTGCTGAAATTGGAGGCAACGGCAGTGTCGCCCTTTGTATTGGCAAAAGCATAGTTTTTTTCGCCGTTTATAACGACCTCTGCGGAGGTGGTATTATAATTCTCCGCATTGCCGTTCCATACGGCAAACGTAATAATATCCTGGTACATAGGCTCCTGGACCTCTGCCGTAGGTACGGTAGAATCGGTCACATCTGCGTAGACATAGATATAACCGTCGTCCCAAAGATAGTATGCGGTAGCCGCCATATCGCCCTTAAACTCTGCATACTTGTTGATAATCGCACTGGATGCCGCGTTACCGGTTTTGCGAAGTCTGAGCACCGAGGTATCAAGCTCGGTCTTATAAGACTTCTTGTACTGATCGTCAAGCTTAGCATCGAGAGTGGGCGTATGCTTGACAACCTCTGCTGTTCCCGCATCCTCAGCGAAAACTCCCGTTGCAACGAGCGAAGCACTCTGAAGCACGAACAGTCCCGCCGTGAAGACAGAGAGTAGCTTTTGCATTCTCTTGTTCATAATTTCCTCCTATAAAACTGCTTGGTTTGTTAAAGCCGAACCGTCCAACGCAGACGGCATTTGCTTTTCGCAGATATTGTTTGTTTGAGCAGCATCAAACAACCACCTATGAACATTATAACATCACTTAATCGTCATGTCAATAATAATCGCGCTGTTTTACACGTTTTTTATGTCAAAAGTATTCAATTATTTTTGGAAACCGAGTAAAAAACGCACACGAGCCGAAAAGCCCGTGTGCGTCCTTTTGCGGATACGATTACTTGTTGACGATATCCTTAAGAGCCTTACCTGCCTTGAAGGCGGGAGCCTTGCAAGCAGCGATCTTTACGGTCTCGCCGGTGCGGGGATTCTTACCGGTTCTCTCGCCGCGAACGCGGGTCTCAAAGGTACCGAAGCCGATGAGCTGAACCTTGTCGCCCTTAACGAGTGCTCCCTCGATTGCTGCGAAGGTAGCCTTAACTGCTGCCTCAGCGTCCTTCTTGGAGAGATTAGCCTCTGCTGCAACTGCTTCTACGAGCTGTGTCTTGTTCATAATTATAATTCCTTTCTTTTTTTAGATCCTGACTGAAATTTGCCGCGAGCCGAATATACGCGGGACGGGCCTATTGCGGCTCCTGCCGCATTGCCATTCACTATTATAATATATTTTTTCCGTTCTGTAAAGAGAAAATCGAAAATTAGTAGTAATAATTCCCTCTTTTTACGCACTTTTTTGCATTTAAGCTGCACGATTCGCGCCGAATCCCGCCGTTTCAGCCCTCGGCGGTCATTCCGGTGTGCTCGCAGAGGTACGCGAGCTGCTCGTCGGTAAGAGGCTTAGACTCTCCCGGACGGAGCGAACCGATACGCAGCTTTCCTATCGCGACGCGGCGCAGACGCACAACCTCGAGCCCGACCGTCTCGCACATTCTGCGTATCTGACGGTTGCGCCCCTCATGCAGCGTCATTTCAAAAACCGTTCTGTTCTCCTCGGCGCGCACTATCTTCAATCCCACGCGCTGAAGCCGATAGCCGTCGATGGTCATCGGTGCGCGCAGCCGCGCTATCTGCTCCGGTGTTGCGGCGCTGCCGACGGTGACGCGGTAGAGCTTCGGCAGGCTGTAGCGCGGATGGGTCAGATGGTTGAGCAGCTCACCGTCGTTTGTCATGAGCAGAAGTCCCTCCGAGTCGCGGTCGAGTCTGCCGACCGGATTCAACCGTACGCCATAGCTCTCTACAAGCTCCGCGACGGTTTTTCTGCCCAGCTCATCCGAGAGCGTTGTGACATATCCGCGCGGCTTGTTCAGCATGACGGTAAGATATTTCTCGATCGGCTTGATCCTTACGCCGTCTATCTCGACAACGTCGCGCCCCGGCATGATATTGCAGCCGAGACTTGCCGTCTCGCCGTTTACGCTGACTCTGCCCTCTGTGATTCTCTGCTCCGCCGCGCGGCGGCTCATCACTCCGCAGGCTGAAATATACTTTTGCAGGCGAACACGCTCGCACTGTGCTTCGTTTTTCTCTTCCAAAATGCTTCCTCTCAGATTTTTTATATCCTATTATATTATGCTTTATATGCTTTTCGGATAATATTCCTTATAAACAGCGATGAGCAGTCATTCATCGCACCCGAGCAGGGCTGATATACGGGAGCCGAGCGAGGCAAAAAAGCCCGATATACCGCTCTGCTTTTCCTCCGCCGACTGCTGCGCGAACAGAGGCACCGACGCCACCTCGCGCTCTCCTACATAATAGTGCACCGCGCCGAGCGTCTGTCCCGACCGCACCGGTGCAAAAACAAACCTCGGCAGCTCTACCACCTGTCTCAGCTCCGCGTCGCGCGGCAGCACGACCGCAGCCGAATCGCCGTTTGAGACGGTAAGACTGTTCTCCTCGGCACCCTCGAGCGGCAGAGTATAGGTCAGCCCGCCCGCGCCGCACAGTATGCGCTCCGAATATGCGGCAAAGCCGGCGTCAAGCATAGCGGTGTGATCCGCCCAATCGCGGTGATCGTCGAGCGTAACGGCAATGAGAGTTACCCCGTCGCGCCGCGCCGCACTGACAAGACATCTGCCCGCACCAGAGGTATATCCGGTCTTTACCCCGATAGCGCCGTCATATGAACGCAGCATACGGTTGTGATTGACGAGAAGTCGGCTGATGCTGCCGTCCTCCGTGCTGATAACTTTCTTATATGTACCCGCCATCTCCGCAAAGGTCTCGTTTTCGAGCGCCGCAGCAGCTATCGCGGCAAGCTCGCGGGCGGTGGTGTAATGCCCGTCGCTGTCGAGTCCGTGCGGGTTTGAAAAATGCGTATGCGAGAGTCCGAGCTGCTTCGCTTTTTCGTTTATCATTGCAACAAAGCCCGCCTCGTCGCCGCCGACGGTTATCGCTATCTGCGTTGCAGCGTCGTTTGCACTCTCGAGCAGCAGCGCATACAGAAGCGACTCGAGCTTTATCTGCTCGCCCTCTCTCAGATATACCGATGAACCGATTATCCCTACCGCATCCGGAGACACGGTAGCGACGGTATCGAGCGAGGCGTTTTCGATTGCGACGAGCGCTGTCATTATCTTTGTCGTGCTCGCCATCGGACGCAGCTCATCCGGCGACAGCTCATACAGAAGCTCTCCCGATTCGGCACACATCAGCGCGGCGCTGTGAGCGCCTACCGAGACCGCCGGAAAATACTCTGCCGTCTCGGCGCGGCTGACCGGGACATAGCCGCCGGAGCGCTCTGCACCGACACTTTTCCCCGAGGCGTTCTTACCGTCCGAGGCTGCCCTTCCGTCGGGCTCTGCCTTTTCTCCGGAGCGGTCATTATCCCCGGAGCCGTTCTTATTATCAGAGCGTTCCTCGCCGCTTGCGGCGTTGTCCGGGGCGTTACCGAAAGCTGTTTCATCCGCGTCGTCCGGGCTGCCGGACACAAACACTGCCTCGCCTATTCTCGGGGGGCTGCCTATGCTCGCCATCGCGGCAACATACCCGTCCGATACCGAATCCGATATCACCGCACCGGGCGCAGAAGCCTCGGAGACCGATCCGGCAGCGCCGACCATGAGCGCCGCGCAAAGCGATACGAGCGCATATGTAAGCACCGCCGCTCCGAGCACGCAGAGCGCGAGCAGCAGAGTAAAAAATCTGCCGGCGCGCGCACCGCTCGAGCTCTTTCGCACGGCACAGCTTTTCCTTTTCCCGAAATTCCTCAAAACGGGGACACCCCCTACACCGTTATTCGGTACCGCAGGCTCGCCGTCTCGGCGCGCAGACTGCGCAGCACCGTTTATAGGGCGCGACCGTAACAGCCGCACCGCTTATCCGGTACAGATATATGAAGAATGAGAGAAAAATATAACATATGCTGAAAAGGCGTCGCGGTATCGCAGGTGATTACACGCATACCGCGGCGCACCTTGCACCTTTAATCCTGACCCTTATCTCCGTCAGCCGTTTTCGAGTCCTTATCTGGCTGTCCCGCGACCGCGCCGCTCTCTTCCGACTTATCGCCCTTAAAGCTCTTGAAAACGCCGCGCAGACGCGAGAGAATATCGGGGGATTTTTCGATAAGCGAGGCAAGCGACTCGACCGGACCTGCCGGCGGAACATCCGCGCCCACGCTCAGCATCTCGACCCCACCCTCGGGCCCTACAACGAGAAAGGCGACCGGAGTTACCGAAATGCCGGTCCCGCCACCGCCGCCGAAGCTCTTGCCCGCCGGGCGCTTCTGCCCGTCGGGAGCCTTTTCGGCGCTCTTTTTACCGTAATCGAGACCGCCGGTCGCAATACCCATCGAAACCTTGGACACCGGGATTATGACCGTGCCGGACGGCGTGGTTATCGGATCGCCGATGACCGTGCCCGTACCCGCAAGCTCCTTTATACTCTCGAGAGCACTGTCGAGACTGCCTCTGAGGTTGTTTGCAGCATCTGAGTTCATATTTTCCATTCCTTTCGTTATTGTGTATCGGAACATCGTATATATTTCGGGGCTTTTTAGTGTTTTTATTTCGACGCACCGTGCTTCTTACTGTCAAATCATTACCCTTGACATTCGGTATATTCGGCGCCGACCCTTATCGTGTCCGCACCGTGCTTTACCGAATTATCGCACAGTTGCCGGCAAAGGTCTCATTGTCCGACCTCGCCCGATTTTATCTTAAAGAACGAAACCAGCCCGTGCAGAGCGACCGACAGTACCTGACGGATGCTCAGACTGAGTGATATGTCAATCTCAGCCGCGCTCTTCTCGCCGAGCCAATCGGCATACACACCTACCTCACTGCCGCGATGAAAGCGCAGGGTAGAATTCTCGTCAAGCAGCGCGAGCAGCGCATCGCAAGCATTCGTTACAGCCGCATAGGAGAGTGCGGTCTTTGCCGCATCGCCGGTGCCGACCGAGATGCACAGCCGCCGAATATCCGTATGCAGATATCCGAAGAATCGCGCGATCAGCGCGGATGCCATACGCGTCACACCGCGAACGAGCGCGAGCTTGTCCGAGAAGGTCTTCTTTTTCTTCTCCTCCGCACCGACCTTGTGCCCGCCCTCCGTCTTTTTCTTTTTTGCTCGGCGGGTATCGGTCTGCTGTGCTGCCTGCCTCTTCCGAGCCTCCCGCTCGGCTATTGCGCGGGGAGTATAGTCGGAGAGGCGGAGCTTTTGTTTTTTCTTCTTTTCGGGGATAAGTGTCTTTATTCCGATGCCGAGCACGGTCAGGCGCAGCATAAAGCCGCTCTCCTCGCCGTATCTTATCCGCACCCCGACGCGAACGGAGAGCAGAAGAACAAAAAACAGTATAACGGAGGCAATTATTATAAGAGCCTTAATACCGCTCCCCCCTCTCAGTCGTTCGGTATCTCAATCGGTCATGGATCGGTCGAAAAATTCCGTTCGGCAGACCGCCGCTCGAGCCGGCGCAGCTCCGCTATCCGCTCAATCCTCCGCACCGTCATCCGCAGCACCGTCACCCGGGTCAAGCTCCGCGTGAGCAGCCTCGTCCTTCGTGCCGCTGTCGGCATCGCCGGGTTCTGTCAAAGCAGCCATATCAGCCATATTATTATCCTCATTGTCGTTTTCCGCAGAGACAGCCGCATTATCCACACCGCCGTCCGCATTGCCGTTTTCCGCAAAGACAGCCGCATTATCCGTGCTGCCGTCGGCGTCGCCGGTCTCCGCCGAAGCCTCCTCAGCCGTCTGCGACCCGCCGACGGCTCCGACATTCTGCCCGCCGACGGCATCGAACAGTTCTATCGGCGGCAGCTCGTCGAGGCTCGAGATACCGAACACGCGCAGAAAATCCGACGTTGTTCCGTACAGCGCGGGTCTGCCGGGCAGATCAAGATGACCTACATTTTCTATCATAGAGCGGTCAAGCAGCGCGGTTATCGAATACGAGCAGTCGACTCCGCGCACCTGCTCGATATAAGCCTTTGTCACCGGCTGGCGGTACGCCACGATAGACAGCACCTCCATCAGCGCCGGCGAGAGCTTGGTGCCCCTGCGTATCCCGAGCGCGGCACGAACCGCCTCCTCGTACTCGGCGCGCGAGCATAGCTGGCACGCATCGCCGACAAAGCAGAGCTCTGTCCCTCTCCCCTCGCAGCTGTCGGACAGCTCACGCGCGAGCTCGCGCGCAGTTTCGCCGTCGATGCCGAGCACGTCTGCGATCACATCGAATTTTACCGGATAGCCCGACGCAAAGAGGATAGCCTCGAGCGCCCGCAGCATCTCTTCTCTTGTATCATAAGCCATGTTGTCACTCTCCGTTATGTTTCGGCTCTGCCGGGAAAATGCGCCCGACAGCCGTTATGCTGTCTGCTCGCTAAGATGCAGCGTCAGATCCTCCTCGGACTCGTCCGATATGCGCACGCGCTGCGAGCGGATAAGCTCGAGCACGGCAACGAATGTGGTTATCATCTCCGCCTTGTCCTCGCCCGCAAGCAGCAGCTCGCGGAATGAGCAGTCGCCGCGCCGATACAGACGGCGCATTATACCGTAGATGCGCACCGAAACGGGTATCTTCTTCCCGCCGCGCCGCAGCAGCGTTCCGAGCATCGCCTCCGGCTTTGCCGCGGGGGTCTTTTCCGAGCGGAAACGTCCGGTCAGCACCGAGCGAAAAGCCCGCTCAAGCCGCGCGATACTGTCGTCGGCGACGTAGCTTTTATCCTCGGGGAGCGTTTCGGGGTCCTTTGCGATCCTGCCGCCGTGCGCCTCGTAGTATGAGCCGAGCATCTCGCTCACGCCCTTGATGCGCGAATACTCGAGCAGTGCGGCAGCGAGCGCGGCGCGCGGGTCCTCCTCTTCCTTCTCCTCGCGCGGCAGCAGCATGCGGCTCTTTATCAGCATAAGGCGCGACGCCATAATGATAAACTCGCCGGCAAGCTCCATATCGAGCGCCTGAGCGGCGGAGATATACTCCATGTACTGGTCGAAGATAAGCGCAATGGGGATATCGGTGATGTCTATTTTATTCTTTGCAATAAGCGCGAGCAGCAGATCGAGCGGTCCGTCAAAGCTCGGCAGATGGTAGCTTATCTCCTCCATGCACATCCTCTCCCTTCTCTGAAAGAAACTTTGAAAATAATCTCGTATTAAAAAATCCGATCCTTCGGCACCTCGCAGCGCACCGTTTTTCAAGCCGCACGCTCAGCCGCCGAACGGCAGAAAAGCAAACTTCAAAAACAGATCTATGACCGCATTGCTTACGTAGCTTATCGGCAGATTGATAACATCGGACACGATAAGCGCGATAAATATGACCATGATATACCGCTCATACTGCATTATCTTAAAATAGATGCGCTCGGGCAAGAAGAACAAAAGCACGCGCGAGCCGTCGAGCGGCGGCACGGGAATCATATTAAACACCGCGAGCGAGACATTGAGCGAGATAAATACCGACAGAAACATCAGCAGCGCCGTGCGGACGGTGCCTGCCGGACAAAGCATATACGAGAGCGCATACAGCTCCGAGCCGAGAAAGCCGAGCAGCAGATTAGACACCGGTCCGGCGAGAGCTGATACCGCCATTCCCGCCTTGGGATGCTTGAAGCGGCTCGGATTGATCATGACAGGGCTTGCCCAGCCGATGCCGAAAAACAGCATCATCAGCATTCCGACGGGATTAAGATGCCGCAGCGGATTGAGCGACACCCTGCCCGCATCGCGCGCGGTGGTATCGCCGAGCCACGAGGAAACAAGCGCATGCGCGCTCTCGTGAAAGGATATTGCGAACAGTATGCACGGCACGCGAAACAGATATATAAGAAGCTGTTCTTTACTAAACATTTTTCTCTCCGTTACTGTGATACGGCGGTAAGTATATGATTCCAGAGCTCGTCCCTGCCGGTCCCCTTGAGTGAGGAAAACGCCACGACCGGAATGCCGAAGCGCTCGAGGCTCGCTATCGACTCCGCGAGCGCCTTTGTTCCGAGCTTATCGCACTTGGTCGCCGCAATGCAGCAGGGCGACGCTGTATCGCTGAGAAACTCGAGCATGATCATATCGTCCTTTGTAGGGCCTATGCGGCTGTCTATCAGCTGAACGGTAAGGCAGGGCAGCCTCTCGCCGTAGTAGCCGTCGCCTATTCTCGACAGCCGCGCGCGCTCGGAGGGCGAGCGCTTTGCATAGCCGTAGCCGGGAAGATCGACGAAATAGAGCTTTTTATCTATTGAATAGAAATTGACGGTTATCGTCTTTCCCGGTGTCGAACTGACGCGCGCAAGCGCGCGGCGACCCATCATCGTATTGATGAGCGAGCTCTTGCCGACGTTCGAGCGTCCGGAGAATGCCACCTGCGGTCTGCCGTCGCGCACGAACTGACTCGGCTCGCCCGCAACGCGGAAAAGCTCGATATTGTTCATATTGATATCGGAGCGGTTCATTTATTTCTCCCGTTCTGTTTTTGTTTTGCCGTTCTTGAAGGTAGTCCTTTCGAGGCTGCCGTTCTTTCGGTATGCCGTTCTTAAGCTTTTGCGGCAGCGACGCATCGCGACATCGACAGCCGCGTCAACGCATTTGCTTCGACAGCAGTCCATCAACACACTCGCAGCAGCAGCCGACGCAGTTGCACGTCATGCGGCGGCGCCTTATATCAGCGCCTCGCCGAATACCTCGGAGACGCGCGAGCAGGGAATAAAGTTCAGCTTTTCGCGGACAACGGGATCTATCTCCTCGAGATCGCGCAGATTCGAGCGCGGTATAAGCACCGTCTTTACCCCGGTCTTATACGCCGCCATAGCTTTTTCGCGCAGCCCTCCGATGGGCAGCACCTTGCCGTGCAGCGTTATCTCTCCGGTCATGGCGACATCACGGCGCACCGCCCTGCCCGACAGCTCGGACGCGAGCGCCGTGGCAATGGTAACTCCGGCGGAGGGACCGTCCTTCGGTACTGCGCCCTCCGGCACATGGATGTGTATGTCCTTTTTCTTATAAAAGTCAGGCTCGACCGACAGCTCCGACGCATGCGCGCGGATATATGTGATGGCAGCCTGCGCAGATTCCTTCATAACGTCGCCGAGCGAGCCGGTCAGCTCGAGCTTTCCGGTACCGGGAACGGCTACCGCCTCGATGTGCAGCAGATCGCCGCCGACCTCGGTATATGCAAGGCCGTTTACCTCGCCGACGTCGTCATTGTCGCGAATAGTCTCGGGCAGCAGCTTGCGCGGTCCGAGATATTCTGCGATATTCTTTGCCTTTATGCTGATGCAGCCGAGCTCCTCGCCGCTGCGCTCAGCCTCGACAATGCGCTTTGCGGCCTTGCGGCAGAGCGCGGCTATCTGACGCTCGAGCGAGCGGACACCCGCCTCTGCGGTGTAAAAGTCGATAAGCTCGGTAACGGCGGAATCGTTTATTCTCAGCTGCTTTGTCGTAAGACCGTGGCGCGCGCGCTGCTTCGGAATGAGATGATCCTTTGCGATAGCGAGCTTTTCGTGGCGCGAATAGCTGCGCAGCTCTATGACCTCCATACGGTCGAACAGCGGTGCGGGAATAGTTTCGAGCGTGTTTGCCGTCGCGATAAAGACGCAGGAGCTCAGGTCTATCGGCAGCTCTACAAAATGATCGCGGAACGCCTTGTTCTGCTCGCCGTCGAGCACCTCGAGCAGCGCGGACGACGGATCGCCGTGCGCATCGGAGGTCAGCTTGTCTATCTCGTCGAGAAGAATAAGCGGATTCATCACCTGCGCCTGAGTCAGCGCGCCTACGATGCGTCCGGGCATCGAGCCGACATAGGTCTTGCGGTGGCCGCGAATGTCAGCCTCGTCGCGCACTCCGCCGAGCGAAACGCGCACAAAGTTGCGGTTCATAGCCTCGGCGACCGAGCGGGCGATCGAGGTTTTTCCGGTGCCGGGAGGGCCTACGAGGCAGATAATCTGATGGCGCAGCTCGGAATTCAGCTGCTTTACCGCAAGGTATTCAAGAATCCTCTCCTTTACCTTTTCGAGTCCGTTGTGGTCGCGATCGAGTATCCTGCGGGCAAGCTCAACATCCACCCTATCCTCGGTGCGCTTGTTCCACGGCAGCTCGAGGCAGACATCGAGATAGTTGCGGAGAACTCCCGCCTCTGCCGAGTTGAACGGGGTCTTTGCGAGCTTTTTCGTCTCCTTGATCAGCTTTGCCTCTACCTCCTCGGGCAGCGCAGCATCGCGTATCTTGTTCATGTACTCGGCTATCTCGTCGTCATCCTCGTCGTACAGGCCGCCCGCAGCCTCGCTGTCTCTGCCCTCGCCCAGCTCGGCGTATATCACCTTGAGCTGCTCGCGCAGATAGTATTCTCTCTGTCCGCGGTCGATATTCGACTGTACCTTCTGCCGTATATCGGCCTCGGTTTTGACGACCTCGGTCTCGCGCGCAAGAATGACCGCCAGCGTCGTGAGCCGCACGACCGGATCGTACTGCTCGAGCACAGACTGCTTATCGTGCACGTCCATCAGCACGCCGGAGGCGATAAAGTCGCACAGCAGTCCCGGCGAGGTTATCGAATGCACCGACAGCGCAAGCTCGGGAGATACCTTAGGCATGCGGGAAACGAACTCGTCGAAGGATCCCCGCACCTCGCGCATTATCGCCTCAATCGCCGTATCGTTGTGCGAGTCGACCTCTACCGTCTTTCCGAGTACGGCGGCGACCGGTATCCCGTCCTCATCCGTTTCTGCCGAGAGCAGGCTCGCGCGGCATACGCCCTCTACGACCACTCTCGCGCTGTTCTCGCGGAAACGCACGAACTGCTTTATTGTACCGACGCAGCCTATCTCGCAAATATCGTCCTCTATCTCCTCGCTGTCGCTGTCACCGTCGCTCAGCGCGCTGCGGACAGCCTCCTCGTCCGAGACATTGCGCAGCGAAAAGAATGCCCGACCGCTCTCACCGCTCGCCTTCTCGCAGGCGCGGATAGCACCCTCGGAGCTGAGCTCGAGGCTGATGGGTATTCCGGGGAAAATAACCGTCCCGTCAAGCGCCGCGACGGGAAGCGTGTAGGTATCTATTTTTTCTGTATATTTCGGCATTTTATATTCTTCCGTTTCGTATTTCTCTCACCGGAGGCATGCGCCCGATATCACAGAATGACAGCGGCGATATCACCCGGTCTGTATTAGCTGTATATTGTATGCGCCGTCCCGCTCCCGATAGCGGAGAGCGGACATATACCGCCGTAGTCCGCCCCGCAGCGGCAGCGGCACAGCATGCGGCTCCGCCCGTGTCCGGGCAGACTTCTGCATATTACCGTTAAATTATATCACAATAGCTCCTCCCCGTCAAATGTATTTATACTTTTACCTTTAAAATTATTGTGAACTTGCCCACCGCGCGAAAAAAAGCATATTTTACACCGTAAATTTCACGATTTTCACGAAAATCTCGGTTTATAATTCGCAAATCTCTTTACAAAGTGCGGAATTAGTGCTACAATGGAGCACGTATGAGATAACACTACTCACAATCACAAACAGGAGGAAATAACACTTATGGCTGAAAAGATCACCCGTAAGAAGCTGTCTATGGACGGTAATACCGCTGCGGCGCATGTTGCATATGCGTACACCGAGGTTGCCGCCATCTACCCTATCACGCCCTCCAGCCCGATGGCTGAGAATGTAGATACCTGGAGCGCGACCGGCAAGAACATCGCCGGCGAGCCCGCCAAGAACATCTTCGGCGACACCGTAAAGGTCGTTGAGATGCAGTCCGAGGCAGGTGCGGCAGGCGCCGTTCACGGAAGCCTTGCTTCCGGTGCGCTTACCACTACCTTCACCGCTTCTCAGGGACTTCTCCTTATGATCCCTAATCTCTATAAGATTGCCGGAGAGCTCCTTCCCGGAGTTATCCACGTGTCCGCCCGCACCGTTGCTTCGCATGCGCTGAACATCTTCGGCGACCATTCCGACGTTTATGCGTGCCGTCAGACCGGCTTTGCAATGCTCGCAGAGTCAAATGTTCAGGAGATCATGGACCTCGCTCCCGTCGCTCACCTCGCAGCTATCGAGGGCAAGGTGCCGTTCATCAACTTCTTCGACGGCTTCCGTACCTCTCACGAGATCCAGAAGATCGAGGTATGGGACAACGACCAGCTCGCGTCGATGATCGACATGAACGCAGTCAACGAATTCCGCGCCCATGCGCTCAACCCGAATCACCCCGCTCTCCGCGGCTCCGCAGAAAACGGAGATATCTTCTTCCAGCACCGCGAGTCCTGCAACCGTTACTACGATGCGCTTCCCGCTGTTGTTGAGAAGTATATGGGGATGATAAACGACAAGCTCGGCACCGACTATAAGCTCTTCAACTACTACGGCGCACCCGACGCAGAGCGCGTTATCGTAGCTATGGGCTCGGTATGCGACGTTGCCGAGGAAGTCATCGACTACATGCTCGCGGCAGGCGAGAAGGTCGGTCTTATCAAGTGCCGCCTCTACCGTCCTTTCTGCGCGGACAAGCTCGTTGCCGCTATCCCCGCGACCTGCAGAAAGATCGCAGTTCTCGACCGCACCAAGGAGCCCGGCGCTCTCGGCGACCCGCTCTACCTCGATGTTGTCGCATCGCTCGCCCAGAGCGATCGCCGTGATATTCAGATCGTCGGCGGCCGCTACGGTCTCGGCTCCAAGGATACCACTCCTCAGAGCATCTTTGCCGTATACGAGAACCTCGCATCCGACAAGCCTAAGAACGGCTTCACCATCGGCATCGTCGACGACGTTACCGGTCACTCGCTGCCCGAGCACACCGCTCCCGATACCGCTGCACCCGGCACCATCAGCTGCAAGTTCTGGGGTCTGGGCGGAGACGGTACCGTCGGTGCAAACAAGAACTCCATCAAGATCATCGGCGACCACACCGATAAGTACGTTCAGGCTTACTTCCAGTACGACTCAAAGAAGACGGGCGGCGTGACTATCTCGCACCTGCGCTTCGGCGATCAGCCCATCAAGGCTCCCTACTACATCACTAAGGCTAACTTCGTTGCCTGCCACAATGTTGCATACCTGCACAAGGGCTTTAAGATTGTTGACGATGTTAAGCCCGGCGGAACCTTCCTGCTCGACTGCCAGTGGAGTGCCGATCAGCTCGGCGAAATGCTCCCCGCATCGGTCAAGAGCTACATTGCAAAGAACAATGTCAACTTCTATATCATCAACGCAACGAGCATTGCAAGAAACGATATCGGCAACATGAAGGTCAAGAATACCATCCTTCAGTCTGCATTCTTCGCACTTGCAAACATTATGCCTAAGGACGACGCTATCACCTACATGAAGGAGAAGGCAACCAAGTCCTACTCCAAGTTCGGCGACGAGGTCGTTGCTCAGAATCACAAGGCTATTGAGCTCGGCGCAGGCGCTCTCGTTCACGTAGATGTTCCCGCAGACTGGGCAGAAGCCGGTCAGACCCCCGCAGAGCCCGCAGCCGTCGGCAAGCGTGCCGAGGTCGTCGACTTCGTTAACCGCATCGTTCGTCCGATCTCCAAGATGGACGGCGACAGCCTCCCCGTTTCCGCATTCGTCGGAATGGAGGACGGTCAGTTCCCGCAGGGCGCAGCTGCATATGAGAAGCGCGGCGTTGCCGTTTCCGCTCCTCTGTGGCATGCCGAGAACTGCATCCAGTGTAATCAGTGTGCATTCGTCTGCCCGCACGCTGCTATCCGTCCGTTCGCTATGACCGCGGATGAGGCTGCAGCAGCTCCCGAGGGCACCGCATTTGCCGCAAAGCCCGTCGTTAAGACCGACTATAAGTTCACCATTGCGGTCAGCCCGCTCGACTGCATGGGCTGCACTCTCTGCGTAAAGACCTGCCCTGTCACAAACAAGGCGCTCAAGGACGGCACGCCCGAAAAGGCTGCTATCGAGATGGTTTCTCAGTCCGCGGCTATGTCGCAGCAGGCAACCTTCGACTGGGCTGTCGATCATGTCTCCGAGAAGAAGGAGCTCATCAACAACACCGTTAAGGGCAGCCAGTTCAAGCAGCCCCTGCTTGAGTTCTCCGGCTCCTGCGCAGGCTGTGCAGAGACCTCCTATGCTCGCCTCGTAACTCAGCTGTTCGGCGAGAGAATGTATATTTCCAACGCGACCGGATGCTCCTCCATCTGGGGCGGCTCCGCACCCGCAACACCTTACACCGTTAACACCGCAACCGGTCACGGTCCCGCATGGGCGAACTCCCTCTTCGAGGATAATGCAGAGCACGGTCTCGGCATATACCTCGGTCAGAAGACCATCCGCGAGCGCGTTATCGGCTACGTAAAGGAGCTGCGCGAGCAGGTAAGCGACGACGAGAAGAAGGTTGTTATCGACACCTTCCTCGCAACCAAGGACAACGGCGCGGAGAATACCGCAGCTGCCGACGCTCTTATCAAGATGCTCGAGTCCTGCGACTGCAAGAACGAGCTGAAAGATAAGATCCTCGCAGAGAAGGACTATCTCGCTAAGAAGTCCGTATGGATCTTCGGCGGCGACGGTTGGGCTTACGATATCGGCTTCGGCGGTCTCGACCACGTACTCGCTTCCGGTGAGGATATCAACGTAATGGTATTCGATACCGAGGTTTACTCCAACACCGGCGGACAGGCATCCAAGGCTTCGCGCATCGGTCAGGTCGCTCAGTTCGCTGCTGCAGGTAAGGCGATCGCCAAGAAGAACCTCGCCGAGATAGCAATGAGCTACGGCTACATCTACGTTGCTCAGGTCGCTATGGGCGCCGACCAGAATCAGCTGCTCAAGGCACTCTCCGAGGCTGAGGCTTACCACGGTCCTTCGCTCGTCATCGGCTATGCTCCCTGCGAGATGCACGGCATCAAGAAGGGCGGCATGCAGAACTGCCAGATCGAGATGAAGAAGGCTGTCGACGCAGGCTACTGGCATATGTTCCGCTTCAATCCCGAGGCTAAGGCAGAGGGCAAGAATCCTCTTACCATCGACTCCAAGGCTCCGACCGCCGAATATATCGACTTCATCAAGAACGAGGCTCGTTACAGCCGCCTCGCTCAGTCCTTCCCCGAGAGAGCAGAGCGCCTCTTTGAGGATGCGGCTGAAACCTCTAAGGCTAAATACGAATACCTCCTCAAGCAGAGAGAGCTGTTCGAGCCCGACGCTAAGTAATTTCGACGCATATGCGTATGCGGATACGCAAACGCGGAGTACGCTGACGAGGGGGTCGGGGGCGCTTTCGAATAAGCTCCCCCGACCCCCGCAAGGCTTTCAAGCTGTGAGGGCTTTGAGAACGGCAGCGAGCATAGATGCCGCAGCGAAATTATTTTAGGCAAAGCAAATAAATTTGTACCCCGGCACGGCAGAGCCGAGTCCACGCACCGCCCGCCGACAGCAGAGCTTGTCACGGGTAGGAAGCGCAGCAGAGCATACGCTCTGCCTCGGCTTTGTCCTCTTTGTAAAGCTCTTATCGAGCGGTGCCGCACATGTTACCCGCGCTGTTTACACCACCTGCGCGAGGAGCGTGCGTCCGTATCGGAGTGCAGCAAAAGCTGTGCTCTGCCCGGCATCGAACGGTCAGAGCCGTGCGCGGCAGCAGTCGCCTCTCGGTGTACGCTGCCGCACCGGTATAAATTATAATATCCCGCGTATATGCACGGAGTTACTCCGCCGCAGTACGCGGGATGTTTTTTTGTTTTTTTCTGATCTGCCGTTCCATATCGGATATTCTGATCATACCTTCGCAGTAATCAAGCTTCACCGCGATAACAATGTGTTTCTGCCGAATCACAAAAGCAAAAAACAAAGCAGCGTTTCTTCCGAAACGCTGCTTTGTTCGACGATATGTCATTGGTGACCCGTAGGGGAATCGAACCCCTGTTTCCGCCGTGAGAGGGCGGCGTCTTAGCCTCTTGACCAACAGGCCTTGCTCAGTGCCTTATTATTATATCTTAATGCATCGAAAAATGCAATAGTTTTTTGAAATTTATTTCTGTAAATAAAATATGAACGTGTCGGCCGACTATGCAAGTCCTGCAGCGATTCGACCTATGCTATACGGTCGGTCACCGAGGCGCAGCTTCATATACTCATCCGCCGATCCGCAGCTCCGGATATGCCGATGCCCCGGTGCGTGCTCGACCTATATTCGAGTACGTATCCGGGGCATACGCATATTTATTCTTCGGTCGATGCTCTGCTCTCATACGACAATATTGATAAGAGCATCGGCAGCTTCAATATTCTGTCAACCGATGCTTTCGGCATCGGCATTCGCCCGACGGTCGGTACCAGACAAGCAGTACCCGACGGTCGATGCCCGAAGCCCGGTCACGCTCCGAGAGCCTCGATATTTTCGAAGCAAAGCCGTCATTTCCCGAAGCTGTCATTTCCCGGAGCTGTCATTTCCCGGAGCTGTCAATCATCATCGGAAAAGATACTGTCGATGATATCGCCCATAGCGAACTCACTCTGTCCGTCGGACGTGTCGGCGGCATGCTCAGAGCCGGCACTGTCGGATGCGGAGACACCCGACTCGCTGCGCGGCAGTCCGCTATCCGTATATGCACCTGCGCTGCCGGTCTGCATCGGGCTTTTCCCGGCGGCTGTGCCGCCTGCGGCATTGCCGGCATTACGGAATACATTCGGATAGCCTTCCTTGCTTGCTGCGATACGGTCTGCCCTTACTACGCCGTCTGCGGTATATCCCGCATCCGCAGCTCCCGCATCGGTCGACCCCGCGATGGGAGCTTTTGTATCAACCGATGCACCGGAGGTCGGGGCTTTGAGATCTCGCGAGCCTGAGTCGTCGGGATATTCCATACCGCCTCCGCCTACGCTGTCAAAGTAATCGGCATCCTCAGCGCTCGCCTCATCGGCTGCGCGCTGCGCCTCATCACGCCGAACGGCGGTGCTGATCTCATACAGCGAGCGCTCATTTGCGGTGCGCGCGGAATCCTCAATAAAGGTCTCGAGGTCAAAATTCTCGAACAGCTCGCGCACACCGGGCGCATTGCGCTCAGCAGACGCTGCAGGCAGAGTCGCTGCGGGCGGTGCGGTATGCGCAGCACTTGCCGTTTTATCGTCAGCAGCCTGCTTTTTCTTTTTGCCGGTAAACAGCCTGCCGAGCGTCGAGCGTATCCATACGCCGACGGCGGTATCTCCGCGAACGAGCTTATCAGCCTCAAAAACAAGCGCCATCACAGCGGGGGTGAACAGCATCGGGACAAAGCCCATGCCGGACACCGGAATTATATCGAAGAGCTCGCCTATCGGGGCGATGGTAATTGATATCAGCACAAGCGCCGTACAGAGCAGAGCGAGCATTATTCCCGCGCCGCCGAGACGGATGCGAAAGTCGAGCAGCGTGCGCTCGCGCTTTATCTCACTCAGCGCGACGAACTGCGTTATCATAAAGCCGATAAAGCCCGCAGAGAGCAGTTGCTCGTCGCTGACAGCGACACCGCGAGCACGCATTATCGTCGGTACGAGCGCGGCGATAAGTGCCCACAGAACGCCGAAAACGGCATACCTTGCAACATATCGGAGAGGCTTAGCGAGCCTGCCGCGAACCTCGTCACGATGGTTGAGCACGTGCACCGACGGCGGCTGAAGCGCTATCGAGAACACGGCGGCAAAGTCGATAACAAGGCCCGAGAACAACACCTGAGGCGCGGTCATGAGCGGTCTGCCGCCGATGATTCCCCATAGCACGAGGGTTATTCTCGCCGCCTGAGCGGCAATGAGATAGAACGCAACGCGGAGCAGATTACGGTAGGTCTGTACCGCACCGCGAACCGAGCCGACAAGCGCACAGAAGCCGCCGTAGCTGCGTATACGCGGGCGCAGCAGCACGATATCCGAGAGATAGCGCAGCGCAGCACCTGAATCCGCCGCTCTTATGTCGCCGCTGACGACCGGCGCGTTGCGCTCCTCTCCGGTCTCGGAGGTCTCGAGCGCGTAGCCCACATCACCCTCGAGCATGGCAGGCAGCGAATCGAGCTTGTCCGCGACAAAGCCGACGCGGTGTCCGTCCGCGCGCAGGCAGGCGACGAGCCGCTCTGTCTGTGCGGGGGAGAGCCGTGCGAAATAGCTGTACAGCGGCAGGTTGACGCGGAACATCTCGGGGCTGAGCTTTGCAAGCACAGCTCCGCTCGTAGCCTCACCGGGGTCGCGGACGATATCGAGCGAACGGGCAAGAACGAGACCGTAGTCTCCCCTGCCGTCGTCGGTCATGATTATCTTGATACCCGCCCTTCGGCAGTCTGCAATGCTCTTTGCCGCACCGTCGATTATCGGCTCTCGGATAACGATGAAGCCCTCAAAAACGAGGTCGCTCTGACATGCGGCTATTCTGCGCAGATTTGTATACTGCGTGCGGCGCGTAGCGACCGAAATGACGCGGCAGCCGTCCTTTACGGCATCCGAAACATAGCGGGTCAGACGTGCGCGGGTATCGTCGGTCATACGGTGCTCGCCGCCGCTCTCGCGGAGCGAGATACAGCGCGGCAGCATGACTCCGGGATCGCCGCGCGAAACGGCGCAGAAATCGCCGCCCGCGAAATACAGCGTTGTGTCAAAGCGGCTGTCCTCGCCCTCCTCGCGGTGATCAGCCATCGGATAATCGCGATCCAGCCGCGCATTATATACGCCGAGATCGGTCGCGCAGGAAATAAGCATCTCCTCCTCTCCGGAGTAGACATTGTTTCCGCTGAGATTGTTATATACGAGCTTTCGCGCGCCGTAGCGTCCGGACGAAACGACAGCGAGCTTGATTATCTCGGCACAGTGGCGCTTAAAGCCATGCTCACCTATCCGTCGGTCGATACCCGCAGCCGTAACGACTCTGGATATATGTACCGCATCCGACGCGATGAGCGCGGAGCGCGGGATGATGAGCGTATCGAGGTCGATTATCGAATCGAGCTTGTCCACGCGGCGGACGAGCGCGCCGGTCTCTCTCTCCCTGCCCCCGCCGCCGAGCCTGCGAACGCCGCTCGCAACGACGATATGGGAAAATGCGAGATAATACGAGCTCATGCTCGATACGGCGAGCGAAAGCGCGGTAATGAAGGTGTCGAAAAGGCTGCCCTCGCCCTTACCGAAGATAAGGTCGAGCACAACAACGACAAAGACCGCAGCTATCATGCACAGTCCCCATATATCGCCGCATTCGCGCATGGAGCGGAAAGCGGCGAGAACCGGCTCCTCGCTCCGTTTGCCCTTGCCTGCGGTAATACGGCGCTGCTCCTCCTGTTCGGCGCGAAGCATGGCGTGCTCGGTATCCGAGCCGGTACGGCAGACCACCGCGCGTGCGCTGCCGCTCATGACGACACTGCCGGAAAAGAGCATATTCGTCTGTGCGCGGAGCGAAATAGAACCGCCGCGCAGCTCGGGAAAGCCGGAGCGCTTCCGTACCGCACCGTGCTCACCGGTAATATCGGTCTCGGAGACGGTGATGCCGTCCGACTGGACTATACGCGCATCGGCGGGGATAACGTCGCCCGCACTGACATAGATAACATCGCCCGGCACTATTTCGCTGCCCGGCAGGCGCTTTGCCTTGCCCGAGCGAACGGTGTACACGCGCGGCTCCGCGCGCTCTCCGGTCTCGCGCAGTATTCCCTGCGCGCGGATATATGCGACAAGCGCCGCCGCTGCGTTCACCGCCACAAGCACGATGACGGTCGCGGAGCTGATTCCGCGATCGAAAACATGCGCGAGCAGTGCGGTAAATATAAGAAGGACGGCGGTAAGGTCTGCGACGGTGCGCAGCTTATCCTCTTTTTTCTTTCCCTTTTGTTCCTCTCGCAGCCGCTCTGCGAGGATTCTCGAGCGTTTTTCCGCCTCGGCGGAATCAAGCCCCTGAACAGGATCCGAGCCGAATCTGTTCGCCACCTGCTCCGGGGTCAGCTCGTACCATTTATCATTCTGTCTGCCGCTCATACGTCGGACTTTTGCAGCCCGTCCTTATCCGATATCACGGTAATGACCGGATAAGCATCGGGCTCCGCGCCCTCCCCGGGCGCGTCGATGGTCACCGCCGTCACCCTCTCGCCGTAGCGACGGATAAGCTCGTCGGCAATGCCGTCCTCGATGTGCGTCTGAACATAGCGGCGCATATTTCTCGCACCGAACTTGCGTGAATAGGAGCGGTCGGCAACATATTCCTGAGCCGCCTCGGTCCAGCTGACCTTTATATCGCGTGCGGCAAGTGTATCGCGCAGCTCGCCGAGCATAAGCCCCGCGATGCGTACAAAGTCCTCTCTGTCGAGCGAGCGGAAGGTGATTATCTCGTCAACGCGGTTGATAAACTCCGGACGCAGGAACTCGCCGAGAGCCTTTTCGGTCCTGCCCTTTTCCTGCTCCTGCGCGCTCGCGCCGAAGCCGGGGGTATTGGAGGACATTGTCGCGCCCGCGTTGGTCGTCATAATAATGACCGTATTCTCAAACGACACGACCTTTCCGTGCGCATCGGAGACCCTGCCCTCGTCGAGTATCTGAAGCAGGATATTCAGGACATCCGGGTGAGCCTTTTCTATCTCGTCGAACAGAATTACCGAATACGGCTTGCGGCGTATCTTCTCGGTGAGCTGTCCCGCGTCGTCATAGCCGACATATCCGGGGGGCGAACCGATGATGCGGGAGACCGAATGCTTCTCCATAAACTCGGACATATCGAGGCGGATAAGCGTCTCGGGCGAATTAAAGAGGTCCTCTGCAAGGCGCTTGACCAGCTCGGTCTTTCCGACACCTGTGCTGCCGGCGAATATGAACGAAACCGGCTTGCGCTTTGCGCTGACTCCCGCGCGGTTGCGCTTGATGGCGCGAACGACGGCATCGACAGCCTCGTCCTGACCTATGATATGCGCGCGCAGACGGTCGCCGAGCGTATCTATGCGTGCGAACTCGTGCTCTGTAATGGTGCTTGCTGGAATGCCGGTCCATATCTCGACGACATCCGCAAGGTCGGACACCGAGAGGCTGATGGCATCACGCTCCGCCGACAAACGATCAAAGCGCTCCTGCATGCCTATCTCGCGCGTGCGCAGCTCGGCTATGCGCGCGTATCTCTGCTCGTCTGCGGGACCCTCGCCGCCCGACTCGGACTCGAGCGCCTCTCGTTCACTGCGTACCGAGGCAAGCTCGGCGGCAAGCTCCTCCGTCTCCTTTATCACCGGAGAGGCGAGAGCCAAATGAGAGGAAGCCTCGTCGAGCAGGTCTATCGCCTTGTCGGGGAGAAAACGATCGGTAATATACCGCTCGGAAAGCGTTACTGCGCGCTGAACGGTGTAGTCGGGTATCTTGATACCGTGAAAGCTCTCGTAGTAGCCCTTGATACCGCGCAATATCTCGATCGAAGCCTCAACAGACGGCTCCTCGAGTATGATGGGCTGAAAGCGGCGCTCAAGCGCCGAGTCCTTCTCGATGTACTTGCGGTACTCGGTAAGGGTGGTCGCGCCTATGATCTGTATCTCGCCCTTTGACAGCGCGGGCTTTAATATGTTTGCCGCGTTCATGCCGCCCTCGGCATTTCCGCTCTCGGCTATCATGTGCACCTCGTCGATAACGAGAACGATATTTCCGCACGCCTTTATCTCGTCGATAAGCCCTTTCATGCGGCTCTCAAACTGCCCGCGGAACTGCGTTCCCGCAACGAGTGCGGTAAGGTCGAGCTGAAAGACCTCCTTGCCGCGCAGCTTCCACGGCACATCGGGTGAGGCTATCATCTGAGCTACCGCCTCTGCGACCGCAGTCTTTCCGACACCCGGCTCGCCGATAAGGCAAGGATTATTCTTCTGACGGCGGCAGAGTATCTGAACGGTACGCGCTATCTCGCGGTCACGCCCGATAACACGGTCGAGCTTGCCCTCGCGCGCCTTTTCCGTGAGGTCGGTGCAGTAGAGGGTGAGATATTTGCGCTTCTTACCGCGCTTTTCGCGCCGTCCGCCCTCGGTGCGCACGCCGCTGTTCTCGCCGCCATTATCCGCTCCGTTCTCGCCGCTCTCGCTCGGGCGCAGCGATGCAGAAAGGTCGGCGAGTGGCGCAAACAGCTTTCTGAAATCAACGGCGGGCGCGTGACCGTTATCTCCGTTGTCGTCGCCGTCTCCGTCCGTATCCTCACCGTCCTCGCCGGGCATTTCCGTGCCGTCGCCGTCGCTACCGTCGCCGGAGATAAGCTCCTCCATCTCGGTATCCATGCGGTCGAGGTCCTCATCCGAGAGCCCCATCTTCTCTATCATGTTTTCGACCGGCTTTATCCCGAGCTCCTTTGCGCAGCGCAGACAGATGCCCTCATTTACCGTCTTTTCTCCGTCAAAGCGGGTGACGAAAACCACCGCCATGCGCTTTTTACATCTCGAACAAAGTTCCATTTTCATATGATGCTCCTAATATATGTTGCAGAAAAACCGTTTTTTATCTCATCACCGCGTAAGCTGACGCAGCTGCTCCTGCGCGGCACGAGCCTGACCGCTCGCCGCGCCGCATCAGAAGAAACGCGCGGCAAATGCAAGCAAATGCGAGGAATCGAGCGCTTGACCGAACAGATCGGGACGAAACGCAACGATGGTCGGACGCATAACGGTCAGCACCCACGCAAACGCATAGCCGAGACCGAGCCCGGTAAGCGCGCCGAGCGCGCCGCCCGCGAGCTTATTTACCCCGTGCAGCACCGGCAGGCGGAACACCGCCTCGAGCACTGCGGTAATAATACGCATAGCGATAAGCGCGAGCAGAAAGCTGCCGAGAAAGGCGATGCCTTCACTGATTCTTGACTCCGCAGCCGCAGTTACTGCAGCTGCAAAGCCCTCGTTTCCGCTATCACCGTCTATATCGAGGTCTGCAAGTCCGAGCTTATCGAGCAGCTCGGCGACCGATGCCACCGCACCGCCGCCCTCGGTCTGAAGCTCTGAGGCTATATACTCGCCGAGCGGCTCGTGCACATAGACGGTAACGAGCTTTTCCTGTGCGACGGGCTGTATATACGGCACCGCGACACGGGCTATGATAAGGGCAAGCACCACCGAGATGAAGCCCATGAGCGTTCCGACCATGCCGCGCCGAAGTCCGATGACTATCGGCAGGACTACGATTATTATAAGGATTATATCAAGTACAATGCCCATGATCTTTTCCTCCGAATTTTGTCTGACATACGTTATAGGTTTTCCGAATTCCGTTTTACATACCGTGAATGCGCTCCGAGCTCCGTCAGGCATGGCCCGAATCGTAGGCATTACTGCGGTGTTGCATTACCGCCCGCCCGAGAAGACATCCTGCTCGCTGAGCGCCATCGACTGAGAATAGTAGCAGAGCCAGAGCGTTCCGTTGCCGACATGAATATCGCACGGGCTGCCGGTGTAGCTGTACTCAGCCGTTTCGCCGCTGCGAACATCGAGCCGCAGCACCGAGCCGGACAGCAGCGCATAGACATAGTCGCCCGAGCTGCACATCCGCTTTACCTCGCCGGTCACGGAGATGCTCTGCTCCTCTCCGAGTGTATCGCCGAGCACGACTATATCGCTCTGACCGCTGACCTTTTCACTCGTCACGGCAATGACCGAATAGCCGTCGCCGAAGCACCATGTAGACGGGACAAAGCTGCCGTAGCCGTACTCCGCGGTCATTCCTCCCGAGGGAGAAACGCGAAGCAGCGAACGCGATGTAACGGCGGTAAGCGTACTGCCGTCAAAGGCGGCATCGGCGACCACCGCAGTACCGGTATCTACCGTATAAACGGTGCTGCCCTCGCGCGGATCGTAGACCGATATCTCGCCCGAGAGACTGCCGTCGCGCTCGTCTATCGAGGTGATATAGAGCAGCGTTCCGCCGGACGAGAAGTCCGCGCTCACGGCATATTTGTCCTTGAATATCTGCGCGGTGTTCTTGCCCTTGCCGTCATAGATGTATGCGACGGTGCGGTACTCTGCGCTGCGGGTCAGGATAACATAGCTTCCGCTGTCCGAGGCAGCCGCCATATAAATAGGATAAGCGGTAGTTCCCTCGCTTATTCGTCCGAGTGAATTATATACCGAATATGATGTTCCGCCGAGATCGTAGGTAACGGCGTACGCGCCGGACAGCGCAAGACGGGGATCCTCGTAGCTGTGCGCTTCGGAAAAGATAGTACCGCCCTCGCGCGAGTATAGGTAAAAGCCGCTGCTGTCAGACACTGCGAGACTGTCGCGAAACAGTCCGAAAACACTCGAGGTATCCGACTCGTATGTGATGGTAACGCTCGAGGTATTCGAGTATACCGTGTTCGTAACGCCGAGGTCACGTATCATATAGCTGATGTTCTCAGGTGTTATATCGTTGCGAAAGACCGACAGCATTACGACGATAAACACCGCAAGGGTCATCGCTGTTATTATCTTGGCGAGCCTGAAGCGGCTCGAGATCTTTATGTAGTATGGGCTGAGTCCGGCAAGCGCTGCCTCGCGCTGCTGCTCCGCCTCGCGCTCAAGGGTCGCAACGAGCGAGCGGCGGATAATGCCCGATCTTCTCTGCTTTTCGCGCTCCGCACTCTCGGTGCCGGTCAGTGCGTTAGAGCCTCCCGCCTTACCGTCCGGGTTACCCACGGATCCGTTTTTATCTGCCGCGGCGCTCTTCCCCGCCGACCCGTTTTTTTCAGCCGTCTTGTTTTTTTCAGCCGTCTTGTTTTTATCGGGTCTGCCGTCCGGTCTGCTCTTCTCACCCGTCCTGTCCTTCGAGGCGTCACCGACGGACCCGGTCGTGCGTTTGCCCGTGCCGGCGGATTTGCCCGGCTTTCTCGCAGACTTGTCCTCCGCTCCCGCGCGCCTGACGTTTTTTTCGGTCGGTGCTCCGGTACCGCCGACAGCTCTGCCGCGTCCGTCTGCCGACGAGCCGTGATCGTTTGCAGTGCCGCGCGCGTTTGCGGACGCGCTCTGACCTTTTCCCTCGGCTCCGGCACCGCCTAAGCGGAATCTCTTCTTTTCGGGTGTTCCGTCTGCGGGGCGCTTTTTTCTGTCTGCCATGCTCCGAGCCTCCTTTCCGTAGATAATTATTTATCCTGCCATACCCACTCCGGGTAGAATACTCTTTCAAGATACAGTCCGCACGCCGGGACGGTGATCCCCGCCCTCTGTCGGTCGCGCGAGGCTATGATGCCGTCGATGTCCTCCGGACCGCGCCGCCCATCCGAGACCGCGATAAGCGTTCCGGTCATTATGCGCACCATATTATACAGAAAGCCGTTTCCGCTGACACAAAAGCGGATGTCGTCGCCGTCTCGCGTGACCGACGCGCCGTATATCCTGCGCACCGTATCGCCCTCCGCCGCGACCTTTGACCCCGCAGCAACGAATGCGGCAAAATCATGCTCGCCGACGAGATGTGCAGCCGCCTCGTTCATTCTCTCCGCATCGAGCGGATGCGGGATGTGCAGTGCACGCCCGACCGAGAACGGATCACGCACGCGGCTGTTATATATCCGATAGACATACTCCTTGCCGAGGCAGCCGTACCGGGGATGAAAGTCGTCCGGCACGACCGTCGCACGCCGCACCGATATATCCTCCGGTAGCACCGAAGAGAGCGCAAGCGGGATCCTGTCCGTCGGTATCGAAAAGCCCTCCGGCAATTCGGACACCGTGCAGCAGAAGCTGTGCGCATGCACGCCGCTGTCGGTCCGCGAGCAGCCGGTCACCGGGCAGCGCACGCCGAGCAGCCGCTCCACCGCATCGCACATCACCGCCTGAACGGTGGGTGCATTGGGCTGAACCTGCCAGCCCGCATAGGCGGTGCCTATGTAGGATATATCGAGCAGCACGGTCATGCCGCATTCTCCTTTCCGCTTTATGCATTTTTTGCGGCATTTCAGCCGCGCGGCGGCACAGTCAGCCGCGCCTCCGGTATCAACGCAGATGAGCTGTCATACCTGCCGATATGCAGCGCCATGCCGAAAACGGCAATTTCGAATATCAATTATATCACAGCACCGTTGATGTATAGATGGGGCAAAAGCGTCCGAGCAGCACGACCGCCGCGCAGAAAGCCGCCATTATCAGCAGAGACGCGACATCTCCCGCGCCTATGCGGGTAGTCTGCATCCTCGTTCTGCCCTCTCCGCCTCGGTAACAGCGGCATTCCATTGCCGTAGCAAGATCTGAGGCGCGGCGTATAGCCGAGAGGAACAGCGGTATCAGCACCGGGATGAGAGCCTTGGCGCGCTCGATAAGATTACCGTGCGAAAAATCGACGCCGCGCGCCCGCTGCGCGTTCATTATCTTATCCGTCTCCTCGATCAGGGTCGGGATAAAACGCAGGGCAATGGTCATCATCATCGCAAAATCATGCACCGGAACATGCAGCCTTGCCAGCGGTGCGAGCAGCCGCTCGAGACCGTCGGTAAGCGCCGTCGGCGATGTGGTATATGTGAGAATGATGCTCGTTCCGGTCAGCAGCGCCGCGATACGCAGCGTTACGAGCAGTGCTGTCATCAGTCCCTCCGCATATATGTGTATTATACCCCATTCAAACAGCAGATGCTCGCCCTTTGCCCAGAAAACATTTACTATAACGGTAAAGGCTATGATGAATATCAGCGGCTTCATACCCACTATCACCGTCCGCATCGGTATGCGGCTGATGAGCACGAGCGCGGCGGTAAACGCCGTGACCGCGATAAAGGCGCTGACACTGTCGGCAAGAAATACTCCGACGATGTATACTATCGTCAGGATTATCTTTGTCCGCGGGTCAAGGCGGTGCAGGGGGGAGCTGCCCGGAAAATACTGTCCGAGCGTTATATCCTTCAGCATAAGTTTTTGTCCTTAAAATAATATCTGTAACAGCAATGTTGGTTTTGCGGAATCAACGGCTTGGCAAGGTTATGCTGCGCGCCGACGGTGAAGCAGCCGAACGCCGCATCATACCGAATGCATGCAATTCGGCGCACGCTCCGGCGGCGAGTCCGACTCTGCGTGATTCCGTTCCGAGTCGGAGCAGTCGAGCCGCATTATTTCTTTGTGCGCTCCGAATACAGCCGCATAAGCTCATCGCGTGCATCGGCAACGGTATATATGCCGCCGCGCACCGGAACTCCGAGCTCCGCGAGCCGCAGCATAACGTGCGTTATCTGCGGAACGTCAAGCCCCACCGATGAGAGCGACGCTGCATCCGAGAATATCTCGGCTGGCGTTCCTGTGCGGAAGAGCGCACCCTCGCTCACAACCGTTATGCGGTCGGCATAACGCGCCATGTCCTCCATGCTGTGGCTTACGATGATGACCGTATTCCTTCTCTCTCGCTGATATCTGCGTATTCCGCCGAGGATCTCCTCTCTGCCGCGCGGGTCAAGCCCCGCTGCAGGCTCATCGAGGATAAGCACCTCGGGCTCCATTGCGATAACCCCGGCTATCGCCGCGCGGCGCTTCTGTCCCCCGGAGAGGTCAAACGGGCTGCGCGCGAGGATATCGTCATCGATGCCGACAAACCGCGCGGCATCGCGTACTCTGCGGTCTATCTCCGCCTCATCGAGTCCCATATTCTTCGGACCGAAGGCGATATCACGATATACCGTCTCCTCAAAGAGCTGATACTCGGGGTACTGAAATACGAGTCCGACGCGAAAGCGCACGTCTCTTATCTTTTTCGGATCCTCCCAGATGTCGCGTCCTCCGAGCAGCACCTGACCCTCGGTCGGGCGGAGCAGCCCGCAGGCGAGCTGAACTATGGTCGACTTTCCCGAGCCGGTGTGACCGATAAGTCCGGTTATCACGCCCTGCTCAAACGATATGGAGAGTTTTTTCAGCGCGCGCTTCTCAAAAGGCGTTCCGACGCTGTAATCGTATGAAACATTATTATATTCGAGAATATTCATTCCGCACCTCCGAAGCCGAGAGCGGCGGCAATTAGCTCCGCACCCTCCTCCTCGCCGATAATGTCCTGCGGCAGAGCCGAGCCGTCCTGCGCGCGGAAGCCGCTCTCCGAGAGCGCTGCGACAAGCTCGGTGACCTGCGGAACGTCAAGTCCCATCTCGCCGAGCTGCGAGAGATGCGAAAACACCCTGCGAGGCTTATCGTCGAGGCATATCCTGCCGTCATTTATAACGATAACTCTGTCAGCCTCTATCGCCTCGTTCATATTGTGCGTAATATGCAGCACGGTTATGCCCTTCTCGCGGTTGAGTCTGCCTATCGTCCGCATGACCTCCGCACGTCCCTGCGGGTCGAGCATCGCGGTCGATTCGTCGAATATGATGCAGCGAGGCTCCATCGCGATAACGCCGGCGATAGCCACCCTCTGCTTCTGTCCGCCCGACAGCTGATGCGGCGAATGGCGCGCAAACTCGGTCATTCCCACAGCCTCGAGCGCAGCGTCTACACGGGCGCGTATCTGCTCCGGAGGAACACCGAGATTCTCGGGTCCGAACGCAACATCCTCCTCGACAACGGTCGCGACTATCTGGTTGTCGGGATTCTGAAACACCATTCCGATATCGCGGCGAACAGCCGCTACCTCGTCGTCGTCCATGTCGGGGGTTATCCACCGCCCGTCTATCACTATCCTGCCGCTGTCGGGCAGCAGGATCATATTGAGCAGCTTGGCAAGCGTCGATTTGCCCGAGCCGTTATGCCCGAGCACCGCGACAAAGGACCCCTCCTCAATATCGAGGTCGATCCCGTGCAATACCTCTGTTCTCTCGCCGCTCTCTCCGTCCTCATATGAGAATCGGAGATCCTCGACGTGTATAAACGCCTCTGCCATGCTCTCTCCTTCTGTATCTGCTTCTGTGTCTGCCGTGCTCTATGCTTTTTATTTATCCGGCTGCCGTTCCCCCGATAAGCACTGAGGTCATAATTCAGCCGACCACCGCGCGGACGAGCCGCAGGGTATAGACATTCCCGTTTCGGTCACCGGAAGCCCGAGCTCCTGAGCTTCAAGCACTCCGCCGTCAAATGCCGGTATCGTGCCCATTATGTAGCTGACCACCGACGGTGAAAGACCCGTTGTGTACGAGTTGACGAGGAAGAAAAGCGGGTCGTCCGAAAGGACGCGCGATGCGAGCAGTATCAGGTCGTCGATGCTGTCCTCGAGCTTCCATATCTCACCGGACGGCCCGCGCCCGTAGGATGGGGGATCCATTATAACCGCGTCGTAGACCTTGCCGCGGCGCAGCTCGCGCTCGACGAACTTCTTGCAATCGTCGACAATGTAGCGTATCGGCGCCTCGCCGAGACCGCTCAGCCGCGCGTTCTCCTTTGCCTGCGCGACCATTCCCTTTGCCGCGTCTACATGACACACCGACGCGCCCGCTGCCGCTGCCGCGACAGTAGCGCCGCCGGTATATGCAAACAGATTCAGCACTCGCACCGGTCTGTCTGAGGCAATGCGCGATTTTATCAGCGATGTGAACCACTCCCAGTTTGCCGCCTGCTCGGGGAAAAGACCGGTATGCTTGAAGCCGGTCGGGCGGACGATAAAGGTCAGGTGCTCGCCGATGCCGAGATCATAGCCGATATTCCACTCACTCTTAAGCCGCCGACCGTTGTTCCAGCTGCCGCCGCCCGAGGAGGAACGATGGTATGTGCCGTCGGCATGCCGCCACGCGGCGCTTGCGCGTCTTCCGTGCCATACCACCTGCGGGTCGGGTCGGATGAGGGTATAGCTTCCCCACCGCTCGAGCCGCTCGCCGTCCGAGGTGTCTATCAGTTCATAGTCCTTCCATCCGTCTGCTGTCCACATTGCGTTATCTCCCGTCGCCGCGTTTTGCGCGGTGCCTTGCTTATCTATTACTTATTCTTTTTATTCTTCGCCGTCGAACATCGAGGTCTGTTCGGGCACGCCGCTCTGTATTCCATGTCCCTCAGGCTCGGTTATGCCCGGACAGCGCAGTCCGAGATGCTTACACGCAAGCGCGGTAACGCAGCGTCCGCGCGGTGTACGTGTGAGAAAGCCTATCTGCATTAGATACGGCTCGTACACATCCTCGATGGTCACAGCCTCCTCGCCTATGGAAGCGGCGAGCGTGTCAAGCCCGACCGGTCCCCCGTCGTAGATGCGGACGATCGCCTCGAGCATGCGTCGGTCTACATTGTCAAGCCCGCGGTCGTCCACCTCGAGCATTCCGAGTGCATAATTTGCGGTCTCGCCGTCGATAATCCCGCTGCCCGAGACCTGGGCAAAGTCGCGCACGCGGCGCAGCAGACGATTGGCTATACGCGGCGTTCCGCGCGAGCGCGAGGCTATCTGCATAGCGCCCTGCTCGTTGATGAGTATGCCGAGTATTCCGGCATTTCGAGTGACTATCTTTTTCAGATCCTCCGGATCGTACAGCTCGAGCTTCAGCACAACGCCGAAGCGGTCACGCAGCGGCGCGGACAGCTGTCCCGCCCTTGTGGTCGCGCCTACGAGCGTAAAGTGCGGCAGATCTATGCGTATGCTGCGCGCGGCGGGTCCCTTGCCTATAATTATATCGAGCGAGCCGTCCTCCATGGCGGGGTAGAGAATCTCCTCCACCGAGCGCTGAAGCCGGTGTATCTCGTCGATAAACAGAATGTCGCCGTCCGAGAGACTCGTCAGAAGCGCGGCAAGATCGCCGGTCTTTTCTATGGCAGGACCGCTCGTTATGCGCAGATTCGAGCCCATTTCTGCGGCGATTATTCCCGCAAGCGTGGTCTTTCCGAGACCGGGAGGGCCGTACAGCAGCACATGGTCGAGCGCGTCTCCGCGCTGCTTTGCCGCCTCTATGTATATTTTCAGGTTTTCCTTGACCTTGGTCTGTCCGATATAATCCTCAAAGCGGCGGGGTCTGAGCGTCGGCTCCGCCTCGCGGTCCTCGGGAGTTTCGACTCTCGAGAGCACACGGCTCTCCTCCTCATCTCTATCGAAAAATCCGGCTCCGCCCGAGAAATTTTCCTCTATCATTCCGCATTACCCCCTATCGATCCTTATTTCTGCCGATCCATATCACATTACCGTATGTTCATTACCGCCTGTTCAGACAGCCTCCGCCGCAAAGCTCTGCAATGCGAGGCAGCCTCTTTCCGGTCACGCTCGTTCGCTGCCCTTATCACAGTCGATCGGCATACCGCCCGAACGGCGGCGAGCCGTCACATCAACTTTTTCAGTGCCGCCTTGATAATGTCCTCCAGCGACAGCGCCTGCATATCTATTCCGCGCAGCGCGGCTGCGATCTCTGCTCTGCCGTAGCCGAGCACGAGCAGCGTGCTCTCCGCATCCTCCGCCTTGCCGGGATCCTGCGGCGCTGCCGCCGCTCCGATATCCTCCGCATCGCCGCCGGCAGGCATTGCTCCGAGCTTGTCGCGCAGCTCGAGGATTATCCGCTCTGCCGTGCGCTTGCCTACACCCTGCGCACGGGTCAGCATCCTGTAATCCCCGCCGCCTACCGCAAGAGCGATCTCCTCCGGCGACAGAGCCGAGAGAAGGGCAATGCCCATTTTCGGACCGACTCCCGAGACGGATATCAGCTTTTTGTATAGGTCGAGCTCGCTCTCGTCGCGAAAACCAAACAGCTCGATACCGTCCTCACGCACCGAGAGATATGTGTATAGGCGCACATCGCCCTTCGACGCGCCGTCTGCCGCATAGCCGAGCGTTCTTCCGCTGACCGTCAGGCGGTAGCCGATGCCGCCCGCCTCGAGCACCACCGATGCCGCATCGGTATGTATTACCTTTCCCGTTATCGAATAAAACATTCTGTGCCTCTTTTTCAGCTGTTTTTTTACAGAGCCGAACGCCGTTCGACCCGACCGCATATTACCTTACCGCACATCACCGACGCTTAGACCGATCGTACGACCGTCCTTTTCCGACGTGGTACCGCTTAAAATTGCCGCATCACCGACTCGATCCGACCTCCTCGGTTCCGTTGTATCGCCGTGCAGGAGTGCCGTTATTTCAGGTTGTAGTAGGATGCAAGCTTGCTGCCTCCGGTATGCGCGTGGCAGAGGGCAATGGCAAGCGCATCCGCCGTGTCGTCGGGCTTCGGCGTTACCGTGAGCGATAGTATGCTCTTGGTCATTTCAATGACCTGCCGCTTCTCCGCGCGTCCATAGCCGACTACAGCCTGCTTGACCTGAAGCGGGGTGTATTCCGAGACCTTTAGCCCGAGCCGCTCCGCGCAGAGCAGAATGACCCCGCGCGCCTCCGCGACCGCGATACCGGTCGTTGCGTTGGTGTTAAAGAATAGCTCCTCTATGGCAAGCTCGGTCGGATCATAGCGGGCGATAAGCGCCGAAATATCATCGTATATCATGGAGAGTCGCTTGGTTATCTCGGTGTGCGCAGGTGTTGTCACCGCGCCGTATCCGAGCACCGAAAAGTGCGGCTCGTTGTATTCGATAACGCCGTAACCGACCGTGGCCAGCCCCGGGTCTATGCCGAGTATACGCATTCCGCACAGCTCCTCTCCGGCTTGCTCCAGCCTGTTTTCGCACCCGCTTGCATGCGGGTATGAAAAATCATTTTATTATATCATATAAAGCGGTGTTTGTCAAAACGATTTTGTAAACATTGTACCACCGGGGAGGCTAAAAAATCGTCCGACCGAAAAAGCTCTCGGGGAGGCTAAAAAAGCGCAGACCGAAAAAGCGGATAAGGGTATGATTCGGTCTT
>ERZ824600.372-NODE-372-length-66632-cov-6.123797_pt1 | contig 66632 bp, 60 predicted proteins | sample MGYA00519933_ERZ824600 | MGnify/ENA primary metagenome ERZ824600 (study PRJEB31778, sample SAMEA3449178) | human gut metagenome | biome: human gut; feature: human-associated habitat; material: faeces | place: United Kingdom | collected 2010/2012 ...
CCTGTCGCTAGTACTCACTAGGTGGGGACGGCTACCGCTAGGGTAGCTCCCTGTCGCTAGTACTCACTAGGTGGGGACGGCTACCGCTAGGGTAGCTCCCTGTCCAAAAAGAAAAAGGGCGTACCAGATACGCCCTTTGATATATATATGCTTGTCAGTTAGTCGGCTTTTGTCGGCTCAAAGCCTATTTTCACAGCCTTGCAGCGTATGCGCTTTACAGCCTTTTTTACGGCTTCCTGTGTAACTCCGAGTATATCCGCAATTGCGCCAAAACTATAGCCGCCCTGTCTAAGCGACAGTATGCGCTTTTGCTCCCTTGTCAAGTCAAGCCTTGCGAGGATACTATCGACTTTTGCCACGTCATCCTCCGACACTGTATACAGACCCTCGGAGGTATATCCGCCTATGTCGGCATATTTACCAAGTCGCCTATATATAACCGTATCAATGCCCGTATCCGTGTCTGTGTCTGTGTCGGTAATGGCAATGTATGAGTATCCGTCCGCACCGAGCGACCCGCCGTTTTTCATACCGCTAATATACTTGCGTACAGCCCTATAGACAAGCTGTATCGGAACGGCTTCAGCTTCTATCGTTTTCACGTCGCCATTGCCGTAAATTATCTGTCGCTGTGGCTTTTGATACTTGACCGTTGCGGTTAAATTGCCGTACTTGTCGAGATTTTCCAAAATGGCAACGGTTGCCACGCTCACGAGGTCGGCTAACTCGGGTATTGTGTCGCTTGCGTCCTTCTTGCTTGTGTCGAGGCGGTATCCGTCATTCTTTACTTTTGTCAAGTACTTGTCACCTCCGACACTGTCGACCTTGTCACTGTCGATATGTGCTGACCGCTTGCGAGGGTCGAGGCAGGTTTTAAGCGTACTTAAAGCAATGACTTTTGCGAGTGTCTGTATTGCTTCGGTATCGTGTTTTTCGGCTTTTGTAAGTAATTCATTCCACGCTTCCGCCTTGTTTGCCTTGTTTGCTGTGCTTGTAATTTTTTCCATAGTGTTAAATCCTCCTAGCCTATCGGCTATATATGTGTGTTGCCGTCACTGTCTGTAACGGCTGTCGGATTTTTCCGACTGTCGATATTCTATCACGGTTACTTGCCGTTGTCAATACCTATCTCACATTTTTTATTCGCTAGGTGGGGACGGGTCTATTTTTTTGGCTTTGTTATGCGGTTTGAGCGTTCAATGTCTTTTTTTCTCACTATGTGACATAGGCGCTAGTTTTGGTATTTTCGGCGGTATTCAGGTACAGTATCGGTACAAGTCATTTCCCCTCCCACATCCTACATTTCCCTCTCACCCACCTCATTTCTTTCTAACTTTTCTTAATCCAAAACACGAAAGCATCGTCTTGCTAACGGCTCTGTTATCACGAACTCCGTGAACATTGCTTCTCTTGGATGCGACTATTCCCCAAGTAGTGAATAGCTCCAGAATCTTATGGAAATTTATTTTTTAAATCGTTCAAAAACCCCTTGACAATATTGCATTTATGGTGTATAATGATTATAGTGAATAAAAGGTATATTAATTATCAATACAAACAAAAATCCAAAACAAGAAAGGAATCACACCATGTCAGGCATTTCAACATCATTGGAACACTCATCAACAATTCTTATTGACTACACAGCTCTCAAGAGAAACACAAGAATATTAAACCCCGATCTTATAGCTCCGGCGAAAGAAGAAGTTATTAATGAAACGGTTGTAGATAAGACTTCTGAACCTATCAAGAACATGGATGATATCATAGCAATATCGCGTTATTTAATTACACACGGACGTTTCAGAGACAATATGTTATTCATAGTTGGCATCAATTTTGGACTACGAATAAGTGATTTAAGGATGCTCCGCTTCTCTGACTTGATTAATGAGAACTTTGTATTTAAAGACACTTTCCCTGTATTTGAGATAAAAACCAGAAACACCAGAAAGAAAAAGAAAAACAGATACATCACCATCAACAACGCTGTAGTAGATGCTATAACTCTTTACCTTGAGAATACACCTAACGTATCTTTAAGTGATTATTTATTCCGTTCTGAATCCAACAATGGAATGTATTTAAACGAACCCATTACTCCTCGTTCAGTGAACAGAATACTCAAAGGCATAGCGAAAGATTTACATCTTGGAATCAAAATGAGTACCCATACGTTAAGAAAGACTTTTTGTTATCATCAGATGGTTATGTCAGGTAACAGCAGTCGTAAGTTATTACTTCTCCAAAAAATGATGAATCATTCCTCTCCCGCTCAAACGTTAGACTACATCGGTATAACGATGGAAGAAATAACAGAAGCATACCTTAAACTCAATCTTGGTAGTGTGAGCGAGAACTATCTCATAGATAGTGCTATCGGAGAGGATGAAACTACTACTGTTGCTTAACGACAATTGTTGCGGTACGGGCAACAATTGAGGAGGCTTGAATTTATAGACAATATGACTCCTATTTTTGGATGAAAAATTAGACTGTCCCATTCCGTTCTGAACAGCAAATCTCTCCAGTAATTTATACTAACAAAGAAGGTGTTTTCCTTTTTTAGGCTGCATTTCCCCAAACGGCTCTACGACTGGGCTCAGGGGCATCGATTTTTGCATTTTACAACTTAAAAAGCCGTAAATGGTTTTTTTTGTTCCGTTCATATGATGCATCTTTCCGTTTTTTTTATTTCAATCACTCACCCACTGTTTCAACCAACTATTCAGCAACAAGGAGGCAATATATATGATTAAAGTTTGCGATGCCATAATGGGCACCGGCAAAGCTCAACCGTTAACATCCCCCATTCTCACCCCCGATGGATTCATACTCATGAATGACGTAACCGTTGGGTCGTCTGTAATAGGAGAAGACGGTCTACCCCATACCGTAGTTGGAGTATTTCCCCAAGGTATCAAAAAAGTATATCGGGTAACATTCACCGATGGCAGCTATACCGAATGCTGCGACGAACATCTGTGGACTTATCAGTTATCTCGTGACGTAACCCGCGGAATATTCCGAACTTGCTCGTTAAAAGAAATACTTCTTGATGACCTGTATGTCATTAAGAAGAACGGAGATGTCCAATACAAGTATAACATCCCTATCGTGAAGCCTGTCCAGTTTGATAAGCGAGAATTAATAGCCACACCCTCCGCTTTTGGCAAGGTTTTAAGCACGCCTGTAGACTATAAAAGCATAGAACGTATGGACGATGTTTTGGACGCACTCAAAATGTATAAGATGGACGATGTGCAACCTGATGAGTTATTTATCCCTATGGATTATAAACTGTCGTGTGAAAACGACCGAAGAGAACTTCTTAACTCTTTGGTTAACGGTGACACCGTGATTAATCACAGATTTGAGTATTTTACAGAGTCAAAAACATTGGCAAAAGACATTCAATTCTTAGTGCAGTCATTAGGTGGTATTGCCAGAGTAAAAGTGCAGTGCAAGAACAGCCAGTCCGGAATGGATAAATCAAACGTTAGATATCTGGTCAAAATAAAGACGCCGGATTATTCTAAGGGAGAGAATCACGGAACCGGAATCAACCGTGCTATTTGTAAGATAGAGTATGTAGGAAACAAAGAATGTCAGTGCATACTTGTAGATAGCGAGAAGCATTTATATGTAACCGACAGTTTCATAGTGACGCATAATACAACGGCAGCTATCAACTACATGAATGCACACCCGGACGACAAGTTCATATTCATAACGCCATATCTGGACGAGGCTAAAAGGATCCAAGATAAATGCCCGGCTCTAAACTTTATTGAACCTTCAAATCAAATACCACAGTATGAATTCAAGAAAGGCACGCATACAGCCGCCCTGATAAAACAAGGCAGGAATATCACTTCAACACATCAAGCGTTTAAGTCGTATACGAAAGAGATGCTTCGGGAAATACAAGAACAAGGATATACGCTTTTTCTGGACGAGTGCATTTCTTTGGTAGAAACACAAAGCGTAAAGAAAACTGATATAGAGGTGCTATTGAACTCTGGGCTGATTAAAGATGTCGGGAATTCTTATGAGTTTGCGGTAAAGAATTATGATTGTGGAATGCTTTCTCCTATTAAAGAAATATTCGGAAGACAGTCGGTCAATAAAATAGACAGCGACGATGGAACAGAATGCCTATTCTACTGGACACTTTCTCCCAATCTCATTTCTTCATTTAAAGATGTGTATATTTTGACATATTTGTTCGAAGGTCAGGGACTAGAACATTATCTAAAACTCAACAATCTTAATTATGAAAAGACTAACGTGACACTCAAAGATGGCTGCTTACAATTTGGCAACAACAATGTTTATGTACCTCAGTACGTTAGTAACCTCTCAAATATGATACATATAGTGGATGGTAAATTGAATGATGTCGGTGACGAAAAAAACAATTTATCTATGGCGTGGTTCGCCAAAAATATAGAAGGCACTCGCAGATTGAAATTAAACCTTTACAACTATTTCGTTAATATGCACAGAGGTGCGGAGCCAAAAGAGAAATTATGGTCTACCTACTCGTCCTATAAGGACAAACTAACAGGTAAGGGATACTCAAAGGCGTTTTTGTCTTTTAACACACGAGCCACAAACGAATACAGGGAAAGCCGATATCTGGCTTACGCTGTTAATATATATATGAATGTCGCGGAAAAGCTGGCGTACACTTCCAATGGAATAAAGGTGGACGAGGACGCGTATGCACTGTCTATAATGCTACAATGGATATGGCGTAGTGCTATCCGTGACGGAAAGGAGATTGAGTTATACATACCCAGCAAGCGAATGAGGACTATACTTACCAATTGGACTAAAAACGTTTCAACCAACATCTGACTAAGAAAGGAACAACAAATGAATAACTGCAAATACTGCTACTTCTATGGAACGAGTGAGAGTGACTGCTACAACGCACAGGGTTGTGATTTTTTCACTCCTCTTGCCGAGCACTTGATTGACAAAGATATCTACGAGGAACATGAGCGTCTAAAGAATGAATACTATGACGCATGGCAAGATTACATAAAAGACTACAACTGAATATCAACAATTTCAATAAATACTTAACCAACATTTTAGCAAAATAGAAAGAGGTGACTTTTTCTGAAATTAGCAACATTTCAAAAATACATTCTGAAAGTCCATACTTCACGCCTTAGAAAATCAAAGTGGAATTTAACGTTACCAATAGACGAGGCTCGCAGATCCGGCGAACTCATTGCGCTTGCTGACAGTCAGGTGCTTAGATGGATTGATGAATTAAACGGTGTGATAGACACATCGTATCAAATACGGGAAATACGTCATGAAATCAAAATGCTCAAAAAGGATGGCAACACCACACAGAATAAGCGTGAAATCAAGAGGCTGTACGCAGAACTTGACGAAGTACAGTTTATTCCTGATTATATGTTTCTTGTTATTGACAAAGAAAAAGACTATTATAAAGCCTGCCAGGGCTTCACAATAAACGGAATAAAGTACCGCAGACTTCTGGGAACGAATGGTGGTATAAAAAGCAGCACAATTGTATTCACCAGTGATAGAGTGACGGACGAACTGAAGCGACGTATAGATAATGACAGAGATTTGTCCAAAGAATTAGTACCAGCTAAACTTGAGGCATACAAAGGTTTGTCGTGTAGCGCATCAACGCCAGTAACCATGCCAAAGGGAGTTTTGGTCGTTAACGATTGCGAAACGGATTTTCTATCAGACATTACATACATATCAGACGAGAATGATGGGGAGCCGATTATAGAATTCAGACCCAATCAAGAAATACATCTTGACGCATCAGATGGATACGGGATCATGCTCCCTTCCTTAGCAGAGAGATGGAGCAATGAATTAAACTTAGGTTACACGATGAGTGGATGTAATACAAGATTCTCCTTCGAGAAAGGAACAGTATTCACATTTGATTTTCTGGACTTCGCAGAAAACGTAGCTGGTAAATATCTCGTCACTGACGCATGGGGAAATCAGGTTGATATTAGAACCGTCGAATTGGTGCTCACAACCTCAATGGTAAAGTTATGGGATAGTTATCAGAGTTGCAACGATTATATAGCAAAGTCGCTGAACAACGGATATACATTTGCCATCACCAAGATATGCCCGGAGTTCTTAGAAAACGAGAGGGCTTTGAATTACCAATTTATACAATCATTTGACCTTGACGACGATGATATAAACGAATTAATAACCCCGACAATTGAAGAAATCAAGGATGTTATCGGTGGCGACTGGCGCAAATCGCTTCTATTTCTTAAAGGGAAACACATGACAGAAAAGAGCTTTAACGGAAGTTCAGACGTTGTAGCAAAAGCATTAGCTATAGACAGCAGCTTAATTAATGACGCATATGTACAGAACCACATTTATCAAATGATACATAACAGAATTGACCAAGCAAAAATAGGAGCCATCAATGTACATGGTAATTACTCTATTGCATTAGGAGATCCATATGCGCTTTGCCAATCTATATTCGAGCTTCCGATAACAGGATTGCTGTCAGCCGGAGAAATATACAACCAATACTGGAGCAATTGTGGTTCTGAAAAATTAGTGTGTTTCCGAGCGCCAATGACCTGTCACGCTAACATTCGAGCAGTCAAGCCTGTGAACAACGACAAAGCTAACTACTGGTTCAGATATATTAAAACTGGAACCATATTCAACGCGTGGGATACATCAATGGCTGCATTAAACGGGATGGATTTCGATGGAGACATAGTAATGCTAACTGATAACCCGATTCTCTTAAAAAAGCATCAGCCATTGCCCACATTGATGTGCGCCCAGAGAAAGGCTGAGTCCAAGATTGCATCAGAGGAGGACTTCATTCGTTCGAACATAGAGAGCTTCGGCAATGATATTGGACAAACCACTAACTGGGTAACTACTATGTTTGAAATACGATCTCGGTTCAATAAAGAGAGTGATGAGTACAAGGAACTGACATACAGGATTCAGTGTGGTCAGCTCTATCAGCAGAATGCGATAGACAAGGCGAAGGGAATCATTTGCAAACCTATGCCAAAGGTGTGGTATGACAGATATTCTGTAAACAAAATTGAAGACGAAAACACAAAAGACTTATATAGAACTATCTCTGCCGAGAAAAAGCCTTATTTCATGACATACATATATCCGGCACTGAAGAAGCAATACTCAACATTTATAAGCAACACAGAAAAGAACAGCCTGAGAGAATTCGGAATGTCCGTAAGTGAATTAAAGTCTGTGCCAAGAGATCTGTTAACAGAGAGGCAGAGAGAGTTTGTTAAGTATTATGATTACAAAATGCCAGTCGGTGTGTCGGAGTGCGTACTTAACAAAATATGTAGAAAATTCGAATGCGAATTTGATGGAATAATATCAAAGAAGAAGGCGGATAGAAATTTTGACTATAACATTTTAAAGTCAGACGCAGAATACACGCCCACTCAGAAAAGAGACATCAAAAGAGTATATAAAGACTACATAGATATTACAAGGTGTTTTATGGCAAGAGCAGAAACTGAAAGGCTTGACAAAGACTATGTTGTATCAGAGCGCTCTCGCATCAACGAGTGGTTTAAGAGAAAGTGCGATGAAATATGTCCAGACGAGAAGTCGCTGTGCAACATTTTAATCGACATTTGCTATGAAAAGAACTTGTCGAAGTTATTTGTATGGACGATGGTTGGAGAGCAAATAATTAACAACTTGCTCGAATGCAACGGGTTTAAAATCAGATATCTCTCGAAATGTGAAGACGGAGATGTCAAGTACGCCGGCGACAGTTTTAGAGTTTGTGAATGTGATGTTAAAAAGGAGATAGCATATGATTATACTGAATGAGAGAGAATGGGTAGAGAATGCAATACAGGAACGTACAATAGGCAAGAAGCCGACAGAAACATTGTACAGAATTGCTAAGTATTATTTTGAAGAAGGTTACTCTAAAAAGGATGTCAGGAGATTTTTAGACAATTTTCTCTTGCAGTGTGACCAAAGGGCGATGGTGTATGAATGGGGCGACAGGCTTGACAAGATAGCGAATTGGGCATCTAAGAATAAACTCATCGTTATAGATTACATAAGCATTTCTGAAACCGAAATGCAAAAGATAGATGAGCTCTTTACTGAATCCAGAACGCTACCTCGTTTGGCATTCACACTCTTGTGTATTGCTAAATTCAAATCCATTACAAGCAACGCAGACGGATGGGTGAACAATAACGACTCAGAGATAATGGCATTGGCAAACATAAAAGCGTCGGTAAAATTTAGAAGTAATTTGTTTTCACAATTAAGAGACAAAGGATTAATCAGTTTTTCGAGGCAGGTAGATAACACAAGTGTCAAGGTTTGTTTTATGGATGACAACAAGAGCGAGGCAATTAGAGTGTCCGATTTTAGGAATTTGGGAAATCAATACTTAAAATATAAAGGAGAAGCGTTTTTCGAATGCGAAAATTGCGGCATTACAACCAAGAAGGGTAAGTCTTGCAAACCCAGAAAATACTGCCCAGATTGTAGCAAAATAGTTCAGGCTAGGCAAAATAAAGAATCTGTGTACAGATTGAGATAAACTACTTTTATTACTGTTGGAATTTACTATGTCGTCTAAAACGGCTCTCAGAGCCGTTTTAGCAGCACACACACCATACTATATATGGATAGAAATATATACTAAAATCAGATATATTTAACGAGGGGAGGATACCCCTCGTTTTTGCATCCAGCCATCTTGCGGCATCATTGCAAGAGGACTTTTTAAAGTCATTTATTAGAATTAAAGGAAGATATTATGATACTTATCAACAAAGAAGAAAGCGAACAGATTAGAAGAAAATTTCCGTATGCTCATATCGTAAGAACTATGAAACAGAATTCAAAAAGACATCGTTACTATTGTGAAGAATCGCCCAGGGTAATGAACTATCTTAACGAACTCAGAACAGATGCCGAGGTGTACTCTAGTGAGCATAATTGAACGTATTCCTGGTGAGACAGATTTTGATTATCATAAGAGACTTGTTTACGGAAAGTTAGTAGACAAGACATTAGCAGATGTAGACTATACAGAGTTGTCAGAACTGGTATACGGGCAGCCATATTCGAGTGACGTGGCTAGGAGAATGATGTATGGGTCGAGAAGGACTCTCGATTTAATCGGCTCAGAAGCAGTCAAAGTTATATCGAATAACGATGGTGGTTCATCACTCATTGATAACATCAATGAAAAACTTGACGAATACAAAAGAGAACGCCAGAAGTTTTTTGACCAAAGGAGAGAATACAACAAACTAGTTAGTTCCGATGGTAGAAAAGAACATCTTTATGATAAACTCATAGAGGCTGCACACAATCTAAATAATACAATAGGGCTCGTATATGATGATTATAATACGCATCGGAAAGAAAGCAACACAGATCAGGATAACGAAGCCGTGTTGGTACTGAGCGACTGGCATTACGGAATGACGACTAACAATGTGTTTAACAAGTATAACACAAAAATATGTCAAGAAAGGGTTAAAGAAATAACAGACTCCGCAGTTGATAGAATTGTTCGTAACAAATGTAGGAAATTACATATTGTAGTGTTAGGCGATTTAATACACGGTGCGATTCATGTAAGTGCCAGAGTAGCGTCAGAGGAACTAGTGTGCGATCAATTAATGCAGGTGTCTGAGATATTAGCACAAACAATCCAGTATATCAGCGCTGCGGTGGATGAAACGTATGTGTATGTGACTTATGGTAATCATGCAAGAACTGTTGCCAATAAACAAGACAACATCCATAGAGATAATATGGAACGTATAATACCTTGGTGGTTAGAACAAAGGTTCAGTGGTGTGAACAATATCTTCATTGTGCCTGAGTCTGAGAGCGAGTTTCTATTTATCAACGCAAGCGGACACGACATACTTGCCGCACATGGAGACTTAGATGGCATCAAGACATCTCCGCGTCTGTTATCAACGCTTTTTCAAAAGAAATACAACAAGAACGTTGAATATATTGTGCTTGGCGATAAGCACCACCGAGAGAGCTTCGAGGAGTTCGGTGTTACTTCTACGATATGCGGTTCTTTATGCGGAACTGATGATTATGCTAACGACAAAAGATTATTTTCCACTCCGTCTCAATTACTGTTGATTGTTAATCAAGAGGCGGGCGTAGACGCAGAATATCATCTAAAATGTAAAAACACATAAATCAAAAACAATTTAAAGAAAGGGGGAAGCCACAATGTCAAGGAAGACAAAGATGAACGCAATCACGTCCGAAGAGCTGCTTAAACAAGTTAATCCTGAAAATAAACAACTCTTAGATGATTTTTTAGACTATTTAAAATCTGTCAGAAGAAGCGAGACAACAATAGCCGCATATAAAAACGATATTGAAATAGCGTGGGTGTGGTGTCTGCAAAACATTGGCAATATCTATTTTATCAATTGGACAAAGAGAAACATAGTCGCATATCAAAATTGGTTACTAAATAATAATGAAAATTCCCCCGCAAGAGTAAGGAGACTGAAGGCTGCGTTGTCATCTCTTAGCAACTTTATATGTAATGTTTTAGATGACGAGTATCCTAACTTTAAAAATATTATAAATAAAGTAGAAAATCCTGTGAATAGACCAGTTAGAAAGAAAACTGTGTGGGGCGAAGATGAACTTGATTCTCTCTTAAATATATTAGTCGAGAATAAAAAATATAAGAAAGCCTGTTTTCTTGCGCTCGGTATTTGCAGCGGACGAAGAAAGGCTGAACTTTGCAGATTTAAAGTTAGTGATTTTTCAGACGACCATTTGGTGTGTGGAGGCTCGCTGTATAAAAGCGACCCAATTAAAACTAAAGGGCAGGCAGGCGGCAAATACATCAATTGTTACACACTTGCAAAGAAGTTTAAACCGTACTTAGATTTATGGATAGAAGAAAGAAAGAAATTAAAGATAGACAGTGAGTGGCTGTTTCCTGCTGGAGACGGAACGGAAGGGCACATTGGGATTCCAACGGTCAACAGTTGGGCTGTGTCATTCACGACATTAACTGGACGTGACTTTTACTGGCATTCGCTGAGACATCTATTTACAACCAACTTGGCAAGAGCAGGAATACCAGACAATGTAATCACACAGATAGTCGGTTGGGAATCAGCCGATATGTGTAAGGTGTACACAGACATAGATGCCGATGAACAGATAGGAATGTACTTCAATGAGGATGGGATTGTTGCTCCAAAAAAGAAAGACTTATCTGAACTATAATCGGATAGAATGAAAGGATATTAAAATGACAAAAAAGGATGCGATAACGTTAGTTGTCGAAGCGTTAAAGCAGAACGATGTTCGTAAACCTGTTTCATTTCCGAAACAGACTTTTCATATTACAGACGACGAGGGAAATCACAAAGATTTCTTCGTAAGAAAGTCTGATAAGACGGTTATGTATAATAAGAATGACGTGTCTGCTGTAATAGAAGCCTTTCTTCAAGTAGTGGAAGATGCTATGAAGAGGGGCGAAGAAATATATTTACACGGATTTGGAACGTTTGGGTTAAGGCTTAGAGCGGCAAGGAAAACTAAACTTCCAGGAACGGACGGTCTTGTAGATGTTAAAGAAAGATATGTTCCTAAATTTTCTTTTGGCAATAAGCTCCGTATGGCGGCAATAACATATGATCTCTCAGTGAGAGACAGAGATATCTCGTTGCCTCCCATAACAAAGGATGAAGATTTTGATTGTGAGTATGAAGAACAAGATAGCACAGATGACGATTTCGACGATAACTTTGTTGACGACGACAGCGGCGTAAACGAGGATGATTAATTATGGCTATGGAAATGGGAAACAAGACTTACAAGGGAACTGAATGTACTTGCGGAAGGTGTGGTAGAGTTTATCCAAAGCAAAGAGGATATTTTTCCGTGAGTTATGCTGATTTCTACAGAGGCACCGCCTATCTACCTATATGTAAGGATTGTGTAGACAAATTGTACAACAACTTTCTTGAAGAGAGCAAGAACCCAAAATTATCCGTCCGGCAAATGTGTAGAAAATTGGATTTGTATTGGGATCCAAAAATTTACGATTCCATAGAAAAACGATCTTCTATGTATTCAGCTATGACAGCATATATGACAAGGCTTAACGCAGCTACATTTGCAGGTAAGAGCTACGACGATACTTTGAGAGAAGAAAATTCTTTATGGCTATTTCCGAATGGAAACGAAACAAAGGAAACAAAAGAAGAAATAGACAAGCCATCTGTTCAAGAAACGGTTCAGGATTTACAAGAAGAAGAGGAACAATACATACCAACAGACGAAGTTATTGCGTTCTGGGGTACTGGGTATCCGAATTCAATGTATAAAGAACTTGAGCAGAGACGAGAGTATTATATGTCGAGGCTACCTAACGATAACGATATCGACATAGGGGCGGAAATCCTCATACGCCAAATATGCAACCTCGATATTACCATCGCCAAAACAAGCGCTGCGGGTGGCTCAATAGACAAAATGGTAAACTCTTTAAACACACTGGTTGGCAGTCTTAATCTCAAGCCCGCTCAAAAGAGCAAGATAGATGATTTAGACACAGAGATGGCAAATACTCCTCTCGGTGTTTGGCTGTGGAAATACGAAAATCAAAAGCCTTTGCCGGAGATCGACGAAGACCTGAAAGATGTAAACAAAATCAAAAAGTATATTTTCACCTGGATGGGACATCTTTGTAAAATGCTTGGCGTAAAGAATGGATACACCAAAATGTACGAAGATGAAATCAATCGTCTTAAGGTCGAGAAGCCAGAATATGACGGAGATGAAGAAGATTTGCTAATAGAATCTTATTCGGCTGGTGATGACGATGATAAGAACTGAAAAGATACTTAACGGAGCTGCATATTGGGGCTCATACTACAGAAATAATCCAGAACGGTTTGTAAATGACTATCTACATATAAAGCTAAGACTATTTCAAAAGATACTCATTGTGATGATGTTCTGGTGTACAACTTTCGTCCTTGTAGCTTGTCGTGGTATAGGTAAAACCTATATTAGTGCGATATATACAGTTACAAGGGCTATTTTATATCCCGGCACGCAAATTTGCATTGCGTCGGGGACTAGAGGACAGGCAATAAATGTTCTAGAGAAGATTACAAATCAATTGATGCCAAACTCGCCTGAGTTAAGAGCAGAGATTGAAGATGTAAAGATGAATGGAACTAACGCTTATATAAAGTTTAAAAATACGAGCGTTATTAAAGTCGTAACAGCAAGCGATAACAGCAGAGGTAATCGCTGTAACGTATTGCTGTTAGACGAGTATCGACTAATTTCAAAAGACACAATTGACACCGTATTGAAGAAATTCTTAACGCTGAGACGTATGCCTCAGTATAACGAACTCACAGACGCCGAGAAAAAGACTGAGTGGGCTAAGGAAAAGAATTTGACAATGTGGTTAAGTTCAGCTTAATAAAATAGGCTATTCGAGCAGGAATGCGCGAAATAAAATCCATTGAATTGCTGGGAACCCCTTAGAGTCTTATAGCCACAACGTAGTGATGAAACGCACAAGCGTGACGGTAGAAAATTATAAGAATTGGGCAATCAGCAGCCAAGCCTCGAACAGAGGAAGGTTCAGAGACTAAGAGCTATGAATAATTGACATAGACAGCGGTGGGCGTCCAGAACGGACGAAGATATAGTCCACTCCGCCTGGAAACAGGAGGTATTATAGATTATGATGAGAGGTACGAACGATGAAGTTAAATTTGATAGGTGAGAAATACGGCAGATTGACAGTGATTTCAGAGGCATCGCCGTATATCACCAAAAGTGGGACTAAGCGTAGGTGGTTTTGCAGATGCTCTTGTGGCAAATATGTTACTGTAACTCAAAGCAATCTAAGAAGCGGCGCAACGACGTCCTGTGGTTGCTATAGAAAGGAAGCAACATCGGTAATACACAAAACGCACGGAGAAGGCGGAGCCAATCATCGAACACGTTTGTACAGAATTTGGATAGGAATGAACGAAAGATGCAGGGATAAAAACCACATATCGTATTATTTATATGGCGGAAGAGGCGTGTCCGTGTGTGAAGATTGGAGGCATTCGTACATTTCCTTCAAAGAATGGGCAGAGAGCTCTGGATACGACGAATCCGCCGCCAGAGGTGACTGCACGATAGACCGTACCAATCCAAATGGCGATTACACTCCTAGTAACTGTAGATGGGTGAATATGAAAGTACAAAGCAACAATCGAAGAAAATCATAATCAAAAGGTATTTTAAAGATCATTGGTCTTATTTGAAATGCGTAGATACATTCAAAGCTATGATATATGACGAGAAGAAGCAGTTTATATGCGGATTCCCGTATCAGCTTTCTATCGAAGAAGGCTTGCTCGACCCAGAGTCCGTTGCGGACGAAATGAGCGAGTCGGATTAGCTATAGTCCACTATCACAGAAATGTGATAGTAATAACCCATTGAATTGCTGGAAACCCCTAAAGCTATCTGTACCACAACGTAGTGATGAAATGCACAGGCGCGATGGTTACGAAAGTAGAAAGAAACAGACAGATGGCACATGGTTAAACCCTAAATGCTATGAATGGGCAATCAGCAGCCAAGTTCCGAACAGGAAAAGGTTCAGAGACTATCCCGCGAGGGAGTAGGACTGCAAACAACAGGTAGTTCGAAGTGGTGGGCGTCCGCATGGACGAAGATATAGTCCACTCTTTGGCGAAAGCCAAAGCAATATTCTAGTTTATATCAAAACAGAGGGGTGATTGGCTGATGAATAAATCGTGGTGCGTATATGCACATACTAATTTAGAAAATGGTAAGAGGTATATTGGTATCACTTCTCAAACCCGATTGATATGCTCACTTTAAACAACGATTTCATAAAAACATTTGCGTCCGCGAAAGATGCTGCGAATGAGATCGGGATAGATAACTCATCAATATCTAAGGCGTGTAAAGGACGACAAAAATCCGCCGGGGTATAAGTGGCGTATTCATATAGATGATATAAATTAGGATTATAAACAATAGGTTTAGCGAAGTAAAATGGAGCATGGAAATGCTCGCGATGTGGTACGGCTCGGGAGAAGACGCATTCTTTGATTTTAATTCAATTTCAAAGAACCGTCGTATCAAGTACCCTATGTTACCAGACAAACTATCAAATAAAATAGGCAATTCTGCCTTAGTTAAAATTTCTCAAAAGCAAAATGGAGAAATTCGTATTCTATCGGCGGATATTGCTCTTATGTCGAGCAAAAAAAACAATAACGACGCAACTGCGATATTTATAAATCAGATGTTGCCGACGAAAGCAGGCAGATATACTAGTAACATTGTATATACAGACGCTTGCGAAGGCTTGAGGACAGACGACCAGGCTTTAATGATAAGAAAACTCTATGATGAATTCATGTGCGATTACATCGTACTTGACGCTAATGGCATAGGGCTAGGAGTTTTCGACTCTCTTGCTAGAGATATAGTTGACCCAGAAACTGGAGAGGTGTACCCTGCCCTTTCGTGCTGTAACAACACAGAAATGGCGTCGCGATGCACAGTCACTGGAGCGGATAAGGTTATATGGGCTATAAAGGCGTCTGCATCGTTCAACTCGGACAGCGCGTTCCTTCTTAGAGAAGGCTTTAGAAGTGGGCGAATACGATTATTAATAAACGAGTATGACGCAGAGGAAGCGCTTTCCGATATAAAAGGATATGCTTCTTTGTCACCTTCCGACAAATTAAAATTACAACTACCATATATAAACACTACACTACTGGTAGATGAACTAACCAATCTTGAACATGAAGAATCCAGTGGCAAGATAAAGATATCGGAGAAAGCAGGTAAGCGAAAAGACCGCTATTCAAGTCTGTCTTATAACTATTATGTAGCAATGCAAATAGAACAAAAGAAAAGTCGTAAACAGAGCACGAGCGCCGTTGACGACTTATTTATAATTAGACCACCTAGAGCCAAGTCGCGGTGGTAGTTTAGGGGGTGAATATGGAGAAAACAAATAACGAAGCAAATATTGAGGGCGTTGAAAAATCATTTTCAAATGCGCCTAAGGGGTACATTGGGATATCTGGCAGGTTCGCACAAATAAACAAACTCATAACAAGAGATTTAAATAACAATACTACGACGCCAACTTTCTCACGATATAGCAAAGACGAGATTGCCACATATCTGGAGAACCCCTATACATACGAGAAGCAGCTCAGAGAAGCCATTGTATATATTTATGGAGCAAGCCCCCACTTTAGAAGACTCATCCAATATTTTGTTGGGCTTTCTGATTTATCTTACATCATATCTCCGTACAAGATTGACCCTCAGAAGCAGAATGCAACAACACTGGGTAGAAACTACCGTAAGGTTTTAAATATTATCTCGTCTATGAATGTTAGGTCTCAGTTTCCCAAGATACTCTCGGTATGTTTAAGAGAAGACGTGTTTTATGGAACAATGTGGGTTAGTGATAACAATATTACAATTCAACAACTTCCTAGTGACTATTGTTCAATACAGTCAATAGAAGGCAATGTATTAAATGTGACTTTTAATTTCTCTTACTTTGACTCGCATAGCAATATGTTAAATTTCTATCCCAAAGAGTTCCAGACGAAGTACAGCATTTACCAGAAGTCAAGAATGAATAAGTGGATAGACCTCGATGCACCCACATCATTTGCGATAAAATGCAACAACGACATTTTGGACTACCCTCTACCCCCATTTGCTGGAATACTAAGAGAAATATACGATATCGAAGACTACAAACAATTAAAAGCAACTAAGACTGCTTTAGAAAACTACGCCATGGTAGCCATGACGCTGCCGATGGACGATGAAGGCAACTGGCTGATAGATGAAGGCAAGGCAAGAGATTTCTGGAGCAATCTTGATTCGGTTCTTCCAGAAGAGATAGGATCGGTCATGACGCCAATGCCGTTAAGCAAAATCAGTTTTGAAAAATCAAATACTGGAGATGTCGATAACGTCGCTGAAGCGGAACAGAATCTGTTTACAGCAGCCGGTGTGTCATCGCTGCTATTCAATAACGAAAAAGCGTCCGCAAACGCATTACTATTATCAATTAAAGCAGACCAGGCTATAACTTTTGGAATAGTCAGAAGTATTGAAGATATGGTGAATAGATATATTCAATCTAGAACCGAAGGAAAGAACTTTAAAGTGACGTTCCTGGATGTTAGCCCATACAATCGTAATGAGATGGGAGCTCAGTATTTAAAGGCGTGTCAGTTTGGTATGCCGATGGTATCTGCCTATTGTGCGTCTCAAGGGTTGAGCCAGGAAGACTTTGATTCAATGAACTTCCTTGAAAACGACGTGATAGGTATTAAAACAAAACTAGTCCCGCTACTCAGTTCAAGCAATACTAGTGCAGAAATGCTTGATGAAAGTAGAGGGGCGACGGATGAAGGCGGCGCTCCGACAAAAGGAGTAGGTGAAATCTCTGAGAGCGGGGAACAAAATCAAGAGGATGCGTGAGAATAAATGAAGAAGTTTATCTATGTTTTCGACATAGAAGATAAGAATGCGTTAGTAAACAATGGATTTGAACTGGTTAAAGAAGATTTAGTAAAATCTTTATTCGTCTTTAGAAATAAAAAGCAGGCAAACTTTAGCATAGCAGAGTCAATTTCGGGGGACTACATTTTAACCAATTCTCTAACATTTTAAGGGTGTGTGTGAATGAAGATAGTAACATTGACGTACACATCATCAATAAGCAATATTTGTGAGAACAATTCGTCTTTTGATTCTGCAAAAATACGGGTGGCATATCCAGGACTCAACAGAAATGGAAGCTATATATCTAAAGATACATTCGAAAAATGTATAAAATCAATTTACAATGTCCCGGTTGTATGTAATTATAATAGAGACACAGACTCTCTCGGCGGACACGATGTGGAACTCGTAAAGTTAGACGACGGCATAAAACTCGTCAACGTGACACAGCCTATTGGGGTTGTTCCTGAGAGTGCAGAATATTCATGGGAGACAGTTACGGAAGAGGATGGGACGAACAACGAGTACCTTTGTGTTGACGTACTTCTCTGGAAAAGGCAAGAGGCTTATAAGAAAATAAAGGAAGACGGGATAACAGCACAAAGTATGGAAATAACCGTTAAAGAGGATAGTGATGAAAATGGAGTCTGGCATATAAACGACTTCGAATTCACGGCTCTCTGTTTAATTGGAGTAGAGCCTTGCTTTGAGTCAGCCGCACTCGTGTTCAATAAGAAAGAGTTCTCGGAGGAATTTTCGATGATGTTACGAGAATTAAAGGAAGAAGCAAATAAAATGATTGACACCTCTTTCGAGGTTGACAATATAAAAGATAACGACACGAAAGGAGGATGTGATACATTGGAAAACATTACAAACACAAATGAAGAAGCAATTATAGAGAAGCACATAGACAACGAGAGTGTCGATACGGATAATGCCACAGACGTTGCGACAGATAGCGACGCTGAACACACAGAAGACAATTCATCTTTCGAACTTAACAGTAATATTGAAAAGTCATTGAGAGATTCGCTCGCCTCTGTTGAAGTTGAAACATCATGGGGTAAATGTCCCCAATATTGGTATGTCGATTATGATGCTGCGGTGTCAGAAGTATACTGCGAAGACAACGAAGATTGGAAACTTTACGGATTTAAGTTTAGCATAGACGGAGATAATGCCGTAATTGACTTTGATACAAAAAGACGTAAGAAATATCAGATAGTTGACTTCAACGAAGGCGACACAGATATATCTACCGCATCGGCACAGGTGTTCGCAAAGATGAGCGATGTTGTTTCAGAGTCTAATAATAACGCAAACTCTGTTAATGAAAAATATGAAGCAATGTCTTCGGAACTCAACGCAGCAAAGGCAGAAATTGATTCTCTCAAAGAATTTAAGGCTAATATTCAAAAAGATGAAATGAACGCAAAAATTTCAGAATTGTTCAGTGCGTTTGAAGACCTTAACGGCATTGAATCTTTTGAGTCCCTCAAAGGTGAGTGTGCAGAAGACTGCTTTAAATACGAGTTAAGCGATATCGAGGATAAGTGCTACTCTATCAGAGGCAGAAATATGAAACAGGACACAAAATTCTCAGTTAAAGCATCTACGCCTAGGATTGTAATAGACAAGAAGGCTATAGACGAAGACGCTGGCTCGGAAGCCCCGTATGGTGGTTTTGTCGAGAAAATGTTAAACAAGTAACAATTAAACAATTAAGTTCAAACCGCCGTTTCATATGGCGGCATTTTTATTATTCAAACAAGGAGGAATTATAATGGCACATGGTGTTGTAAGAACAGACAATATGTCTGGCACAGATGTGAGAGCGGATCTTGTATCTTTCAAGTTCTACGCTGGCTCATCTGATTCAGCAGAAACAGCAATCGACAACGGCAACGTAGTAAAGATTGGCGCTCTGTTAACTGGCGAGCGTGAAGTATATAAGGCTACTAAATTTAAGAAGGGCACTCCCCTTTCAGAGCTTGCGCTTGTAGCAAGCCCCGAAGTAATGTATGACGAGCATAAGCATAATCTTTCCGATTTTGAGAACGAGGCTGGTACGGAAGTTAGAGGCTATGTTCTTAGATCAGGTAATGTATTCTCGGTAACAGCAGACGCACTTATTGCCGCTTCAACTATTGCAGTAGGCAACGTTGTAGAACTTGCTGATGACGAGACAAAGCTCACAGTGGTATCAACAGCTACAGCAAGCACAACTACAGTAGGTACAGTAATCGCTATCGAAAAGACAAGCAGATATACTTACTATGTAATTAAGATTAAGTAATTTGAGAGGAGTGAATTTATAATGAAGGATTTTAACATGAACGATATGGTTAAGCTCGCTCTCGACAATTACAGAGGCAGAACCGAAAAGTATTCAAGTGAAGATGCTCAGGAATCTATCCGCAAGGGACTTATCGAGCTTAACAATGGCAAAACAACTCTGGACTACAGAGCAATCCGTGATGGCAAGTGCCCCGGTCTGTTCTCATTTATTGAAACAGTTCTTGGCGCAACAACAATAGAGGGTTTACAGGGTGACGAGTATTTCAACCAGCTTGTTGATTACAGAAACGTTGCCGAAGGCGACCAGAATCTCTTTAGAGTAGACGATAGCGATCTCTTTGTGGTTTCAAAGGCTGCAAACGGCACACAGGGCATTCGTCGTCAGAGACTCGGCGGTGCAAAAGAAATAGCTATACCTACAGCTATGAGATATGTAAGAATCTACGAGGAACTCAACCGTGTTCTCTCTGGTCGTGTAGATTTCAACACGATGATAACAAAGGTGTCTGACTCTTTCAGACAGCAGATTCTTAATGACATCTACACACTCTGGACAGGAGTTACAGCAGAACAGCTTGGCGGTGCAGCATTCTTCCCCGTAGCAGGCGCTTATGATGAGGATAAGCTCCTCGACGTTATTGCTCACGTTGAAGCAGCCGCTGGTGGTAAGACTGCTACTGTAGTAGGCACAAAGAAGGCGCTCCGCAACCTTAAGTCGTCCGTTCTTGCTGACACAGCAAAGGAAGACCTTTACAAGTATGGCGTATATGGCACATTCTTTGGCACACCTCTCGTAGCAACACCTCAGAGACACAAGGTAGGCACAAACGACTTCGTTATGGATGACAATATGCTTACCATCATTGCTGGCGACCAGAAGCCTATCAAGTTCGTATACGAAGGCGATCCCATTGCTCTTGCGGGTGATCCTATGTCAAACGCAGACCTCACTAACGAATATCTGTTCGGTGAGAAGTATGGTATGGGTATCGTTGTAGCAGGTAACAATGCCGGTATCGGTAGATATGAAATTTCAGAATAATCTGACAGATAAATAAAATCAAATATAAACGCTCGTGAGGTTTTATAGCCTCGCGAGCGTTTATAAGGAAGGAAAGGATAATGGCTACAAGTACAAGAAAGAAGGCTGCTCCTGTTTCTGAAGATAAGAGCAAAACAAATATTGCAAAAGCTCCTGTCGAAGCTATTCAGGAAGAAAAGCCTGCTACAAAGAAAATTGTGGCAAAAGACATAGACTTGTCTATGGAAGTAACAGTCCGCAACGGATTCCAGGGAGCTCTTATATACAAGAGCCACAAGACTGGCGAAAAGTTTGAGTGGGACGGCTTCGGAGATGAACAATATATGGAACTTAAGGAACTTAAAAGTGCTAAGACATCTAGTAAAAAGTTCTTCGAAAACAACTGGTTTATGTTTGACGAGGACTGGATTGTAGATTTTCTTGGAGTATCCCAGTATTACAAGACGGCAGTAAAGATTGAAGATTTTGACAACATATTCTTTATGTCACCTGACGATATCGCTAAGCTGGTACCCGAAATGTCAAATAGCAAAAAACGTTCTGTAGCGTATAGAGCTCGTCAGCTAATCAACGATGGTAAAATCGACTCAATCAAGACTATTAAGGCTTTGGAAAAGGCTTTAGGCACCAAACTCATTGTTGAAGATTGAGGTGGAATATGGAGTTATCTTATGACATATTCACAGAGGCATTTCTCGATAAAATCTCAGAATACGACTTTATAGAAATGAACGAAGAAGATAGGACTGCAAATGTTGATAGGTATATGAAGAGGGCTATCGCCGGGTTTAGAAAGGTTTGTAAGTATGACCTGTCATCAACCATCAATGATGAAACCAGAGAGTTTGGTATTGACGTATCAGACGAGGACGTTGATGAGATCGTCGATATTATCAGCGAAGGCATGGTTTTTCAATGGTTAAAGCCCAGAGTGTACAAGCAAGATTTGCTCGCTAATGTACTTAACACAAAAGATTTTTCAATGTACTCCCCTTCTGAACTTCTCAATAGAATTAAAGAACTATACAAAGAGACCGAGAAGAGATACACGCAAATGATACGAGAGTATTCGTACAATCACAACGACTTAACGGAGCTGCATATTTGATGGACACTATATTGGATATTCAAATAAGCAATGAGGTTATTCATAATTACACAACGCAGCTTATAAACAGATTTTTTAAAATACTTCCGATGTTTGAAAATGACGAAACATCAAGAAATGTGTATATGAAGAGCTTGCAGTCAGAGATGCTCGGGTTTAATGATTTGATAATTAATACCCAAGGTGATGCGACACCAGTCGTGCTCTCAGGTATTCTACAATACTTAATCAGCAATCCAGCAACTCCAATAAGAGATGTTAAGCGAGAAGTCTTTAGGGCTATATCTATTATAGAAAGATTTGACAAGACTTACGCAGGAACGGAGCGTATCAAATGAGCGTGTGGGATAAATACTCATCGAGAATAGAAATTAGCGGCACAACTCGAAGAGACGAAACAAAAAAGAACGCACAGCGCCGCTTAAAGAATAGAAACAAAGAAAGTCTGTCTTTTCAAAATGTGATTATAGATGACGTTGAGAGACAGGCAACAATAATAGACTCTGATAACTTAAACGAAAAAACAATTATCTCCACCGTCGGAGAAGATATCAAGTGCGGGGCAATGATTGAGTGGGCAAACTACCACTGGATTGTGAAGGAAAGAGACGCGCATGATGAAATATACACCAGAGCGAAGATGTTACAGTGTAACTATCTGTTAAGATGGATAGATGATAATGCTGTGATACACGAACAATGGTGTGTAATCGAAGACGGGACGAAATATCTTACAGGCGAGATGGAAGACCGTTCATTCGTTGTGTCGCGAGGAGACTCAAGAATTTCGATGACAATATCAAGAAATGAAAATACGGTTAAGTTTAATAGAGAAAGTCGCTTCATAATAGACGATCCTGATGGTAAAGGACGTTTAGCCTATTTATTAACAAAACCGCTCAAGGTGGGTTGGGTATATAACAACGACGGTGTATATTGCTTTGTATTGCAGGAAGTTGCAACGACTGATAACGACAATATACCATTGGGCGTTGCAGACTATTACAAATACTTCCCTGACGAAGAGAGAGTAAACGCAGACCGAGATCATGGCGTTTCGATAAATCCCGATGACAATACGACACAAGAAGGAAAGAAGGTGTGGCTGTAATGAATTTGCAAGAATTATTCGATTATAAAAATCAGTTAATGAAAGATTTGCTGACAAACGAGACTATTGTCAAACTCATAGATGAAGACGCCACTTTAGAAACAGCCAAATCATTAGCCTATGATGTTGTGTTCCCTGCGGAATATATACCATACACTGCGGAACACGGGAAAGTGTTTATATGCTTTGATGTTGATATACAAAAATCTTTGAATAAAACATTCCTTTTACCTACGATAAAAATTTGGGTATTTAGTCATAGTAGTAAACTACGACTTCCAGAGGGCGGTATTAGAGTGGACGCACTATGTTCTGAAATTGCTAAGACAATCAACGGCAGTAGATATTACGGGCTCGGACAACTGGATCTTGAGTCGGTAGCAAGATATGCCCCGTTGACCGACTGGGTTGGCAAGGTTATGACATTTAATGCTACGGATTTTAGCAAGGTGTACAACCCAAAAACACCTATTCCTAAGAATAGAAGATTGGGTGAATAATGTTTGAGAACATCTTATATAAGTCCGAAATACCTCTAATTGACGGGATATCTATACAAATACCCACAGTTGGCGAAGTCTTAGAAGATGAAGGAGCGTATTTCAATCAGGTGTCACTTCTGACATCAATGCCAATAGACCTTATGGTTCCGTTAGATGAAATGGGAATTGACTTCGCAGAGATCTCAGAGTATGACCTATTCCTAAGGATGTTCTATAGCATTAAAGAGCAGGACACGCATTTGATTTTTGGAGATTTAGATATATCCAAATTCGAAGTCGGAAGGAGAATTATAGACAGTTCGTTGGTCTTATACAACCCGGAGAAAGACATTACTATAGATAAGAAAATAGCGTCTGGAATTTCTGAGGCTCTTAGGAAAATCCACCACTTAAAGAAAAATAGGCGAAAGCCAGGTAATAAAGAAGCGAGAGATTATATGCTCGAAAGGGCAAAAACAAAGGCTATGCGAAATAAAAACAAAAAACAAGATTCGCAGATAGAGCCTTTAATAGTTGCGATGGTTAATACACAGGAATTCAAGTACAACTACGACCAAGTGAAATCTTTGTCGATATACCAGTTTAACGAATCTGTGCAACAAATCATTCACAAAGTTGATTTTAACAACAAAATGCTAGGGGTTTACACTGGCAATTTAGATACAAAAAAATTAAAGCAAGACGAGCTGAATTGGCTCGTCCATTAATAAAATAGGAGGAATTAAAATGCGTATAGACGATTTAGCTATTACAGGCATTGAAACGATTGATCTGTTTGGTCTTATCACGGGCGACTATCTGTTTACTCTTGATGAGCTTCAGGATGCTACAATCAGCCAGACACAAGATAAGAACGATGTTACTGGTAAGGGTGGCAGAAAGATTACATCGCTCAAGAGAAATAAGGCAGTTACAGTATCAGGCACGAGCGGTCTCGTATCATCAGGTCTGCTTGAACTCCAGACAGGTAGCGATTTTACCGAGAAGGACACAGAGATTCTTTGGACAGAGACTCTCACGGTTAGTTCAGACGCTGCAACTACAAAGTATAAGGCTGTAGGCACGACTGGCAATGAAATCGGTGTCATTTACGTCAAGGACAAGAACGAAATTGCTTATAAGAAGATCGAGCAGGATTCAGAAGTTAAAGCTGGCAAGTTTACATACACACCCGGCACAAAGGCAATCGCTTTTAATACAGGTGAAGTTCCTGACAATACAGAAATCGTAGTTAAGTATAAGAGAAAGGTTGCTGCTCCTGTTCTCGAAAATCTCAGCGATGTTTATTCAAAGCAGTGTACAATGTATGTAAACGCTCTCGCAGAAGACAAGTGCGGAAACGTATATCGCGTGCAGTATTACATCCCCAAGGCTGACTTCAGCGGCGAGTTTGAGCAGGCATTTGGCGACGATCAGACAACTCACGCATTCGAGGCAGAGGCTCTGGCTGGTGCTTGTGGCGCAGGCGGTAAGCTGTGGAGTTACACAATATTCGGTGAGAATATTGCAGATAAAGAATAAACAATAACAAGAAAGGCAAACATATATGACCGAAACTAAAAAGTGTAGAGTATGTGGTAAAGAGTACACTCCTTGTCACACTCACAGAACAGATATCAGCTTTAGGTGGCAAGAGGTAGCTTGCTCTCCTGAGTGCGGTACAATTTATTTCGCGAAAGTTCTTGAATCAAGAGGTGAGCCTTCTGTAAAGCCCGTTTCGGAAGAAAATATCATAGTAGATAAAGATCCTATTGTCGATCCTGAGTCTACGAACGTGTCTGACGAACCTGTTGCGGTAGGCGATGTTTCTGAACCAACATCGACTTTGAAGACAGAGGTCAAGCCTAAATCGAAAAAGAAATATCGTTAATAATAATTGAGCCGCACCTTATGGGTGTGGCTCGTTTTTCAATAACGTTCAGTGGGGTGTGTAGAATTGCAAAGGAGCAAGTTTAACGTCAGCGACAATAAGGACAAAAGAACTTATGAAGGAATTGTTTTCGATTCGGAACTGGAAATGAAATATTACAGAGACGTTATTTGTCCTAAGTTTAATAGCGGTGAAATCGTTAAGTTTGAACTTCAGAAACCTTACGAGCTACAACCTAAATTTAAACGTAATGGGAAGACCGTATTACCAATTAAGTATGTTGCAGATTTTTATATATTATATAAAGACGGATATGAAGAGGTGATTGACACAAAAGGTTGTCCCGATAATGTAGCAAATCTGAAAAGAAAACTTTTTTGGTACGTTTTCCCGTCTATAGATTACAAATGGATTACATATGTAAAAAAGTTCGGCGGCTGGATTGAGTATGAGGAATGCAAGCGTCGAAGACGAGAAGAAAAGAAAAGGCTCTCTGAAAAGAATGAGAGCAACGGAATTAAAGGAGATAAGTATGGAAAAGATAACTATTGACAGAGAAATTATTGAGTGTTCGTTAAACGCAGTTAACGAATATAGAGATGCAGTATGTCCGGAAGAAACAAAGCACACCCCTCTCGCCTTTAAGGTTAAGGAGTATTTAACTCTGGACGAGGCAATAGCGTTTGTTGAGTCTGCTACGGAGGCGTACTTTCCACAAGGCAACTATTCCCCCATTGTCGGAGACATAGCAACCGCTATCTTAACGGTTGAAACATACACTAATTTAGAATTGCCTGAGGATATTTCTGAAAAGTACGCGGTGATTTCGGCAGAGTGCTTAATACCGACTATAGAAATAAATGTAAATATAGATCAGTACAACAATCTCGTAAGTAATATAAGGGCATCTGTAGAGGAGAGAAAGCGTATAGCAGAACGCGATATTGAAAAAGAACTTGATAAAATCTCTCTTTTGTTTGAAAATATCGCAAATAGCACTCAAGACATTATGAACGGTTTTGATATCAAAGATGTAAAAGCATTGCTCTCAGCCTCATCTAATGGAAAGATAGACGAAGAAAAGTTGGTTAAGGCATATTCTAAAGTGATGCTGGACAAGAGCGACGAAACGGTTGATGTAAATTGAATGTAAATATAACGGCTGATAAGCTAAATGTAAAAATATCTTCTTGGGCAAAGACCAAAAGAGGAAAAGAAATAGTCAACGAGGCTGTCGCAGACGCAGTAAAAAATGAAGGCGCAGAGAGAGAAAGAATGATCAAAGTAGCAAATATGTTTATTCAAGTTTTGAAAGACACGGCGAGCAGACGGATTGGATTTACTGAAAGCAATCAAAGTATACAAGAGCACTTCAACTCACTAAAAGCCTCAGAGCCATCAATAGTTATGAGAAACGGTAAAGCGTATGGAGTAGTATATATATATTTCTCATCCGAAGATGATTTAAGCAGGAATTCGCTGTTACTGCCGAACGGCAACAGAACTGGCGATGGAATAAACAACATAGTTGCACTCTTTAATAACGGATATGAACTCAAATCAAAAATCACTCCGAGAGGTGTTTGGGAAGGTCATAATAACGGTAAAGAAATTCGTGCAAAAAGAAAAAGAGATGAACTTGGATTTATGCAATCGGCAGCAAGCCTCATTAAGAGAACATATAAAGATGTTGATGCAATTATTTTATCAGACGAATACAACTAAGTGGATGGGGTCGCCAACCCCGTCCTTTATTTATAAAGGAAGGTGGTTAAATGGCAGGACAAAAAAATCCAGACGTAGAGCTTTTGTTTGGAGTGGCTGGCGGTGGCTCCGTTGATGGAGAATCTGGCAAACTCATAAAAGAACAGCTTGAGAGCATAATATCGTCAATTAATAGCAAACCAATGCCTATTAAAGTAGAGATAGATGACTCTTCCATCAAAGCAATAAAACAAGAACTTCAAAAGGTCACAGACGCTGCAAAGGTTTCCGTTAAAGTGTCTAAATCAGCAGCAACATCTAACAGTAGCAACACAAAAAGTGAACCTGTAAAACCTAAAGGCAGTAATTCTCAAGCCAAAGCGATAAAAGCTGACTCAGCGGAAGCCCAAAATGCGATAACAAAGATAAATAAGTCTTTATCGTCTTTGATAGGGCTTTGGGATAAAAGTTCTTCGCTCGGAAAAGCAAGCCAGGCAGAAATAGAAGGATCAATAGCATCGCTCGGGAAAACAAGTCAAGCAGAAGTAGAAGAAACAATAGCATCTCTCAACTCTTTGAGAAGGTCTTTAGAGGGGGGCAAGGCTTCCTATGAAGAGTTCTCGCAAGTTATCACAAAGGCCGATAATGTAGCGTCAAAGATAAACCTGGCATCGAAAGCCTCTGGATTAACGAACAACGAGTTCAACATCCAAGCAGAGACTAAGGAATACTACTCTGCTCTTGAGAAGGTTTATAGCGTAAAGACGCAAATCGCTAAGGTAAAAGATAACACAGCGAAAGACGGAACGGAAGCAAACACGGTTATTAAAGAGCAAGAGACCCGTATGATAGAGCTTGAAAGGGCGATAAAAAGCGGAACTATCGGGTATTCTGATTTTAATAAAGAAGTAGCTAAAGCGAAGGCGTTGCTGGCAGAAGTCACGACAAACGCCAAAGTCTCCGGGTCTTATGGAAAGGCTTCTAAATCAGTTAGATTGTTTGCAGGCGAAGGAGCAACCACAAAAGAAATACTAGCCACAACTAAGGCTTTGAAAGATCTATTAAATTTAAGGAAAGTCGCAGACGACGGGGTCGCATCGACAACAGGAATATCTGAGTACAAAGCATCTTACGATGAATTTAAAAGTCTCCGTCAAGAAATAGACGCTCTTGATAAAAAACTAGCAACCGGCGAAATGACAGTAGATACATACAGCCGAGAAATTACCAAATTAAGTCATAACGTCGCTGTTGCTAAAGATAATTTCGGCAAACTAAGCCAATCAACCGGAGGCAGTTCTGGTGTAATACAGAGGGACATAAAGAAAATCACAACCCTTATGTCAAGCCTTCAAAAAATGCAAAACAAATATACCAAAGCTTCTGGTTTCAACAGCAAGTCAAAAGAATCATATGATCAGCTTGGAAGACTTTACGACCAGCTTGCAGAACTTCAGTCGAAAAGAATGAGCGGGCAGATCTCGCTGAGTGATTTTTCGACTAGTTATTCTAATATAGCTTTAGCAGCCAAAAAGGCTGAAGAGTCTATCAAGGCAGCAGGAGAAGCCGCCACAAGCGTTGGAACTAAGGTTAAAAATATGTTTGCCAAATTTTCAGCATGGTTCAGTATTTCACAGATAACGATGTATGCGATTCGCTCGGCAAAACAAATGATTACTAATGTTATAGACATAGACACAGCTATGACTGAACTGAAGAAAGTAACAGACGAAACCGACAAAGCCTACGCTAAATTCTTGGACGGTGCTTCAACGAGAGCAAAAAAACTTGGAGCAACAATAACGGATGTAGTATCTTCGACAGCAGACTTCGCACGACTCGGATACGATATTGACACCGCTTCTGAGTATGCAGACGCAGCAAACGTGTATAAGAATGTTGGTGACGGCATCCAAGACATTTCAGAGGCTTCAGAGTCTATTATCTCTACTGTAAAGGCATTCAGTGAATACGAAAACAGCCCAATGTCGATTGTTGATAAATTCAACGAGGTGGGCAATAATTTTGCTATTTCCTCGCAAGGCATCGGAGAAGCTCTTAAAAGATCAGCATCATCATTAGCCACGGCTGGTAATACTCTCGATGAAAGCATAGGTCTTATAACCGCTGCGAACAGCGTTATACAAGATCCGGATTCTGTCGGTACAGCCTTGAAAACGATTTCCATGTATCTTAGAGCAGCTAAGACAGACGCAGAAGCCGCTGGAGAAGAAACTGACGGAATGGCAAATAGTGTGTCAGAGTTGCGGTCTGAAATATTACAACTCACTGGCAGTCGTGTTGACATTATGCTCGACCCCACAACATTTAAGAGTACATATCAAATTCTTAAAGAGCTTGCGGTAGTATGGGATGATTTGTCGGATGTCGATGCGGCAAATATTCTCGAATTGATAGGCGGTAAGAGGAACGGCAACGTAATAACATCTCTTATCAAGAACTTCAAAGTAGCAGAAAGCGCTATGAATACATCAGCCAACGATTCGTCAGGCTCTGCGCTGAAAGAAAACGAAAAGCAATTAGAGAGCGTCCAGGGTAAACTTAATCGCATAGAGACGTCATTCCAAGAGCTGTCTAACACGATAATAGATTCTGGGTTCTTGAAAACTCTCTTAGACTCAGGAACAGCAATTCTCGACATACTGGACGGAGGCATAAAATCTCTCGAACAGATAAATGGTATAATACCTGCAATCATAGCCGGAATATCAGGCTTTAAAACACTAACACAAAATGTAGGTGAACATTGTAAACACGCCACCTTATATAGCGTTGCATAAACTATATAGGGCAGACGCATTTAAAATAGACCAACCCAAACTGCTGGGAATGGCTAAAGCTCCACGACCTAAATGGTGAAGAAATTCGGAAACAACAGTGGAGATGGACTAAGCTGAGATAAAAGCGTGGTTTTGTATAACTGCGTGCTAAGGTCTGTCGCATAAGCGAAAATGTCAGATCAGCAACCAAGCCTTGCAAAAGCAAGGAAGGCTCATCGACTGTAAGAGTTGGACTCGCAACGGAGTTAATAGACAGTCAGACTCATGGTAACGCATGAGAGCGGTAATATACACCGCAGTTCCAAACAAGCAAAAAAAGGACGGAAATATCCCGCCCTAGTATGAGTTTTGCCCTCTTCTAACGAGGGTGATATTAGTTAGAAATTACCACTCACTGCCGCAATTGTCGCAATGCCATTGCTTGTGGACTTTTCTCGAAAAGATACCAACCAAAGCAACTGATGCAACTTTTGAAGCAGTAGAGATTTTATGGATTTTAGGAGAACCGCAAGTAGGACATTTAGGAATGTATCTATTGGCAGTGGCTTCCGTTACGCACATAGCGTGCAGGCTCGCAGCATCTTTTTCTTTTCGTTCAGCTTCAAGAGCAGGATCATATTCGGGATTTTTGCGCGCTATTTCTTCGGCAATATATTCTCTCATACGACGATCTTCTTCTCCGACTATTTTAGAGGCGTCTATTCCGGTTGATATCATATCCACATGACAGGTCTCGCATTGAATATCTGATTGCCAACTCCAAAAATCTTTCACTCTGGCGCATTTTTTACAATAATAAAATATGTCCGTACACATTTTTATCACCCCTTTCAAAACAAATGGTGTTTACTGTTGATGAAAATAATATAAAGCTAAACAAAGGCTTTTCTGTGTTTGGAAATTATAACAAGAAAGATGTCGATCTTGCATCTAATACGGATAAACTTAAAACTCTTGTAGAAGGGTTCAATGCTCTACAGAGTGGAACTGATTCATTAGGATCCGAGTCATACACAAAATTCCTTTCAAAGGTCAGAGAGGAGTCGGATGCCCTAGCGGATTCGATGACTACGCTTGCGGCTATGAGTGATACAGCCAAAATGACAGTAGCGGATGCTTTTGACGCTACATACGGAGGAACATCAGGACTCTCCAATGTTAAGAAACTCGTAGAAAGTTACAATGCGCTCGGAGACAGAACTAACGTACAAACGGCTGCCCAGAAAAACCTTGCAGAGCAGATAAGTATAACGAACAAGCGTTTCGGTTCGTACATAAACGGGCTTAACGGAGCAAAGGCAGGTGTAATAGAATATGGAGTACAGTTGGTCGCTGCTAAGGTAAAAACTATAGCTCTTACAGCAGCATCTGCCGCGCTCAACGCTGCTATTTCATTCGGTGTAAGTATAGCTCTCAGTGCTATTATATCAGGAATTGCTAATCTTGTCAATGCCCAAGAGGAAGCTAGAAAGAAAGCTGTCGAAGCTTCTAAAGCATACGAAGATCAGAAAAAGCAAATAGAAGACCTTAAAAATAAGTACATTGAGATAATGGATAGCGAGAAGGACGAGGCTACAAAGGCTAAAGAGCTCGACTCCATTAAAAACACTCTTGCAGAAACTTATGGCGTTGAAAAAGAAGCCCTCGATAAGTTAAACGAGTCCAGACAAGCAGGGCTTGATTTGATGGATGAGGAGTCGGAGGCAGATCTTAATAAATACATAAATGATAACAAAGACGCCTATGAAGATGCGGTAAAGAAATTTAACACCCCGTGGCACAGCGGCGGGTTTGAAAGAGAAGCCGAACTCTTTAAAGCCTACTCTTTCGACGAAGTTGAGAAAGAATACGAAGACTTATTTAAAGAGTTATCAGAGTTTGGTATAACTGGAGAATATAATAAAAATTCAAGATATCAACAGATGGACTACGGCGGCAGAAACGCAAAAGAATCATACGATAAAGTCGAAAAGGCTATTACATTTCTGAACGATAAGGAACGGACGGGTAAAGCGTTAACTCCCGCAGAGAAGGGCGCCTTAGCAGAACTAAATGAATCGAAAAAATTTTTTGAAGATAGTTTTTTCAATGACGAAGACGGATCTTACAACTTAATTGAGACGTATACGAAGGCGCTGTGGGAAAAGTATGAAAGGGAGTTTGTAAAAGACGGACATAAAGCGCTCGACGATATAGATAATCTAACAGACCTCAAAGATTGGCTTAATGCGTTTTTAACCAAAAACGAAGGTCTTATGGGAGCTGAACCGTATTTAGGAACCTATATATTAGACACGGTTATTGCAAACAAAAAGAAAGAAATTCAAAAAGCTGCGACCGAGACCGAACAGGCTATTACCTATCCCACTGTGAACGTCACGGAACTCAACACTAAACTCGAAGAAACGAGCGAAAAGTTAGACAAGATAACAACGTCTGCGTCTAAAGTTCAGTCTGCACTGAAATCTGCTTTCTCAAAGGAAAGTTTTAATGTTGATGACGTTCTGTCCTTGATTGAGTTAATGCCGGAACTTGCCGACAAGTTTAAGATGAATGACGATGGCACATTTAGCATTAACTATAAAGATTTGCAAAGTGGTGCTGAGTCATATATCGAAACGCAAAAGCAAGAGGTTGATACAACCAATGAGCTTATAGAGGCAAAGATAAAAGAGCTTGAAGCGAACATCGCTCTGAACAAGTCCAGATTGCTTACCAGCGTTAACGGTAAATACGATGACGAATACAATCAAAATATCAAGTCTGCAATATCCACAGATGAGAGCAATTTAGCCACTCTGAAATCTCAATTATCTGAAGGAAAAGTCAAGTCTGAATATCTCGCAAAGTCTGCCGAGGATTTGTCGGCTTCATTCTCAGCAGTTATTGATGTTTTAACAAACAGATATGAAGTAATAACTGATGTCGAGGACGCTATATCCGACAACGGTTCTATAACATTAGACACTCTGAATAAGGTGAAAGAAGTTTATCCTGAATTGTCAGACGAAGTAAGCAACTATATGATGGGGCTTATAGACGAGCAATCATTGCTTAGTAAACTCAAAGACTCTTATGACGATGACTTTTATGAGTATAGGAACACAATTGCTCGAAAGATAGATTTAACAGACGAAGAGCTACAAACTTACCTAAACGCTCTTAACACAAAATATCTCGAAGACGAAAATTATTATACGCATCTTGGTGCTACAAGTAAAAACTTCGTTGATTACATGGCGAACAACTACGGAGTTGATTTAAAAAACTGTTCTACATGGTATGACGCAAAGAGAAGACTGCACGATAAATATATTTCAAATATAGAAGCTACTGGGCTTGGGCTAAACATCGAAGATTATTATGACTTCGATAATGCAAAATGGAAAGACGGAGCGGAAGGCGAGTTGGCACAGATACAGATGAATTCTCCTAAAGAATTCTCTGAAGTAATGTCTAAGGTCTATGCTGTTCTTGATGACTATGGGCAAGGAATGGAAGAGTTCGGTAATCTGTTTAAGTCTACACGCACATTAGAAGCTGTATCGTCTAAATCTAACCGCAGTAGTAAAAAGAACTCGACTAAATCAACTACAAGCGAAATCTTTGACTGGATTGAGGTACGATTAAACCGCCTTGCAGATAAGACAAAATCATTCTTTGATAAAGTCTCTGACTATGTATCTAATGTCACGAACGAAAGAAATCTTGGCAAAGCTATCAACAGCACTCAAAAGGAAATTGATGCCAACAAAAAAGCTGAACAAAAATACAGGCAGAAAGCTAATAGCATAAACCTTTCAGGGGGTTGGAAAAAGAAAGTTCGTGAGGGTAATTTCTCTATTAATGAGCTTACTGACGAGACTCTGATAAAGAATATTCAAGATTACCAAAAATGGTGGAATAAAGCCGAAGAGTCAGCTCAGAATATCGCAAATTTAACAGAACAGAAAAAAGATTATCTTTCACAGCAATTTGATAGTAAGTATGAAAGACAACAGCGAATCACAGATAAGTATTCTACTGCTAATAACAAAATCAATGATATTATCAGCTACAAGGAAAACAAAGGTGGAAAGGTTTCGGCGGGAGATTATAATAACCTTAATAGAAATCTGACATCTCAGAATAAAAGTTTGTCAACTCAGAATAAGATGCTATTGCAACAGCAGAAAACGGTTCAAAAAGGCTCTGCTAAATGGCAGGAATATCAAGAAAAGATTGACGCTAATTCTCAATCTATAAGGCAAAACACAATAGCCATCGTAGAAAACAATAACAAGAAATTTGACTTGAAGATTTCTGATTACGAACGCTCGGCAGGCAATCACGAAAGAACTATCACTAATGTTCAAAACTCGATGGATTTAGCCAAAGCACAGGGCAAAAAGACCGGCGATAGTTACTACAGATACATGATTAATACTTCCAAGATGCAAAATGCCGTTTTGCAAAAGGAAAGAAATGCCATATTCAATGAAAGAAAAACGGTGCAATACGGTAGCGAAAGATATGACGAACTTACCGAAAAGTTAAGAAACGTAGACGACCAAATCAGCGAAAATAATAAGAATCAGGCTGAGTGGAATGCTACAATTCGCAACATCCCTATGGACAGGTTAAACGAATATCTCGATATTGCAGAAGCAATTGTCTCACGCACAAAATCATATATTGAAAGGCTTTCTTATATCAATGGAGAAAGCACGATAAGTGCAACGCAAATCAGAAGCCAAAAATATTCCGTCACAGATATAGGAAAGCAACGGGAGCTGTTCAATAGATACTTAGACGAATTTAAAAAGGCAAAAAGCGAAGGTAGGTTGGCAGACGCAGATGAGTATCAAAAACTCTATTTACAGGCTGACTCAACGTACAACGAAATGCTTAAAACCAACGAAGAGTTAGAAAGACAAGCAAGAGATATTGAGCTATACCGTAATTACGAGCAAGACTTGCAACACATAGAAGATGTTAAAAAGGCTTTGAGTAGTTTGTCTGATATGATTAACAATGATGCTCTTTACAACGATGATGGTAGTTTCAGCGAACACGGCATCGCAAAAATTGCTTTGACAATGAAGAATCTTGAGGAAGCGAAGTCGAGTGCTACAGACTACAAGAAAGAAATTGATGCTCTTAACAAAGCACATAAACAAGGTAAGTATAACGATGACGAGTATGCTGAGAAGCTGAGAGAACTTACAGACGGCTATCAAAACGCCACATCGGAAGTTAACAACTATACCGAAGCCATTAAAGATTTGTACAAAAATCAGGCACAAGAAGAATTAAACGCTTTGAATGAACTCATAGATACACGGTCAGAAGCGTTGCAGAAGAAAAAAGAGTATTATGATTATGATAAGACAATCAGAAACAAAACAAAAGATATAACTGCAATGCAGATGCGGATAGAAGCTCTTAACGGCGTTTCTACGGCAGAATCAAAGGCTCAAAAAGCCTTACTGGAAGAACAGTTATCTGACTTAGAAGAGGACTTAGCCGACACACAAGCAGATCATATCTATCAGGTTCAGATTGACGGATTGAATGAACAGAAAGAAATCCTGCAAGATATTTACGATAAGTTTGTAGACTCACTGAACAAATGTTTAGACACCGAGAAAGACATAGTAAATTCAGCATCTTCTCTGGCTACTAATAGCATTGAAGCGGTAAACAAACTGCTCAGAGACATAGCAAACGCAAGAGGATTCGATATATCCTATATTGAAGGCGCCCAGAACTCTAAAACGATCCCGCATTTTGCAGACGGAGGTAGGGTTGTAACCGTAGACTCTAAGGGCAGAGACGACGGAATTGCGTGGCTAAAGGCCGGGGAAATCGTGCTAACAAAAGAAATTTCAAATGCCTTTATGAAAACCATCCCTCAGTTGAATCTGTTGTCGGTAGATTTGAAGAAAACACTGTCACACGGGCAGACGACAATAGGCAACACTCCTTCAGTATCTTTAGGAGATATTCAACTCATCGTGCAAGGCAGCGTGGACAGAGATGTAATGGATGATTTAAAGAAATATCAAAAACAGATTACAGATTCAGTCATCACAAACATCACGAAGGATTTGCGAAAAGTAGGTTATAAAAGATAATAATGATACGGTCGTAGTCCTGAGAAATCGGGGCTACGATTTATTATTATAAAACTATAATTTTTATCGGCAAAACACATCTACATATAGTGCGACTTGTACGATTTAACACTATATATTGTATACAATTTTTAATGAAAGGAGGCTTCTTATGAGTTATTTTGTTTATGACGGAACATCAATCAAAACACTATTACCTGGAAGTGAACTGACAATCGGAGTGTTAGACAGTTTCGATGAGATTGACGGCAATTTAGGTAGAGAGATAATTAAAGGGGAGGTGAACTCTGAAAGATACTCTCCGAATTATATTACTTCCTTGTTTAACGAGGTTGTGAATTTCGATTTGTTTATTTATAAGATAGATGAAAGTGATTTTACAACCGAAGAGCAGAGAAAACTTACTAAACTTTTAACAAATGTAAGAACGCCAAAATGGTTTTCAAGTTATGACTGTAATGATAACTTGATAGCAAACTACAGAGGTTTATTCACTCAGGTTACATACAAAATTTTCAGTGGACTTAAAGGATTTCAAGTTCATTTTGAGAACGATAGTCCTTACGATTATGACATCATAAAAGATAAAACACTGTATGATATGGAAACTATTGCAATTAACTGTGATAGTGATGAAGCTATTTATCCGTTGATTAAAGTTACAGGTGCGACAGGAGAAAAGATATGCCTTAAAGAAACAATCAATGATGTGGATGGGGATAAAATATCATTTGAACACAGAAATATAGCTACTGGTTCTGATAATGTTGTCGTTGGCGACAACGGATGGTTAAATGGCAACTGGAAATTATATGGTGACGGAGCAACACTGACTGTTGAAGATATGAGCAGTGCTGGAATTGATGTATATGGTTCTGGTAATGGGTTAAAGATTCAACAAAATGATATAACTGAAGTCCAGTCAGCCTGTTACCAATCTGGATGTAGGCTTGATGGTGGAGAATATTACACGCTGTCATGCTGGGTAAGATCAAATGCTAATGGCGCTAAGTGCAGACTTGCTCCGTTTACAATTTTGAATGGGGAGAATAGTGGGTATGGGGAATTTGACTTAACAACAGAGTGGCAGTATATTTCATACACTTCTGACAAAAAGACATCTTCAGACAATTATTACTCTGCTTCTTGTGTTTACTTCCGTAATTTTCAAAATGCTGGAGATTATATGGAAGTTGCAAATATTAAGTTAGAAAAGGGCAAGATGGCTACGGAATGGTGTTATCCTCTTGAAAGTCTCCCAATAAAAAGAGCAACCACTAAAACAATGACTATTAGAGTTATAGATGACCCTGTTTACATTGACTGCAAAAATTGTATGATTTACAGAATAAACACAAACGGAGAGATCGTCCTTTGTAGTTTTGAATCACTCGGAATAGACAACGCAAAAGATTTGGACTGGTTTGAAATTAAAACAGAGTTATATAAGACCAACCAGTTTGAATGTTATAAGGATGGTAGCCGAGCTACAAGATACGGAATTAAAGCAGATTATATAATTCCGCAAAAAAGAGCGTTAAGATGGGAATGAGGTGAAAAATCTGAAAAATATTATATTATGCAAGCCGGGAAAAGTACCAGTGTGTCAGCTTAATGGGGTTGACTATAACACGATAAACTATACAATTAAGTTTAACGATTTAGATGAGATTACTTTTGCTGTTGATAAATATATAACATTGAGAGACGGAGAGAGTGTTAAGAGTAATGGGTACGACAACATTCACGCATTTATGGAAGTGTATATCGAAGATATTGGGTATTTTCAGATTAGAGAGCCTGAAATATCTAACGAAATTAACAAAGAAACAAAGACTGTAACAGGAGTTTCAATAGCAACAGAACTATTGCAGAAAGATCTTGTAGGGTTTACTGTTAATACATCTACCACAGCTTCTCTTGAAATGTTAGCCGATAACAACATAAATAGTTTAGGGTATCCTAACGAATATATCACTTTCTATAATCCCACAAACAAACAACTCTCACTACTGGATTTGGTGCTTGAAAAAGCAGTGGGTTGGAGTGTAGGAACAATAGACGACTTTTTAAAAAATCAGCGTTATTCGTTTGATAATATTAATGAAAACATATTCTCATTCTTGACAAAAACTTTATCTTCAACGGCAAGATGTATTTTTACGTTTGACACAATCAACAAAACTGTGTCTGCGTACTCTGAAAATCATATAGGGAACGATACGGGAATAGTGATTGCCGAAAGAAACTTACTAAATAGCGTTAACGTGCAGTGTGATAGCGACAATATTTATACTCGCATAAACGTACAGGGTAAAGATTCTCTTAATTTCGCTGATATTAACTATGGTGATACGCATATTTTTAACCTTGATTATTATTCAAATCTGAGTTATATGAATCAGGATTTGATAGACGCTCTTAAAACGTGGCAAAAGGCTCGTAATGATAACAGAGATAGTTATATCAGTGATGTAACAACATATCAGGGCTATATCGAGCAAATTTCCGAGATTGATAACAAAGTTCCTACAAACGGAGTGTTAAATAATTGGGACAATATGTCCATTGACGAGTTAAACAAGAATTTGACATATTACAACTCTCTTATTAAGGAATTTCAAATTGTTGCACAGAATACTCATCCTAAAGCAGGAGAGACCGAATATACTGGCAATCTCGATGACTATATTCCCTCGCGTCTAAAGGCTGACGGAACGGTAGACCACGATGCTTATATGAACGATTTGGATGGGCAAGGAAAGGAAACCTATCGTGAGATAATTACTTATGTTATTCCAAATATTGAGATAGCAATCGAAAACTTTGACTTAACAAAGGATGAAAAAAAAGACTACTTTGAAGACTATCTAACGGACTGGGATTTGTATGGTCTTGTAGAACTTAAAGCAAAACAGTCGTCTTACGAGGATCAAATCTCTACACTTAAAGCCTATCAAAAGGACTGGAGTGAGTTAACAAAAGAAGAAAAGGCATCTCATGGCGATAATGAGATTACTTATAACCAGTATCATAACGAATACAAAAAGTTAGACGGATATATAAAAGCCATTAAAAGCAAAGCTGCTGAACTTCAAACGCAGAAAGATAATCTTGTAGACAACCGTGACACCTTAAGTAAAAGTCTTGCAACAATTCGCAATAATATGAGTATAACAGGTGGAAGAAATGTTAACGGGATTTTTGTTAAATGGTTTACGGACAGCCAATTACAAACGGTTAACTTGTTATTTCACGACACCGATTACACCAACGAAAACATACTCGTAACAAAGCTCAATAATTTCTCAGAAAGATTAGATATTGAGAAAGATTTGTATAAAGATGCCGAAGAGGAATTATCAGAATTAGCGGTTCCTCAATATACATTCAGTTGTACTTTGGACAATCTTTTGTCTATGGACGAGTTCAATTACTGGCACAGCGATTTTAAAATAGGCAATTTTATTATGCTTGAAGTTAGCGAAGATGTGTTCACAAGATTAAGATTAATTAGTATCACCTACAATCCGTTTATAAAAGCAAACGATTTGTCTGTTGAATTTAGCAACATGGTAACGGGAAAAGACGGGAGAAATGACTTCAGTTATATTTTTGACAAGGCTATAAGTGCATCCAAAAACAGCATAACTCTTAGCAATAATAAGTCAAAGGACGACCTTGAACTCTCGGTTGAACTGCTGAATTTAATCTCAAATTCTACCGTATTCAAAGGCAAATTCGATGAACTTAATTATAAAAACATATCTGCTAACGAAGCTACTATAGTTAAATTAACGGCAGATTTTATTAAATCAGACTTTGCAGATTTTACAGACGCTCAAATCAAAAATCTATATGCAAATACTGGTTTGATAACCGATCTTACTGTGAAGGATGGCAAGATAACAGGCAAACTATGTGCTGTAGAGATAGATGCTAGCAACATAAAGACTGGAACGCTAATGACTGACAGGTTGCTTATAAAAGGCAATAATAGTCTATATTACAAGCTCAATGTTACAGTATTAGGAGAGGCGGTTGTTGAAGAGCTGCCTGCTAACGAACAAGAAAAACTAAAAAATGGAATACACGGCGAAAACATAATTGCAGAATCTATAACAGCAAATAAAATAGCCGTAAGTGATTTGACAGCATTTAAAGCTACAATTGCCTCATTTAAAATTGAGGATTTGTTAGATACTGACGGGAATGTAGTAGGTGGCAGTTTTCACAATATCTTAAAAACAAGCGTTGACAGCGTTGCCGATGGTGTCTATATGGATTCTAATGGGCAGTTCGTTGTCGGTAACAATGAAGAATATATAAAATTTATTAAAAACTCTGACGGCAAATTTGTGTTTGACATTAAGACAAATGTAAAAGTTGATGGAAGTTTATTAATAGATGGAACTATAACGTCTGACAAAATACATACTGGTAGCATAACGACAGACAAGATTCAAGCAAATTCAATAACATCTAACAAAATTGCAACAGGAGCAATTTCTATAGGCTCATTAGACAGTGGTTTGAAATCCTCAATAGACAGCATAAATAATTTGTCGGTTGGCGGAAGGAACATATCACTCGGAACGAGTATTATGACAATAGGTACTGGGGGGTACACTAAGTCTCAGTGGCGAAAGTTTAGCACAGGTGATTTAGAATCAACCAATATAACTGATTTCTCTGGGATATTCAACGGAGTCAAACTTTCAATAACAAACGCATCATCGCAAGTCGGAGTTGTTCAAGACAATGTTCCTTTAAAGAAAGGAACTCAATATGTTGTTTCATTTTGGGCAAGATGTGTTAGCGGAGACTCATGTGTCATAGCAACACAATGCTATAGCAGAAGTGGAGATGCTGATACTACATCTTTGTTCACTGTTGCTTCTGATTGGACAAGGATAGTTAAGGTGGCAGGTAACAAGCCATTATCAGACAACAACTTCACCGCCCCGTTAATAGTTTTACGTCCTGCTAATGTGGGAACATCCGTAGAGATTTGCGGAATCAAACTCGAAAAAGGTACAATTGCAACGGATTGGACTCCTGCACCTGAAGATACGACTAATCAGATTTTGGATAATTCAATTGCCAACTGGTGTTATAACAATAATAAGACATACATAGATGGTGCAAAAATCTACACAGGCACTATTACGGCAGACGCAATAGCAGCTAAGGCTATAAAATCTAATAAAATAGATGTTGATACGTTGGACGCAATATCAGCGAATTTAGGAACTATTAAAGCGGGAATAATCCAAAGCAATGGCTACAAAAAAGATACTAAAGGTATGAGAATATCACTTAACGATGGTACTTTGGATAGCAAAAATTTCTCCATAGACGCAGAAGGCAATGTCTCTGTTAGTGGAACTATTTATGCTACATCCGGAACTCTATCCAACCTTTTAGTAGTTGGCAATAAAGGAATAGCTTGCGAATACGAAATGGGGGCAGGTTCTGGATCAACTAAACAGACTGTTCGCATATCAGAAGGGAAGATAAGTTTTAGCAATATATACACATCACAAGACGGTTCGTCTAGAACAGATACTGGAACATATATATACCAAGCAACTAGCGGAATTGCTTTCGAAAGTGAAAGTGGCGAAGCCTATTTTAAGGTGAGTAGTATGAGCAGTTCTGCATTGTCTCATAATAATGATTCTTACGTTATGATAAACAAGCAAGGTCTTATTACTGCAAATGGGTCTTATTTAAACAGCAGAGATACCAGTGGAAACATTGTGAGGTTAATTGCCTTAACTGAATCCAATCATTTCCACATAGGAACTACAAACATTCCCGGTGATACCAGAATAATATGTGGGGCGACTGGGCTAATTCAGTTCTACACAAAAGGCACAGTTGATGGCACTATGATAAAAATGGCAGAATTCAGTCAAAATTTGTTCACTATGCCGAGAATAACCAAAATAGGTGTCAAGTATAATAACACATCTATTGTCGGATTTCAGCAAAGATATGACGGTGTGTTAAAAACGGTAGGCGTTGGCAACAGCACATCAATAGTATCAATCAACGGACTGGAAGTTGCAATAAGCGGTACGAATTCCATAACAGCTAATCGTACCATAACTGTTTCATCGGACAAAAGGGTTAAAAATCATATAGCCGACTTGCCGAGCGGATCTGAATATTTATTTGATTATCTTGACGGAAAGTCATTTTTCTACAATGTTGATTCGTCAACCGCTAAAAACTACGGCTTTATTGCACAGGATGTTTTATCCGCTTTACAAAAATGCGGGCTTACAACAGACGACTTTGCAGGATTTTGTGATATACACGGCGATGGCAGTCAGTATGCACTTGCTTATGAACAGTTTATTCCTATTATGTGGGAAGAGATAAAAAGACTGAGAAATCAAGTCAAAGAACTGAAAGGAGAATAACAATGTTGAAAAATAACAAAACAATATCTTTCGATGGTACAAGCTATGTCATCGGAGAGGATGGAACAGAACAGATAGTAGCGTACTTTAACGCTACTATTCGTGCTGATGATACAGCACAGATAAATATGAGTATATCCAATGCTGAGCTGTATGAAGCAAATAAGGCTGCTGTAAGATCTGATTACACAGCTTTTCAAACAGAAGTGTATGAAGCACAGGACGCAAAGTAATAATTCGTGAGAATTAAGAATGAAAGGATTTTAAAAATATGAACGTAACAATTGCAACGTTAATTAACGCTACTCCCGTATTCAGTAAAATAACAAACAAGGAACTTTCTCCTGTTGTTTCGTTTAGACTCGTTAAACTTATAAAAGAGATTAACGTAGAACTTGAAATCTTCGAAAAGGAAAAGGAAAAGTTACTTAAAAAATACGGCAAGAAAAATGACGATGACAGTTACACAATTCTTGACGAAAACAAGGATTCGTGGAACAAAGATATAACTGAATTACTTTCTCTCGATGTTGATATTACAGCAGAAAAAGTCAATCTTGCAAACGAAGACATAAAGATTTCGCCTGCTGATATGATGAAAATTGAAGAGTTTGTTGAAATGTAAATTTCAGACCTGCATAGGCGTTAGTAAGGACGCCGCGCCCGTCCTGGGAGAAACGGACAGCTATCTGAGGCTTATCCAGATCTGCAGTAACGCCCTTGCTACAGGAGAGTAGCGGTCTACTCTACGGACTTTAGTAGAGACATAACTTAGGAGAGACTTGATAAACGAAAGCTCGTCTCTCTTTATACAAGGAAGGAGTTAAATATGGCTTTTAAAATGAATATTAAAAATCACATTCTTGAATCGAAGCAGGAATGGTGTACTTATGACTTTGGCACTCGCGAGCCTGAGTATAGGACTCATAAAGGCGTTGATGTAATAAACGACGCTGGAGGTGCTTGCAATGTAATCGCCGCAGCAGACGGAGAAGTAGTGTATGTACAGGATGGGGTTCCTGGATACGACGAAAAAGTCTTCACTGCGGGAAACTTTGTTCGCTTAAAACATACCAACGGCGTGTACACAAGATACCTTCATATGGTAAACGGTAGCATTAAAGTAAAGATGGGTGACAAGGTGAAAGCTGGAGCCGTGCTTGGCAAGGAAGGAAATACCGGGTACTCTTTAGGCACACACCTTCATTTCGACGTATACGACGGACAAAGCTATGTAGACCCTATGCCTTATTTAAGAGGAGAAAAACTGTTTAATAAGATTACAAACGGTAATAGCACAAAGGATAACGGAGTAAAAATAGGAGCCACTTGTACTGTAAACAAAGGCGCTAAATTCTCGGATGGAACTACCCCCGCGTCTTTCGTATATACTACAACATTTACTGTACTAAACATCTCCAATGACAATACAGAAGTATTGATAGGGCTGAACGGAGCAGCAACTGGATGGATAAAGGTCGTAGACACATCGCTTGCAGGCTCAGTTCCTAGCACAACTACCTTATTCAAAGTGGGAGATAAATGTCGTGTTAAGTCTGGTGCAAAGTTTTCCAACGGCGTAACCCCTGACGAGTGGGTTTTTGAATATGAGTTTAAAATACTCTCCCTCTCTAAAAACGGGAAAGAAGCCAAGATAGGCACTACCGATGGGGCAGCCACCGGGTGGATCTATCTTTCAGACTTATATAAAGGAAAGACAACAAGTGCTGCCACGGTGATTAGAGTTGGAGACAGAGTTAAAATAAAGAAGAACGCTTCGTGGTTTGGTTGTTCTAACAAAATCAATGACTGGAGAAACGAGAAAATCTGGATAGTTGAAGAAGTCGTTAAAAACAGAGCTGTTCTTGGAAGGGATACCACGGGGGTATTTAATATAATGTCAGCCATAGATGTTAAATATCTTATCAAACAATAATCTATGCATATCAGCGCCGTATTGCAATTAAGGAATACGGCGTTTTTACTATAATTACGAAAGAACGAGGATAAACATAAATGAATATAGAAACAACATCCGCAACAGCCTCAGATATTACTCCCTCGGTTGACTACGACACGTTAGCGCCGGGACTCACATACTCATACGCCGACACATTTATAATGGAAGACACCGAGTATAGGAAATTGTACTTGCTTGAAGATGTTGACGATACGATTTTCGAGAAGATCAACTACTTCATTCTTCGTTATAACGAAATGGACGACGAAAACAAAACGCCGATAAAAAAGAGAGTTCCGATCAAGTTATACATCAATTCGTATGGTGGAAGTGTATATGACGGATTCGGGTGCATAGAAACCATACGGGCGAGCAAGACCCCAGTGTATGGAATTTGCTTTGGATATGCTATGTCAATGGCGTTTCACATATTTGCAAATTGTCACAAAAGGTTTGCAACAAGAAGTGCGATATTGTTAAATCACGAAGGGGTTGATGGAATGTGTACACATCCGTCAAAGTTAAGAGACTATATGGAGTTTTCAAATAAGATGAACGGTCGCCTTAATCAGTATTTGTGTGAAAGAACCAGTTTAACTATGGAACAGCTTTGCGAAAATGAACGAGTCGAAAGTTATATGTTTGCCGACGAAGCTAAAGAAAAGGGTCTGGTAGATGTAATAGTCAACAACATATCAGATATTAAGTGAGGTGTTGTATGAAGAAATTTTTTGATACAAATGAGATATTAAATAACTGTGACGACCTGTCAAACGTTGTTCTGTCTAGTAAAACTATTGAAGAACTTGAGAACATAAAGACATCTGCAAATAAAGACGATGACATAAAGTACAAGGCAAGAATGGCAGTAAGAGCCATCAATGAATTCCAAACGGAAGTGGTAGTTGCTACGCAATCCGACATCGACATAATTAAAGACGTCTTTAATCTTGAGGTTACGAACGATAATATTATCATTGCCTGTGCATACAGATACAATAAAGATATAGAACCTATCTGCTTTTATACTGAAGATTATCTATGCAAGCTGATAGCTAAAGATATATTCAATTTGCGGGTTGAAAGTTACGGCGAGAAGCCAACATCACTTAACTATATTGGATACAAGATAGTCAGCCCTACTGACGAAGAATTGGCTAAGGTTTACGACAAAGATAATAAAGATAACTTGTTCAAATGCGAAGTGAACGAGTACGTCTTGATGAAAGGCGAAGATGGCGATTGCATAGACGTTCTTAAATGGAGCGGACAGGGGTATTCTGCGTTATATAACAAGCCGTTCAAATCACGACAATATGGAAATATTAAACCTTTAGACTCCCAGCAGAAAATGGCATTTGACTCCATCGCATCGAACGACTTAACCATTCTCTTTGGGCGTTCTGGAAGCGGTAAAACGACAATACCACTGTCTTATATAACACAACAGTTGGAAAACGGCAAATGCGGCAAATGTTACATCGTATACTCCTTTGATACTCTCAAAGGGCAAAAGACTTTAGGGTATGTCAAAGGAGATCAAACAGAGAAACTGTTATCGACCGGTTCTCTCGGTGGCATTCTTGCAACTAAATTTGGAGACATGACTGAGGTCGAAAGACTTCTTGCTAGTGGACAAATTGAAATCATCCCGACCGCTAATTTAAGAGGTCAGGAATTTAGTAGTGACTCGATATGCTTTTGCACAGAGGCTCAAAATTTAGACAGATATGCGCTAAGAACACTTTTACAGAGATGCAAAAGCGGATGTAAAATCATACTTGAAGGAGATATAATCGAACAGTGTGACACAGCAAGAGGAGTTGGATTGTTTAAGGCTCTCGATGTATATAAGGGATATCACAGATTTGGCTGTGTTAAACTGAAAAATAATTACAGAGATGAAATTGGAGAGCTTGCAGATAAAATATAGAGAAAGGGGATATGTATGGGGAACATTTTATTAGAAATCCTTGAAAACCTTAAGGTAGTAGGACTTTGTTCAATACTGTTAGTATTGTTCAGAACGGCAGACATTCTTTTCGGAATTGCAAACGCAAAGAAAAAGAAGGTGTTGTTTAATAGGAAGAAATTTCTGTGGGGTATTTTCTACACGATATGTGCCGTGTTCGGTTTAGCAGCATTGATTACTGGGCTGTCTGCCGTTATACCCATAATTACAATGTGTGGTGTTATAACGGACGACACCATTAACAATGTGTTAGATGTTGTTAATATCACTGCGATTTGTGGAGCTATACTTTATGTATCTATTGTTACTTACGGCAAGTCTGCTTATGAAAAATTCAATATCTTTATCGGAAAAGATAAAGGTGATAATAATGACTAGTGAGGATATCGTTAGAAGTCTTACAGAGATCGAAGGTCATACCTCGGATAATACGCGTAGAATTGAAGATTGCGAACAAGACATAAAGGGTCTCAAAGAGCAGAATCAAGCACTGTATAAAATGAGTGCATCTATTGATGCGCTTGCACAGGGTATGGTGTCTATTAAAGAAGACGTTAAGGATATCAAGAGTGACCAAGGCGAAATGAAAGCAGAGATAGTAGAACTTAAAAATGTACCAGCCACACAGAAAGCAAAGGCTTTCGATAAAGTGATTGGTATAATAGGAAGTATTGTTGCAACGGGAATTATAGGGTTTGTGTTAGGACAGTTATTCCCTAAAATATTCGGATAAATACAACCGTAAAAAAAATAACCACCTGATGTTATATCAGGTGGTTATTTTTTTTATCAGATATCATCTATTAAAGATAACGCCTCAACCTTGAGCGATTCTATTATGTGAACGTATATGTTATATGTTATCGCTGTCGATGAATGACCGAGGATGGTTGACACGGTTTTTATATCAACGTTTTTCCTAAACAGTGATGTTGCAAACGTGTGCCTAAGGGCATGAACCCCGTATAAATTTTCAAACCCACAATTCTTCTGGATTATTTTAAATGTGTTTGTGATAGCTTCAGGTTTAAGGAAGTCACCATCCTGGTTAGCCGCAACGTATTTGCAATCTCCTGTCACTTCCTTTATATGAATAAGAGCGTCCATAGCGGCGTTGTTTATGGGTATTGTTCTGTTGCTACACTTTGTTTTCGGAGTATCATATATCACATTCACATACGAGCAAGCAATCCCTCCTTCCCTGTTTTTAACTACCGATGCGTTTTTTGAAATTCTGATAGACCTTCCTTTAAGATTTACGTCAGTCCACTCTAGCGCAGATAGCTCTCCAACTCTCATACCAGTATTTAACAACAGTATATACAAGTACCCTAGTCTGTATCCGCCGCGTTTTCCGCGAGTGAATGGTTTGACACACTCTCTTTTTAACTGTTCTACTTCCTTGTCGGTTAGGACTGAGATCTCCTTCTTCTCGCGAATAGACTTTGGAACAATGACACCGTTTGCTGGGTTCCTATCAATAATACCACTGTTTACCGCGTATTTCATACACGAGTTTATAGCATCATAAGCCTTTTTTAAAACAGATTGAGAATATTTGCAAGACAGGTCGTTTAACATTTCCTGAATATCTGTAGACATCAAACCGTGAATCTGAATGTTTCCGATATGCGGGTATACTTGTTTAACACAAGTTAGTTCAAGTCTGTCGTATCCAGACGGTTTCATTGTGCTTCTTTTAACCGTTTCTAACCATTTATTCATGTAGTCCTGTACCGACAGCGTGGACTGGGTCTGTGACCTATTCTGGTCTTTTTCTCTTAAAAATTCTCTCAGTTTCTTCTTTGCTTCTGCTTCCGTCTTACAATACATACGTTTGTATTTTCTTCCGCCAGATGGACTAAACCCGTTAGCAACACAAGCCACCCATTGGTTTCTTTGGTTTGAATAAAAAACGGAACCAGTTCCCTTTTCTCTGCTCATATCGTACACCTCCTGTGTCTTTATTATATCGCAATAAAAAACCCGAGTCAAGCATTTTTAGAGAATTTAGCGATACATTAGCGATACATTAAATTGACAACAGGTGTCATCAGGCACGATTAGGTGACAGTTTTGTAAAAATATGTTTGCATCATCTTTTACACCGCTATAATTAACCAACACAGTTGGCGTTAATTTTTTGGCTTTGTTGAGCCAAATTACAAAACAAAAAATCCCCGATTGTTCATCGGGGATATGGAGGCGCCACCCAGATTTGAACTGGGGATCAAGGTGTTGCAGACCAATGCCTTACCACTTGGCTATAGCGCCAAAAAAAATTGGAGCGGATTACGAGGCTCGAACTCGCTACCTCCACCTTGGCAAGGTGGCGCTCTACCAGATGAGCTAAATCCGCTTATATAAGAAACGCTATTGCGTTTCTTATGGTGCCTCCGGTCGGAATCGAACCAACGACACGAGGATTTTCAGTCCTCTGCTCTACCGACTGAGCTACAGAGGCGTAGCTTTTGGAAAGCCAAAAAAATGGCGACCTGGATGGGACTCGAACCCACGACCTCCGCCGTGACAGGGCGGCGTTCTAACCAACTGAACTACCGAACCGTATCGGCCGCGTCAGCGCGCTTGATAATATTACCATATAAATCCGAGTTTTGCAAGCCCTTTTTCAAAAAAAGTGAAAAAAATTTTTGACCGCCCGCGGAACGCCGAAACGGCTTGCGGCATCAGCACTTTTGCGATTTTACGGATATTATCCCATCCAGTATTTCGCAGGCGGAATGTATGTACCGCAGGCAGGGGCGCACGCGGTAGTATTCCGCATTGCGCTCGGCGGGTGCGGGTGAGTCCGTCCCGCTTATTCCGGCGAGCAGCTCGCGGCAGATGTATGTTCCGTGTATCGCCCCGAACTCTGCGGCAAAGCTGCGGATCAGCGCATAATGCGCCGCTTTTGCGTCTGCATCGGGTGAGGAATAGCCGTAAAGTATGCCGAGCACGGCAAAAGCCCCGGTGCAGGCACCGCAGACCTCGCGCAGCTTGCCCATCCCTCCGCCGAAGGAGGATGAAAGCCGCAGCGCCGTTTCCTCCGGCAGCCCCGTAACGTCACAATATGCGGCAAAAACCGCCTGGGCACAGTTGAAGCCCGCAAGAAAGTATTTTTCCGCCGCAGTTTTATGATCCATTTTCTTCACCGCCTTTACCGTGATTTTACCACCGATGGGCGATTTCGTCAATATCGTCGGAATAAATCATGCGTTCGCTGCCAAGAATATAACAGAGGTGAGCGTATGGCAATAATTACTATCCGCGCGGTGATATTTTATATTATCCTGATGATGCTTATGAAGCTTATGGGCAAACGCCAGATCGGCGAAATGCAGGTGAATGAGCTTGTGACGGCGTTCCTCCTTTCCGAACTTGCCGTGCTGCCCGTTACGGATACCGAGATTCCCCCCCTTCACGGGCTTGTGCCGCTTGTCGTTATATCCTGTATAGAGGTCATTGTTGCTTTTGTCTGCCGCAAAAACCGCACTGTCCGTGTGTTTTTGAACGGCAATCCGATAACGCTTTACCGCAACGGCAGATATATCCAGCCGAACCTCGAAAAGGCGCGTATTTCGGAGGAGGATGTGGAGGCGCAGGTGCGTATAAACGGATACGCAAGCCTGAAAGAGGTGCAGACGGTGATACTCGAACGCACCGGTAAAATGAGTGTGATACCGAAAAACGGCAATCCGACAACAAACCAAAGCGGAGGAAACTGATGAAAAACTTTGTGACAGCCGTGATATTGCTTGCCGCCGTCGTTTGCGCCGCCGCGGCGTGCTCCGGCGTGATATGCGCGGTATGCGGCGAAATAATCACGCTTGCCGAATCCGGCGAAACCGAAAAGGCTGCCGCGAAATGGAGTGAATGGCGCACATTTATATCCTTTTTCGAGCACGATGCGGAGATCGACGCGGTGGACGAGGCGGTATCGGATATGGGCGCGGAGAGCGACGGAGGCGAGCCGATCGATGCGAAGGACCGTGCAAGCGCCGATTTTATTGCCGCCGTAAAGGAAATACTCGAATGCGAAAAGCCTACCGCCGTCAATCTGTTTTTTATTGACTTGCACGCGAAAATGGGGTAATATGGGAATATATAAAAGCCTTTGCCGCGGGGTGTATCATGCTTGCGTTCCTTTGCCTTGAACATCCGTGCCGCCGCCGCAAAAACTCTGCCTTCACTATATAATATGTAATTTTCCGTCGAAAGGGCAATGAAAAATGAAAAGGATCAAGCTTTCACCCTCCGCACTCTCCTGCGATTTTTCCGCCGCGGGCGCACAAATCGAAAAAGCCGCCGCGGGTGGTGCGGAATATCTTCATCTCGATGTGATGGACGGCATTTTCGTTCCGAACATATCCTTCGGTCAGCCGGTCGTAAAATCGCTCCGCAGATGCACCCCGCTCGTGCTCGATGTACATCTTATGATAACCGAGCCGATACGTTACATAGATGATTTCGCCGCCGCCGGGAGCGACATAATAACCGTTCATGCCGAGGCGTGCGGGGATATCACCGAAACGCTTCTGCGTATCCGCGCCTGCGGTAAAAAGGCGGGGCTTTCATTGAAGCCCGGCACGCCGCCGGAATCGCTGCTTCCGTATCTTCACCTTTGCGACCTTGTTCTTGTCATGACGGTGGAGCCCGGGTTCGGCGGTCAGCGCTTTATGGCGGACATGATGCCGAAGGTCGAATACTTCCGCGATAAGCGCGAATCGCTCGGGCTGGATTACGAAATAAGCGTGGACGGCGGCGTTTCTGCCGAAAATGCAAGGCTGTGCATGCTTTCGGGCGCAAATGTGCTTGTGGCGGGCAGCAGCGTGCTCGGCAAGCCGGATATCGAAGCCGCGGCACGCACGCTTCTTGCCGCAGCAGAAGGAAAAATGTAAAATTTATTTGCGATAGCGCTTGACACCCCCCCGGTTATGATGTATAATATTACCAACAACACACATTTTGCGCAAAATATTATAACACAGAACGTAAAATCACCTAACAGGAGGTACAGTCATGAAAAAGCTTTTATCCATGAAAAAGCTTTTATCGTTATTGCTCGCAGGAGCAATCATTCTTTCGCTCGCTTCGCTTTTTGTCGCTGCGGAAAATGTCCGTATGACGGAAGCTGAAATCGAAAAGCACATCTCGCAAATGCTCGAAAGCCGCTGCTCTGTCCACGACCAACTGTTTGTTAAGTTCAATGATGGTACGGAAAAGGAAGCGGCTGTCGCGATCCTTCACTCCGAATGGGCGGCACTTTACCCGAATGATGCGGATAAAGCCGCGGATGCGGTCATTTCCTTCGAAGATGCGACGGACTGCTACCCCGCATATGCCCGTATTTCGGTCAAGAACGCCGATATGAAACAGATGTTCCTACTGCTTTACAAGCACGATGAAGTCCTCTCCGTGGAGGTCGAAAGGCTCATCCCCGCGACGGATAAGTTTGTCGGCGATGCAAACTACGACGGCAAGGTGGATGCGACCGACTGCCTTGTGCTCAAGCGCTATATACTCGGCACGCTCGGCGATAATCATTTCTGCTTCGACACCGCGGATATCGACAACAACCGCGTTATCGATGCAGTGGATTACCTGCTGCTCAAACGAGCTTATCTCGGTACATACAGCCTTCCCGCATACAGATAAACCCTTATCATCGGAAAAACCGCCCCCGGCCGGGGCGGTTTTTGTGTTGCTTTGCGGCGTGGTTACCGCATTACGTTTCTTTTCCAGAGCCGTGCGCATATTGCGGAAAGCAGCGCGCCGCAGATGCACAGAGAGATCCAGAAAAATATGGTGCTGCTCCAGCCGGAGCTTTCCTTTATTCCGGCGATGGCATATGTCGATATTGCCGCGCCGACGTATATTGCGGAATTTATCACACCGGAAACGGTGCTGATATGCCCGAACCGCTTCATCGTGTGCGGTGCATACGCCGTGAGTGCGAGGTTGGGGCCGTGCATCAGTGCGGCAAGCAGGGAAATGCACACCGTCGAAAGCACTATATTTCCGCCCGCAAAGTATAATACGACTGCAACGGCGCCCGCAAGCGCAAACACCGCGCAGCAGAATGAAAGCTCGTTTTTGAAAAAGCGGCGGTATATGTATGTCGTCGCCACGATACATACCGCGCTGAACAGTGCAAGCAGCACCGAAACGAGTATCGACATTTCCGCCGGGAGCGAAAAGCAGTCGCGGATGTAGGTGGGTGTCCAGGTTTCGACACCGTCGCGCAGCATACCGACAATGACAACGTCTATAAGCACGATCGCCAGTGCAAACACCGCCCCGCTCGGGAACCGCCGACTGCCGATGTTATCGCCCGCGGGCGGGATATCGGCGGAAGCGCCGCTTACGAAATCCTTGCGGAAGCTGTAAACAAACCACGCGGCGGCGCATACCAGCACGATGCCGGCGCCGAACTCGAAAACCGCTTTCCACTGCGAAACGGCGAGTATCGCGGGGATGTAAAGATACCCCGCCGTTGTCGCAAGCGATGCGGCGACACTGACGATCATGGAAGCGGTGCCGTATTGTCTGCCGGAATAGGTGCAGATGAGTATTTTGGACATCGGCGGCCAGAGCATTGCCTGTGCAAAGCCGTTCATTCCCCATACAACGCACATCGCGGGGACACTTGGACAAAAGGGAAGCATTATGTTGCAGACTGCGGAAATGAGCATTCCGGCGGTTATCAGGTGCTGCGGCGGGACACGGTCGCCTATCGCGCCGTTTACTGTCTGCCCCAGACCATAGGCGATAAAAAGGCATACGGGAACTGCAGCTATGCTCGCATCCGAAAATCCCGTTGCTTCGGTTATGGCGACAAGCGCAATGGCAAAATCCTTGCGCGTGAGATAGCTGCAAAAATATACCGCGGCGCAGAAGAATGCCGTTGTCAGACTGGTTTCGCCGTGGCTTCGATTCGGTTTCATGTATTTCTCCTTGTTGAGATTCGGCGGGGAACACCATGAATTTAGCACCTGCGGACATTTTTGTCAACACGATGATTCTGTATATTGAAAAATCGTTCCGGATATGGTATATTCGGCACATACAGAACGCTTGAAAAAAGAAGGTGTTTTCCGTGAAAAGGCTTTTGGCTGTGCTTATGATATTCATCGCTTTTATTTATACGGCGTGCGGCGAATCGGCGCGCGATATTCTTCCGGGGGATGGTAATTCCGCAGGCGGAGATATGACCGCGTCGGGGACATCATCGCAGCCGGGCGGCAGGGTATCCGAACCGTTGCCCGTTACCTCCGGCGAGGTTTCCGTACCGGAGCTGCCCGAAAAGGAATACATATATTTAGATGCCGGATGGGAATTCGCGGGGAATTCCGTCATAAACACCGGCTGCGCCGTTTTGTACCGCGCACGCACCGAACGGCGCGGGGTAACCGTGGCGGTGAACGCGGGGCACGGTACTGCAGGCGGCGCAGAGAAGAAAACGCTTTGCCACCCGGACGGTTCGCCGAAGCTTTCGGGCGGGACTACCTCCGCCGGATCGGTTTATGCCGTTGCGGTTTCCGCGGGAATGACGTTTTTTGACGGAACACCCGAAAGCAGCGTGACACTGCGCGCCGCCGAACTTCTGCGCGATATACTGTTGTGCAGGGGGTATGATGTTCTGATGCTGCGCGACGGCGCGGATGTTCAGCTTGATAATGTCGCGCGGACGGTTATCGCCAACAATGCCGCCGATTGTCACATATCGCTTCATTGGGACGGGGACGGCCTGAAATACGATAAGGGCTGCTTCTGCATTCTGCCGGTGGAGAAGCTGCGCGGTATGGAACCCGTCGCGCGGCACTGGCAGGAACACGAGCTTTTGGGCGATTCCCTCGTTTCGGCACTGCGGGATTCCGGAGCAAAGATAAACGGCAGCGGAAAAATGATGTCGGATCTTACGCAGATCGCATACAGCACCGTGCCCTCTGTAGATATGGAGCTCGGCAATGCCGCCTCCGTGCATAACGACACCGCTCTTGAAGCACTTGCGCGCGGGCTTGCCGACGGGGTCGACCGCTTTTTTGCAAAATGATATCGCCGGCAGACGGGTATACTGTTGCCGTAAATGATAACAATTAACAAAAAAACAATATACTGCTTCCCGAATTTGCGGTAAAATGGCACAAAACAATTCTTGGGGGGCAGGCATGAAAAAAGCCTTTATATCGGTTCTTCTTGCTGCCGTGCTGCTTTTGACGGCAGGGTGCGGCAACGGCGGAGATACCGAAACAAGTACACCCGGTACGGAAAGCCGGGATGCTTCCGCGCCGGAATCATCCGCGGAGGATACCGCTTCACAACCGGAGGTTTCCATGGAAGTTTATAAGCCGCGCACGGATAATACCGGCGCCGAACAGAGCGGCGAGATCGTGATCGAAAAAACCGAATACCGCGCCGGCGAGCGTGTGGAGATCAAATACTCCGGCACGGACGAAAAGGATTGGGTCGGCTTTTATGCCGGCAGCGACGAGCCCGGCACCGTCAACGCCATTGTCTGGGCGTACTCCGTCGGCAGCGGAACGCTTTATTTCGATGTGAACGCTATCGGTGCGGAGGGGTATTATACCGCTTATCTCTGCGATAACGACGGATACGCCGTCATCGACAAGAGCACCATCCGTATCATCGGTACCGATAAAAACGATTACGGTGCAAAATCCGTTTCGGCTTCGGCAAGCAGGGCGGAAAACGGCATTTCCTCCGCTTCCGTCACCGTCACGCCCGGCACGGACAAGGATGTGGAATACCGTATCTGCTGGTCGAAGGGCGACAATGTGCTCGAAGGCTACGAACCGCTGTTCACGCTTTCGCATTCCGGCTATGAACCTTTTACCTGCGAGCTCAACGACGGCTTTTATATGCCGGACGAAGCCGACGGCATATGCGTTTCGGTGCGGCAGGGCGATTCCTCGCTTTGCTTCGGCGATTTTCCGGAGGGGTATAAGCTCGCCGGATCAAAGCACCTTTATGATTTTGCCGTTATAACCGATCTTCATATCAATCTCGACAGATCCTCCTTTACCGAGCATCTCAAGCTTGCCATGCGGGATATCAAGACTCTTTATCCCGAATGCGCGGCGATATTCACCGTCGGCGATAATACCGATAACGGCTACGATGCGCAATACGAGCTGCTTATGGATACCATTGCCTCCTGCAAGCCGAACGCACCGCTTTATTTCACGCTCGGCAATCACGATCTTATGTACGGCACGGATTATGACGAGCAGGTCCGCAAATTCATGTATTATACCGGCATGAAGGCTCCGTATTACTCCTTCGAAATGAACGGAAACAAGTGCATTGTGCTTGCTTCCGATTCGCTCGATGGCAACGGGACGATGGGCAAAACGGAAATGGACTGGCTTGCTTCCCGGCTTTCCGAATGCGGTAAAAATGACCGTATTTTCCTGTTTCTCCACCAGCCGCTGATCGAAACCGTTTCCGGCTCGCTTTACTCGCGCGACCACGAGATACAGGATTGGTACGGGTTTTACAGCAGCGGTGATGCCATACATTCCATGCTTTCGGAATACCCCAATGCGGTGCTCTTTACCGGTCACACGCACTGGACGCTCGAAAGCACCCAGCCGATACTTATCGGCGCCGGCAGGGATGCAAGCTTTGTCAACTGCGCATCCGTCGGTTATCTGTGGACGGATCTCGATGCCGCGACCGGCGGCTCGGAGGGCTTGTTTGTCGAGGTTTACGAGGATTACATTCTCATCCGCGGCAGGGAATTTCTGAACGGCAACTGGTGCGCCGCTTTGCAGATCGCCATTCCGCGCGTCGGCTGAATAACGATCGCCCCGATGTGAGAAACATCGGGGCTGCTTTTTCTTTCGGTGTTTACATTTCTCTGCCCGTGTGGTAGTATATGACCGTATATCGGAAAATGCAGGGGGCTTTATGATGAAGAAGATACTGTTTATCGGAACCGGCGGAACCATCGCTTCGGAGCTTTCGGGCGGTGCGCTTTCGCCTGCCATATCGGCATCGCGGCTGCTGGAACACGTTCCGGAGGTCTCGGAATTCTGCAACGTGGATGCTTTGCAGCTTTTCGAACTGGACAACACCGATATCACGCCCGCGCACTGGCTGCGCATTGCCGCTGTCATCACCGAAAAATACAACGATTACGACGGCTTTGTTATCGCCCACGGAACGGATACGATGGCATATACCGCTTCCGCGCTGTCATATCTCGTGCAGGACAGCGCACGCCCGATCGTGCTTACCGGTGCACAGCGCCCAATCGGCTTCGATACGACCGATTCCAAGCAGAATCTGCTGGACAGCTTTATCTGCGCTTCCTCTGCGCTTTCGGGCGTGCTTGTCGTTTTCGGCGGCAAGGTCATGCTCGGAACGCGTGTGCGCAAGACCCGCACAAAGAGCTTTTCCGCCTTTTCCAGCCCGAATTATCCGCCGCTTGCCACGGTTCACGGCGGCGATCTTTCGGTTTATTTCAATCCGACCGCCGGAAAACCGCGCTTTTATTCGGAGCTTGATTTCCGTGTCGGGCTGTTGAAGCTCACCCCGGGCACAGACCCGGATCTTCTGCACTATATGCTTTCGCATTACAACGCGCTTGTTATAGAATCCTTCGGTGTGGGCGGCTTGCCGGATGCGGGCGGAAGCTTTCGCCGCGAGGTATGTGCGGCCTCCGAAGCCGGAAAGCCGGTCGTGCTTACCACACAGGTGCAGAGCGAGGGCACCGACCTCGGTATATACAATGTCGGCTCCGGGCTTGCGGAAATGGGTGTGCTCGAAGCTTTCGACATGACACCCGAGGCGTGCTTTACAAAGCTTATGTGGCTGCTGCCGATATCCTCCGGCCTTGCGGAGCGCAAGCGGTTGTTTTATACGCCCGTCTGCCACGATATCATCCCGCCGGAAAAGATCGCCCATCTGTGTGAATAGCGCTTTTGCAAGACGAAGAACTTGATAATAACTTTGCTTGCACGGTTTTTGTGTCAAATGCCGAAATCGTGTCGCACAATCGGCGTACGGTTGGTGAAAAAAACGAACGCCATGCGAAATGATACAAAACACAATGTGCAGCACCCCGCAATAATGTAGACTTACGGAAGTACAAAGGGTTTCGTAAAAAGTATTATTAAGGAGACAGTAATGAAAACCGCAAGAAAAACACTCGCATCTCTTCTTTCTCTGCTTATGGTTCTGTCTTGCTGCACCGTCCTTTTCCCCGCTTTCGCAGGCGCGGAAGGGCAGAACGATGATGTTGTCACAAAGGCCGTGATAAACATCGGCGCCGTAAACGATAACGGCTGGGGTAAAGATAATTATCCTGCGTATATCTATTACGGCAAGGATGCAAACAGCGCATCTGCCGTCGGCGGCAATTGGTTCACTTGGTGGTATAAAACCAGATGGACATGGAATGCCGAATCACATTCTTTTGTTGCAACGGCGCTTTCTTCCAACGGCGATACCGCATACGAGTCTTGGGTGCTCGACGATTATGAATTCGTTTCCATGATTTACAGCGGTACCGAAACCTATGCCGATGACAGAGATGCTCTTATGAATGTCGCTGTCGGCGACAAAGCATGGATCTACGGCTTTGATTTCACCAATGAAAAAGACAATGCTCTTATTGCTGACGGTGTATCTTCCGTGAAGCTTGCCCTCGGCGAAAAGCTTGCCGAGGGCGAACCGTTTGATATCGCAGAAGAAGCTCCGTACCCCGGCTACTTTACCGATGTTGACAACCCCGAGCTGCACGGGCTTGATAATCTTGCACGCGCGGAGGGTACAAGCATTACCTACAATAATGTTGATGCATCCGGCACCTACACCGGCGATATTGCCGACGGTACCGTCGGCCCGGCCGACTACACCAACACTTGGCGCGGATTCAGGCAGGATGGCAATGTCATGTTTGATTTCGGCTCTGTCAGAGAAGACATTGGCTCTGTCGATATCTTCACATGGCCGGCAAATAAATCCGGCATTGTCAAGCCGGAACGCATCGCCGTGGAAGCTTCCATAGACGGCGTGAACTGGTTTACGGCTTACGAATCCACGGATTTCTCCGCGGATAAATGGAACGCCAAAGACAACAATGCTATTAAAGAAACCATCAGCTTTGAAAAGCTTCTTGCGGGCAGATATATCAAAGTGACCGTGAGCGGCAGTTGGGTATTCGTTTCCGAGATACAGGTCAATGCTCACACCGAATATACGGGCGACGAAAATCCTCCCAAAGCAGTGATAAGTATCGGCGCCGTAAATGATAACGGTTGGGGAAAGGACGGCTATCCCGCATATATCTATTACGGCGAGGGCGCCGATTGCGAATCCGCCGTGGGCGGCAACTATTTTTCCTACTGGTATAAGATCAGATGGACATGGGATATGGACATCCATTCGTTCATTGCGACGGCACTTTCAGCCAAAGGCGATACCGCATATGAATCTTGGGTACTCGACGTTTATGAATTCGTTTCCGTAGTATACAGCGGCACCGAGACTTATGCTGCCGACCTGAAAGCCCTCACGAATGTCGTTGTCGGCGACAGAGCTTATATCTACGGCTTTGATTTCACCAATGAAAAGGATGTTGATCTTATAGTTGACGGCGAATCTCCCGTGAAGCTTGCCCTGGGCGGAAAGCTTGAGGATGGCAAACCGTTTGATGTTGCACCTTATATGCCCGGCGATGTGGACGGGGACGGTGAGATTACAATGGTCGACTGCCTTTACCTCAAACGCTACATACTCGGCACCTTCAGCGGAAGTATACAACTTAAAAATGCGGATGTCGACGGCAACGGAAGGATCGACGCGATGGACTACCTCTATCTCAAACGCGGCTACCTCGGCACATTCGACCTTTCCAAGTTCGCATAAAATCACGAATAAAAAATACCAAAACCGAAAAGGAGCGCGTTAAGCGCTCCTTTTCGGCAGAAAGGAAAATGATTATGAAAAAACGGAAATTTCAAACGGGTCAAACCGGTTCGGCTGTCGCTACGCCGTCGGAAATGCGCACGCTGCGCTTGCAGCGGGACATGACCTGTGCATCGTGCGTGGCGACGATGACGGTGATCCCCTCGACGTTCAGCGCGCAGAGCAGATCCATTATCGCCGCGCCGGTTTTGCTGTCGAGCGCGCCGGTCGGTTCGTCGGCGAGTATCAGCTTCGGCTTTGTAACGATCGCCCTTGCAATGGCGACACGCTGCTTCTGCCCTCCGGAAAGCTGGTTCACGCGCTTGTTCTTCTGATCCGCTATGCCGACCTTTTCGAGCGACTCCGCGGCAAGCTTTTTCGCCTGCGAAAGGCTTGTTTTGCCGAACATCAGCGGCAGCATCACATTGAAAAGCACGCTCCTGTCGCTTACCAGCGCGAAATCCTGCATTATAAAGCCGATGTCGGCATTGCGCAGTGCGGCGCGTCGGCTGTCCGAAAGCTCGCGCACCGTGCTGCCGTCAAAAAGGTATTCGCCGCTTTCAAATGTATCCAGCAGCCCGATAACATGAAGCAATGTGGATTTGCCGGAGCCCGACCTGCCTGTAAGGCAGAGCATTTCGCCCTGTTTTACCTCGAGGTCGATATCCTTCAGCGCGTGAAAGCGCTCCTTGCCGAGCGGGTAGTATTTGTTCAGACCTTTGATGTTTATCATATTAAAACTCCTATACCCGTGCGCGGGTGTACGCGCGTACCGGGGAATTGCTCCTGAACACGGAATATGCGATCAGAAACGCAAGCGAGACGGCAACGATAATATATGCGCCGAGCAGGGCAAACGTTGTGCCGTTAATTATGCCGCCGGCATTGCTGCCCGTGCCGAAAATTATCGGGTCGTTTATCCGCGCGGCGCGTGCATAAACAAGATATCCGAAGTTCAGCCCGAAGCCGACGGCCGTCAGAATCCCGATCGCGGCGGCGGAATATCCGAAGCACCTGCGCGCGCTCGCCCCGCAAAGGTAATAAACCGCAAATTCACCGGACATTTTGTATATCGTCACGGCGACGGAGCTGATAAGCCCAAATGTCGCGATAACAAGCAGGAATATGGCGATGGGGAGGAAGGTGTTGAGCTGGGATTTTGTATATGCGCGCGTGTTTTCGAGTATCATTTCGCGCGTGATAAGCGTTCCCTCCGCCGCAAGCGCCTTGCGGGTGGCTGCAAGCTCGGAATCGGTGATCCCGTCCTTGTATTTTACAAATGCGGTAAGCGATGAATAGCGATAGGCGTTGAAGGGCGCGAGCGCCTCGCGTGCGTCGGGGGTATCCGCAATTATAACAACGTTCCCGTTTTGAGCAAGCAGCTGCTGCGCGGTCAGCGCTGTTGTCATGAACTGAAAATCCGGGAAATAACCGGGGTAATCCAGCACGCCCGTCAGCCGGCAGGCAAATACGGTTTCCGTGTCCGTGCCGCCGATCTTTACAAATTTCAGGATATCGCCGATATTGTCCCCTTTCGATATTGCCGAACCGGCAAGCACCGCTTGGGGTATCCCGTCCTCCGCCGCCTTTGCGCCGAACCATTCGCCCTTTGCAATATCCAGACCGAGCCGCGAAAGGAAATCCGGTTCGACAAGCATAATGCTGTAAGGATCATCGAAATTGTTGAGCCTCGCATCGCTCAGGCGGGTCACGGAAAAGCTGTAATCGAAAGCGACATCGGCAATGCCGCCGAATCTTTCGGGTAAGCTTTCATATCCGCTGTCGGCGTGCGGGTCCGATGTGTGCGCCATTTCGTTAGAGGTGTAGTGGTCATATGCGTCAAGCCCGGTATCGCAGTACACCTTTTCGGCATAAAAGCAATATTGGAGCTTTGTCAGCACATAGGAGAACACGGCTGCCGCCGCGATCAGCTCGAGCGCGACAAGAACCGAAAGAAACCTGTTGCGGCGGAAAAAGCCGAATGTCATGTATAAAAATTTTCTCATTTCAGCATCTCGTTTCTTGCTTTGATGATACTGCCGGAGCCGAATTTTGCAATGAACGGCGCAGCGGTTATAAGGCAGACAAGCGCAAAGCAGCCGTAAACGGTAAATATATCCCCGGCTTTCACGGTGGATATGGCAAGTATTTTTGACATGAGCGGCTCACGCAGGATAAGATACAGCGCCGCCGCAACTGCAAACAGCGCGGTGTTGAGGATAAGACATTCCGCAATGCAGGAAAGGATCGCTCTGAACTCGGATTCGCCGCAGATGAGCATCACTACGCTTTCGGTCCCGCGGCTGTAAAGCAGATAAGAATAAAGGAACATAAAGGATAATATCGCCGCCGCACCCACAAGCGATATAAGTATAAGATTTATCGGGAGCTGCCTTGAATATTCGTCGCGTTGAGTGAGCGGCAGGGAAAGGCGCGCGCCGCTGCCGAGGTATTTTTGCGCGGCATCGCGAAGGGTGTTTGCCTCGCTTGCGGAAAGTGGGTAGTTGTATACGACGGTCGCGCCGTCGAAGGTGACATTATCCCAAATATCGCTTTTTTGCGATACGATCAGTGCTCCGTCGCCGAACGTGAATGTCCCGGCAATCCTGTGCGGCTTTCCGAAAAGCAGAGCGGTGCCGTCCTCGCCGATGCGTGAAGCGTCGCTTGCGGGGAGCAGTGCTGTGTTTGCCGGTTCGCCGGACAGATCAAAGGACACGGTCGGGAGAATGAATACATTGCCCCTGCACAAAAGCAGCTGTATGTTTCCGCGCCCTTCGCCGTAGACCGATCCGCGGTCGCAGGAGGAGGATACCCCGGCGCACAAAAGCTTTTCCCCGGCGGGGAGCGAGTCAAGGAGGGCATTCGCCGCATCCTTGCCGGCAAGAGCGCTTTTATCGGCATATATCCTATATGTATAGCGCCCGGCAGGGTCGGCGTATTTGTCCGCCGAAATAAAGGAAGCATACATGGATATCATGCAGACCACGGTGAGCACCGCGCCGATACAGTACATGGAAAATACCGCCGGGCGCGAGCGTGCATATGCAATGATCCTGCCGAAGAAAAGATACAGTGTTTTCAAATTCTGCCCTCCTTGAAGAATGAATAAAGACCTCAAACTTATTTCACGGCATCTCGAAAATATTATAGTAAAATGTACAATAAATTTCAATGCCGAATAATACACAAAACGCACATTCGATATGTGGTAATGGTGCACAAATCACGATTAAATGCAATCTGCCGAATACGCAAAAATGCAAAATCCGGCTGCGCGGGAAGAAAATATGTTTTTTGTGCGGAAAGCCTTGCGATATGCGGAAAAAGCAATTCTGTTATGATAAAACGGCAATTCCCGCCGTAAAAAAAGTGTGATAAAATCGCAAATAGGAATCATAGGTTTTATGCCGCGATTCCGTGGCACGGGGTTGTATGGCGGGTGTTCCGTCGTGCAGCGGCGATACGGATCCGGAGGCGGCTGTTTGCAGCCGCCTTGACTTTTGCGCCGTATCGGTAAATGTGTTATCGAATAAGATATATTTATACAAAGGAGTTTACCATGACCAACAATGCAACAGTATTGAAGTGGCTTGACGAAATGAAAAAGCTCGTCAATCCCGACAAAGTCGTCTGGATCGACGGCAGCGAAGAACAGCTCGAAGCGCTGCGCGCGGAAGCTGTCGAAAGCGGCGAAATGATCAAGCTCAACCAGGAGAAGCTTCCCGGCTGCTATCTCCACAGAACAAAGCCGAACGATGTTGCCCGTGTCGAGGACCGCACCTTTATCTGCACGCTCGATAAAGAAACCGCCGGCCCCACCAACAACTGGTGCGAACCGCACGAAATGTACACAAAGCTTTACGATATCGCAAGGGGTTCCTACAAGGGCAGGACAATGTATGTCATTCCTTATTCCATGGGCCCGGTCGGTTCTCCTCTTGCGAAGATCGGTATCGAAGTTACCGATTCCATATATGTCGTTCTCAACATGGCTATCATGACCCGTGTCGGCGTGACGGTGCTTGATGTTCTCGGCGACAGCAACGATTGGGTGCGCGGCCTCCACGCAAAGTGCGATGTCGATCCCGAAAAGCGTTATATCTGCCACTTCCCGCAGGATAACACCATTATCTCCGTCAACTCCGCATACGGCGGAAACGTTCTTCTCGGCAAGAAGTGCTTCGCGCTCCGCATTGCTTCCTACCAGGGCTGGAAGGAAGGCTGGATGGCAGAGCATATGCTCATACTCGGTCTTCAGAACCCGCAGGGCGAAATCAAATACGTCGCTGCCGCTTTCCCCTCTGCCTGCGGCAAGACAAACCTCGCAATGCTTATCCCGCCCAAGTATCTGCGTGATAAGGGCTACAAGATCTGGACTGTCGGCGACGACATTTCCTGGATGCGCATAGGCAAGGACGGCAGGCTTTACGCCATCAACCCCGAAAACGGCTTCTTCGGCGTCGCCCCCGGCACGAACGAACATTCCAACTACAATGCTCTCCAGAGCACCAGAAAGGGCACCATCTTCACCAACGTTGCGCTCAACACGGACGACAACACCGTTTGGTGGGAAGGCCTTTCCAAGGAAATTCCTCAGCACATGATCGACTGGAAGGGCAATCCCTGGGATCCCGCCAAGTTCGACAAGAAGGATAAGACGACTTACGCCGCTCATCCGAACAGCCGCTTCACCGCGCCGGCAAAGAACTGCCCCTGCATCTCCTCCGAATTCGATAAGGGCGAGGGCGTTCCGATATCCGCTATCATCTTCGGCGGCCGCCGCGCAAAGTGCGCTCCGCTGGTTTACCAGTCCAAGAACTGGGTCAACGGCGTGTTCGTAGGCTCCACAATGGCTTCCGAAACGACTGCCGCAGCCGCGGGCGCTGTCGGCGTTGTCCGCCGCGATCCTATGGCTATGCTTCCGTTCTGCGGCTACAACATGGGCGATTACTTCGCACACTGGCTCGAAATGGGCGAAAAGCTCGGCGACAAAGCACCGAAGATATTCAATGTCAACTGGTTCCGTACCGATGACGAGGGCAACTTCGTATGGCCGGGCTTCGGCGACAATATGCGTGTTCTCAACTGGATCATCGATCGCTGCGAGGGCAAGGCTGATGCCACCGAAACCGCTATCGGTTATGTTCCGAAGCCCGAGGATATCGACCTCACCGATCTCGACATGGATATCGAAACGCTCAGATCCATACTCAAGGTCGACAAGGACGTCTGGACAAAGGAAGCAGCCGAGATCGAAGAACACTACAAGAAGTTCGGCGACAAGCTGCCGAAGGCTCTCCGCGAACAGCTCGAAAATCTCAAAGCAGCGCTTAAATAAATTTTTCCCGTTTGTAATGACGGCAGGGGCAAAACGCTTCTGCCGTCTTGCTTTTGCGACTTTTGCGGCGGCATTTATGCAATGCAGACAAAGTATATCGATAATTGCAATACCGATATGTAAAAACGGCAATTGCGCTTGCAAAAAAAAGATGCTATAATGTGGCGAAGTCAAAATATGATATTATATGGTGAAAAAGGAGCTATCTGCTCGAAACTCCACTTTTTCACACGGCAGAGTATCACAACACTGTCGGGAAAGGAAATCATGAACAAAGTATCCATTATCGGCACCGGAAGCGTCGGCTCCACGATCGCTTATACGCTTACTGTCATGGGTCTCGCATCCGAGATCGTCATGATAGACATCAACAAAGAAAAGGCTCTCGGCGAAGCGCTTGACATCCGCCAGGGTACGCCCTTCTGCGGCGCCTGCTCGGTATACGCCGGCGATTACCGCGATGCGGCCGGCTCGGATATCGTCATACTCACATCCGGTATCGCAAGAAAGCCCGGCCAGACCAGGCTCGAGCTTGCACAGACGAATGTCAATATCACCAAGATGATCATTCCCGAGATCACGAAGTATGCGCCCGATGCGTTCTACATCATCGTGAGCAACCCCGTCGATATACTCACATATGTTTTCCATAAATATTCCGGGCTCCCCGAAAACCATATTATCGGTTCGGGCACCATCCTCGATACCGCGCGTCTCCGCGCAAGGCTTTCCGAATATTATAACATCAACCAGGGCAACGTTCACGCCTATGTGTTCGGCGAACACGGCGATTCTTCCTTTATCCCGTGGTCTGTTGCCAATATTTCCAATGTGCCCATTGCCGAATGCCAGAGCCTCATCACCACGCCCGGGATCGAAAACCCCGTGCTTGATCTTGACGAAGTCGAACAGTATGTCAAAAAGTCCGGCGGCAGAGTCATTGCGCGCAAGGGCGCTACCTTCTATGCCGTTTCGGTATCCGTCTGCCATATCTGCAAGTGCATACTCAGCGGCATAGACACCACAATGACCGTCTCCACCATGATGCACGGCGAATACGGGATCGACGATGTCTGCCTCAGCACGCTCAATATCGTAGGCAACGGCGTCCGCTCCAAGGTCAACCTCAAGCTCACCGATGAAGAAGTAGGCAAGCTCCGCCACAGCGCCGATACGCTGAAAGAAGTCATTGCCAATATCGACCTTTGATCCTTTGGGGGTGAAAAAAGATGGAATACCGTATAGAGCACGATTCCATGGGCGAGGTAAAGGTTCCCGCCGACAGGCTTTGGGCAGCGCAGACAGAGCGCAGCCACGAAAACTTCCGTATCGGTGTCGGGATCGAGACCATGCCGCGCGAGATCACTCACGCCTTCGGCATACTCAAAAAGGCGGCGGCGCTTGCCAATGCCGAGCTTAAACCCGAAAAGATGACGCAGGAAAAGCTTTCCGTTATATGCAAGGCCTGCGACGAGGTCATTTCAGGCGAGCTTAACGAGCATTTTCCGCTTGTCGTATGGCAGACCGGCTCCGGCACGCAATCCAATATGAACGCAAACGAGGTGATTGCCAACCGCGCAAACCTGCTTGCGGGGAAGAAGCTTTGCCACCCGAACGATGATATCAACATGAGCCAGTCCTCCAACGACACCTTCCCGACGGCAATGCACATTTCCGCCGTGACTGTTGTCGAGGATAAGCTTATACCCGCCATAAAGGATCTTATCGCGACATTCAAACGGCTCGAAGCCGAAAACGAAGGTATTGTCAAATCCGGCAGAACTCACCTTCAGGATGCAACGCCCATTAAATTCAGC
>ERZ824600.379-NODE-379-length-66367-cov-4.700115_pt1 | contig 66367 bp, 71 predicted proteins | sample MGYA00519933_ERZ824600 | MGnify/ENA primary metagenome ERZ824600 (study PRJEB31778, sample SAMEA3449178) | human gut metagenome | biome: human gut; feature: human-associated habitat; material: faeces | place: United Kingdom | collected 2010/2012 ...
TTTAGTTTTTAGAACCCGCGAAAACCCTTGAAAACAAAGGGAAACGGGTGGACGAGAAAGCCTAAGCCGCGGAGGATTTCGAGTCAGCCCCGTTATGACCACTTCGATACCTCTCCGTATTGCGGCGGCGTTCGGCGCTGTGTTACGCCCGAAAAACGGGAACAGGAAACAACACCGGCGACACCGACGGCTATTTTAACACGGAAACGGGCGTTTTGCAAGCCCTTTTTTGATTTTTACTTCCTTTTCAACTGCTTTTTTGCCGCGAATGGCTGCCCGGAATGCGAAAAGATGCTTAATCGTGATAGCTCTTTTCCTCCTGCCGGTAAAGAAGGTATGCCGCGTAGTCACGCAGCTTTTGGCAGAAGGTCTCGTCGAGCTGGTCGGCAAGGCTCATAATATCGTGGCGAAGAAGCACATCCCTGCCGTACTCTTGCGGCAAGGGGTTTTCTTCGTAATAAAACAGATCGCTTACGGAGCAATCGAGCTTTGCCAGAATCTGCGCGATGACAAGCGTCCCCGGAATACTTCCGCGGCGCCACATGGCGATCGCATCCGGCGAAAAGCCGATCGATTCACATACCGAATAGGGATTCGCGCCCTTTTGACGGCAAACACGGACAAGCCCGTTCCAAAAAACACCTTCGCCTTCGAGCCGCTTCGTGTTGTCCGCTCCGAGGAGCGTGTCCGTATCGGTATCAAGCAGCAGCGAAAGCTTTGCAAGCGTTTCCACAGAGGGAACCGCCTTTCCGCGCTCCCACAGAAGCACGGATTCGTCATCGGCGTACACTCGCCGTGCAGCGTCGGTCGGTGTGATTTTCTTTGTCTCACACGCCTTTTCAAAATTGTTCCAAAACATACAAGAATCCTCGCGAATTTATATAAAGCGGGTTTTACCCGTTGCTTTTACATAAAACGAACGATTATCAAAGCATCGGCTCGGCAACAGCCTATACTTGAACTATGATAGCATAAATCACAACACAATTCAATAGCTTTAGAATATTTTTGGCACATATCACAAAACATCCGCGAGATTTTGTGCAAAAACGCGGTGGGATATTGCTTATTTGGCTTTATTCGAGCCGATTTTGCCGTTCTTGGCCTCGTATTTTTCGACAGCGTCGCGTATCAGCACCAATATCTGACCGTTTGCGCTGCGGCCCTCGTAATCCGCAACGACATGGAGCTTGTTAAGCAGTTCCTCGTCTATCCGTATGGATAAGCTTTTTATCGCCATATTTTGACCCCGCAATGTGTTTATTTTGGGCTTATTATATGCTCTTTTTCACTCCGTATGTTCGTTGTAGGGCTATTATACATCCATAATATGCCCGATTTGGGCGCACTGCGAAAATGCCCTGCGGTAAAGCGGATGCCGGCGCAGAGACACCGGATTTTTTGCCGGGGCGGCTTGACATACCGCCCTGCACGGCGTATAATAACGCGTGTTTTGTTTGCAGAAAAGGAGCAGCCGATGGACGGTACAGCAGTCAAAAGGATAAGATCCGTAATATTCAACCCGGTTTTCATGCTTGCCGCCGGGGCTCTGCTCGGCGCAGCGAGCCGTTATTTCGATATGCACACGCAGGTGCTGGGGGACATCTTTTCCGAAACGGCGGTGTGGATACTGCTCGGCACGGCGATATCGCTTTACAGCCCGACCGCCCGCCGCGCCGCGGTGAACGTGTTCCTGTTCTGCGCGGGTATGCTCGCCGCATATTATGCGGTGGCGGAGGCGACAAACGGTGTTTACGGCACAAGGTTTATCGCCGGATGGTCGGCGGTCGCGGCGCTGTCGCCGCTGCTTTCGCTTGCGGTGCGGCGGACGCGCTCCCGGAATGCCGCGGCAAGGCTGCTTGCCGCAGGCGTTGTCGCCGTTTCCGTCGGTTCGACACTCCTGCTGTTCGGCGGGCTGCATTTTTATGATATCATCATCAATGCCGCGCTTGTATGGCTGCTGTTTTTTGCGGGAAACGGTCGCAAAACCGCGAAAAAGGAGGAAGGTAAATGAAAAAGCATTCACGCTGCCGTGTCGCGCGCAGGATACTTCTGTTTTGGACACTGTTTGTCGGCATCGGCGCCGTGGCGGGTGCTGTCGGTATGCTTGCCGACCCGTCCGGCGCGGCGTTCGGAATGGATGGGATGCTCCCGTATTTCCGCGTGCTGCCTTTTGCGGATGTGCTTTTCCGCGATCTCACGTTTTCGGGCATTGCGCTGCTTATCGTCAACGGGCTCACAAACCTTACCGCCGCGGCGCTGATACTTGCCGGCAGGCGCGCGGGAGCTGGATTCGCTCATCGGGCTTACGCATACGCAGCTACGCAGCTATCGGCCGCCTGAAGCGGGTGAAATAACAAAAACGGGCTTTCCGCTTGTGCAAAAGGAAAGCCCGTGATTTTTTATATATGTAGATTATTCCTCCACGGAGGCGGGGAGTATGATACGGAGAGCCTTTGGGAGCACGGCGATGGTCGGGTCGATCATGGGGACTATCTCGCCGTCGATATTGACATCGATCGGCTCGTCCGAAAATAGCTGTATGCTCTTGCAGCGGTTGAAGGTGGTGACATCCTTCATCGTTTCGATATGCATACCCTTGCGGAACTTGCCGACAAGCCCGAGTAGCTTTATGACCGAAACCGTGCGTATCCGGATGAAATCCATCAATCCGTCCGAAAGATCGGCATAAGGCGCGGCACGGAACCCGCCGCCGTAATAGCAGCCGTTTGCGGCAATGGCGAAAAGGTTCGGATCGTCGCCCGAATCGAAGGGGACACCGTCCATATTTATGCGGAAGCGGTGCTTGCGCTTTGTGAAAAGACACTGCGCGAGCGAAATATTGTAAGCCGCGGAGCCGGAAACGAGCGGCAGGCGCTTGAACCTTTCCTGCCCCTTGGCGACGGCGGCATCAAATCCCGCGGAAATAATGTTGAGCGCGGTGCGGGCAAGCCCGTTTTTGTCGGATACCGAAAGCAGGTCGATCTCCGTGACACTGCCGCGTGTCTGCGCCCGCAGATCGCGGAAGCTTTTCGGCGGCACACCGAGCGATTTTACGAAATCGTTGCCGGAGCCGATGGGCACAACGCCCACGGCGGCTTTTCCGCCGCTTTTGAAAACGCCCTCCGCCGTTTCGGTGAGCGTTCCGTCGCCCCCGCAGGCATAAATGCGCAGGTCGTCCTCGTGCGCGTTGGCGGAAACAAATTCGGCGGCGATGCGTGTCGCCGCGCCGACACCGTCCGTGACGGCGATCTCGTAAGGATCGGTAAGTATAAGCGATTCTACCCCGCGCCTTATCTGCGCGGTGCGGTCCTTTCGCCCCGCGATGGGGTTGATTATGAAAAGATGTTTCAATTCTGCCTCCCGATAATAAGCGGAAGCTCCCTCACACGCCCGGTTCCGGGCGCCGAAAGCGAGACGGCATCGCTTATTCTTTTTGCAAACAGGTATTCCGATTCGACCCCGCCGCGCCTTGCATCGCCCGGGCGGGCAATGATGCACAGCTCCGACGGCGGCGCCGCGCGAAGTATTTCCCTGCCGGCGCAGTCGGCTGCCAGCAGGGCGGTATGCCTCGGCATTTTCGCCACACGGGCGGTTGTAATGCCGAAAACGAGCGAATTCAGAGCGCGCCGTACATGAGCCCTTGTGTGGCTGCGGTCGGTGCAGAGCGATGCAAGCTCCGCAGCCGTTTCCGCCGTGCGTGCCGCGGATACGAGCGCGGCGTACAGCTCCTTTGTGAGCGAATACAGCCCGGGCGTGAACCCCTGCGAAAGCCGCAGAGTGCCGATATAAAGGCTGTCCAGCCGCGATGCCGCCCGCGGGAATCCGCCGTATGCGGCAAATTCACGCGCGCTCTGCTCCGGCAGGGCGGCAAGCATTTCGCCGCGCGTGCGAAGCTCGCGTATTTCCGAGGAGGAGGCGAACGCCGGCTCCCTTTGTATAATATACGGCTCTATTCCGGTGCCGGCAAGGTTTTTCAGGTATTCCAGCGCGAGTATGTTGTTCGGCTTTGCACACGCCGCGCCCGCTTCCGCGCCGAGAGCCCCCTCCGCGATAAGGCGGAAGGCGGCGGGGTAGGAAAGGTTCCCCTCCCGCGTGATAAGCTCTTTTACTTTTGCGGCAAATTCCGGGCGCGAGGTGAATTCCGCGATGGCGTGCAGCAGCTCCGGGCGGTCCTCCGCACCGAAGGCAAGCGCGCCGCTGCCCAGCAGACGGGCGATATGCACCCCTGCTGCGGCAAAATCCCGCGCGGAGGAGCAGCACCACGGTATCGGCAGAGAAACGACAAGATTCGCACCGCAGCCGACAGCGGCGGCGGCACGGACGGATGCCGGCGCAACGGCGGGCGTGCCGCGCTGGACAATATCGCCGCTCAAAATACAGGCGGCGGCGCCGAATTCGCCCTTTGCCCGTTCCAACATGAAGGCGTGCCCGCGGTGGAGCGGGTTGTATTCGCATATTACCGAAACGAAGCGGTTACCCATCAAAAAATCCCTTGCATTTCATATATGAAGGTAGTATAATGTATAAAATCACAAAAGTCAATAAGGAGACGTTATGTTCGTACTTGTAGTAAACGCGGGAAGCTCGTCGCTTAAATATCAGCTTTTCGATATGGATAACGAATCGGTCATCGCAAAGGGTAATTGCGAAAATATCGGGATCGGCGGCAGGCATACCCACACCGTTGTCGGCCGTGAAAAGGTCGTTACCGAAACCGAAATCGCCAACCATTCCCAGGCTGTCGGGATGGTCATCAAGGCGCTCACGGATAAAAAGAACGGCTGCATTTCCGATATGTCCCAGATCGCGGCTGTCGGTCACCGTATAGTCCACGGCGGTCCCTGGCTTGTTAAGAGCGTCCGTGTGGATGACAAGGTGCTTGCCGATCTCGAAAAGTGCCGCGATATCGCACCGCTCCATACCGGCCCTCATCTTATGGGTATTCGCGGCTGCCTTGAAGTTATGCCGAATATCCCGCAGGTTATTGTTATGGATACGGCGTTCCATCAGACTATGCCCGCCGAAGCATATACCTACCCGATCCCCTACGAGCTTGCCGAGAAGCACAAGATCCGCCGTTACGGCTTCCACGGCACATCCCATCGCTATGTTTCGGGCAAGGCGCTCGAATACCTCGGCGATCCGAACGCGAAGGTAGTTACCTGCCATCTCGGCAACGGCTCCTCCATATGCGCCGTGAACGCAGGCAAATGCGTGGATACCTCCATGGGCTTCACCCCGCTCGAAGGCGTTATCATGGGCTCCCGCTGCGGCGCGGTCGACCCGGCTATTATCCCCTTCCTTATGGAAAAGGAAAATATCCCCGCCTCCGAAATGTGCAATTGGATGAACAAAAAGTGCGGCTTTTTAGGTGTTTCGGGCGTGAGCTCGGATCTGCGCCAGGTCTGCGCCGCTGCCGGCGAGGGCAACGAACGCGCACGGCTTTCCATAAACATTCTCGCATATCAGGTGCGTAAATACATCGGCTCCTACACCGCCGCGATGAACGGGCTGGACTGCCTTGTGTTTACCGCGGGCATCGGCGAAAACAACGCCATGATCCGCCGCCTTTCCTGCGAAAACATGTCCTTCTTCGGCATCGAGATAGACAATGCCAAAAACGAAGCGAAGGATCCGTTCGAGATACATTCCGCGAATTCGCGCGTTAAGATACTCGTTATCCCCACCAACGAAGAGCTTGTTATCGCAAGAGACACACTTTCTATCATAAATGGGTAAAGAACCCCTGCGGGAGCAAGGCGGCGGCGAAGCTTCAACGTGCGCGCGGGTGGGGCACAGAGCGCGTGTACGCCGTGCCGTCATTTCGGGCGGCGCTTCGGAATTCGGCGAAGCAAAGCTGCTGGAAGCTCTTCTGTTTTATTGCGTTCCGCGGGTGGATACCGCGCCGCTTGCAAAGCTGCTGCTTGCACGGTTCGGCACTCTGCGCGGGGTTCTGAACGCCGGGCGCGAGGAGCTTGAAGCCGTGAACGGCGTAAAGGAATATGCCTCTGCGTTTTTCCTGCTCCTGCGCGAGCTTTTGCAGCGCGAAGGCGGCGCTTTCGGCGCGGCAAACTTTCTGGATCCGGATTCGGTCAGGCGGTATCTTGTTTCGGCGTTCCGCAATGCCGAGAGGGAGGCGGTTTATGCCTTTTATATCGCGCAGAACGGTTCGCTGCTGGGCAGGGATCTGATCTTCCGCGGAGATATTTCCAGCGCACGCTTTTCGCTGCGCAGCATTACGGAGGGTGTTATCCGCGCGGGCGGGCATTCCGTTATACTTGCGCACAACCACCCGAGCGGGAGCCTGTTCCCGAGCGAGGACGATATAATCACCACGCGCAATATCGCCGCGCATCTTGCCGCAAACGATATCGAGCTGATCGAGCATTACATTGTCGGCAGGAACGACTGTGTCGGCATAATGAATCCGAACCGGTGAGCATCGGCTGTACCGGCGGGCGGATAAATTATAAAATAAAGCACCGGGAAGGCCTGTCAAAGTGCCGTTCCCGGTGTTTTTCGCTGTTTATATGCTCTTTTTGCGCAGGAGTGCGGCGGCGGCAAGAGTTGCGGCGAACCAGGCGGCAAGCACTGCCGCATCCGCCGCGGAAAATACATCGCCGCCGGATACAGCCGCGCGGATAAGATCCAGGCAGGCGCCGAAGGGGAGCAGGTCGCATACCGCGGCAAAGCCCTTGCCCACAAGCTCCTTCGGGAAATACATCCCGCTCGTGAAGCAGACAAGCTGCACGATAACGCTCGAAACTCCGGGCGCGGCTTTATCCGAAACTATGTTCCCGATAAATACGCCGAAAAGCGCGAAAAGCACCGCCGCGGGCAATGCCGCCGGTATGGCAAGCAGTACGCGGGCGCGCATCGGCAGCCCGAGCGCCACGCCGGACGCGGTGATGAGCAGGCATTGAAGCAATGCGATGGGCAGTGTCGAGAGCAGATACCCCGGAACATATTCCGCGCGCTTCATCGGGCTGACGGAAAGACGGGTCATGAGCGCGGTGGTGCGGTCGCGCGAGACAAGCGTCGATTCAAACAGTGTCAGGAAGGAAAAGGCGAAGACGATTATGCCCGGCGTGAAATTTTCGGGCAAATAGGCTTCGTTCGGGATATCGAACTGCCGGAAAACGAACAAAAGAAACAGCGGGAGCAGTATCGCGAATACCGCGCCGAGCGGATCGCGCACAAGCTCTTTTATATTCCGCGATGCAAAATTGAAAGCACGCTTCATTTCAGCCGGCCCCCCGTCGCAAGCTTCACAAATGCGCTTTCGAGATCCTTTGCCCCCGCGAGCTCGCAAAGCTCGCCGGCGCTTCCGCAGGCGGCAAGCACGCCGCCTTCCAGTATGGCGATCCTGTCCGAAAGCTCCTGTGCTTCCTCCATATAATGCGTTGTGAGTATGATCGTCGCATTTTTGCGAAGCGAACGTATTATTTCCCACAGCTCCCGCCGTGCGATAACATCCAGCCCCAATGTCGGCTCGTCCAGAAACAGCAGCCGCGGACGGTTTACAAGCGCCATTGCGATGGAAACGCGCCTCTGCCACCCGCCGGAAAGCGTTTTTGCGCGCTTGTTCATCACCGGCTCCAAACCGAATTCGTCGCACAGCTCCCGCGCGCGGAGCTTCTTTTCGGCAATGCCGTATACGCCCGCCATGAATTCGAGATTTTCGGCAACGGTAAGGTTGGGCGCGACAGCCGTCTCCTGCGGGGAAATATTTATCTGTGCGCGGATGCGTTCCCGTTCGTGACGCGTATCCAGCCCAAGCACGGTTATTTCGCCTTCGTCCGGCGAAAGCAGCGTTGTCGCAAGGCGGATGCTTGTTGTCTTTCCCGCGCCGTTTGTACCCAGCAGCGCAAAAACGCCACGGTCGGGAACGGTGAGATCGACCCCGCAAAGCGCCGCTTTGCTGCCGTAGCGTTTTACGACCCCGCGGAATTCAAGCGCGTTGCTCATTTCCCGCATTCCTCCTCCGGTTCGGGCTTGAATATCCCGTCCGCAACCGATTCCAGAACCGATGCTTTTACAAGCGCGATCCCGCGCCGGCTGTCGCACAGAAACACCATGCTGTCGCCCGGGGCGATGCCGAACATATCCCGCGCTTCCTTGGGGATAACTATCTGGCCCTTTTCACCCACGCGGCTGATCCCGACGAATTTCGAGGGCTTTCTTTCCTTGCTCATACATTTCCTCCCGTGTCATACATTTCATACTTATTGCCGTGGATTATACTCCGCTTCTGCCGCCGTGTCAAGCCCTTTGTGCCAAAAATCGCCGTTATCGCTCAAAGCATTGACTTTTCCGGGCAAAAAAGGTATAATACAGCGTTAAACACGGGGATGAAAGAAAAACTGATGGAAGAAAACATAAAAGAACATAAAGCACCCAAAAACAGGGGCAGGCTGTGGAGCTTCCTCCTTATATTTATTCTGCTCGGCGTTACCGCCGTTGTACTGGTGCGCGAATTCGATATCGGCGCACTGGTTTCGCTTGTGAAAAATTCACCGCGGATCGGCTTTGTATATTGCGGTGCGGCGATAATGCTGCTTTATTTTTCAGGGTATGCGGTGTTCATGCGCACGGCATCAAAGGCGCTCGGGTTCGGGATCGGTCGGTTCCGCGCGGCGCTTTATTCCGCGCTGGATTTCTTTTATACCTCCGCGACACCGGGCGGCTGCGGCAGCCCCGCTGCGCTCACGGTGACAATGTCCGGGGACGGCGCTCCCCCCGCCTCCGCCTCCGCCGCGGTGATAATGCAGACGATCGTTTTCCGTATTGTCCTGCTGCTGCTCGGTTCGGTATCGGGTGCGCTGCTCTTCACCGGATATTTCGGCACGGACAGGCTCTTCCGCACGGTATTCATTATCGGCGCGGGGGCGACGGTGTTTGTCACCTTCCTTTTTGTGCTGGCACTTTTCTTCACCGGGGTCACAAAGCGTGTCGGGCTGCTGTTTATCGGCATCGGAGCAAAATTCCGGTTCGTAAAGGATAAAGCGGCGACAAGCGCCCGTTTTACGGAATCGCTCGGCGAATACCGCGCCGCGGCAAAAACATTGAAAAGCAGCCGCGGGCTTTTGGGCAGGCTGCTGCTGGAGACACTCGTGCAGCGCTGTGCGCTGTTTTCGGTGCCGTATTTTACATATCTCAGCCTCGGCGGCGGGGAAAAGAGCTTTATTTATATCTTCTTTTTGCAGATCGGTGTTTCCGTCGCGGTGGACAGCCTTCCCATCCCCGGCGGCATCGGGCTGAACGAATATGTTTCGTTCCTGCTTTACGAAAGCCTTTACCCGACAAGCGAGACCGCCGCTGCGGCAATGCTGCTCAACCGCGCGATAGTTTATTATATCCCGCTTATACTCACGGGCGTAATAACCGTTATCCGCAGCGGGCTTACCACGCTGTTCCGCAAAAGAAAGGAAACGACATGATAAAGGACAGAAACGGAAATATCCTTCCGGAGCAGAACGATCAGGAAAGGTTTCTTACCTTTCTTTATTGCAAAAAGCCCGGCAGGCTGCTGCTGCGGCTGCTCTGCCGCAGGTGGATATCGAACCTGGGCGGGGCTTATATGCGCTCGCGGCTTTCCCGCGGGAGGATAAACCGGCTCATATCCGGTGCGGGTATCGATATGAGCGAATACCCGGCGGAGGAATACCGATCCTTTAACGAATTTTTCACCCGCCGCATATTGCCGGGAAAGCGTGTTGTCTGCACCGAAAAGAACGCCGTTGTATCGCCGGCGGATTCCAAGCTGACGGTATATGATATCACCGCAAACGGAAAATATATCATAAAGGGCGGGGAATACGACATATTGACACTGCTCGGCGGCGACGGCGCGCTTGCCGGCGAATTCACCGGCGGGAAGATGTTTGTTTACCGGCTTACCGTGGATAATTACCACAGGTACTGCTTTACGGACGGCGGGCGCGAGCTTGTGCGCAGATTTATCCCCGGGGTGCTCCACACCGTGAACCCGATCGCAACGGAGCGCACCGATGTTTTCGGCAAGAACTGCCGCGAGCTGACCCTGCTCGAAACCGATTCCTTCGGGCTGGTCGCCGTGCTGGAGATCGGCGCGATGATGGTCGGCAGGATCAACAACGCCCCTGCAAGGGAACGCGTGGAGCGCGGCGAGGAAAAGGGTTATTTCTCCTTCGGCGGCAGCACCGTTGTGCTGCTTTACCGCGCGGGCACGGCAGTGCCGGATGAGGATATCGCGAAAAACAGTGCTTCCGGTGTGGAAACGGCGGTAAAATACGGCGAACGCACGGGTTGCGTTCCGGGAACGGAGCAGGTTTTATGAACAATACCGATCTTGCATTGGGCAGGGCCGTGCTTGCGGAGGGCTTTGTGCCCTCCGCCAAAAGCTACGGCAAATACGAAAACAATACCGGAATATCGATAACCGACGGCACGACGGGCGACCCCGAAAAGCCCTACGGCGGCGGTTGGATGCACTTTTACCGCGGTGTCGGCAGGCGGATAAGCGTCGATCTCGGCGAAGTGTGCGATGTCGACAAGATCGAAATATCCTTTATCCATGCGCGCAAAATGGGGATATACTGCCCGGAAAGGGTGGATATTCTCGTTTCCGAAAACGGCACGGATTATTACCTTGCGGGCAGCATTGCGGCGCCGTACCCCGCCTCGTTCGGGGAACCGGCGCGCGCCGTTTACCGCTTTTCGGCACAAAAGCCGATCGCGGCGCGCTATGTCGCAGCCGAATTTTTCGTGGAGGTGCACGCCTTCTGCGGCAATTTCAGGGTGTACGGCAGCACCGGGTGCACGGCCGGGCGCACACCCGCACAGCTTTGCTTGCCGGCGGTAAAGCCGGCACCGGATAAGGGCTTCTGCCCGCGCGGGGCGCTGGGCGGAGTTTACGATATCCCGCTCATTTATTACGGCAACCCGAAATACGATCCGCTTATCACTCCGGAAAGCCTTTTGCCGTATGTCGGGTATATTAAGGACGGCGTTATAGCCGACCGTATGTTCGACGGGCTGATATTCCTTCCCGCACAGGGGAGCTGCCCCTCGGGCGCTTCGGCGTATTACGGCGGGAACACCGCCACGCTCGATGATGCTTTCGCGCTGCTGGATGCGTTTTTTGCTCCGGAGGGCTGCCTGCATTCGCTCGCTTCGGCAGTGGCGCAGGTCAACGCCGCGCTCGGCGGCAGGGGTGAAATGCCCTTTACCGTTTACCTCACCGCGCCGGTGCCGCAATGCTCCGGCGGCGATTACGGCGATATAAACGGCGACGGAATTGCCGAAAAGCTGCTCACGACGGAGGACCGCGGCGCCGCATACAGGGTGTTTGTCGATGCGGCTTCCGCACGCTTTGCCGCGGAAGCGCCGGAAGGGGTGCGGCTCGGCGGGTTTTTCTGGGCGACGGAGAGCATATCCCGCGAGTATGCGGATGATGAAGCCGAATTCGCGGCGGAATGCGTGAAATATATACATTCCCGCGGGCTGAAATGTATTTTCATCCCCTATTATCAGGCGGGCGGGTGCGAAAAGGCGCTTGATGTCGGTTTTGATGCCGTGACAATGCAGCCCAACCTGACATTCAACGACACGCTTGCGACCGACCCGTGCGGCGCGATGGAGGATTTTACCGATATCTGCCGCAAAATGGGCTTCGGCGCGGAGGTGGAGATCCACCAGGGCGTGAAAAACCCGAAAACGGCGGAAAAATATCTTGCGCTGTTTTACGAATATCTTCGTTCCTGCGTGAAAAGCGGTATGATGCGCGAAACGGTGCATACCTATTATCAGGTGGCGACACCGGGAGTTTTCTCGGATTGTGCATACAGCGGCGAACCTTCGCTTCGGCAGGTGTACGATATGCTTTACCGCTTTGTGCACGGAACGCTCACGCTCGGCGAGCTTGACATGATCCCGGAAAACGCTGCGCCCGAAGCCGAACCAGAACCGGAACCGGAGCCGGAGCCGGAAGCCCCCGCGTGCCGGGAGAAAATTCCGGAGGTGCGGAAAAAGCGTTCGGCGGAACGTGGCGGCAAAAAGCACGGCGGAGCACATCGGTACGGTATCGATAAGAAAAAGGCGCTTGCATTGGCGGGCGCGGCTGCGGCTGTATACATTATCGGCAGGATGCTGAAAGGAAGAAAATAATGGATAAAAGAAATCTTACGCTGCTTTGCGATTTTTATGAGATAACCATGGCAAACGGTTATTTCCTTTGCGGGAAGAAGGATACTGTCGCTTACTTCGACGTGTTCTTCCGCGATATCCCGGACGGGGGCGGCTTTGCCATCGCCGCGGGGCTGGAACAGATCGTGGAATATATCAAGGGTCTGCATTTCGACCGCGATGATATAGAATACCTCCGCGGGCTGAAGATATTCGATGAAAGGTTTTTAGAATACCTTGCCGCCTTCCGCTTCACCGGCGATATTTACGCCGTGCCGGAGGGAACGCCGATCTTCCCGCGCGAACCGATACTCACCGTTCGCGCCCCGGTGATACAGGCGCAGTTTATCGAAACATATGTGCTCACGGCGATAAATCACCAGTCGCTTATCGCCACGAAGGCAAACCGCATTGTCCGCGCCGCCGCGGGCAGGCCGGTCAGCGAGTTCGGCGCACGCCGCGCGCAGGGCCCGGATGCCGCGCTTTTGGGCGCGCGGGCTGCTTATATCGGCGGTGTCGCCTCCACCTCCTGCACGCTTTCCGCAATGGCTTACGATATGCCCGCCTCCGGCACCATGGCGCATTCCTGGGTGCAGATGTTCGATGACGAATACACCGCGTTCACGACATATTGCCGCCTTTATCCCGAAAACGCCTGCCTGCTTATCGACACCTATAACGTGCTCCACAGCGGGCTTCCCAACGCGATACGCGCCTTTAAGGAATGCGGGATTACAAACTGCTCGGTGCGCATAGATTCCGGAGATATCGCCTACCTCACCAAAAAGGTGCGCGAAAAGCTGGACAGCGAGGGCATGCAGCACTGCAAGATAGTCATTTCCAATTCGCTGGACGAAAAGATAATCGTGGATATACTCCGTCAGGGCGCGCAGATAGATGCCTTCGGCGTGGGCGAAAGGCTTATCACCGCAAAGAGCGACCCGGTATTCGGCGGGGTATACAAGCTTTCGGCGGTGGAGGATGAGGAGGGCTTCGTCATCCCCAAGATCAAGATAAGCGAAAACGAGGGCAAAATAACCAACCCTCACTTCAAGATGCTTTACCGCCTCTTCCGCAAGAGCGACGGCAGGGCCATCGCGGACTATATCACCGTTCACGACGAGATCATTGACGAAAGCAAGCCTATCGAGCTTTTCGACCCGATATACACCTGGAAGCGCTGCATTGTTACCGACTATACCGCCGTGCCGCTGCTTAAACCGATATTTATCGGCGGCGAGCAGGTATATGAGCTTCCCGCGCTGCACTCTATCCGCGAATACTGCGGCGCGCAGATCGCTTCGCTTTGGGAGGAGGTCCGCCGGTTCGAAAATCCGCACAGGTATTATGTGGATCTTTCGCAGCGGCTGTGGGATATCAAGCAGGAGCTGCTCCGCGCGAAGAGCAACTGAGCCTGCCCGGCAACAAACACAAAAAAAGGTTTCCGCTGCAAAGCGAAAACCTTTTTTATTGTTCGCGGGGGGAGCCGCCGTTGTATTTGCTTTATCGCCGTCGCGTACACCGGACTTATTTCGAAACGCTGCCTTCAAAGCCGCGCATCCGCCAAAGCATTTATTGTTCGCGGGGGAAGCTCCCGTTGTATTTGCTTTATCGCCGTCGCGCAGGATGAACCGACCGCGTGGGAGAATGCAACAAATTCGCTGATGCCGTATCGCGTTCCTTAAAAGAGCGGGTAGCTTTTTCCGTTGGGGAGATCAACGCAGCGGCGTTCGATACCGTCTGCCGCGCGGACAAAGCCCGGCTCCGCGGCGCGGCGCAAAGGCGCGGCGGCAGCGCCGTTGATGACCCTTGCAATGTCGCCGCACACGGCGCTTGCGGTGGGCAGGCTTCCGGCGCCCTGACCGTAAAATACCGTTTCGCCGACTGCGCTCCCCGTGACGGAAACGGCGTTGAAGCAGCCGTTCACGGCGCGGAAGAGGCTTGTGCTTCCGACAAGGTGCGGTTCCACATAAATGCTTACCCCGTCGCCCGCGGCTTCCGCCACCGCAAGCAGCTTTATACAGCAGCCGAGCCGCGCGGCAAGGCTGATATCCTCTGCCGTGACATCGTCGATCCCGCGGATAACGGGAATGCTTTCATAGGGAATGTAGCGCCCGAACGCGATCCCGGCAAGTATGGCGATCTTGCGTGCCGCATCAAAGCCCTTTATGTCGGCGGTCGGGTCGGCTTCGGCAAAGCCCTTTGCCTGCGCATCGGCAAGCGATTCGGCAAAGCTTCTGCCCTGTTCGGCCATGAGCGTGAGTATGTAATTTGTCGTTCCGTTGAGTATTCCCGCGATGCGGAGTATCCTGTCCGCGGAGAAGCAATCGCGCAGCGGGGCGATTATCGGGATCCCGCCGCCGACGGATGCCTCGTAAAGGTAAACCACACCGTGTTCCGCCGCGGCGGCTTCCAGCTCGCGCCCGTATTTATCCACAACGGCTTTGTTGCTTGTCACAACGTTTTTGCCGGTTTTTATCGCGGCAAGGCTGAATTCATATGCAGGGTTCGTGCCGCCCATCGTTTCGACGACTATGCTTATATCGCCGTCGCCGAGTATTTCGCCGAAATCGGCGGTGACCCTGCTGCCCGCTTCGTGTGCGGGGAAGGAGCGCAGATCTAAAATGCGCTTTACGAAAACGTCGTTCAAAGGGGCTTTGTCGCAATCCGAAAGCACGCTGTAAACGCCGCTTCCGACTGTTCCGAAGCCGAGAATTGCAATGTTTGTCATGTTCAAAACTCCAATAATTTCGGATACGGTCGTATTTTAGCATATTCACGCGCGAAAGTAAAGACATTTTCGTATGCTGTTATGCAATTTGCGGGGAAAAGGCTTGCATTTTTTGGCGGGAGGGTGTATGATAAGTCCGGAAATATCTGTTGTTATCGGGAATATTACTGCATGAAAACTATTTATACCGACAGGATACCGGGTTCGGTGTCCGAATATTTTGCCTCCGAGGGCTTTGCGCCCGCCGGGGCGCTGCTTGCTCTGCGCAGCGATCTGCGTATCGACGGCAGCCGCGGCGATTGCTTTGTGATGCTGTTCCCCGAAACCGTCGCGATCGCCGAAGGGCTTATAGGCTTTTCCGCCGGTGCGCGCAATGCCGACGGCGCAAGGGGCAGGGTGGAAAACTTTTCGGTTTCCCGCTTTGTCACATATCCGGTTTCCGCACTGGAGGAACCGACAGCCGAACAGCTCATATCCACGGGGCGCGTTGTCGCCGTGATAAACGGCGAACCCACGCTGCTGTTCAATTTTTCCTCCGCCTGTAAGCATGAAGCAGGCGTTTTTTGCCGTGCCGCGGAGGATATCAAAAAGAACGGCAGGCTCGAAGAAGCCGATTATACCGACGAGGATTACGAAAAGCACGTCTGCCCGAAGTGCGGGCGCAGATACCCGGATGACGAGCTTAAGGTCTGCCCGAACTGTATGGATAAAGCCAAGCTGCTCAAACGGCTTGCAAAGCTTTTCTTCCGCTATCGCAGGTCGATCTTCATGGTCACGCTCGCGTTTGCGATGATCGCCGCGCTGGGTGTCGTAACGCCGTATATAAGCAATCAGCTTCTGTATGATGACGTTCTGGGCAACCCCGGCTCCACCGCAAGGGATGTGCTGAATATTGTGCTGCTCATTATGGGCGTGCGCATAATTTCGCTCGGGGTGAACCTGTTTTCCGGCGCGGTGAGCGCTTCCGTCGCTGCCAATGTTACATACGACCTCAAAAAGACGATATTCAATACGATATCCAACCTTTCGCTCGGGTTCTTTACCAACCGGCAGACAGGCGGGCTGATGACACAGGTCAACAGCGACAGCCTCACGCTTTACTGGTTCTTCTGCGACGGGTTCCCCTATTTCGTGCTGAATATCGTGCAGCTTGTTGTTATAATGTGCGTCATGCTGGCGCAGAATGTCGTGCTGGCGATATACGCATTTGTCACCATACCGCTGTTCTTCCTGCTTTTCAAGTTCCTGTTCAATGCGTTCGACAAGCTCCACGCAAAGAACTATTCCAAAAGCCGTTCCTTCAATTCGCTCGTTTCGGATGTGCTCAACGGTATGCGCGTTGTAAAATCCTTTTCGCGCGAGGATGAGGAAATGCGCCGGTTCGGCGAACGGAGCGAGGCTGTTGCCCGTTCCCGCAACGAAATACAGACCTTCGGCGCGCGGGTGTTCCCCTTCCTTTATTATCTGCTGCGTATAGGCTCCTATGTGGTGTGGGGGATCGGCGGCTGGCAGGTCATGAACGCGACGGGGGATATGAGCTACGGCAAGCTCATGGCGTTTATCGCCTATTTTTCGCTGATCTACGGCCCGATCGAGCAGCTTGCGGATGTTGCCAACTGGTGGAGCGAAATGCTCAACGCCATCCAGCGTCTGTTCGAAATAACCGATGCGATACCCGAAGTGCGCGAAGCCGAACACCCCGTCACGCCCGAAAATAATCGCGGCGAGGTCGAATTCCGTAATGTTTCCTTCTCCTATGTCGAAAACCGCAAGGTAATAGACGATGTCAGCTTTCATGTACCGGCGGGCAAAACGCTCGGTATAGTCGGCCAGACCGGCGCAGGCAAAAGCACGCTTGCAAACCTGCTCACGCGGCTGTACGACGTGAAGGAGGGCGGGGTGTATATCGACGGAGTGAACGTCCGCGAGCTGCCGTTTGCCTACCTGCGCGACAATGTCGCGATAGTTTCGCAGGAAACCTATCTCTTTCGCGGCAGCATTCTCGAAAACATCCGCTATGCCTGCCCGGAAGCGACAAAAGAACAGGTCATTGCCGCGGCGAAAACCGCATCCGCGCACGGCTTTATCGTAAAAATGCCGGATGGCTACGATACCGAGATCGGTTTCGGCAAAAAAGAGCTTTCCGGCGGCGAAAAGCAGCGTATATCCATCGCGCGGGCACTCCTGCGCGATCCGAAGATACTTATTCTGGACGAGGCTACCGCCGCCATGGATACACAGACGGAGCGCAGCATTCAGGAAGCGCTCGATATGCTCACGAAGGACCGCACGACGATAATCATCGCCCACCGGCTTTCCACGCTGCGTAATGCGGATAACCTTATCGCACTGGAAAACGGCAAGGTCGCCGAAAGCGGTACCGCCGTGGAGCTGCTCCGGCAAAAGGGCGTTTATTACAAGCTGTATAAGCTGCAGGCGGAGGCATTGAAGACCGTCGGCATAGGCGAATAGCCGAAAGGAGTCGAACAAATGAACGAAAGCTTTCTCGATCTTGCGAAGATGCAATGGCTCACGCCCGAAAATGCAAGATTTTACAGAACGAAAAACGGCTTTGCCGCAATGGAAGCGACGATCCCGCCCGTGCGGGACGATCTGCTCGAAAGCGACGACCGGACACCGGTGAAGCAGGATCTGGGGAGGGTGTATTTCCACCGCTGCTTCCCGTTTGAAACCCCCTCCGAATATATTTCGGTGTTGGATAAGGACGGCAGGGAATACGGCATGATCCGCAGCCTGGATGAATTTTCCGGCGAGGCAAAGGAGATCATTCTTGCCGAGCTGGAACGTAAATATCTCTGCCCCACGATAACAAAGATAAATTCGCTTAAAGAAAAGCTCGGGTATTCCTACTGGAAGGTCGAAACCGACCGCGGAGACTGCGAATTCTCGATGCGCGATACCTACCGCAATATCGCGCGTGTCGGCGGCGGAAGGCTCGTGATAACCGATGTGGACGGGAACCGCTACCATATAGAGGATGTCGCCAAGCTGGACAGAAAGAGCTATAAGCGTATAGAGCTGTACTTATGATATTAAGGAAAGAAACCGATATAAACGCCCCGTTTGCGGCGGCACGCGCAGCCGTTACCGCGGCGAGCGGGGACGAAAAACCGTATATTCTCCTGTTTAACCTCGGGTGGGATAATTCGCGCGTGAACGGCGCCCTTGCCGTGAGCGGCAAAACCGTTTATATCTGCGGCGGAGATGGAAGCGAAGTGAAATCATTCGATCTTTCGCGCTCCGGCGAAATACGTTTTGTCCGCAACTGGGGCTGCGTTTCCATCGAAGCGAGCGACGAAAACGGCGAAACCGAGCTTTGCCGCGCCGATATGAGCCGCGCGGAATACTTCCGCGCCGCCGCGCGCAAGCTGGAAGCCGCCCGCAACGATGAAAATATCCCCGACCCTGTCGTGCCCTGCTGCCCGATATGCGGGCGCCCGTACGAAAAGGGCCGCACCACCTGCTCCCGCTGCACCGGTAAAGCAAAGCTTTTCGCGCGGCTGCTGCCCTTTCTGAAGCCGCATATGAAAACGCTTTCGCTCGCGGGGGTGTTCCTTATTGCCGTTTCGGCGATAAGCGTTGTTCTGCCGATACTCAACAAGGCAGCTGTGAACGATTACCTCACGGCTTCTCCCGCTCCGCAGGATAAAGGCGGCTATATATGGATAGTCGTCGCGATGGCGCTGCTCGGCGTGGTATCGGCTGCCTGTGTAATGTGCAGGCGGCTGCTTGTGGCAAAGGCCTCCAAGGGGATACTTGTCAGTATGCGCGCCGCCGTTTACGGAAAGGTGCAGTCGCTTACGCTTTCCGGGCTGACCCGCCGCAGCGCGGGCGAGCTGATACAGCGCGTGACGAGCGATACGGACGAGCTGCGCGAGTTCCTGACATGGCTCGTGCCGAACCTTATGCAGCAGTTTCTGACACTGATCTCCGTTGCCGTGATGCTGTTCGTGCTCAATTGGCGGCTCACGCTCATAATACTCTTCCCCGTGCCGCTTCTGGTGCTGCTGTTCATGGCGATCCACCGCTTCACGCGGAAGATGTACCACCGCCAGTGGCAGGTGGAAAGCGATGCCGGGACGCTCATGCACGATGTGTTTTCCGGGATGCGCGTTGTAAAGACCTACGGCACCGAAAAGCGAGAGGAAGCGCGGTTTGATGCCGCGGCAAAGCGGATCGCGGATATCAGCAAGAAAAACGAGCTCACCTGGAACCTGATAATGCCCTTTGCGACATTTCTGCTCGGCGTGGGCGAATATGCCGTGCTCTACTTCATGGGCTGCGAGCTTGTGGGCGATCCCTCGTTCATAGTTTCGGGCGGAAGCATAGGGCTGGGCGATCTCATGCAGTTCGTATCCTATGTAGCCGTTATTTACGAGCCGATACGCTGGATGGCAATGCTCCCGCGCAGGATCGCGCGGGCGGTCACATCGCTTTCCAAGGTGGTCGAGCTGCTGGATGAAAAGCAGGAAATGCCGGACACCGGCATAGAGCTTCAAAGCATAAACGGCGATATAGAGTTCAAAAATGTCAGCTTCGGATATTCGGATGCCGAATATGTTCTGAAAAACGTGGATCTGAAGATAAACCGCGGCGATATGATCGGGTTTGTCGGCAGGAGCGGTGTCGGGAAAACGACCGCCGCCAACCTTATTCTGCGGCTTTACGATGTTTCCGAGGGCAGCATAACCGTGGACGGGATCGACCTGCGCGATATCGCGCCCGCATCCTACCGTTCGCAGATCGGTGTCGTATTGCAGGAAACCTTCCTCTTCAACGGCACGATATACGGCAATATCGCCTATGCCAAGCCGGGCGCCACGCGGGATGAGGTCATCCGCGCCGCAAAGCTTTCCGGTGCGCACGAATTTATCATGAAGCAGCCGGACGGCTATAATACCTATGTCGGCGATAAGGGCAGCACGCTTTCCGGCGGGGAACGCCAGCGTATAGCCATTGCCCGAGCGATCCTGCGCGATCCGAAGATACTTATACTCGACGAGGCGACGAGCGCTCTCGATACCGAAACCGAAAAGCAGATTCAGGATGCGATAGCTCTGCTTTCCGGCGGGCGGACAACGATCGCCATCGCGCACCGGCTCTCCACGCTCCGCAATGCGACAAAGATCGCCGTTTTCGAAAAGGGGCGGATCGAGGAGATCGGCACTCACGACGAGCTTATGCGCTCCGGCGGGCGGTATTATCGCCTTGTCATGGCGCAAAGGCAGGTCAACCGTATGTCAAAGGCGCCGGCAACGGCGGATAAACAGTAAATAAACCGTTTTTTACGGGAGGAACGATATGAAAAACACCGAAAAGACCATGGAAAAAATCGTCGCCCTATGCAAGGGCAGGGGCTTTATCTTCGCCGGAAGCGAAATTTACGGCGGACTTGCGAACACCTGGGATTACGGCCCGCTCGGGGTCGAACTGAAAAACAATGTCAAGCGCGCGTGGTGGAAGAAATTCGTGCAGGAAAACCCCTATAACGTGGGGCTGGATGCCGCGATACTCATGAACCCGCAGACATGGGTCGCCTCCGGGCATTTGGGCGGGTTTTCGGATCCGCTCATGGATTGCCGCGAATGCAAGGAGCGCTTCCGCGCCGACAAGCTTATCGAGGATTGGTGCACCGAAACCGGGTATGCTCTTCCCAAACCCATAGATGCCTTTTCCCAGGAGGAAATGAAGGCGTTTATCGAGGAAAACAATATTCCCTGCCCGACCTGCGGCAAGCATAATTTCACGGATATCCGCCAGTTCAACCTCATGTTCAAGACCTTCCAGGGCGTAACGGAGGATGCAAAGAACACCGTTTACCTCCGCCCGGAAACGGCGCAGGGCATTTTCGTAAACTTTGCAAACGTTCAGCGCACGACACGCCGCAAGCTCCCCTTCGGCATCGGTCAGATCGGCAAGAGCTTCCGCAACGAGATTACTCCCGGCAACTTTATCTTCCGCGTGCGCGAGTTCGAACAGATGGAGCTGGAATTCTTCTGCGTTCCCGGAACCGATCTTGAATGGTTCTCCTACTGGCGCTCCTTCTGCCACAATTTCCTGCTTTCGCTCGGTTTGAAGGATGAAAACCTTCGCCTGCGCGACCACGATCCGGAGGAGCTCTGCTTCTATTCCAAGGCGACGACGGACTTTGAATTTCTCTTCCCCTTCGGCTGGGGCGAGCTTTGGGGCGTTGCGGACAGAACCGATTACGACCTCACTCAGCACATGAAGACCTCCGGTGCCGATCTTACATATTTCGACCAGGAAAAGGGCGAAAGATACGTTCCTTATGTTATCGAGCCTTCGCTCGGCGTGGAACGCTCGGTGCTTGCGATACTCTGCGATGCTTATGACGAACAGGATATCGGCAAGGACGGCAACAGCGATATCCGTGTCGTGCTCCACCTTCATCCGGCGCTTGCTCCCTTCAAGGCGGCGGTGCTTCCGCTTTCCAAAAAGCTTTCCGAAAAGGCTTCTGCGCTTGCCGCCGAGCTTTGCGGATACTTCCCCGTGGATTACGACGAATCCGGCTCTATCGGCAAGCGTTACAGGCGCGAGGATGAGATCGGTACCCCGTTCTGCATAACCTACGATTTCGATTCCGAAACCGACGGCTGTGTCACCGTGCGCGACCGCGATACGATGGAGCAGGTGCGTATGCCTATCGGCGAGGTGCGCGCTTATATCGAGGAAAAAATAAAATTCTGAAAACGGAGGAGCCCCGCAATGGAGGACAACCGCAATGTTATCGAGGCGATAACCGCACGCCTGAAACGCTGCTCCAAAGGTCAGCGCAAGATCGGCGAATATCTGCTTCGGAATTACGCAGTCGCATCGCATATGACGGCGGCGAAGCTTTCCGAAACCGTCGGCGTTTCGGAATCGACTATCGTCCGTTATGCCGTGGAGCTGGGGTACGACGGGTATCCCGAGCTTCAGTCCGCGCTGAAATACGCGGCAAGGAGCAAGCTCACGAGTGTCGAAAAAATGGAGCTTTCCGGGCAGCTCGGCGGCGATACGCTTGTCGATTGCCTCACAACGGATGCCGAAAGCATACGCAAAACGCTTTCGCTTATAAACAAAATGGATTTCGATGCCTTTGTCACCGCGGTGATGAAGGCGGACCGTATATTCATTGTCGGCGCGCGCAGTTCGGCAAGCCTTGCGATGTTCCTGAATTTTTATCTTTCCATACTCTTCGATAACGTTCACATTATCCACACCGTTATCGGGAGCGAGGCATATGACCAGATATTCAAGGTCAAAAAGGGCGATGTGGTGCTCGGCATAACCTTCCCGCGGTATTCCAAGCTCACCGTGGATGTGCTTGCCTTTTCCAAACGGCAGGGCGCGACGGTGCTCGGGATAACCGACAGCGGACACAGCCCCATTGCCGCCACCGCGGATATAACGCTTTTTGCCAATAACGAAAGCGATACATTTGTCGATTCGCTTGTCGCCCCGCTTTCCATTATAAATGCGCTGCTTATGGAGATCGGTCGGCGGGATCCTGTCCGCGCCGGGAGCCGGTTCGGCATTCTCGAACGCATCTGGGCGGAAAACGACGTTTATGACAAGGATGTATGATGTGATCATAGCCGGCGGCGGCGCCGCCGGCCTTTTTGCGGCATATAACGCCGCCGCCCGCGGGGCAAGGGTGCTTCTCGCCGAAAAAAACGCCGCCTGCGGAAAAAAACTGGATATAACCGGCAAGGGCAGGTGCAATGTGACAAATAATTGCACTCGTGACGAATTTCTCGAAAACGTGGTTTCCAACCCGCGCTTCCTTTATTCCGCGCTTGCCCGCTGCACTCCGGCGGATGTTATGGAGTTTTTCGAATCGGCGGGCGTTCCGCTCAAAACCGAACGCGGCAGGAGGGTCTTTCCGCAGAGCGACCGCGCACACGATATTACCTCCGCATTGGTGGACGCCTGCAAGGGCGCGGGCGTTGACATTGTCCGTGCCGCCGTTCGGGGCGTTGCGGTGTCCGACGGGGAGGTGCGCGGCGCGCAGCTTGCTTCCGGGCGCGATATCGCCGCGCCGGCGGTAATTATCGCCTGCGGCGGCAGCTCCTACCCGCGTACCGGCTCGGATGGGAGCGGCGTTCGCATCGCACGCGAGCTCGGGCAGGAGGTGACCCCGCTTGCCCCCTCACTCGTTCCGCTCGTTTCGGATACCCCGCTTTGCCGCGAATGCATGGGTCTTTCGCTGCGCAATGTAGGCGTGCGGTTCGTTTCCGCCGCCGGGAAAACGCTTTATTCGGATATGGGCGAGCTGATGTTCACTCATTTCGGCGTTACCGGCCCGGTGGTGCTTTCCGCCTCCGCGTATCTGCACGGAAATTACCCCTGCGAGCTGATTATCGACATGAAGCCCGCTTTGGACGAAAAAACACTGGATAAGCGCCTCCTGCGCGATTTTTCCGCCGCCGCCAACCGCGAACTGAAAAATTCGCTTTCCGCGCTTCTGCCCGCAAAGCTCATTGCACCGTTTGTCGCCGCCTGCGGCGTTCCGGGCGAGCGGCGGGTGAATTCGCTCACAAGGGAGGAACGCGCGCGCCTTGTCGCCGCGCTCAAATCGGTGCGCGTGCGCATAACCGGCACCCGCCCGCTCGAGGAGGCTATTGTCACCCACGGCGGCGTTTCGGTGCGCGGGCTGGATGCGAAAACAATGGGCTCACGTATTACCCGCGGGCTGTATTTCGCGGGGGAGGTCATCGATGTGGATGCCTATACCGGCGGCTATAACCTCCAGATCGCCTTTTCCACCGGCTGCCTTGCGGGTGTCTCCGCTGCGGAATATTCGCTTGCTGCCCGTGTTTGAAAATGTATTTACAAAAAAGCAGAGTGCCGTTCGCTCTGCTTTTTTTGTATTGCCGCGGCATTTACAATTCGCCTCCGTGCGGGCGTGGGCAGGGGATAATGCGCCGAAAAATATACCAAACCGCCGAAAAAACGCGAATGTTTACAATATAACCGAATTCGATATATCATTCCGAAATATATGTGTGATAATCTTTGTGCATAGGATGGAGTGGATCCGGCGCAGAACCGGTTCGCGTACTTTCCCCCTGCTGCAAAGATCCGTTTTGCGTACAGGCTCCCCGCCGTGTTGGGGTAGCTGTGCGCATTTTTTGTTTCGGAACAGGTTTTCCGGCTTTTTACTTTACGGTGCAGCCGTTTGCACTTTTGCCGGGGTGATTTAACGAATGTACCCGAATAAGGAGTTTTTTTACATGCATACAACGAGCATAGCGGATGCAATATTGATTGATACGATTGATATAAAGGAGATATTGTTATGAAAAAATTGATTGTCATATGCATGAACCTTGTTATGTTGTTCACCCATATTATTGCCTGCGGCGCGGAAGAAACTTCAAACAAGAGTGATGCCTCAGAGAATTATTATCCGTTGGGTTACAAAAATAGGGAAGCGATAAAACGAATTATCGACGAAGGCCTTATACCGGAAGAATTATCCGGCTGCGGCGGCGCGTTTGATGTCGGGGATGATATTCGCCGGCAATTGCAATTGGATGCCGGGGATTTTGTGATCAGCGCGTACATCTGCGACCTTATTTATGCGTTCGCAGACATAGGTAGTTTTGATGAGTATCTTGTAGGCCAATACGGAAAAGGAACAAACGACTTCTACATCACATACAGGAATAACGAATTATTCGCTGAATATATCAAGGGCACCGAAATAATCAAAGAGCCGCTTGCCGAAGCGAGTCATTCTGTGGACACTAGTACTTTGAAAGTGTTTCTGGAAAACGCTGCCGGCGAATTGCTTGCGGAAAACGGCGCGGAGGTCACCGATGCATACCTGCTTTTTGCCGGTGACTTTTACCAATGCTCTGCGATATACTATAAAACGACTATGGGAGATTTTGTGGAATATCAGGCTTGCCTGTTTCCGGCGGATAAATTCTGCGAGCTCCAAGCAGCTATAAAAGAAGAAGAGATGGAAATGGCGCGTTTGGGGAAATGCGGCGGCGTGGTTATCCCTTCTGCATATGATGTATCCGAATACAGAATGGATTCTCCGGAGCTTGCCGAAAAGCTGGCGGATATGCGCGCGGAGGCAAGGCGGCAACGCCTGATGCGTGTGCTGACGTGGGTCGGCATTGCCTTTGCCGCAGCGGCTGTTGCAGGCGCGTGTGTCTATACGGGGATTCATCTGCACAAAAAAAGACATGGAGGCAACAAAGCATGAAAAGGTATCGCATAATTATTATTGCTGCGGTGATCGCCGCGATAGCGGCAGTGATCACCGGGTGCACGGGCGGCGGGGGCGAAAGCTCCGCGCCGGGCGAAAGCTCCGCCGCAGGGCAGAAGCTTGCATATCTGACCGACGAGCTTCCGCATTATGACACGGTGACCGCGCTGCGCAGCGCGGCAACGGATATTTTCGAGGGCACGGTGAAGGAGATATACTTCGAAGCCGGTAAATCCGAAAAGGACGGGATAGATGCGGGGCTGCGCACCGTTTACAGAATCGACCCGGAAAGCGTATACAAGCATTCCGGATATCTGCGGGATGACGGCGATGAAGTGCTTGTATATATCCCCGGCGGGTTGGCGGGCTATAACGAAGATGCCCAGTGCGAAGCGCTGCGGAACGCCGGGATGTATGACGAGGCAGCCGGTATCCCGGTGTATGCACAGGCAAAGCCGCTTGAGGTCGGGGGCAAATATCTCTTTTTCGCCGCCGGCAAAAGGAACACCTGCCGCCGCGCGGTGAATATCGATCAATTTGCCTTTAATACCGAATCCGGCGAAAAAAGCGGCGGGTTTGCTTATTCGGACATGGTATCCGTGACAAACCCGGGATCCCTGCTGAACAAAGAGCAGAAGGCAAAGCTTGCAGAGGTGCGCGCACAAAAGGTAAGGTTCGCCGGAACATATTTCTTTGAAGAAGCAGTGATACTCGGAAAAACCGACTCCTCACAGCATATAAAAAATATAGATACCGTGCGCGATATCATCAAGCGCTGCGGCGGGGAAAATGCACGGATAGAAGATGTTCTGGATGCGATAGCAGAAATACAGCCTTATCCGGATTGCGAGTGGGGCAGCGGTTTGAGCTTTGTCGAATACTGGCTCGATGAAGACGGCGGCGAGTATATAACCTGCAGCAGCCTGCGGGAATACACACCTATATATTATGTGCATCATGATCAATCGAGCGGCGAAGTCGTGAAAGAGCTGCTTTGCCCGCTGAAATCCGAATAAAAATACACCCGCGGAGCTTTTTACAGCCCCGCGGGTATTTTTGCTTGTTTAGGGGGGGTAAGCCCTTTTGCCCACCTTCAGCTTCGAAAGCAGGACAAACACCGCGATAAGCAGCACGACCGAGCCGACGAGCACGGCATACATCGCGCCGGTGCTTACATCCCGCCCGAAGAAGTTCAGCGTGCAGTCTACGGAGCCTTTTATCCCCTCTATGACATCATCCGGGAAGCCGGCGGCGGACATTTCCGCAAAAGCGCCGCGCAGGTAATGGCTGCGGATAAGGGCGGTGCCGTATGTACCCGGCAGGAACATGAGCACGTTGCGCAAGCCTTCCGAAAACTGCGACATGGGCATATAAGCGCCGCAGATAAAGCCGTAACCTGCGGAAACGATCGTCCCGACCGCGGACATCTGCCCTTCGGTGGATATAAACAGATTGACGATGCTTGAAAGCGCCGTGCCGAACATCACGAGCAGGAAAATATCGCAGAATATAAGAAGCACATCCGAAGCGCTGATATAGCTGCCCACGAAGTGGAGGTAGATGAACCCGATACCCGCCGCGCCGAAGCAGACAAGCAGCGTGGAAAACACCGTTGCAAGGTAATAGCCGAGCGAGATGCAGCCCCTGCCCGCGGGGGTCATGTAAAGATCGTTCACCGTGCCGCGCGCCTTATCCTGCACGCAGATAAGGTTGCAGCAGAAGGCGACGGTTATGCAGCTCACCGCAAGCAGCGAGGATATGAGCTGTCCGCCGACGGTTGCATCTATGATATCCCCCATATCCGGCATACCGGCGGGCAGAACGGAAACGAAGGAATTGCGGTATACCCGCGCGAGGAATGTCGCATACAGCACGAGCAGTATTATCGGGGTTATCATCGCCGAGAAAAACATACCCTTGTCCTTGAAAAAGAGCTTGCAGTTGCGGCGGGTGAGATTGTAAAGACCTGTCATTGTGCCGAACCTCCCGGAAGATTTTTGCCTGTGACGTTCAGGAAAACGTCGTCCATGCGCCCCTTGATAACCTCATAATCGGTAAAAACGTCGGGGTGCGCGGTGATAAGCCGGGTTGCCTCCGCCGTGTCGCGCACGGTTATGCGGACACCGTCGCGGATCGGTTCGAAGCTCGTGCCGAGCTGTCGTGCCGTATCGGCGGAGCCTTCGCCGTAAAGCAGGATATAGTCGCCCGCATAGGCGTTTTTGAGCGCGAGTGGAGTGCCCTCCGCCGCGACGGAGCCTACATCGATTATCACGACATAATCCGAATCCGCCGCTTCCTCCATATAATGCGTGGTGAGGAAAACGGTCAGTCCTTCGCTTTTGCGCAGCCCGGTGACCGTCTGCCACAGGAGCCTGCGGGTCTGCGGGTCGAGCCCGGTGGTGGGTTCGTCGAGTATGAGTATTTCCGGGCGGTGGACAAGCGCGCGTGCGATATCGATCCGCCGTCTTTGCCCGCCGGAAAGCTTGCCGACAGGGCGTTCGAGCAGGTCGGAAAGCATTAAAAGCTCGCTCAGCTCGTCAAGCCGGTTGGAAAATTCCTGCCCGCGGATGCCGTAAAGCGCTGCGCGCGTGCGGAGGTTATCCCGCGCGGTAAGAGCGCTGTCCAAAACCGAATTCTGGAACACCACACCAAGCCTGCGCGCCGTTTCGGCACTGCCGGGGCGGCTGCCGCAAACGGAAATGCTGCCGCTGTCGGGCGCAAGCCTGCCGCAGATCATGGATATTGTCGTGGATTTCCCCGCGCCGTTCACGCCGAGGAAGGAAAACGATTCCCCTTTGCGGACAGAGAAGGAAATGCCGTTGACGGCCTTTATTTCGCCGAATGATTTGTGTAAATTCTCTATTTCTATGACCTTTTCCAAGTGGAGTGCCTCACTTTCTCAGGTCGGGGTGGGAATGTGTGATGCGTTCTGCCTCCTCGGTGCCGACAGCCTGCGGCCGCACATGGGCGGGCGTTTCGGCGCCGCTGCGGAGCATGGCGACCGTTCCGCCGAACATCCTGCCCAGCTTTGTCGCGGCTTCCGCTTCCGAAAAATCGCACATCCCGGTTGCGCACAGCACGCAAAGCCCGTAGGTGTATATCCACATCTGCTCGAACATCTGCTCCGCCTGCGCTGCATCGGCATGGTAATCGCGCATGATTATGCGGATATCCTCCTCCCGCCCGAAGCGTACTGCCTTCACTGCCAGGGCAATATCGTCGTGAACGCCGGTGGGCGCCATGAACATCATGCGGAAGAGATTTTTTTCCTCCTGCGCGAATTTTATCCACTGCATACCGCGTTTTTTGTATGCGGGGCTGTAATTATCCGCAACGATCATATATTCGGAAAAAAGCCTGTCGGCTTTCTCGCGCACGGCATCGCGGACTTCGTCCATATCCTTAAAGGCGGAAAAGACCGGGCAAACCGAGCAGCCGACTCTTTTTGCCAGCGCCCGCGCGGTGAGCGCGTCCGTGCCCTCCTCGCGCACCAGATCGAAAGCGGCGGTGGCGAGTTCTTCCCTTGTGAAACGTATTTTCGGCGGCATTGTAAAAAGCCCTCCTTTTGGTTTTGTTATATATCATACGTTCTACATTATACTCATGCCTGCGTGTTTGTCAAGCGTTTTTTTCGGTTTTTTTGCGCGGCGATTGACATATCCGCCCGAAAATGGTATCATTTTTTATGCAATATGCAGATCAGGGAGGTAAAACGCACAATGAACGAAGTAATGAACAACATACTCACGCGGCGCAGTGTCCGCCGCTATAAGCCCGAACCCGTCGAACGCAGGCTGATCGACACCGTTATCGAAGCGGGGCTTTATGCGGCGAGCGGCATGAACCGCCAGAGCGCGATATTTATCCCCGTGACCGACCGTGCGCTGCGCGACAGGCTTTCCGCCATGAATGCCGCCGTTATGGGGCGCGAGGGGATCGACCCTTTTTACGGCGCGCCCGCGGTGATAATCGTACTTGCGGACAAGACCGCGCCCACCTATGTGTATGACGGCGCTCTTGCAATGGGCAACATGATGCTTGCGGCACATTCGCTCGGGCTGGCAAGCTGCTGGGTGCACCGCGCGAAGGAGGAATTCGAATCCGCCGAGGGCAGGGAAATACTTGACTCTCTCGGTATACACGGCGATTACGAGGGGATCGGGCACCTGATACTCGGCTATGCAGGCGGCGAATATCCCGCGCCCGCCCCGCGCGCGGAGGGCAGAGTTTTCGGCTGAGCCGCGGCGTGATAATAAAAAAATACAGCGTTCCCGCCATTGCTTCGGCAGGAGCGCTGTTTTCTTTATGCTTTTTTATGCGAGCTTCGAAAGATCAAACGTGCCGAGGTATGCGCGCTTAACATACAGGTAATCTGCGGCATTTATACTGCCGTTGCCGTCAACATCCGCGTTTTCGAGCACTATTTCGCCGCCGAACGTGCCGAGTATCCGGCGTTTCAGGTACAGGCAATCGAGCGCGGTTATTTCGCTGTCGCCGTCAATATCGCCGGGGGATCGTGGTGCGGTTTCGGCTGCCGCGCCGCATTCGGTGCATTTCTTTACCTTTTTGCCGTTTTCGATAACCCAATCTTTGCCCGGCGTGTGCTGATTTGCGGGTATTTCACCGCCGCAAACGGTGCATTCGGCTGCGCCGGTGCAGGTGGGCTTGTTTGTGCTTTCCGCGTGGCTGCATACCGTGCGCTTTCCCGCAAGCGTGATGCTTTCGGTTACCGGGCGGGCAAAGTCGTATTCCCCGCCGCTTTCGCCGCACCAGGCAACGGTATAGCCGGTGCCGGCGGAGGCGGGTCTTTCGGGTGCGGATGCGGTTTTGCCGCTCTTCAACGCCTGCACCGCATATACCGCTTCGTTGTAAATATATGTCACGGTGCAGTCGGCGGCTGCATATTCCGGTATACCGCCGTAGAACATACCGTGCTCCAGGGTGATGTTATCATCGTCGTCGCAGGTCACCTGCTTCAAAAACGCGGTAATGCCGCTTTCGGTGTCGCCCCCCGTGACCCTGCAATCTCCGTACATTCCGCATTTGTCGTCGATCGTGCCGCCGCAGGCGTACATGACGGAATCAAACATATAAACGGCGGAGGCATAACCGTCGCTGCGGGGCGGCGTGGTGCATTCCTCGATCCTGCCGCCGCGCATAATAAATGTGCCTTCGGTCACATACACGCTGCCGCCGTATGAATCCGCGCGGCATCCGGCAATTCTGCCGCCCTCCATTATGAATGTGCCGCCCTCTGCCGCAACACCGCCGCCGTCCATTTCACTGTCGTTCCCGATGATATTGCCCGCCTTCATGATGAGGGTCGCATCTTTATGAATATACACTCCGCCGCCGAACATGACGGAGCGTCCGCCCGTTATCACGCCGCCGTGTACGAGCTTATCGCCGTTCGGGTCCGGGATCCACATATTCCTTCTTTCGCCGCTTTCGCGGAACCGGTGCTCGGCTTCGGGCGCGCTGTCGATCAATGTGAGGCTTTTGCCCTTCGCTATGGAAATGACCGAAATATTCCCGGTGACGGTAAGCACCCTGCCGTTGAGATCAAGGGTGAGATCGTGTTCGATGCGCAGTGTCTTGGAAAGCGTGATATCCGCCGCAAGGCGGATGATATCCGTCGCCGTGTCCGCCGCCGCATCCAGAAGCTCCTGTGCGGTTGCGGGCTCTGCCGCGGCGGGTTCTTCTGCGGAAATTCCCACGGGCATAAGGCAGATCAGTGTGCATAAGGCGAGCAGTATGCTCAAAAAAGATTTTTTCATTATTCGTTTCCTCCTTTTGCTTCGCTGCCGCCGTTTATATCATAGCGGTTTATGTTGCCGAGTATCCCCTGCGAGGCGATAAATACCTTTGTGTGCCCGCCGGCGGTGAATTCATAATGAAAGTGGGTGTGCCCCGCCAGCACCGCAAAAACCGGGCTTTCCGGCGCAAGGAGCATTTCGATAAACCTTATGTTTTCGGCGCTGCACCCCGCGCGGTTGAGTATGTAATAGCTGTCCAGCTTTCCCAGCACGGGTTCGCTTTCCGGCGTGATAAACGGCGCGTGGAGCGCAAGCATTGTCGGCTTGCCCGCCGCGAGCAGATATTTCAGCTTTGCGTTCATTTCCGGGGTGATTTCAAGCGCCGAATCGTCCACGCCGATCAGGAGCATATCGCCCAGATCGGTGCAGCTCACCGCCTCTGCCGCGCCGCCGGGGAAGCCTTCGGGGAGCAACTCGCGTTTTTCATGGTTGCCGCAGACGGTGACAAGCCTTTTCGGAAAATCCGCAAGCTTTTCGCACAGGAAGCGCAGATTCCCGCTTGAAACGTAATCGGCGATATCCCCCGTGAGCACGAGCGCATCCCCACCGCAGGATGTACGCAGCAGGCGGGTAAAATGCTCCTGAGGCGGGATGATTTGTTCAGGTGTGCAGGGTTCGTCGTATACGCGTGCGAAATCGGCGCGGACACGCTCCCAAGCGGCGTTTGCCTTTTGAGCGCGCTCACGTTCCTGCAAGGGGGCATCAGTGCCGCAAACGGCTATGTGCGTGTCGGAAAAATGGTATATCGTCCTCGGCGCGACACCGGGAACATCAATTGAAAAGCGGTGAAGTATTGTGCTTTCCATAAGCTTGCTCCTTTGCTTTAAGCGGTGCTTTTGTATGATTGTAGCACAAGCCGCGCCGTCTTGCAAGGCGGATTGACAAAACGCTTTGCTTTGTGATATTATTCGGGTAACGACAAAATCAAAAGGAAAACATAAAAGGTAAGATATATGAGATTGTTTATTATACGTCACGGCGACCCTGATTACGCCCACGATTCGCTCACCGAAAAAGGCTTGCGCGAGGCGGAGGCGCTCGCCGAATGGTTTGCCGATGTGCGGCTGGACGAAATTTTCGCATCCCCGCTCGGCAGGGCGCAGATGACCGCCGCGCCGACAGCCGCGCAAAATGGCATGGAGGTAAAAATACTTCCTTTCACCGCCGAAAGCATGGATTACATGGCTTCGTTTTCCGCGCAGGATGATATCGGCTACACCTATTCCGTAAAGGGCGGTGTTTCGGATTACCGCGACGGGAGCGGGCGTTTTGAAGAACGCAGCGCAACGCTTGCGGAAATGATAAAGGGTTCGGATGAATTCCTTGCCGGTTACGGCATGGAACGCCGCGGAGGTATTTACCGTGCGTTCGGCACCTGCGAAAAGCGTGTCGCCGTTTTCTGCCACGGCGGGTTCGGCGCCGCATGGATCGGGCATCTTTTGGGGATGGCGCCGCTGCGTGCCTTCCGCCAGCTCGATATCACCACCACCGGCGTGACGGTTTTCGACTTCATTCCCGAAGCCGACGGCTTTGTCACCCCGCGTATGGTTGCTTTTTCCGGGGCTGCGCATCTTTATAATGCCGGATTGCGGCAAAAGCCCTGAACAAAACGGAGGTTTAACAGTATGAAAACACTTGTACTCAGCTGCGATACCGGACAGGGGCACAACATGGCGGCAAACGCCGTGTGCGAGGCGCTCGAACGCATCGGAGCCGAGCATGAAATGCTCGACCCGCTTGCCGCCTTCTGCTCCGATAAAACGGCTCGCGGCGTAACTTCGATATACAACACCATGCTGCGCAAAATGCCGGGCGCGTTCGGGGTGATATACAAGGCGGGGGATATATACAGCTCCACCGGCATTACCTCGCCCGTTTATACCGCAAATGCGAAATATGCCGAATCTCTGCGGGAATATATACTTTCCGGCGATTTCGGCTCTGTCGTAGCCACGCATCTTTTCCCGATGCTTGCGCTGACGGCGCTCAAAAAGCAGGGCTTTTCCGCCGAATGCTTTGGGGTTCTCACCGATTACACCTGCGTACCCTTCTTTTCGGAAACCGCGCTGGACGGCTACTTTATCCCGCATGAATCGCTTGCCGGCGAGCTTGCCGCCAAGGGGCTGCCCGCCGGGCGTATGTATGCGACCGGGATCCCGGTCAGCGCCCGTTTCGAAGCCGAAACGACAATGGCAGAGGCACGCGCCGCGCTTTCGCTCCCGCAGGGTGCAAAGATCGCTCTTGTGATGAGCGGCGGCGTGGGCTGCGGGGATCCGGGCGCGGTGTGCGATGCGCTTCTGGAAGAATGCGGCGATATATGCGTCTGCGTGCTCACCGGCAAAAACGAATCGCTGCACGGCGCGCTTTCCGCACGTTATTCCGGCGACAGCCGCGTGCGCATCGTACCGTTTACAAACGAAGTCGCGCTTTATATGCGTGCAAGCGATGTGATGATATCCAAGCCCGGCGGGCTGACAAGCACGGAGGCGTGCGTTGCGGGCGTTCCGCTCGTGATATTGCAGGTTTATGCCGCCTGCGAAACCGCCAATGCCGGGTTTTTCGAATCCCGCGGGCTTGCCGTATGTGCAAAGAATGCCGCTTCCGCCGCCGCCGCTGCGGCAGATATCCTGCGCGATCCGAAGCTCGGCGCGGAAATGCGCAAAGCACAGCACGAAACGCTTCCCCCGCACGCGGCGGACAGGATCGCGGCGAAGGCGGTGGGAAAATGGTGATAAAAGCGGCGGCCGACGTGTTCTGGATTGCCGCGGGCTTTTTCTCCGGCGGCGTGATGTATTGCTCGTTCCTGCCGCGGCTGCTTTGCGGCGTGGATACCGCCGCGGCGAGCGACGATAAAAACCCCGGTGCGGCGAATGCTTTTTCCGGCTGCGGGGTCGCCGTGGGGATGCTCTGCCTCTTTGCGGATATATTCAAGGGATTTCTTCCGGTTTTCCTTGCGGGGAAGGCGATGGACGAAACGGCGCTTGTGTTCGGGCTTGTCGTGGCGATGCCGGTGCTCGGCCATGCCGTCGGGGTGTTCAACCGGTTCCGCGGCGGGAAGTGTATATCCACCAGCTTCGGTGTGCTTTTGGGCGTGCTGCCGTTCACAAGGATAGTTTTCCTGCTTGCGGGGCTGTATATAGTCTTTGCGGCGGTCATCCGTATAAAGCCCAACCGCGTGTGCAGCATCGTGACATATTCGCTGTTCGGGCTGCTTTCCGCGGTGAGGTTTATTTATCTCGGGCGACTTTCGTTCGCTCTTGCCTGTGCGATCATATCCGCAACGGCGATCCTGCGGCATCTTCCGCGCCGTGCCGAATCGGTTGCGGAGGTCGAAAGCGAAAAGGTCAAAGCGAAAAACTGAATCATACCTAAAAAGCGCTGCACCGTGCAAACGGTACAGCGCTTGTTTTGTTTTAGCGGTTTACGTTCAGAAAGCGGGAAAGGAAATCCTTTGTCTTCGGATCGGAAGGGTGTTCAAAAATGTCCGCAGGCGTGCCCTGCTCGCATATCACGCCCCCTGCCATAAATGCGACCTGCGATGAAACATCCCGTGCGAACGCCATTTCGTGCGTGACGACGATCATCGTAAGCCCGTCCGCCGCAAGCGAACGCATGACCGAAAGCACTTCGCCGACCATCTGCGGGTCGAGCGCGCTTGTCGGTTCGTCGAAAAGCAGAGCTTCCGGCTGCATGGCAAGCGCCCGCGCAATGGCGACACGCTGCTTCTGCCCGCCCGAAAGCTGCGCCGGACGCGCCTTTATATACGGCGCCATTTCGACCTTTTCGAGGTAGTGCATGGCGATCTCCTCCGCCTCTTTGCGGCTTTTGCCGAGCACGGCGCGCTGCCCGGAAACGCAGTTTTCCAGTGCCGTCATATTGTTGAAGAGGTTGAAGCTCTGGAACACCATGCCGACACGCGCGCGGTAGCGCGAAATATTGAATCCGCGTTCGGTTATATCCTGCCCGCGGAAGAGTATTTTGCCGCTTGTCGGCGTTTCGAGCAGGTTTATGCAGCGCAGCATGGTGCTTTTGCCCGATCCGGAAGCGCCGATAACGCTCAGAACCTCGCCCTTGTTGACACAGAGATCGACCCCGCGGAGTATTTTGTTGCCGCCGAAGCTCTTTTCCAGCCCGACAAGCTCGATGATTTTTTCAGACATTGCTCAGCCCTCCGTTTTTATGTGGATCTCGGCATCCGGGTCTGTCTGCGAGCCGAACACGGTGTAGCTGTTCCTGCCCTCCAGCCTGCGTTCCAGCAGCCGCAGCAGCCGCGTGACGGTAAACGTGAGCACGAAATATATCGCACAGACGATGACATATGTCTGGAACTGCTTGAAGTTCTGGCGCTTTATAACATCGGCGAAGTAATAAAGCTCGGTCACGCCGATAACGTTCAGTACGGAGGTATCCTTTATGTTTATGACAAACTCGTTGCTTACGGAGGGAAGAATATTGCGTATAACCTGCGGGAGTATCACGCGCACCATTGTCTGGCGATGTGTCATCCCTATGGAAAGCGCGCCCTCTGTCTGACCGCGGTCGATAGACATTATGCCGCCGCGGACGATCTCCGCCATATATGCGCCGGTGTTGACCGAAACGATGATTATCCCCGCGGGTATCAGCGGAAGCGTCTGCCCGCCGTTCATAAAGGCGTAGCCCCAGAAGATCACAACGGACTGCACCATCATCGGCGTGCCGCGGAATATTTCGACATATATCGCGATAAGCGCGTTGATTATCCTTTGCAGCACGCGCAGCGCCAGGTGGCGTGATTTCGGCGCGGTGCGGATAACGCCTGCCACAAGCCCGATCAGAAGCCCGGCAAGCGTGCTTGTGAGCGATATGAGAAGCGTGTTTTTAACGCCGCTCAGAAGCTGCGGATAATACTTGACGGCAATATCTATGACTTCGTTGAAGAAATTCATTGCTTATATCACTTTCTGATTATCACGACAAGGTTGGAGGTGTAGTAGGTTTGGGTGAAGTCGATCTCCTTTGCGCGCTCTTCCGTCGGGCTCATGCCGGCGACGATCCCGTCGATAACGCCGGACTGAACGGCGGGTATGAGCGAATCCCACTTGAGAGAGTAGATTTCGAGCTTCATGCCCAGCTTGTTTGCGACATATTTTGCGATCTGGACATCGTAGCCGTTGGCATAAAGCCCGTCGCTGCCTTCGCCGCTTATGGGCACACAGCCGTAGCTTTTGCCGCCGATATCCGTCCAGTTATAGGGCTCGTAAGCACATTCCATGCCGATCTTCAGCACGCCGGAGGTCTCTTCCGGTTCCGGGCAGGAAACGGCAAAGCTGTCCACGCTGCTGCCGGAGGCAAGCAGGGTTATCTGGTGCATGAGCTCCGCCTTCTGCTGTGCGGTGATCCCGGCAAGCACGGAATTTATCTTTTCTTTGAGTTCGTCCGAACCCTTTTTGAGCCCGATGGCAATGCCCACGTCGGCATCGGTTGCGGTGAATCCGGTTTCGTTATTGATAAATTTGATGTAATCGAGCGTATCGTCGCCCAGGCAGACCGAAAGTGCGGTCGGCTCCTCGGCGATATATCCGTCGATGGCGCCGCTTTTAAGCGCGGTGAGCAGGTCGGAAAATTCCGGGTAGGTGGAGGATTGCACCTCCGGTATCTGCGAAAGGGCATCGGCATGGAAGGTGCCGCTCTGCGCCGCGATCCTTTTGCCGCGCAGGTCGGAAACGGTCTTAACGTCCTTCATGGCAATGCCGGTGTCGCCCGAAGCGGAGCTTTCGTCGCCTCCGCTGCAGGCGGCGAATGCGAGCAGGCAGAATGCGGCAAGAATAATTGCGATAAATCTTTTTGCTGTTGCGTACATTTTCGGTTCTCCTTTTACCGTAATAAAAAATTAAAGCCCGCGGTGAACCACCACGGGCTTTTGCAAACGAAAAACAAAGCTTAACGCCGCATTTTGCCGATGATAGCTCTCCACATAAACGTGACAGTTCCGCACCTGTTCGGCAACGGCCCCAGCAGACCCGCGGCGGCAACCGCACGGAATGCTTCGGCAAATCGGCCTTTCGCCGCGCGCCGAATTGCCGTCGTTACGCGTGGCTAATCATCCTTTTTGCAACCTCTATCAGTCTTTATTGCATTATACATCCGATATTATCGCTTGTCAATAGGTTTTTTGCCGCATTATTGCAAAAATACCGGCGGTATAATTCCTTGAATTTGTAAAAAACCACCATAAGCAGCATTTTGAACCACTCCTCGCCGGCAACGGCGTGCGGGTGGTGTGCGGGCATAACAAAGGATTTGCCCTTGTGCAGGTAGCTGTCCACCCCGTCCGCGGGGATCTTTCCGACCCTGTCCGCGGGGATCTTTCCGACCCTGTCCGGGCACGTCACAAAGGCGGCTTTGCCTGCGGCGTGGGTGCTTATCCCCTCGCTCTTGTCAAAGGAAAAAAAGCGTTATGCCGACATGGCTGTTCTGTGCCGGCGTCTTGCTCACGATCTGCCCGTCCTGATAACAGATCTGATCTTTGAGCAGAAACACTTCGCCTTTTGGCTGTTTTTCGATACCGTTCATTTTTCCTGCTCCGAAAGCTTTGTTTCGGCAATGAATTTTTTATATCCCTTTCCGTAACGAAGCGCCGTGGAAACGCGTGCAAGCGTCGCGCTGGCGATCCCGGTGGATTCTATAATGCCGGTGTAGGTCTCTCCCTTTGCAAGAAGCTCCGCCGCACGCAGCCGCTGCGCCATGTTTTCGATCTCCTTGTGTGTGCACAGATCGGCAAGCAGGTCGCGGCAGTCCTCCTCGGTTTCGAGCCGCAGAAACGCGTTATAAAGCGTGTGCAGGGCATCATCGGATATGTTCTGCAAATAATTCAGCTCCCTTGCGATTCGTTTCGCATAGCGTTGATAAAAGCGCGGGTGTGTTCGCTTTCCGGCGCGCCGAAAAGCTGTTCGGATGTACCCAGCTCTTCTGTTTTGCCCTCCGCAACAAACATGACACGGTCCGCTACCCGGCGCGCGAATTCCATTTCGTGCGTGACAATGATCATCGTGGTGCCGGAATCGCGCAGCTTGCGGATAACGGAGAGCACCTCCCCCGTGAGCTCCGGGTCGAGTGCGCTTGTCGGTTCGTCAAAGCAGAGTATTTCCGGTTCCAGCGCCAGTGCGCGAGCGATGGCGACCCGCTGCTGCTGCCCGCCGGAAAGGCTTTTCGGGTATTCGTCCGCCTTGTCCGCAAGCCCCACCCGCGCGATCAGCTCACGCGTGCGGGCATTTATTTCCTCCGCCGTGCCCATCCCGTGGAGTGTCGGCGCGAGAGTTACGTTGCCCAAGACGGTGTATTGCGGAAAAAGGTTGAAGCTCTGAAACACCAGCCCGAAGCGTTTACGATTGCGCCGCAGCGCCTGTTCGGAGGCGGTCACGGCCTGTTCGGAATCGAAAATCACCTCCGAGTCGAGCGTTATACGCCCCTGCGTGGGTATCTCCAACAGGTTCAGACAGCGCAGAAGCGTTGTTTTACCGCCGCCGGAGGAACCGATTATACAAAGCACCTCGCCCTTTTCGAGCGTGAACCCGATCCCGCGCAGCACCTCCGTGCCGCCGTAGCTTTTGCGCAGGTTTTCGACCTTCAGCATACTCATATTATCACCCGCTTACGCAAAATAGTCAAGTCTTTTTTCCAGCTTTCCGAGCAAAACGGTAAGCACGCCGCTGAAAACAAGATAAAATACGCCCGTAAAGAGCAGCGGCCAGATCACCCCGCCGTTTTTTATAAACCGTTCGCCGGCGAATATCAGCTCCTGGATCGCGATAATGCGGGAAAGGGAGGTGTCCTTCACAAGGGTTATCACCTCGTTCCCCACCGCGGGGAGTATGCTCCTTATCACCTGCAAAAGTATTATCTTGCGGAATATCTGCTTTTCCGAAAGCCCCAGCGCTCTGCCCGCTTCGTACTGCCCCTTCGGGATGCTTTCCATCCCGCCGCGGTATATTTCGGAAAAATAGCAGGCATAATTGAATATGAAGGCAAACAGCGTAGCCGCCATTCTGCCGCCGGTATTGCCGCCCCAAATATTAAAGCCCATAAGCCCCGGACCGTAATATATTATGATAAGCTGCAGCATGAGCGGCGTTCCCCGCACGACCCATATCACGAACCGCGTGATCATCCGCAGCGGGCGGAAGCGGCTGACCGAGCCGAAGCAGATCACAAGCCCCAGCGGGAGCGAGCCGGCAAGAGTCAGAAAGAATATTTCGAGCGTTTTCAGACAGCCGACTGAAAGCGCCCGTATAACTGTCGGGAACATTGCTTATCCCGCCGCGTTCAGTTGGATTTTATAAGCGCTTCGTTCACGCCGTATTTCGCGGCGGTAGCTTCCATACTGCCGTCCGCACGGGCTTTATCGAAAAATCCGTTAAGCTTTTCGGCAAGCTCGGAGCCCTTGCGGAAGCCGACACCGTATTCCTCCTTCACATCCGAAAGGGAAACGGTATAAACAAGGTTTTCGTAGCTTGTGCCCTTGCCGATAACGGCGCCTGCCATGAGCAGGTCGATAACTGCGGCATCGGATGTGCCCGCCGCAACCTCCATTACGGCATCCGCCTGGGATTGCACCGGGGTTACCTTGAATCCGAGCGCGGTAAGCACCTCTTCGCCCGCGGAGCCCGCCTCCGCCGCAAAGGAAAGCCCCTTCACCGCTTCGCGCGTGTTGTATATATCCTTTTTATCCGCGGGAACTACAACCACCTGTTCGTTTGTGCAGTAGGGCTTGGAGGTCTCCATCGCTTCTTTTACGCCGTCCGTAATAGTCATGCCGTTCCATACGCAGTCAATGGATTTGTTGTTCAGCTCCATTACCTTGCTGTCCCAGTTTATAACAACGAATTCGACCTTCACGCCGAGCGACTCCGCGAAAGCCTTCGCCATATCCGCATCGAATCCGATCCAGTTGCCGCTGCCTTCGCTCTCCTCGTAATCCATTGGGGCAAATCTGGTTATGCCCACGGTGAGCACTCCCTTTTCCTTCACATATTCAAGATCGCTCTGATCGCCTTTGCAGGAGGCGAGTCCGCAGGCACATATTATAGCCGCGAGAATCAATACAAGCATTTTTTTCATTTTAGGTTCCTCCATTCGGGCGGCGGTTGGTTTTGTTTTCCCGCCCCTGTGAGCCAATTATACTTCATCACGATGAAGTTGTAAAGTGTTTTTCGCGCTTTTCCGTAATTTCGGCGATTCTCACACAAAACCGCCCGCACTTTTGTGCGTTATTGTGTTAAAGTGATAAAGCAGAGGCGGGTATTTGCGGTTTTGCCCGGATTTTACATTGCCGCGATTTTGTATTTTACATTGCGGCGGGATAATCGCCTTGTCGAAAGAAACAGAAGAAGAAAGAGAAAAAAAGAAAGGATCACTCAAAATGAAAAGATCAAAGATTTTATTGATTGCAGCTGCGGTATGCGCGCTTTGCGTTCTGCTTGCCGCCTGCGGCGGAAACGATGCGAGCGGCACCGCCGGCAGCGAAAGCGGCGGCAGTGTCGCAACGGACGGCTCCACCTCCATGCAGAAGGTTATCGGCGCGCTCGGCGAATCCTTCACCGAAAAGAACAGCGGATACACCTTCACCTATAATCCCACCGGCTCCGGCAGCGGGATACAGGCGGTCCTCGACGGCAGATGTGATATCGGGCTTTCCAGCCGCGCATTGAAGGATGCCGAAAAGGAAAAGGGGCTTACAGGTACGGTGCTTGCGCTTGACGGCATCGCAATGATAGTAAACAACGAAAACACGGTTTCCGACCTTACCACCGAGCAGATAGCCGATATCTATACCGGCAGGATCACGAATTGGAGCGAGGTCGGCGGAGCCGACACCGCGATAGTCCTTATCGGGCGCGAAGCGGGCAGCGGCACGCGTGACGGCTTTGAATCCATCACTAAAACAGAGGGAAAATGCAATTACCGCCAGGAGCTCACCTCCACCGGCGATGTTATCGCAGCCGTTTCGCAGAACCCCGGCGCGATAGGCTATGCCTCGCTTTCCGCGGTAAAGAGCACCGTGAAGGCGCTTTCCGTCGGCGGAGTGGCGCCCACGGAGGATACCGTCCGCGACGGCAGCTATAAGATACAGCGCCCGTTCGTGCTTGTCACAAAGACCGGCACGGAGCTTTCGGCGGCGGCAAAGAGCTTCTTCGATTACGCCACCTCTGCGGAAGCCTCCGCCATAATCTCCGCCGCGGGTGCGGTACCGCTCAAATGAAAGGCTTCTCCGATAAAAACGGCACGGCGAACCGGCGCTCCCATGCGCAGGTCGTCGAAAAAGCCGTGCACGGGGTGTTTCTTATACTCGGGCTTATAACGGTGGGCTTTGTCCTGCTTATAACCGTATACCTTATCGCGGCAGGTATCCCGGCGATAAGGGAGATCGGGATAAGCGAATTTCTTTTCGGGCGGGAATGGGCATCCACAAATGATCCGCCGAAGTTCGGTATACTGCCGTTTATACTCACCAGCGTTTACGGCACCGCGGGCGCGCTCGTTATCGGGGTTCCCGTCGGGTTTATGACGGCGGTCTTTATCGCAAAGCTCGCGCCGCCCAAAGTCGCCGCGGCGTTCAATCGCGCGGTCGGGCTGCTCGCAGGGATACCCTCCGTGGTCTATGGGCTTGTGGGTATGCTTGTGCTTGTGCCGTTCGTGCGTAAGGCTTTCGGGCTGGCGGACGGCTCCGGGCTGTTTTCGGCGATAATCGTGCTTTCGGTTATGATATTGCCCGGCGTTATCAAGCTTTCGGTTACGGCGCTGCGTGCGGTGCCGAAGGAATATGAGGATGCGTCGCTCGCGCTCGGCGCAACGAAGATCGAGACCTGCTTCCGTGTTTCGGTTCCCGCCGCAAAAAGCGGGATCGCTGCGGCGGCGGTGCTCGGTGCGGGAAGAGCTATCGGCGAGGCGATGGCGGTAATGATGGTTTCGGGCAATGCGCCGCGTATGCCCTCGCTTTTCGAAAGCGTACGGTTTCTTACAACCGCGGTCGCAAGCGAAATGTCCTATTCGAGCGGGCTGCAAAGGCAGGCGCTGTTTTCCGTCGCACTGGTGCTGTTCCTGTTTATCATGCTTATAAACGCTGCTTTGAATATCCTGCTCAAACGTGGGAGGAAGGTAAAATGAAAAAGCAACGTGTTTCTCTGCGGCGCCGTGTTTATTCGGCGTTTTTCCACACACTTATGCTGCTTTGCGCGGGGATTACCGCGGCGCTTGTCATTTTCGCGGTGATCTATATCCCGTATAAGGGCATTCCGAATATCACATGGGAGCTGCTCTCCTCCTCGCCCAGCATTCTGCGCGGCACTGTCGGCATACTTCCGGATATACTCAATACCGTTTATATTATTATCGCCTCTGTCGCCGTGGTGCTTCCGCTCGGGGTCGGCGCGGCGATATATCTGAACGAATACGCGCCCGGCGGGCGGATAGTCGCCCTGATCGAATATGCCGCGGAAACGCTTTCCGGCATACCTTCCATAATATACGGGCTTGTGGGGATGCTGTTCTTCTGTCAGTTCATGGGGTTAAAGACCTCGCTGCTTGCGGGCGCTCTGACACTGACGATAATGAACCTGCCCACGGTGATGCGCTCGGCTCAGGAAAGCCTGCGCACCGTTCCGCAGAGCTACCGCGAGGGCGCATATGCGCTCGGCGCCGGCAAATGGCGGATGATACGCACGGTTGTCATCCCGAGCTGTGCGGAGGGCATTATCACCGGGTGTATACTCTCTGTCGGCAGGATAATCGGCGAATCGGCCGCGCTGCTGTTTACCGCGGGCTTTGCGCACACGCTCGTGTCGCCGTTCAAGGCAATGCTCAGCTCCGGCTCGACACTGACGGTCGCGCTGTATTTCTATGCCAAGGAGGACGGCGAGTTCGGCGTTGCATTCGCCATCGCGACTGTCCTGCTCCTGCTCACGGCGGCGATAGAGCTGCTTGCGGCAGGAGTGCAGAAGCATTTCGAAAGGAAGAAAAAATGAACGCACCGGTCATTACAACACGCGACCTGTGCCTGTGGTACGGCAGCCATCAGGCATTGAAGAATATAAGCACGGACATACCCGAAAACGCGATAACCGCGCTCATCGGGCCTTCCGGCTGCGGAAAATCCACTTATCTTAAAACGCTCAACCGCATGAACGACCTTATCCCGGAGGTGAAGATCACCGGGAGCGTTAAATTCCGCGGGGAGGATATTTATGCCCCCGGCACGGAGGTGTGCGAGCTTCGGCGGCGTGTCGGGATGGTGTTCCAGAAGCCGAACCCCTTCCCGATGAGCATTTACGACAATGTCGTATACGGCCCGCGTACCTACGGGATCCGCAAAAAGAGCGAGCTTGACGATATCGCGGAGCAATCCCTGCGCGATGCGGCGATATGGGATGAGGTGCGCGACAGGCTGAAAAGAAACGCGCTCGGGCTTTCGGGCGGGCAGCAGCAGAGGCTGTGTATCGCACGGGCGCTTGCCGCAAAGCCGGAGGTGCTGCTCATGGACGAGCCGACAAGCGCGCTCGACCCGATATCCACCGCAAAAATAGAGGAGCTTGCGCTCGGGCTGAAAAAGAAGTACACCATTGTTATTGTAACCCACAATATGCAGCAGGCGGTGCGTATATCGGATTCGACGGCATTTTTCCTGCTCGGCGAGCTGGTCGAGTTCGGCAACACCGAAAAGCTTTTTTCCTACCCGGCGGATAAGCGCACGGAGGATTACATTACGGGGAGGTTCGGTTGATCATGAGAAGCCGGTTGGACAGCCAGCTTTCGCAGCTTAATGTCGAGCTGACGGAGCTCGGCGCGCTTTGCGAAACGGCGATAGCAAACAGCGCTCGTGCGCTCGTGCGCGGGGATGCGGAGCTTGCGGGGCGGGTGCCGCCCATTGCGGATGAGATCGACCGCAGGGAACGCGGTATCGAAACGCTCTGTATGCGGATGCTTTTGCAGCAGCAGCCTGTGGCAGGGGATCTGCGGCGTATATCCGCCGCTTTGCGGATGATAAACGATATGGAGCGTATCGGCGACCAGGCAAAGGATATCGCCGAGATTATAGGCTTTTTGGGCGGACGTATATCCGAAAATTCCGAAACGCTGCGCGGAATGGCGCTCTGCACGATAAGGATGGTAACCGAAAGCGTGGATGCGTATGTGCGGCGCGATATAGCGCTGGCGCGCAAGGTCATTTCGGATGATGACGAGGTCGACGAGCGCTTCCTCCGCGTGAAGCGCGAGCTTATATCCGATATAGCAAAAAAGCCGGATGACGGCGAATTTGCGCTGGATATACTGATGATCGCAAAGTATCTCGAACGGATCGGCGATCACGCCGTTAATATCGCTCAATGGGTGATATTCTCATTCCCGGAGCAAGCGGCAAGGTAACAGAAGAAAAAACGGCAAGGCGGTGCCGAAGCACTGCCTTGCTTTTTATGTATATGGGCTTTGACGGTACCGGACCGCCGCCCTAAACGCAGCTCATTGCGGCAGCGGGTGTGATCCCGAGCCTGTCGAATTCCGGCGTATAGCCGCTTTCCGCCGAGGAGCGCTCCTGGGTATAGCCCTCGAACCCGAGTGCGCGCGCGTATTTAACGACGCTTTCGTATTCAAATGTCGTCACCCTGCGTGAAAGCTCCCGGAATCCGGTTTCTGCTCCGTTCGGGGTGTACTGGCTCATAAGCGAGAGCAGCACCCCGCCGCCCGCTTCGGCGCGTATCCTGTCGAGCACTTGCATACTGTCCGCACGGTGGCCGGGCAGCACAAGATGGCGGACGATCACGCCGCTTTCGAGCATCCCGTCTGCACCGAACCGCGGCGCGCCGGTCTGCCGCAGCATTTCGGCAAGCGCTTCCGCCGCGACCTGCGGGTAATCCTCCGCCGCGGAAAACCGCGCGGCAAGCTCGCCGGAGGCATATTTGAAGTCGGTAAGATAAATATCGACAAGCCCTTCGAGCATTTTCAAGGCGGGAACGCTTTCATACCCGCCGCAGTTGAACACCACGGGAATATGAAGACTCGGCTTGACTGCCCTCAGCGCAAGCGCTATCTTATCCGTATAAGGCGTGGGCGTAACAAGATTTATGTTATGGCAGCCGATATCCCGCAAATGCAGGAAAAGCTCGCTCAGCGCGGATATATCGAAGGAGCGCCCCGGCGAGAGATTGCACGCTCCGACACTGATTTCGCGGTTCTGGCAATAAACGCAATGCAGCGGGCAGCCGATAAAGAAAACCGCACCGCTTCCGTTTTTGCCGCTTATACAGGGCTCCTCCCAGAAATGCCTGCCCACGCGGGCGATGCGCACGCGGGAATCGCACCCGCAATAACCCTTTTCCGTTTCGCGGTCCGCTCCGCAGCGGCGCGGGCAAAGAAAGCATTTGCCCATTTTGCAAGTTCACTCCTTTTCCGGGATACGAAGCGGGCAGGCGGCATCCGCCGCCCGCCCGTAAAAAAGCGATCAGCCCTCGGCGTAAGCAGAGGTTATATTCAGATATTCTTCGAGGCAAAGCCCGCTTTCGTAAACCCGCTTTGCCGCATCCGTGCCGAGATATCTTATGTGCCACGGCTCGTACATATATCCCGTGAGCTCCTCGGTTTCCTTCATGTACCGAAGGATAAATCCGTATTTCCAGCCGTTTTCGGATATCCACTTTCCCTCGCGCGATTCACCGAAGGAAATGTCCAGCCAGTTCACATCAAAGGCAAGCCCCGTTTGGTGCTCGGAATGCCCGGGGCGCGCGGAATATCTGTCCGCCGCGGCGACACCGTCGCGCGCGACATAATTGTTGTAAAGCGAATTCTGGTGCGAATATGATCTGTAACCGGAGGCGACCCAAAGCTTGATCCCCTCCTTTGCGGCATCGTCGAACATTTTATCCAGCGCCGCCTTTGCCTCCGGATCGACACCCGGATCATAATCGGCGGGGAGTGAATATGTCTTGTTCACGACAAGTATGCCCTGTATGTAGGTAAGCCCGGGCGCACCGACGGTAAGCGCGATATCCGAAACCGCGCCCCCGTCCGCAGAACGGACGGTTATTCTGCATTTCCCCTGCGAGACCGCCGTCACGACACCGCTTTTGTCCACGGTAGCGACGGATTCGTCGTCGCTTTCCCACAAAAGTGTTTTATCCGCCGCGTTTTCCGGCAGAACCTGTGCGGTGAATGCGGTTTCCGACCCGTGCGAGACGGTCGTTTCCGCCACGGCGGGAATGATCTCGCCCACAAGCACAGCCGGTTCGGGCTCGGAGCTTTCGGGCTCCGGTTCAATGCTTTCAGGTGCGGAGCTTTCGGGCTCCGGCACGGGTATAGATGTGCTTTCGGCAGCCGTGCTGCTTTCCGTGCCGCCGCCGCTGCAGCCGCAAAGCAGCGCAGCAAGGCAGAAAAGCGCGGCGAGCGCGGATATTATCCTTTTCATTCTGACATTTCTCCTTTTGATGCGGTGCCGCGTTCGCCACGCCGTGCAAGCGCAACAACGCATTCGATATGGCGGGTATGCGGGAACATATCCACCGGCTGTGCATAAAGCGCGCGGTAGCCCGATGCTTTAAGCACGCCTAAATCTCTCGAAAGCGTTTCGGGATCGCAGGAAACATAAACCACTCTTTCCGGCGCTGCGGAAGCGAGCGCGTGCAGGAATTTCACGCTGCTTCCGGCGCGCGGCGGATCGAGAAAAGCGACATCTATCCGCCCGCCCTCCGCGGCGTAGCGCTGCATGAATTCGCCCGCATCGGCGCACACAAATCGGCAGTTGCCCGCCTTGTTGAGCCTTGCGTTTTCCGCCGCATCGCGCACGGCGGCGGCGTTCAGCTCCGCCCCGATAACATGAGCGGCTTTATCGGAGGCAATTATCCCGATCGTTCCTGTGCCGCAATAGGCATCTATTACCGTTTCGCGCCCCGAAAGCTCCGCAGCGGCGATCGCCTCGCGGTAGAGGAGCTCCGTCTGGACGGGGTTCACCTGGCAGAAGGAGCGCGGCGATATACGGAACCGCTTCCCGCAGATGATATCCTCGATATACCCTCTGCCGTAAATGACCTTTTCCTTTTCGCCCAGAACGAGCGAAGTCCTGCGGTCGTTCACGTTGAGCACGATGGTTTTTATATCCGGATATGCGGCGGCAAGCGCCTGCGCGAACGGCTTTTGCGCGGTGAACACCGGCGTTGCCGCCACAAGCACGACCATTATTTCGCCCGTGGCAAAGCCGCGCCGCACCAGCACATGGCGCAGAAACCCGCGCCCGGTGCGTTCATCGTATGCCGTCAGCCCGAAATCCGGGAGCATTTTCCGCACGGAAACGATTATTTCGTCGGCGGTTTTATCCTCCAAAAGGCAGTTGTCGGTGGGGAGTATCCTGTGTGTGGATGCCTGATAAATACCGGATACCACGCGGCGTGCGCGGTCGAACCCGAACGCCGCCTGCACCTTTCCGCGGTAATTGTACGGGTTTTCCATGCCGATGATCGGGCGGACACGGCAAAACCTGCCGATCTGTTTTATCACCGCCGCCTGCTTGAATGCAAGCTGCTCGCCGTATTCGAGGTTCGGAAGCTGGCAGCCGCCGCATTTGCCCGCGTGCGGGCAGTTGTTTTTGATCATTTTGCCTTCTTCTGCGATGCGGCGTAAAATTCCTCGAAGGCGTATCCGTCGAACGCGGGATCGCTTTCGGTAAGCTCGCCGATAAGCTCCGCCGCACCGCCGTTTGCGCGGGATTTGATCCCCGCGAGCATGAGCTTTACGGAATCCAGCATCATCGGAACGGTGGCAAGCTTGTTTTCCCTGCCGGCCATGTAAGCGCAGACCTGTTTGAGCATCGCTTCGTAAACCTTGTTGCTGTCTATCTTGTAAGCATAGCTTGTCTTTGTCGTCATGACAAGGGCGGTGGAGGGCTGCCAGCCCTTCTTGCAGATATGGTAATCGGCGGAAACGCCGTTTTCGAACAGAACGTAATAATTATCGCATTCCGTTTCGCCGACCTTGTTCGTGCCGATGTAGCGCGTGCTTACCGGCTTGACATCGCCCAGAAAGCCCATGACGGATTCCACGGCGTGTATCGCGTAGTTGAATTCATCCACGCCCACCATCACGGAAATATGAAGTATGTCGCCGCGTTCCTCCGCAGGCACGGCAAAGAAGGATTCATGCTCGTAGGTATATCTCATCGCACTGGTGCCGAGAATGACCTTGCCCTCCGCCGCGAGTCGTTCGACCTCGTTGACATCCTTCATGCAGCCGACAATGGGCTTGTCTATAAACACGGGAACGCCCGCTTCGATAAACGGCAGGGAAAGCTCGATATGGCGATCCCAGTTGCAGCTCTGGATAAACGCGATATCAATATGCTTTGCCATTTCGGCAAGGTCGGTATAACGCGCCTCCAGCCCGTATTTTTCGATAAATTCGTTTACTTCCTCATCCGTGCGGAAGCCGTCGTTGTATATTGCGGTGTAGCGCCCCTCGCTGCCCTTCAGGAGTATCTCCGCAAAAGCGGGTGCGTGGGAGGTGTCGATATTCACTGTGCCGATACGAAACATATTTGTATTACTGCCTTTCGTTATTTATTTATATTCCGGGGCAAGCCCCTTTTTTACATATCCTTGCAGGAAATGATATTCGCGCCGGTGCCGCAGACATCGGCGATAAGCACATCGCCCCTGTGCACGGGGCAATTTGCGGTGAAGGAATGGAGCGTTTCCATTATTTCAAACATTTTTGCCTTGGAAACGGGTTTGTCCGTGCGGACGGGGAGCATCGGGTGGAGCCCGCCGCACGCCTTCACGGAGCCCGTAACGGTGCGGACGGGGTTGCTCACCTCGCTTCTGCCGTATTCGGCGCCGCGCGGGCAGGTATTGCCCGAAACGGCAAGCGTTTCCTCATCCACGCTCAGATGGCAGCCGCGCGGGCAGATTATACAGATCAGCTCTTTCATTTATTCCGCCTCGCTTTCGGTTTCGGTCACCGATACGTTCAGCCCGCCCGAAGCCTTTTCGAGCAGCGCCTTCGGCACCGTGATCTTCTGCATTTCCGCCGGGGCAAGGAATTCGCGCTTGAACGAAGCGATTACCGTGCCGCCGGAGGTGACGGTTATTTCGCCGCGGCGTATCTTTTTGCGCACGCGGAAGAATATATCCAGCGCCTTGCCGACGTTTTGCGGGCAGACGCTCTGCGGGACGGTGTAGCCCACGCTCCCGGATGCCGTCACGGGGAGGCACTCGCCGCCGGCATTGCCGCCGCGGAGCACATATTCCGCAGCCGCCGCGCCTGCGCGCGCGCTTTCCGCCGAAACGTAATCAACAAGATCGTGAACGTGCAAAACGTTGCCGCAGGCGAAAACGCCCTCTGCGCTTGTCTGCATATCCTCGCCGACAACGGGGCCGTTCGTGCGCGGGTCGATCTTTATACCCGCCGCGCGGGAAAGCTCGTTTTCCGGCACAAGCCCGACAGATAGCAGGAGCGTGTCGCATTCGAAGCGCTTTTCCGTGCCGGGGATGGGCTTCATGTTCTCGTCCACCTGCGATATGACTACCGCCTCCACGCGCCCCTTGCCGATAATATCCGTGACGGTGTGCGAAAGGTAAAGCGGGATCCCGAAATCATCCAGGCATTGTGCGATATTGCGGGAAAGCCCGTTGGAAAAGGGCATTATTTCCGAAACGGCAAGCACCTTTGCGCCCTCGAGCGTCATACGGCGCGCCATGATCAGCCCTATATCGCCGCTGCCGAGTATTACAACGCGCCTGCCGACAAGGTAGCCTTCGATATTCAGATAGCGCTGCGCGCTCCCGGCGGAAAAAACTCCGCTGCCGCGGTCACCGGGGACGAATATCGGGCCGCGGTTGCGTTCGCGGCAGCCCATTGCGAGCACTATTGCGCCGGCGCTTATCTCCTCGTACCCGTTTTCTTTGGAAACGCAGGAAATAACGCGGTTTTCGATTCCTATGACCATCGTGCCGAGCTGTATTTTCACGCCCGTGCCGATGAGCATATCCTCGTATCTTCCGGCATATTCGGGGCCGGTCAGCTCCACGCCGAAGCGGTGAAGCCCGAAACCGTTATGTATACATTGATTCAGTATGCCGCCCGGTTCGGAATCGCGTTCGATAACAAGTATATCCTTAACGCCCGCCTCGTGCGCGGCAGCGGCGGCGGCAAGCCCCGCGGGCCCCGCGCCGATGATTGCTATATCGCAGTGCTTCATCGCCGTTCACCGACCTTTCCGACAACAATGTAGGAGCCGTCCCGATCGAGCATTATGCTTTCTGCGGGAACGCCGTAATATCTGCACAGCAGCTCGTGCACTCTCGGGCCGCAGAAGCCGCCCTGACAGCGCCCCATGCCGGTGCCGGCGCGGCGCTTGATGCCGTCCAGCGTGTGCGGCTTTATAATGCTTTTTTCAAGAGCATCGAGTATTTCGCCCTCGCTTATCGTGTTGCAGCGGCAGATTATATTGCCGTATGCCGGGTTTTCGCGGCAGACACGCGCCTTTTCCTCCGGAGCGAGCTCGCAGAAGCGGACACGTTTTTCGACAAGGCTCCATTCCGCCTTTTTTTCGGCTATCAGACCGCAGTCCTTGAGCAGATCGGAGACATATTCGCCGATGGCGAGCGCGGAGGAAAGCCCCGGCGATTTGATCCCCGCGACATTTACGAACCTCCTGCATACCGGCGATTCGCCGATAATAAAATCGCTCTTGTCCGAATTTGCGCGCAGCCCCGCGAACGAACGGATATTTTCGCGGTAATTTATCTTTTTGCAGCTCTTTTCCGCCGCTTCGCGCACATATTCAAGCCCTTCGCGCGTGGTGGAAACATCGTCGCGCAGGTTGTCGCTTTCGGCATCGGGGCCGACGATTATGTTCCCGTCCGCGGTGGGGGAAACAAGTATGCCCTTGCCCTTTTCGGTGGGGCACTGGAATATGACGGAATTCACAAGCCCGCTCTGGCTTTTGTCCAGCAGATAATACTGACCCTTGGAGGGGTGTATGGTAAAATCGCGTTCCCCGACCATTGCGGCGATCCTGTCGGAATAAAGCCCGGCGCAGTTGACGACATATCTTGTCTCGATCCGCTCGCCTCCGGCGGTTATCACAAAGCCCGACGTGGTCTTTTCTATGGCGGTCACCTCGCAGCCGAGCCGAAATTCCACGCCGTTTCTTGCCGCCGTTTCACACATGGCAAGGCACATTCTCCACGGGTTCACAACGGCGCCGTCCGGCGCATAAAGCGCGCCGGTGACCGATTCCGAAAGATTCGGTTCCCTTTTCAGCAGCTCCTGTGCGGGGATAAGCTCCATCCCGCGGACACCGTTTGCTATTCCGCGGTCATAAAGCCGGTGAAGGTGCTCGTTATCCTCGGGACCGAAAGCGAGCACCATCGAGCCGCACCTGCGGTAGGGAACGCCCGTCTGCCCGCAGAATTCGTGCGCAAGCTCGCTCCCGCGGACATTCAGCTCTGCCATGAGCGTGCCGGGTTCCGGGTCGTAGCCGGCATGGATTATCCCGCTGTTCGCCTTTGTTGTACCCATCGCAACATCGTTTTCCTTTTCCAGCAAACAGCACTTCAATTCGTATTTGGAAAGATACATAGCGACGGCGGCGCCGATAACGCCCCCGCCGATAACGGTAACATCCTGCATTCAGACTTTCCTCGGTTTTCCTTTTTATCCTTTTGTATTTATTTCACCCGCACGGAATGCCCGCGCGGGGAATATACTTTCAGAGCGGGGAATCCTCCCCTTCGGCGGATAAAACCGCCTCTATATAATCGCGCAGTATCGCGACGAACGCCCCGTTCGGCTCGAAGCGGATCATGGTGCGCTGCCCGTTGAACTCGCAGAGGAACACATAAACGTCCCGCGCGCAGATATTCTGCGTGAGTGAATACTTTATCCTGCCCTTTTCGGAGGCGGGAAGGTGCTCGTAATCGCTTTCCTTATAAAGCCCGATCGCGGTGGAAAGGTCGATATTGCAGACCTCCGTGCGGCGCGAGCCGAGTATCTTCACGACGGAAAAGCATTCCGGCGAAGCGCCGTATTCGTATTCCGTGAGCGTAAAGCGCACGTTGAGCAATATCCCCGTCATAAGCGAAACCAGCCCGAGCATATTCATGAAAGAGGCATAGCTTTCGATTAAAGTCGCAATAAGAAAAGCGACAAGCGGAACGGCGACGGAAACCGCGGCAAGCAGCCTTACCTTTGCGGGATCCCTGTCCGGCTTACAGAATTTCATTTTTTATCATTACCGCCTTTCAGAAATCAGACAATATTTACATTCGGAGGTTTTACCATGAAGATCGACAGAAGATCCATCGACCGCCTTGCTTCGCTCGATGACGAAAGCTTCAAAAGCCTTGCCATGAGCATCGCTTCCGCAGCCGGCGCCGACACGCGCAAGGCGCAGGCGCTGCTTTCGGATACCGCGCTTATCAAACGGCGGCTGGCAAGCATGACACCCGAGGACGCCGAAAAATTGATTTCCGGCGCGGGCGAGGAAAAGGCAGAGGAAATACTGCGTGTCCTGCGAGAACGGGGTGTTGACATTGGATGACGGTTTTTCCGAAAAGCTTTCAAGGGTGCTTTCGGATCCGGAGGCATTGAAGCGAATATCCGATATCGCCTCCGGGCTGGGCGCTTCGCCGCAAAGCACCGAATCCCCGGACGAAAGCCCGGCATCCGCCGCGGCACAAAGCCGCGCGCCGGTGCTGCCGCCGCTGCGTGATGAACGGCTTGCGCTGATCAACGCGCTGCGCCCGCTTGTCGCGGAGGAAAAGCGCGGGCGAATGGATTCGCTTGCGAAAATACTTACCGTGACCGCACTGATAAAGAATATCGGGAGGTGAAGCAATGTACACACGCGATTTCGGCGGGATCAAAAGCGACGGAACACTTTACGAGCTGGAGCGTGAATATTCCTCCCCGCCGCCGCCACCGCCGCAAAGCCCCGCTCCGCCGGAGCAAAAAGCGCCGTTCGGGCTGGACATACTGCGCGGCATGAGCACGGAGGATATGCTGCTTATCGCCGCCGCGTTCTTGCTTTTGTTCGGCAAGGAGGGGGACAACAGCCTTTTCTTCCTGATACTTGCCGCGATGCTATTGCTCTGAGCCGGAGCGCTCCGAGCAGCTTTTAAGGAAGGCTATGAATTTATCCGCCGCCGCTCTGTCCTTCGGTGAAAGCGTGCGGTAGATCCCGAAGCTGTCCGTTCGGTCGGCGCCGCGCCCCGGGGGCGACTGATCCCCGCCGTGCATACCCGCGGCGAACATAAGATCCTCCAGGTCTACCTCGCCGAACGCGTGGTCGGCGACCTTGCGGATAAGCTTCGGGCGCGGGGGATTTTCCTGCGTGCCCATCGCCAGCTTTCGCATCTGCACATAGCTGATCCCGCAATCCGCGGCGAACTGGCGCCAGGAACGCACTCCCTTTGCCGATTCGAGCAGCATTGCGAATATTTTTTTATTCCACTTTGTTTTTTCCATTTATCACACCGTCTTATGCCCGCGCGGTACGCCGCCGGGCTTTCAGCTTTTTTCCGAATAAAGCGCCGAACCGATCACCGTCCCGTATGCGGCGTTTTCGGGAATAACGAAGTTCATGCCGAACATCTGCGAAAGGTTCGCAAACATCCCCTCCGCCTGCGGCATCACGGCAAGGTTGCCGATCAGGACAATATCCTTTATCCCCTTCATCCTTGCGGAAAATATCGCAAGCATGGCGATAGTTTCGTAAACCATGTTTATAAGCCCCAGCGCTATATCCGAGCGCGATGCGAGATCCGAAAGCTTGCCGAAGTTGGAGGCTGTCGCGTTGCCGGAAAGCGTGGGGATAATGTCGCTTTCGGTGATATCGCTTATGCGCAGGTCGACATTGGAAAGATCCCCCTCCTCCGCAAGCGAAGCGACATGCTGTATGGAGCGTATGCCGAGCATTCTGTCCGCAAGACCGTTCAGCGTGCCGCCGCCGACACCCGTACCGCCGAGGTAGGTATATTCACCCCGTGCGCGGTTTGCATAAACAAACGCGGTGCCGGTGCCCATGCTGACGATCACCGCCTCGCCGAGCCCGGAAAGATAAAGCCCGCCCAGCCCGTCGGCAAGAAATTCGTTGACATGAACCGCGGGAATCCCGTAAATGTCCTTCCCGATGTATGTCGAGCCGACACCGGTTATCCGCACCTCGTCTATATCCGAAAGCGTGATGCCGTTATCGCTCGTGAACCTGCCGAAGCCGCCGTAAATGGAGGCTATCGGGTCGTTTGCCTTGACAAGCCCGGGCGCAAGCAGCTCTGTGCCGCGAAAGCCGACGATCTTTGTCGTGCTGCCGCCGACATCTATTCCGACAATAATGCTCATATCCGAAAACCTCCGTACCCGTATTATACGGCAAAACAGATCGTTTTTTATCCAATTGAGTTTATAACTTTTTTCCCCGAATGTCAAATCATTTTTTGAAAAATCCCTTTTCACGGGCTCTTTTTTGTGATACAATACATCTATATATGAGTCGGCGGGGTGCTTTTTCCGCCTGAAAGGGGGAAAAGTACCGTTGTACAACAAAAGCGAGCTCGCTCTTTTTTACGAAAAGGCGGGGCGCGGTGTTTGCTCCCACGCATATATCGTCGACGGCGCCGCCGGGATCGGCAAACTTGAATTTGCGCTTTCCTGCGCACGGGCGCTGCTCTGCACCGGCAAAACCAAGCCCTGCGGCATCTGCCAATCCTGCCGCAAGTTTTCGCTCGGCGGGCATCCGGATATCCATATTACCGGCACCGGCGAAAAGTGCGCCGGTGTGGACGATATCCGCGAGCTGATACGCCTTGCCTCCGTCATGCCGAACGACGGCGATATGCAGGTATTCATCATCGCAAACGCCGGCAAAATGCGTGCGGGCGCACAAAACGCACTTTTGAAGCTGTTCGAAGAGCCGCCACCTACCGTCACGGTATTTCTGCTTACCGAAACGCGCAACTCGCTTCTGCCCACACTGCTTTCGCGCGGGCAGAGGATACATCTCGACGGGATGTCCCCGAAGGAAGCGCTTGCCGAGCTTGCCGCCCGCTGCGGCGGTTCGGGCGGGGAGGCGGAACGTGCGCTCGAAGCCGCAAACGGAAGCGTGGGCGAAGCCGAACGGCTGCTTTCCCCGGAATCCGCAGAAAACCGCAAAAAGGCTTGCGAAATACTGCTTTACGCCCTTTCCGGCAAAAGCTACGAGCTTTCCAAAGCGCTGCTTTTGCCCAAATACAAGCGTGAAAAGCTTTATGATATACTCGATTCACTGCTTTTGCTGCTGCTGCAGCGGCAAAAGGAAAAATACGGCTTCGGCGCACAGCCCTTCCCGCCCGCGGGCGAGCTTGCCGCCCTGCTTGCCTCCGCGGGGAAGCGTTCCCTTGCGCGGGCAGGCGCCGCCGTTATATCCTGCATGACGGCGCTCGAAGCAAGCGCAAACGTGAACGCCGCCGCATCGCGGCTTGCGGTCGAGCTGATCGTCGCCGCATCCAAATGAAAAGAAAGGCAATGATATACCACATGGCAGAAGAAGAAAAGACAACCGCCTCCGCCACCGGCGAAAAAAACGCAAGGGGCGAAAAAAAGAAGCAAAAGCCCTACAACCGCAACCGGCGCAAGCCCCAAAAGCCGCGCCGCAAGGATATCGAGCTCGAAGCGGAGGATTTTGCGACCGAGCTCACCCCGCAGAAGGGCGAAAGCATCGCCCCGCGGCAGGAACGCAAGCCCCGCCGCAAAAGCGAACCGAAAGACCCCGCACCCGCGCAGGAAAAGCCCGCGCCCCGCGCCCCGCGCGGCGACCGGGTGGAACGCATTGCCAACAAGCAGCGCGAATCCAGGGGGATCGAATACACCGAGCCGACCGAAGAATACAAGGAAATGTACGATTATGTCACCGAGCTGCCCGAAAAGCCGGCGGAGGAAAAGACGGTCGAGGTAGTCGGGATCAAATTCCGCGGCGGCGGCAAGGTATACTATTTCGACCCGGTCGGGATCGAATTTGCCAAGGGCGATCACGCCGTTGTGGAAACCGTCCGCGGTGTGGAATACGGCGATGTTTCGCTCGGGAACAAGCTTGTCGGCAAATCCGAAGTCGTTTTCCCGCTCAAGCCGGTATTGCGCAAGGCGACTGCGGAGGATGACGCCCGCAACGCCGAAAACCGCCGCCTGGAAGCCGCTGCGCGCCCGGTGTGGGATGAAAAGGTCCGCAAAAACGGGCTGGATATGCAGCTTGTGGATATCGAGTACACCCACGACAACGCCAAGCTCTGCTTTTACTTCACCGCCGACGGGCGCGTGGATTTCCGCGAGCTTGTAAAGGATCTTGCCGGCGTGTTCCGCACCCGTATCGAGCTGCGCCAGATCGGCGTGCGCGACGAAGCCAAGCTTTACGGCGGTTTGGGCTGCTGCGGCAGGCCCTTCTGCTGCAACACCTTCCTGCCGGATTTCGCGCAGGTATCCATCAAAATGGCAAAGGAACAAAACCTTTCGCTTTCCAGCTCCAAGATCAGCGGTGCCTGCGGCAGGCTTATGTGCTGCCTCCGTTTCGAGCACGACACCTACGAGCGTGAATACGCCACCTTCCCCAAAGCCGACACCATTGTCGAAACGCCCAAGGGCCGCGGCGTTATCACCGAAAGCAACTTTCTCACCGGCAAAATCAAGGTCCGCATGAACGGCGATCAGACAATCAAGACCTTTGTCAAAAGCGAGCTCAAGCCCCTCGGCACCATAAAAGTCAAGGACGAACCCGTTTCCGAGGATCTCAAAAAGCTCGAAGAATAAATTTACTGCCCGTCGTACCGCGGTAAAATCGGGTTTCCCCTCGCTCGCCCAAAGCCCCACCCGGCGCTTACCCCTTTTTACTGCCCGTTCTGCCGCGGTAAAATCGGGTTTTTCCCTCGCTCGCCCAAAGCCCCACCCGGAGCTTACCCCTTTTTACTGCCCGTCGTACCGCAGTAAAATCGGGTTTTTCCCGCGCTCGCCCAAAGCCCCCACCCGGAGCTTACCCCTTTTTACTGCACGTCGTACCGCAGTAAAATCGGGTTTTTCCCGCGCTCGCCCAAAGCCCCCGCCCGGAGCGCTTCCGCGATAATCCCGCAAAACGCGCGGCTGCAACGCATTTGTTGCAGCCGCCTTTTTGATTGCCGATCATAATCCCGGGATTCACGGCAGGGCTGCCGCAGGGCATACGTTTTTCGGTGCCCGCTGCCGCCGTAAGCGGCAATGCTTGACAAGCGCGGCATATGGTGCTAAAATAAAATGAATATTTGCATATAAAGGAGACCTACCATGAATAAGCAACGCATTACGGCGATCCTGCTTTGCCTTATCACCTGTGCTGCCTGCATACTTTCGGCGTGCGGCAGGGATGAAGAGCTTTCGCTGGATACCGGATCCTCCGCCGCGCCCGAGTCAAGCACCGACACCGAGGTGGGCGACTACTTTTCTAAGTACCCCTTTACCTACAACAAAAAAAACTTCCACCTTTGCATAACCTCCAATGAAGCGCAGACGACATACTTCTGCGAGGATATCGTTCCCGGGCTTTATTCCACCACGGACGAAGCGCTCAACGATGCCGTTATCAAAAGAAACGAACTGATCAACCAGAAAACCGGCGTGGAGATCACGGCGGATGCGGTGAAGAACGTTTCCGAAGCGCTGCGGCTCGATGTGAAATCCGGTTCCAGCAACTACGATGCCGCTATCCCCTTCATGCGCGAAGCGACATCGCTTGCGCAGGAATCCGCCTTTTACGATCTTTACGAATTCAAGGATATACTTCATTTCGATTCCCCCTGGTGGGATAAATCCGCGGAAGAATCGCTTTCCATCGGCAACCGTCTTTACTTTACCACCGGCGATATTTCCATAATGCAGAAGATCGTTTCCATTGCCGTTACCGTCAACAAAAACATGATGAAGACATATTTCGACGGCGTTGACATTTACCAGCTCGTGCGCGACAAGCAGTGGACGTTCGACAAAATGATCGAAATGTGCGAAGCCGTCACCGCCGATACCGACGGCACCCCCGGCATGAGCGAAAACGACACCTGGGGCGTTTCGGCTGCATATGCCGATTCCTCCGCGTTTTTCCTCGGTTCGGGCTACAGCTATATCGAAAAGGACAATAACGATATCCCCTACCTTGCCTTCGGCTCCGAAGCGACGGTATCGCTTGCACAGAAGATACTCGAAAAGCTCCAGCTTAAGGACGATTGGGTATTCCACTGCGATCCGCTTCCCTCCAACACAAGATGGGTAACCTCGCTTGCCATATTCGGCGAAAACCGCGCGCTTTTCCGCAACAGCGCCTTTTCCGCCATCAAAAAGCTCCGTGCTTATCCGGAATGCGACGATTTCGGTATTATCCCGCTTCCGCTCATGACCGAAACTCAGACCGATTACGCGACCTACTGCAACTGCAAATTCGCATATTGCGTCGTTATCCCCACGAGCCTTTCGCGCGAGGATGCCGAATTTTCGGCATATATGCTCGATGCAATGGCATGGGGCGGCAGGAAGTTCATTGTTCCCGCTTATTATGATGTCATACTCAAATACCGCGATTTCAAGGATCAGGACAGCGAGGATATGCTCGATAACTACATCTTCAACAACATCGTGTACGACCTCGGCAATGTCTATGATTTCGGCGGCGTGCAGTCCATGTTCGATGAGCTTATGAGGAACCAGAGCACGAACGTTGCCTCCACGCTCGAAGGCAAAAAGAGCGCTATCGAGTCGGCTATCGAAGAATGCCTGATGGCATACGGCGTAAAATAACCGTTTGGCGGCATAATTAAAATGAGGGGATCCCGCGCGGGATTCCCTCATTTGAAATTATATATCGGCCGTTTCCCGGACCCTGCTTTTGAAGTTGCGTTCGTAGCAGAAAAGGTATTGCTGCGCGATCCCGGCATATTCGCCGAAGCGCTTCGGGGTGAAATCCTCGCCGTAGCAGCCGGCAATGACCTTCTTTACCCACACATCCACGGGGAAGGCATCCATAAAGCCGTAACCGAAAAGCAGCACGCAGTTTGCGACCTTATCCCCCACGCCCTTTATGCCCTTCAGCGCCGCAAGCGCTTCCTCATGCGGCAGCGCGCGTATGCGTTCCGGGTCGATCTCGCCGGAAGCCGTCTTTTCCGCGGCATCCAGCAGGTATTTCACGCGGAACCCGGCGCGTATCGGAGCAAGCCCCTCTGCGCCCGCTTCGAGCAGCCGTTCCGGCGCGGGGAATATGCGTTCGTCGCCGCAAAGTGTCACGCAGAGCGTATTTATGATCTTCTTTATCCGCGGGATATTGTTGTTCTGCGAAATTATAAACGAGGCGAGCGTCTCCCACGGGTCCTGCCGGAATATTCTTATCCCGCCGCAGTATTTCACCGCCTGCGCGATATGCTCGTCCGCGGAAAGCGCCTTGATTATGGCGCCGTAATCGCGTTCCAGGTCGAAATAGCTTACGAGCCCGCTTTTGAATTCCTCTGCCGTCACGCCGGTAAAGACATACCCTTCCTTTGACTTCCGCACATGTATACGCTTGCCGAGCGCGCAGAAGTCATATTCATTTTCGCCTGTTTTTTCAAAGCGGAAGCACTGCCCGCATTCGAATGATATGAACGGGTCGAAGTATTCCTCGCCGGAAAGCAGCACTCCGCTGCCGGTATCAATGATTTCCGTATTATCACCCCCGTAAAAAAATAAGGAGAGCCTTTATGAGAGAGCATATCTATACCATCCCGGTGACCGAAGCCTTTTCGGCGCATGACGGCTGCCCGTTCTGCGCGCTTTACAAAAAGCTCGAATCCGATGAGCTCGGTCTGATCCTCGGCGCTTCCATGATGGAGCCCGACATCCGCCGCGAAACGAACGAAAAAGGCTTTTGCCGCCGCCATTTTGATGCCATGTTCGAAATGAAGAACCGCTTGGGGCTGGCGCTCATGCTCGAAAGCCACCTCGAATCGCTCAAAAAGGAGCTTGCCGCCGGCGGGATATTCGCGCGCGATATCGGCGCAAAAAGCGTTTCGCGAATCGAAAAGCTTTCCGCAAGCTGCTATGTCTGCGAACGGGTGGAGGAAAAGATCGCCAAGATGTTTACCACCGCCGCTTATCTTTTCGATGAGGAAAAGGAGTTCCGCGCCGCGTTCGGCAGCACGGAATATATCTGCCTGCCGCATTACCGCCGCTTTGTCGCCGCGGCAAAGCTTGCGCTGCCCAAGGAGGGGTATAACGAGCTTGTTCGTGCGGCGAACGCCAAAATAAGCGAATATCTCGCCTCGCTCAAGGATGATATTTCACTGTTCTGCAAAAAGTTCGATTACCGTTTCGACGATCTCCCCTGGGGCAATTCCAGGGATTCGGTGGAGCGCAGCATCCGGTTCCTTTGCGGCGAACCGGGTGCCGAACGCTGAAACGGCTTTATTATATTTCAAACGGAGGGTGCCCGAAAACGGGTTCACCCTCCGCTTTTTTCGCCGATGCGGATTATTCCAGACCGTTGGAGGTTATGAACTGCACGCCCCAGGATATGAGCCTTTCGGCTTCCTCGGGATCGTCGACCGTCCAGGAGTTGATCTCGATGCCGTTGTCGAGCAGCTTCTTTACGCGTTCCTCGGTGAGCGCGCGCGACCAGATGTCGATACCCATCTTATGCTCGCACAGAGTGGCTACGCATTCGTCGAACTTTTCCTCGGTTTCAAAAGCGCCGACAAGGTACTGAACGTGCGTATCCGGGCGCAGCTTGCGCAGGAGAAGAAGGTTTTCGAACGAGAAGGATATGAATATCATCTTTTCGAGCGAATATTCGGCTTCGATCTCGGCAACGAGCCTGCCCATCTGTTCTTCGTTGTAGGCGCCCTTGAATTCAAGCACGCCGACCTTATCGTAACGCTTGCAGATGCGTATGTAATCGATCATTTCCGGCACGCGGAGGTCGGTTCTGCCGCGCTTTTCGTCCTTGTCCTTCAAAACGACGGACTGTATCGTGGCAAGCGTGCATTTTTCCGGTTCGACAAAGTCGATCCCGCAGCGGGTGGTATCGTTGTCGTGCAGAAGCACGAATTTGCCGTCCACCGTGTTTCTTACATCGGTTTCAATGCCGAAATAGCTTCTGTTGCCTGCGGCGACAAAGGCGGAGCAGGTGTTTTCGCGTTCGAGCGCGGAGCAGCCGCGGTGCGCGACAATAAGGGCGTTGCCCCTGTTTTTGATCTTGGTTGTGTCCATGGAATAATCCTCCTATTTTGCGACTATATTGAAAAGTCTGTCCCTGACGTATATCTTTTTGATGATCGTTTTGCCTTCGATAAACGGCTTGAAGTTTTCGTCCGCGCAGATCAGCTCCCACACGGTGTCCTCATCGCTGCCGGCGGGGATCTTTATCACCCCGCGGAGCTTGCCGCACACCTGCACGGCGATCTCCTTTTCGTCATCCTGCGTGAGCGCTTCGTCGTAAGCGGGCCATTCGGCGACGGAGCAGAAGCCCTTCCCGCCGATACGTTCCCACATTTCCTCGGATATGTGCGGGGCAAACGGGCAGAGCAGCCGGGTGAGCACCGAAAGGCTTTCTCTGTCCAGACCGCCGGAGGCATAGACTTCGTTAATATATATCATCATCGCGGCAATGGCGGTGTTGAACTTCATCGCTTCGATATCCGCGCCGACCTTTTTCACGGTTTTGTGCAGCAGGCGGACAAGGGCATCCTTCTTTTCGGGGACGATATATTCATCCAGTGCGGCAAAGCGTTCGATAAAGCGCTTGCAGCCGCGGACACTCGTTTCCGACCAGGGGGCAGCGGAGGCGTAATCGCCCATGAACAGGGTATATGTGCGGAGCACATCGGCGCCGAATTCATCCACGACATCGTTCGGATCCACGACGTTGCCCTTGGATTTGCTCATCTTTTCGCCGTCCGGGCCGAGTATCAGCCCCTGCGCCGTGCGCTTTGCATAGGGCTCGTCCGTCGGCACCGCGCCGATATCATAAAGGAACTTGTGCCAGAAGCGGGAATATATCATGTGCCGCGTGACGTGCTCCATGCCGCCGTTGTACCAATCCACCGGCAGCCAGTATTTCAGCTTTTCGGGGCTTGCAAAGCATTCGTCGTTGTGCGGGTCGGTATAGCGCAGGAAATACCAGGATGAACCCGCCCACTGCGGCATGGTATCGGTTTCGCGCCTTGCTTCTCCGCCGCATTTCGGGCATTTGCAGTGAACGAATTCCTCCACGCGGGCAAGCGGGGATTCCCCGCCCGTTCCGGGTGCAAATTCCTTCATTTCGGGCAGACGGAGCGGAAGCTCATCATACGGCACGGGCACCATCCCGCACTTCGGACAGTGTATAATGGGGATCGGTTCGCCCCAGTAGCGCTGGCGGTTGAACGCCCAGTCCTTCATTTTGTACTGCACGCCGCCTTCGCCCGCGCCGAGCTTTTCGAGCTCCTCGATCGCGCGGCGGATGGAATCCTTTTTGTTGGTGAACCCGTTCAGGAACCCGGAATTGACCATTTCACCGTCGCCCGTGTAGGCTTCCTCGGCTATATTGCCGCCCTTGATTACTTCGATTATATCAATGCCGAATTTGCGGGCAAATTCCCAGTCGCGCCCGTCGTGCGCGGGAACGGCCATTATCGCCCCCGTGCCGTAGCCCATCATGACATAATCGGCGATGTACACGGGTATTTCCCTGCCGTTTATCGGGTTTATCGCCGTGAAGCCGTCCAGCTTCACGCCCGTCTTTTCCTTCACGAGCTGGGTGCGTTCGAATTCGGTCTTTTTTGCACATTCATCACGGTAAGCGGCGACTTCCGCCATGTTTTTGATATCCGCGGAGTGCTTGTCGATCAGCGGATGCTCCGGCGCCATGACCATAAATGTAACGCCGAACAGGGTATCCGGTCTTGTGGTGTAAATGCGGAGCTTATCCTCGCTCCCCTTTACGGAAAAATTGACAAACGCCCCCTCCGAACGGCCGATCCAGTTGATCTGCTGCTGCTTTATCATCGGGAGGTAATCCACCTCGTCCAGACCTTTAAGCAGCTTGTCGGCATATTCGGTTATGCGCAGGTACCAGACATCCTTCGACCTCTGTACAATGTCGCTCTTGCAGATATCGCACTTGCCCCCCTGCGAATCCTCGTTGGAAAGCACGACCTTGCAGTTCGGGCAGTAATTGACGAGCGCGGTATCCCTGAATACAAGCCCGTGTTCGAACATTTTAAGGAATATCCACTGCGTCCATTTATAATAATCGACATCCGTCGTATCCACAACACGGTCCCAATCGAAGGCAAAGCCGACGCGTTTGAGCTGGTTTGTGAATTTGGCGATGTTGTTGTCGGTGACAATGCGCGGATGCGTTCCGGTTTTTACCGCGTAATTTTCGGTGGGGAGCCCGAATGCATCGAATCCCATCGGGAACAGAACGTTATAGCCCTGCATCCTGCGCTTGCGGGAAACGACCTCCAATCCGGAATATGCCTTTATATGCCCGACGTGCATTCCCGCGCCGCTGGGGTAGGGGAATTCGACCAGGGCATAAAATTTGGGCTTTTCACTGCCCTTTTCGCCCGGGTCGGCGGCGTGGAAGAGATCGGCTTCCGCCCACCGCTTCTGCCATTTGGCTTCTATAGTCTTATAATCGTGTTTCATCTTGTTGCTCCGATCCTTCGGTATCGTTTTCCTTTGCGTGGGTATCGCTCCAAAGCCGTTCGAGCTTGTAAAAATCCCTTGCCGCACGGGTGAAGATGTTCACGACGACACAGCCGTAATCCATGAGTATCCATGCGTTGCCGGAAGCACCCTCCGTGTGCGTGGGAGTGACCCCGAGCTTTTCGCCGAGCTTGAATTCGACTTCGTCGGCAAGCGCGCGGACGTGCGTGTTCGACGTGCCGGTCGCAAGAACGAATTCATCGGCAAGCACGGTTTTGTCCGCAACGGCAAGGCAGGTAACGTCCAGCCCCTTTTTTTCGTTCAGCGCATTTACCGCCTCACCGGCGATGGCGCGCGCAAGCTCCTTTTGCTGTTCGGTGTTCATTGTGTTCCTCCGCTCTGTGCGAGCATTGTGTAATAATCCCGCGCCGCGATCCCGTCGGCGCAGATATGCCGCCTTTTGGCGGTCAGGTAGTCGATGGTCAGCCCGAACGACATCGCAAGCGTTTCGTAAAGCGTTTGCAGCGGGCTTGCGGAAAGCAGTCTGCGGTAATAAAAATCGCGCAGACTCGTGCAGGCATCGTCCTTGCGGGTCGGTTCGATATAATCGGCAAGATATATCACCGCTTCGAGCGGGGACATTGCGCTCCTGCCGCTTGTGTGCCAGTATACGGCGGAGCATATCGCATCGCTCAGCCCGAAATCCCTCCGGGCTATGGCAGCCGCCGTTTTCGAATGCAGCAGCTTCGGGGATTTCAGATCGTCATCCGTCGGGACAATGCCGTATTTTGCACACAGCGCGAGCTGTATGTCCGTTGCATCCTCTTTGGTATAATCGTGCATGAGTGCGGCAATGCGGGCGTCGTTTATGTCGATTTCCTGCGGGAAATGTGTTTTCGCAAGCATTTCCGCGGTGTCCGCCACGCTTTTCGTGTGTATCATCCGCCGTTCGGAAAGCCTGAGCGAATTCAGTATCCGCTCCTGTGCGCCTTCGGTGCCGTAAAGCCCTTTGTGTATGATATAGCCGTAGACGGATTCCGGCAAAAGCGAAGCATCCTTTGTTTTGCGGAACTCCGTGGATGAGATCTCGATCAGTTCGTTGCCGAGCGTTTCCGGCTTCTTCCCGCCGGGAATACAGAGCTTCGAAAGTATTTCGGGGTTTTGCGCGCTGCGCCCTGCGATAACGAGTGTCGCATTGCGGAGAATGTATTCGTATTCCCTCCACCGGGCGAAGCAGGATATCCAGTCGTCGCCCACCAGCAGGAAGAATTCCGCGCCGGGGTGCAGTGTTTGGAGCTCGCGCAGGGTATCGCAGGTATAGCTCACCCCCGGGCGTTCGAGCTCGATATCGCATACATGTGCCTTTTCTGCTCCCGAAAACGCCAGCTCGAGCATTTTCCGGCGGTCGAGCGGCGGCGCGCTTTCGGAATCCTTCAGTGGGGGCACATGGTTCGGTATAATGTAAAGAATATCAAGAGCCTTGCGGGATATAAAGCATTCGGCGGCGGCAACGTGCCCCTTGTGTACGGGGTCGAAGGTTCCGCCGAAGATACCGATCCGTTCAGACATGACAATTATTCCTCTTCATCCCAGTTGTGCCACACTTCGGTGACATCGTCGTTATCTTCCAGGTATTCAAGCAAACGACCCATTTTTTCGGAATGCTCTTCGGTAAGCGAAACGTAATTGGAAGGAATCTTTTCGGTTTCCGCCGATTCGACGGTGTAGCCCTTGGCCTCCAGTGCCTCGCGCACGGCGGAAAGCTCTGCGGGTTCGGTCACTACCTCGCCGCTGCCGCCTTCGCAGTTGCAGTCCGAGGCGCCGCTGTCGAGCGCATCCTCCATGAAGGCATCCTCGTCCTTTATCCCGGAAACGACTATTATGCCCTTTTCCGTGAAGAGGTAGGAAACGCAGCCGGTGGTGCCCATGTTGCCGCCGAATTTATCGAAATAGTGGCGGACATCACCCGCGGTGCGGTTGCGGTTGTCGGTCGCCGCTTCTACGATAACGGCGACGCCGCCGGGGCCGTATCCCTCGTACTGTACCGATTCGTACTGTACACCGTCCGCTCCGGATGCCTTTTTGATGATCCTTTCGATATTTTCGTTGGGGACATTAAGGCTTTTAGCCTTGGTTATAAGATCGCGCAGCTTGGAATTGGAAACCGGTTCCGGCCCGCCTTCGCGCACCGCCATGGCGATTTCCTTGCCGACCTTTGTAAATACCTTGGCACGCTGTGCATCGGTCTTTTCCTTTTTGTGCTTTATGTTGTTCCATTTGGAATGTCCGGACATTATTGTTTCTCCTTTGATTTGGCTTTTTGCGCCGCGTTTACGGGCGCCGTGTCAGATCTCTTCAGTGCGTGCCATTCCGAGCAGGTCGAGGCAGCGCCCGAGTATATTGCGGGAAGCGGCGGCAAGCGCAAGGCGGTAGCCTTCCGCGCTTCCGCCCGCGCCGATTATGCGGCAGTTGTGGTAGAACTGGTTGAAGGCGGCGCAAACCGAAAGGGCGTATCTCGCTATGGTGCTGGGCTCGTAATCCGCGGCGGCGCGTTCGAGCGCTTCGGGGAAGGCGGAAAGCTTTGCGATAAGTGCCGTTTCATCGCCGTTCGGGGTGTAATCGGCGCCCGGAGCGGAAACCCCGCCCGCGCGGCGCAGCACGGAGGCTGTACGCGCATAGGTGTACTGGACATAAGGCCCGGTGTTGCCCTCGAAGGAAAGCGCGCTGTCCCAATTGAAGTCG
>ERZ824600.381-NODE-381-length-66280-cov-40.807520_pt1 | contig 66280 bp, 50 predicted proteins | sample MGYA00519933_ERZ824600 | MGnify/ENA primary metagenome ERZ824600 (study PRJEB31778, sample SAMEA3449178) | human gut metagenome | biome: human gut; feature: human-associated habitat; material: faeces | place: United Kingdom | collected 2010/2012 ...
GTGCTGCATGTGGTGTACTACCTCATCATGATTGCGTTTCTGGTCTTCTACATGCATCCAGCTGCGTCTGCACCGATACGACGGTGGCGGACGGCTGGACAGGTGTCATCTACTACGATTCGCACGACACGACCATCGAGAACTGCGATTTTTCGGATAACGCCAGCGCGAACATGTACCTTGGCAATGGGCGCGGCGCGACGATTCGGAACTGCCGCTTCTCCGGCGAAACGAAGGCGCATCTGGAAGTCGAAGGGACGCAGACGGACATGCTCGTGACGCAGTGTACCTTTACGGGCAGTCGGGCGGATATGCTCAAAGCAGCTTCCCACACGCTGCCGACTTTCACCGACTGCGCATGGAGCACACCGGGTGTTTTCTGGACAGGAAAGGAATGGAATGGCAGCACGGATGGAGATGCGCCGAATCGCAATTGCGACATCGTGCAGATTGGGCGGGAAGCCCCGCGCGCGGATTCCGTTCCCTATGACACGCCCGAACAGGCGATAGACGGCGCAGTCAACTACCGCAAGGAAAACAGCGGACGCTATCTGTTGCTCAGCCAGACGAACTGGACGTTCCGACTCTTCGACTCTCCGTCAGAATTTGACCGTGGCGGCTGCGTGAACTTCTATCAACCGGATTTTGATGCTTCGGACTGGGCGAATATCTTTGTGCCGAGCGTATGGCAGACGCAGGGCTACGACCATCCGATTTACACCAACACAACGCAGAAGTTTGCGCGCAATTTCGGCAACAAAATCGGCTATCCGGCGGATTTGCCGATGGCGCCAACAACGTACAACCCCATCGGGCTGTATCGCCGAACGTTCACGCTGCCGGAGAGCTGGTCAGGCGAACGCATTTTCTTGACGTTTGAGGGCGTAGACGCTGCGTTTTACCTCTGGGTGAACGGCACGCAGGTCGGCTATGCGGAGGATTCCTTCACGGCGGATACGTTCGACGTGACTGATTACGTCCGTTATGGCGAAGAAAACACGCTGGCGGTCAAGGTCTACCGCTGGTGCGACGGCTCATGGCTGGAAGATCAGGATTATTTCGATTTGAGCGGCATTTTCCGCGATGTGTACCTCTACGCAACGCCGCAGACGTTCGTGCGCGATTACAGCCTTGTGACCGATTTTGACGCAGATTTCGCGGACAGCACGTTCTCTGTAACGCTGATGCTGGAAAACCGCGGCGATGCAGACGGCAAAATTTCCGTCTCGGCGCAGCTTTACGATGCGGACGGGCAGCCGGTCGCATGGACGGCGGATGCAGCGCACGCGATACTTTCCGCAGGCGAAGCGCAGAGCGTCATCCTGAGCGGCGTTGTCAAAACCCCGCGCAAGTGGAGTGCCGAAGACCCGTATCTCTACACGCTGGTGCTGGCGGAGACGAGCGGCGAGGAAACGGTCTACGAAAGCTGTCAGGTAGGCTTCCGCAAAATGACCTACAAGACGAATGCAAGCGGCTGGTTTGAGGGCAGCACGGGCGACGCCGACCTCATCCGAATCAACGGCCAGCCGATTTCCCTGCGCGGCGTCAACCGCCACGAGACGCACCCCGAATACGGGTACGCCGTGACGCGCGAGGTCATGGAGACAGACATCCGCATCATGAAGGAGAACAACATCAACGCCGTGCGCACGTCGCATTACCCGAACAGTCCGTACTGGTATTATCTGTGCGATAAATACGGCATTTACGTTGTCGATGAGGCGAATCTCGAAGTCCATTCCAACATGATTTATGAAAACGCGCGCATCACAGAGTATATGTCGAACGCGATTATTGACCGCGAGTACAACATGGTGAATCGCGACCGCAATCATGCGAGCGTCATCATGTGGTCGCTGGGCAACGAGTGCAAGAACCCGGAGATTCTGCGGACGATTCTGGTGCAGCCGTATGTCAATCAGATGGGCGAGACGCATATTCTCCACGCCTACGATCCGACGCGCCCGTGGCACTACGAGCAGGCGCGCGATAACTTTGCGACGGGCATCGACGTCTATTCCGGCATGTACGAAACGGTCGAGCAGATGATTGCCTACGCCGAGGCGGGGCACGACACGCCCTACATTGAGTGCGAATATGAACACGCGATGGGTAACGCAATGGGCAACATGGACGAATATCAGGCGGCGTTTGACACCTACCGCAGCTTGCAGGGCGGGTTCATCTGGGATTTCATCGACCAGTCGATTTACCAGACCGCCGAGGATGGAACGCGCTATTTCGGCTACGGCGGCGACTTCGGCGAGCGCGTGCATGACGACAATTTCTGTGCGAACGGGCTTCTGCTGCCTGACCGCACACTTCAACCGGAAATGGCGGAAGTTCGCTATCAGTACAGTCAGCTGAAATTTGATGCGTTTGACGAAGACCACGCGACGGTGCGAATGAAGAACTACTTCTTATTCACTGATGTGGCGGAAAAGTACGAATTCAGATGGAGCATCACGGCAGATGGGGATGTTGCGGCGGAAGGTGTGCTTTCGGCGGACGTGGTGCGCGTGGCGAATGTTGATGCGCGAACGAATCAGCCGGGCGAGCGTGTAGTCACACTGAATCTGCCGACCATCGCGAAAGAGGCAGGCAAAGAGTACTTCCTGAATCTGACGGTTGCGCTGAAAGCGCAGGATGGCTTGCTGAATGCGGGGCATGTGGTGGCTTACGAGCAGTTTGCCATGCGCAATGACAATGAACTAACGTCGATGCTGCCGGACACTGCCATGACTGTGACGCAGGATGGCAATGTGCTGTCCATCAGCGGCGAGCAGTTCCACACGGCGCTGAATCTGGAAACGGCGCAGCTGACGCGCTATGAAGCCTTGGGTGCGGACGGCACGTTCCATGCGCTGATTGTACCCGGGGAAGGACCGAAGGGGAGTTTCTACCGTGCCGCGACGGATAATGACCGCGCGTTTGGCTCCGGATTGGGGCACATGAATGCGGCATGGAAAGAGCCGGGAATGTATGTCGTCACGAACAGGGCGCTGTATACGGACGAAAACCCGGTTCGCGTGACATTCGACGGCTGCTATCCGGCGCTGGAAAACATGTTGGTTTCGCTGGAATACCGTTTCTATGGCGACGGCAGCATTCGTGTGCAGATGCACCTGTCCGCGCCGGAGCATCAGCAGCTGATTTACATCCCCGTCGTCGGGATGCAGATGACGCTTCCCAAGGCGTATGAGCGGATGACCTATTTCGGCTGCGGACCAGAAGAAAACTACACCGACCGGCACAGCGGCACGAAAGTCGGATGCTATGAAACGACTGTAACGGACAATTTCTTCCCGTACATGGAACCATCAGAAACGGGGAATCGGACGGGCGTGCGTTGGATTGCGCTGACGGACGAGACGGGCGAGGGTCTGCTGGCTGCGGCGGATAGTGCGCCGATGGAAGCGAGTGCGCTGCACTACACACCAGAAGCGCTCACGCAGGCAAAGCACCCGTACCAGCTGACGGCGACGGAGAACGTCATTTTGCGCCTGAATGCCGTGCAGATTGGGCTGGGCGGCGACAACTCGTGGTATCGCATCATCGTGCATGAGCCGTACCTGACGCCGCTGACGCGGGATTACGACTACGCCTACATCCTGTCGCCGCTTTCCGCGAAGGAGGATGCGATGGAAAAGGCAAGGACAATCCGCAATTATCCGTAAACAAAAACATCGGGCAGTGAACGCACCATGCGCACTGCCCGATGTTTCTGTATTCGATTACAAATCCGTCTGGTCAAACGGCAGCACAAGGCGGTTGCTGCCATCCGTCCACAGGCGTTCGAGGTTGTAATACTCGTACTCCTCGGTGTGGAAGATGTGCACGAGCATGAAGCCGTAGTCGAGGATAATCCAGCGGCCTTCGTTCTGCCCCTCGCGGCGGCGAATCGGCACGCCCAGTTCCGCCATGCGCTCATCCACATCGTCTGCCAGCGCCTTCACCTGATTGACCGTGCGCCCGGCCGCAATCAGCATATAGTCGCAAATAACGGTCATGCCCTGCACGTCCAGCGCGACAATCTGACCGGCTTTGTTCTTGTAGAGTTCCTGTGCAGCTTCCTGCACGAGCTGAAGATTCTGCATAATATTTCTCCTTCTGATAATTCACTTGGTTTCGGGAAGCGTTTTCAGCCACGCAATGGTTTGCAGCGTCAGCGGATGCACGGTTTTCCCGCTGCTGCGCAGATAGTTCGCTGATCCTTCCAGACTGGTTAGCAGCGCCTTTTCCAGCGAAAAGCCCGCCAGCATCCGCACTTTGTCAAGCAGCGGATAGGATGCGCGGGTCGGCTCAATCTTGTCCGCCAGCCAGATGACCATGTCCAGCTTGCTCATGCCGGGGCGGCCGCTGGTGTGGTTGGTGATGGCAGAGAGAAGCTCCGGGTCGGTAATGCCGTAAACATCCTGCGCCTGACATGCCCCGGCGACGGAGTGGAGCAGTGCGCCGCTTTGGAGAATGTCCGGATCAACCGTCAGCTGATGGTCACGGCAAAGCTGCTGCATGGCACTGAGCGGCAGACACTTCGCGCAGTCGTGCAGAAGTCCGGCGGCTTCCGCCTTGACCGGGTCAAGATGGTGCGCAATCGCCAATTGCCGCGCCGTGTGCGCCACTGCCAGCGAATGCATAAACCGGTGCTGATTCAGGTCGGCGAAGAGGCGGTCAAGCCACTTGTCGCCTTGCGGGACGCGCGGCGACAGCCCGTACAGCCCGCGCACCTTGCAGTATTCCCGCACGGGTACGCTGCAATGCGGCGTTGCTTGACCATCCCGAAGCGCCTGCCGCAGTTCCGTGGAGGACACATCCACCACGTCCGCGTCAAGCGCCACGAATCGTCCGCCGAGCGCAATCAGCCGCCGCTGCTCGTCCGCCAGCACCTTGGGCGATATGCTGGTCGGGCGCGGGCAGATAACGAAGGTGCACAGCGACAATACCTGCTCAAAATTCCGCCATGTGTGCAGCTCCATCAGCGTGTCCGTACCAATCAGGTAAAAAAGCTCTGCCTTGGGATAATCCTGATGCAAAATGGACAGCGTATCTACCGTATAGATAACGCCTTCGCGGTCGATTTCCGCGCGGCACGGCGTCAACCCGTCATGCAGCGCACAGGCGCAGCAGACCATGCGCCAGCGATCTTCCGCGGGGGTGATGCCTATCTTGTGCGGCGGATTGCCCGTCGGGAGTACCAGCACGCGGTCAAGATGCGCGCCCTGCATGGCGGAAAGCGCCATATGGATGTGCCCCTCATGAATCGGGTCGAACGTGCCGCCTAAAATACCAATGCGTTCTTTTGCCATGTGATGGCAATCCTCCTGCTTGTGCAAGTGTACATTCCTATTATACCCGAAATTTCGAGAATTGTAAAGGCGGAGAAGCGATGGAAACGGGATTCGGGCGCAACCTGCTGGCGGAGCTGCTGGACAGCGTGGGGCGCGGTGTGCTGCTGATGGCGCTGGGCATCGGCTGGTTTGTGTTCCTCTGGGGATTGAACCTCCCTGCGCTGCTGGCGGGCATTGCATTGGGCACGCTGCTGCTGCTGCTGCGCCGCCTTTATCGTCAGACGACATTGGTGCGGCGCGAAACGGCGCTCCGCTGCCGCATCGGTGGCGAACTGCTGCTGGAGAAAATGCTGCTTTCGGAGGCGAAGGAAGCCCACTTTCAGGCGGCGCTGCTGCTGGAGGAAAAGTGGCCGCTCCGGATGCAGCGCATCACGGCAGACGGCGCGCTGTGTGGACAGGAAAAGCCGTCGGGCGGCGCGGAAACGCTGCTGGTGCAGTGCGTTCGGATGCCGTCGGAAGGGGAGCTGTCCATCGGGCAGCTGGTGGAGGCACACCGGGCGATGCAGCGGCAGCAGGCGAATCGGGTCATCCTGTGCGTGCTGGGAAAAGCGCCGCCGCGGGTGATTGCACGCGCCGAGCAGATGCCGACGCCCATCCGCGTCATTCGCCGAGAAACGCTGCTGGCGCTGGCGGGGCGGCTTTCCCCCGCGACGGATGCGCAATTGGTGGCGCTGGGGCAGCGAAAACGGAGAACGCCGCAGCGCGGCAGCCTGCTGTCCATCATGACGCAGCGGGAAAAAGCACCGCGCTACTGGGGCTATGGGCTGTTCATGCTGATACTCTATATCCTCACTGGCAGCGCATGGTACGCCATGCCGGGGACGGTCTGCCTGACGCTGTCGGTCGTCTGCCGTTCCGGTCAGGCGGAGGAGGCGCGGCTGTAATCACATCAGCGGCGCAATCGCCTTGAGAAGCGCACCAGCAACCTTCATCGAAAGCTTGTCGTTCTTCAGGCGCTCAGGTGTCATGCGGCGGCACTGCTTCAGTGTATGCTGAAAATCCGCCTCAATGTCCGCGATGCACGGCACATCCAGCATGTACGCCGCGCACTCAAAGTGGTGGTACAGACTGCGGTAATCGAGGTTAATCGTGCCGACAACGGCCTCTCGGTCATCCGCGACGAACACTTTCGCGTGGACGAAACCGGGGGTATATTCGCTGATTTTGACGCCTGCCTTCATCAGCGAAGCGTAATGCGTGTGCGCCAGCGCGAAGGCGTACTTCTTGTCGGGGATACCGGGGAGAATCAGGTGGACGTCCACGCCGCGCTCCGCCGCGTATTGCAGCGCCGTCTCCATGTTGTGGTCGATGATGAGGTAGGGCGTCATGATGTGGACATATCGCCGCGCGCGGGAGAGAATGTCGATATACACCTGCTCGCCGACTTTGTTGCCGTCCAACGGAGAATCCGAGTAGGGCAGCACGAACCCCGGCGCGTCCATGACGGGCTTTGTCGGATATGCCAGAAAGCGCGACGACTCCATCGTGTGCTCGTCAATCGCCCACATATTCAGGAACATCAGCGTAAAGCTGCGCACCGCCTCGCCGCGCAGCATCACCGCGGTGTCCTTCCAGTGCCCGAAGCGTACGACGCGGTTGATGTACTCGTCCGCCAGATTCACACCGCCCGTGAACGCCACCTGCCCGTCAATCACAGCGATTTTGCGGTGGTCACGGTAGTTGTAGTGCGTCGAGACGAACGGACGGACGGGCGCGAACATCTTGCACTTGATGCCCAGTTCCTGCATCCGGCGGGGATAATCGTGCGTCAGGTGCGTGAACTCGCATGTGCCGTCCACCAGTACGCGCACCTCCACGCCCTGCTTCACTTTTTCCACCAGAATACTCAGCACCTGCCCCCACATTTCGCCCTCTTCCACGATAAAGTACTCCAGAAAGATGAAATGCTTCGCCTGCCGAAGCGCGGGCAGCAGCGCGGCGAATTTGTCCTCGCCCAGCGGAAAGTACGTCACAGCGGTATGCTCCCAAACGGGATAGCAGCCGCTTTTCGCGATGTAGCTTGCCATGCGCGCAATCTGCGGGTCGCACTCTTCCAGATGCTGCTGTGCGCTGGCATGTGCGCGGAGGTCACTGCGACCTTCGCGAATCAGCTGTGTCGTCCGTTCGCGCAAAAGCCGATGCCCTATGTCACTCTTGGTGTATAGATAGAATAGCGCCCCGAACACCGGCGCAACGCTGAAAAACACCAGCCACGTCAACTTCGCGGTCGGGTCGCCTTCGCTGTTGAGCAGATAAATGACGATAATGGCGTTGAACACAATCGTTCCGCCGAAAAAGTGCGGCAAGAACTCTGCTGCCGCGCTGAACAGCCCCAGCAGAAGCGCCAGCTGCAGCAAAAATAGCAGCACAATCAGCCCCAGACGACTGAAAATCGCCTGAATCAGGCCTCGTTTGCCCTTGCGCAGAAGCCGCATTCCCTTGCCTTCCTCGCGTTCGTTCATGAAGCCGCCTCCTGAAAATCAATGGGAAATCATATGATTTATCCTACTGTCTTTTTGCCTTTCTGTCAAGTCTTTTGCCGGGCTGATTGACAGAAAAGCTGTTTTCCGCTATAATAGGAATGAATCAGGCCAGAGCGATGAATACAGAAAGGGCTGTTGATGATGTCTTGGGAAGAAAATACAACACAGGCAATTGAAAATCTGCTGATTTACGCATCGGCAAAAGGGCTGATAGAAACGGTGGATATGCCGTACTTCCGCAACCTGCTGCTCGATGCGTTTCAGCTGGATGCCCCCGCCGGCGATACTGTGCCGATGACGGACGTGCCGCCGACCGCGACGGCGCTTCTGCGGGCACTGTGCGATTTGGCGGTCGAAAAAGGCCTTATCGAGGATATGACGTATGCGCGTGACCTCTTTAGTGCGCGCCTGATGGGGCTGCTCACGCCGTCGCCGAAGGAAGTACGCGCGCACTTCCAGCAGTGCGTTTCGCAGGGGCATCCCGAACAGGCGACGGAGGATTTCTACCAGATGTGCCGCGCGTGCGATTACATCAAGGTTGATGCGATTGCGCAGAACGTCCGTTATTTTGCCGATACGCCGGCGGGACGGCTGGAAATCACCATCAACCTCTCCAAGCCGGAAAAAGACCCCAAGGAAATCGCAAAGCTGAAGAATGCGCCCAGCGTCGGCTATCCGAAGTGTATGCTGTGCGTGGAGAATCCCGGCTACCGCGGCCGCAGCAACTTCCCGGCGCGGCAGAATCACCGCATGGTGCCGCTGTCGCTCGCTGGGCAGACGTGGTATCTGCAGTATTCGCCGTATGCGTATTACCCGGAGCACTGCATCGTGCTGAACAGCCAGCATGTGCCGATGCGCATTTCCCGCGGCACATTCGATCGCTTGTTTGACTTCGTGCAGCAGTTCCCGCACTACATGCTCGGCTCGAATGCGGATTTGCCGATAGTCGGCGGGTCAATCCTCAATCACGACCATTTTCAGGGCGGACGCTATCATTTCCCGATGGACGATGCGAAAGTGCGCTGCCAGCTGAAGTCTCCGGTGCCGGGCGTTTCGGCGGCACTGCTCGATTGGCCGATGTCCACCATTCAGCTCAGCGGCACGGACGAACAGACGCTGATTGCCGAAGCCAGCCGGATTCTGGACGCGTGGCGCGGGTACAGCGACGAAGCGTGCGGCATTCTTGCGGAAACGAACGGAACGCCCCATAACACCATTACGCCGATTCTGCGCAAAGAGGGGGAGCAGTACCGCCTGAACCTCGTTCTGCGCAACAACCGCACGAGCGAAGAGCACCCGCTGGGCATCTTCCATCCGCATGCGCCGCTGCATCACATCAAGAAGGAGAACATCGGGCTGATTGAGGTGATGGGGCTGTTCATCCTGCCGGGCCGCCTGAAGACGGAGTTAGCGGCATTGAATGGCTACCTGACGGGCGAGAAGCCGCTGGTGCGTCCGGCGGAAAGCGACCCGTGCGCGAAACACTACGACTGGCTGGTGGAAGTTGTCGCGCGGCACGGACTTGTCCAAACGTCGGCGGAAGCGGAAGCCATCCTGCGGCAGGAAGTGGCGCTGGTGTGCGCGCAGGTGCTGGCGGACGCGGGTGTCTACAAGCGCGATGAAGCCGGATTGGCGGGCTTCCAGCGCTTCATGAAGGCACTGGGCTACGAAGCATAATCATACTATTTCCAGATTCAACTGCACCATCTGCTTGCGCCTTTTCCTTTCTGGCGTCCGCTCATTCCACTTAGCGTAGCGCTGCTACGCTGCGTTTCATTCACGTTAGCCAGAATGAAAAATTCGCGGCGCATCTTGGTGCATTTTTATCTGGAAATAGTATCAAACGCCGTGTTTCCAAGATCGGAAGCACGGCGTTTTGCGTACAGAAAAAGGGGAGTCCCGCTGATGCAGGATTCCCCCATGTTAGGAAACGATTACTCCGCCTTGACCACAGCGTCCAGCGTGCAGCCCTTGTCGAATTCGATCGTGCCCTTGTAGTTCTTAATCGTGCCGCTCACAGTGATGGTGTCGCCAACCGCCAGCGTTTCCGCGCCTTCGCCGGACAGACGGTAGCACTGCACCGCATAGTCGGTCAGACCGCCGGGAACGATGGTCACGGTGATGTTCTTGTACTCGTCGCTCCAAGCAGTGTCGATGCTCGTGATGACGCCAGTCATGGTGGAAGCGTCATTCATGGACAGACCTGCTTCCAGCGCGTAGGCGCTCACCGCCAGACGGACGCTCGCTACGGAGTCTGCGGGAACGGTCACGCAGCCCTTGTCGAACTCGACCGTGCCCTTGTAGTTCTTAATCGTGCCGTACACGCCGACCACGCTGCCGACTTCCAGCGCCTGCGCGCCCTCGCCGGAGAGACGATAGCACTGAATGGGCTGTTCGGTCAGACCGTCGCAGACGATGGTCACGGTGATGTTCTGGTATTCGTCGCTCCACGCGGAGTCAATGGAAACCACTTCGCCCACCAGCGCGGTCGGAGCCGTCATGGCAACGCCCGATTCCAGCGCGTAAGCCGCGTCTACAATCGCTTTCTGACTGACGATTTCGCCGTAGCCGACCAGCACGCAGCCCTTGTCGAACTCGATGGTGCCCTTGTAGTTCTTCAGGATGCCTTCGACGGTAATCGCGTCGCCCACCTGCAGGTTTTCCGCGCCTTCGCCGGTCAGACGGTAGCACTGGATGGGCTGATCCGCCAGCTCACCCACCTGAATGGTGACGGTGATGTTCTTGTATTCGTCGCTCCACGGGGTGTCAATCTTCGTCACCGTGCCGTAGAGACGCTGGGTGTCTTCCAGCGCCAGACCCGCTTCCAGCGAGTACGCCGCCGCCACGATCTCTTCGTAGCTCATGCCTTCCAGAATCATCGCAGCAGGCACCTTGTGCGCGAAGGACACGCTCACGGTTTCGCCAGCAGCGTTCGACAGGGTGGCCGTCAGGGTGTAGGTCACTTCTTCGGGATTCTTTTCATCCACATCAATGGTGACCATCTTGTTGTCCTGCGGAACAATCTTGATGGTGTCGCTGTCCGACGTCCACATAATCGGGAATTCGATGCCGCCGATGTTGATGACGCCGACCACTTCGTAGTCGCTCATCGTCGTTTCCGGCAGATCCTTGTACATCATGAACAGGTACGTCTTGGCCGCTGCCAGATCTTCATCCGTGGTTTCCGCCATCGCGGCGCAACTGAAGCACATCGCCAGCAGCATGAGCATCGCAAGGAATTTCTTCATGATTGTTTTTCTCCCTTTCCTTGATTGTCAGGGGTGTTATTCTGCGAGAAGGAGTCCGGTTTCGTAGACACGCACAGCGACGCTGCCGCTCGAATGCTCGACAAAGCCGCGCACGGTGATGGATTGTCCCACCATCTCATCGGTCACGAAAGACGACGGCGCAATTACGGTCATCTGCTGCCCATCCTGTTCGACGGTCAGATACGCGCGGCTGTTTTCGTCGTCCCGGCTGATGGACAGCACATGCAGTTTGTGCAGCTCGACGCTTGTGTTCTGCGCCAAATCCGCATGAGCATAGGCAGCTTCCTCCCCATTTTCGTCCGCCAGCAGGGTCTGCGACATCAACTGGGCGAGCGTCGTCTCGGTATAGTACGGCGCGTGACCTTCGCTGAGCAGCTGAATGTTGCCGGGGTCTTTCGGCTTCATCATGCGGTAGGAGACGTCGGAAATCTGCCACTGGTCACCCGCCGCGTAGTACTGCACCGAACCGACGATGCGCACTTCGTTGCCGGGGGTGAGAATCGACAGACCCTTGCCGCTGAGGTTGAAGCCGTAGTAGACGGAGATGCCAAAGACGATGCCGCTCTCCGCGTCAAGGCTTTCGACATACACCGAATTGTTGTGCGCCAGCGTGACGATGCCGTTGAAAGCGACCTTCTTGTTCTGGTACGCTTCCGGATGGCAGCGCAGTTCGCGCAGGGTCAGCTCAATGGCGTCGCCGTAGTAGAAATCGGGGTCGGGCTGACCGGAGTAGAGGTTCAGCTTGAATTGCCGCGCCTGATCCAGCGCGCTTGAGCAGATGCTGCCGTACTGGTTGTTCGCGGTGGAATACGCGCGCGCATAGCCGTTTTGCAGCAGCTCCAGATTCAGGTTGCGGTATTCCGCGCCTTCCGACGGCTGATACCACACCCAGACCAGCATCCGGCCGCCAGTGGAGTCAAGCTCCCAGCGGTCAGAATCCGATTCCAAGATGATGGACACTGCCGAAGCGAGCTTCTCCTGGGTGAAATGCGACGCGGCAACGCCGTATTCCTCAATCTTGCCGGTGGATTCGGGGGTGTTCAGCGCCAGAAAGCGCGCTTTCAGCACACCGTCCGCGCAGACGCTTTCCGGCACATCGAAATGCACCGTGTCGCCGTCCACATGCGTCCTGACGGTCGCACTGGTTTTGGCGGTTGCGGAGGACATGTTCAGCTTCAGCTGCGCCACATAGTCCACAAAGCCGTCATCGGTGGTTCCCGCCACCGCGCCTGACGCCATGCAGAGCAGCAGCGTCAGGGTCAGCAGCAGGGGAAATAGATTGCGGAGTGTTTTCATCTGCGCGCCTTAGATACCAAAGCCCGCGATGGACTGTTCGCACTTGGTGATAGCTTCGTCGAAGCGCTTCTGGATGAGCTCGTCCAGCTTCGCATCGTTTTCCGGCTTGGTCAGGTCGCCCAGTGCCGCAGCATCCGTCATGCAGCCCGCCATCAGTTCACCGACGCGGCTGCGTGCTTCGGAAGAGCCGGGGAACGCAGGAGAGGTGTAGTAAGCGTCAACCTGCTCCAGGCAGACCTTCGCCGCCAGCGCCGCCACGTTGTCGCCGCCGTCCGCGCCCGCAACGAATTCCGCATAGACTTCGTTGTTCGCAACGGACTTGATGACTGGCACATAGCCGGACGCCATGGAAAATTCAGCCTGGAAATCCACCGTGGTGGTCAGGTACTTGACGAACAGCCAGGAAGCGGCCACTTCCTGCGCATTCGCCTTCTTGAAGATGCACAGGCTCGGACCCTGAGAAATGACCTTCGCGCTGCTGGCATCCACCTGCGGGATGGTCGTGATGCCCACTTCAAAGGGATAGGTGCCGTCCGCACCCTTGGTCGGACGCTGATGCGTCGCGCCGGCGGAAGAACCGATGGACATGTAGCTCTTGATGCCGGAGTCGGAGACGAACAGACCGGAGGTGTAGCTGCCGTAGATGGTCTGGGTCGTCACAAGCCCCTGATTGTACCACGTTGCGAAACGCTTCACGAACGCGCGGTTTTCGGGCGTGTTGAACAGGAAGTGTTCGCCGGTGGCGCTGGTGTAGGGGGTCTTGAGCTGCTCCGTCATGGTGATGAACCAGTTGTTCTCGGAGTCATAGCCCAGCGGGATGCTGTACGGATCGATTTCGACGATCTTGTTGCACAGCGCTTCCATCTCGTCCCAAGTGGTGGGCGGGGTCAGGCCGTTGGCGTCGAAGAACGTCTTGTTGTAGTACAGCACTTCGGTGGACTTGCTCATCGGCAGCGTGTACATCTTGCCATCGCCGAACTGACGGCCTTCCTCGTAGTACGCGGAAATGAAGTCGTCCTTCTGCTCCTGCGTCAGGCCGAAGGTTTCGGTCGTGCCGTCGGCGCGGGTGATGGTCGCCGTGCTGTCAATGTAGGCATCCAGCGGCTGCACCGCACGCGCGAGGTTGTACAGGGCAACGTGGTCCGGGTAGCAGTAAGCGATGTTGGGCTGGCCGCCGACGGTGATTTCCTTGGAAATTTGGTCGCGGACATCATCGTAGCCGCCAACGGAGGTGTAGCTGACATGGATGTTCGGGTAGAGCTTGTTAAACTCTTCGATGTACGTATCCAGCACAGGGGTCAGGTTGGAACCCATCGTGTTGTAGAAGGTGATGTTCACCTCGCTGCCGTCGTAAGCAGCGGGATCGCTTGCGGATTCAGCAGAACCGAAGCAAGCAGTGCAGGCCATCAGCATGGTCAGCGCCATGAGAAGAGAGAGGAACTTCTTCATGTGTCTTTCCTTCCTTTCTGGTCGAGGGAGACAAAAAATTGTTAAAGGCGGAAATCCGCCGATTAACCTTTGATACCGCTGCGGCTGACACCCGACATGATGTACTTGCGCAGGAAGATGAACACAAGGAACAGCGGGAACGACACCATCGCGACCGCCGCCATCTGCACGGGATAATTCGTTTCGCCGGTGGAGCTGTTGAAGGCGTTGCGCAGACCGTTGGTAATCAGCTTGTGCGCATCGTCATTCGCCACCAGACGCGGCCAGACGTAGGAGTTCCATGCGCCCATCATTTTCAGGATGGTGATGGAAATCAGCGTCGGCAGGGAGAGCGGCACCATGACCTTCCACAGGTACTTGAAGTCGCTCGTGCCGTCTACCTTTGCCGCCAGATACAGTTCGTTCGGAATCTGCAGGAAGTTCTGGCGCAGCAGATAGATGTAGAACACGCTGACGAGGAACGGCACAATCAGCACCGTGTAGGTGTTCTGCCAGCCGAGCATGAAAATCGTCTGGTAGTTGGTGATGGTGAACAGCTCGCCGGGAATCATCATCGTCGCCAGCAGCGCGCCGAACAGCGCATTCTTGCCCTTGAATTCCAGCCGGGCAAACGCGAACGCCGTCAGGATGGTGATAATCAGGGACAGCATCGTCGAGACGATGCCGACATAGGCGGTGTTGAGGAACAGGCGGCCCAAATTGCCGGTGGAGAACGCATCGGCGTAGTTGCTGATGAGCACCATGCGCGGCCAGAACGTCGGCACAGACGCGCGGTATTCATCCAGCGACTTCAGGGAAGAGATAATCATCCAGTAGAACGGGAACAGCACAATCAGCGCCATCACAATGAGGAAAGCATAGGTGATGAACAGCGTCAGCACCTTCGTGATGCGCTGGGTGACGCTGACTTGCTGCATGTTCCGCGAATGCATGATGGTGAAATCTTTTTCGGACATACTGCACCTCTCAATAATGCACGCGCTTCTTGCTGACCTGCATGTTGATCATCGTCACGACGAAGATGATCGCAAACAGAATCAGCGCAGCGGCACTGGCCACGCCGTAGTTGGACTTCGGCAGCGCATCGTAAATCATGCCGACGATGGTGTTCATGCGTCCCGCGTCGCCCGCAGGACCCATGGTTTCGCCGAAAATGCCGACGATGCTGGTGTATTCCTTGAAGCCGCCGATGAAGCCGGTGATGACGACGTAGGCAATCATCGGAGAGAGGAGCGGCACGGTGATTTTGGTAAACACGCGCCAGCGGGGGGTAGAGTCCACTTTCGCCGCGTCGTAATACTGCTTGTTGATGCCCTGCAGACCGCCCAGCAGTACCAGAATTTTGAAGGGCAGCGCGTTCCACACGATGTAGACAATCATGACGAACATGTTCGCCCAGTATTCCGAGCCTTGGTTAATCCAGTTGACGTAGTGCCCGCCGAAAAGCTCAATGACATTATTGACAATGCCCTTGGTCTGAATCAGGCGCTCCATGTGCGGCATACCGATGATATTGAACATCGCGGCGAAAACCATGCCGATGGCGATGGAGTTGGTCACATAGGGCAGGAAGAAGATGGTTTGTAGTACCTTTTGCAGGGGCTTGATGGAGTTAAGCGCAACCGCGATCAGCAGCGCGAGAATCGTCGAAATCGGCACGGTGAACAGGCACAGGAGCATCGTGTTTTTCAGCGCCGTCTTGAAGCCGCTGTCGCCGATAACCGTCTGGAAGTTCTTGATGCCAACGGTGAAGGTGGCGCCGCCGACTTCGCTCAGGCTGTTGTAGTCATTCAGGAATGCCAGTCGCACCGTGTTGATAATCGGCCAGACCGTAAAGACCAGCAGCAGCACGATGGCGGGGGCGAGATAGAGCCATGCTTTCCATTGATGCTTGCTTTCTACCATCTTACTTCACCTCGAACGGAATGCGAACGCCCTCGTCATCCCGCGTGAACAGGAAGATCTTGTGCGGCTTGATGCGGTAGCGCACGACATCAGCGGAAGCATCTACCTTGTTGTCCGCGTCGATGATGGAGCGCACCGTCGGCTTCTGGGAGGCTTCGTGCGTGGAGACGACGGACACGTCGCGCCCCATGACCTCGACGTTCTGCGGCTTGCAGCACAGCGTGCCGAATTCCATGTCGAGGATGAAGCCTTCGGGACGGATGCCGACGAACACGTCCTGATCCTTCACGCCGGGCACATCCATCACATTGTCCGCGCCGATGAACAGACGCTCGCCCTTGACATGGCCGGTGAAGATGTTGATAGGCGGCGTGCCGAGAAAGTTCGCAACAAACAGGTTCGCCGGGTTGTCATAGACATCCTGCGGCTTGCCAATCTGCTGCACCACGCCGAACTTCATGACAACAATCATGTCGGAAATGGACATGGCTTCTTCTTGGTCGTGCGTGACGAAAACGGTGGTAATCTTCGTTTCCTTCTGGATGCGGCGGATTTCCTCGCGCGTCTGCAGGCGCAGGCGGGCGTCAAGGTTGGACAGCGGCTCGTCCAGCAGCAGCACGCGGGGCATCTTCACCAGCGCGCGGGCGATAGCGACGCGCTGCTGCTGACCGCCGGAAAGTTCGCTGGGCTTGCGCTCCAGCAGTTCCTCAATCTGCACCAGTCTCGCGGCCTCATGTGCACGCTCCAGTATGGCTTCCTTGGTCATCTTGTCCTTGCCGCGGAGGTTCTGCAAAGGGAAGAGAATGTTCTGCTTGACCGTCAGATGGGGATAGAGCGCGTAATTTTGGAACACCAGACCAATGCCGCGATTTTCCGTGGACAGATCGGTCACATCGTCCTCCCCGAAGAAGATTTTGCCGCTGGATGGCTTCTGCAGACCGCTAATCATGTACAGCGTCGTGCTTTTGCCGCAGCCAGACGGGCCAAGAAGACCAATCAGCTTTCCATCCGGGATGGTAAAGTCAAAATTGTTGACTGCTACCACTTCTTCGCCGGATTTTTTGTTGCGGCTCGGGAAGATTTTGGTCAGGTTCTGTAAAACGATTTTCATAGAATCCCCTTTCTTTGCCCTTTGTCATCGTAGTGACATGCCTTCGCCGCTTTTGAAGCGGGTGGAAGTATCGTCTGAAAGCCCCGCGGGATGGATTTGCGCGGTGGTACCTTAGTACGTCTGATGCGCGACCTTTTCTGCTTGGAGTTTGGCTTTGTAAGCAACCAGCTCATCGGTGGAATTGAAGATCATCTGGCTGGCCATATCAACCGCGACGGTATCAGCAAGAAGATCGTGAATCAGCGAATGTTTCCGCGTGGCGAGGAAGAGGACAAACTGCGCGACGGAGAGAATCAGCACAATGCCCAGCACAACGATATTCAGGTTGCCGAAGAACAGCATCATCACCGCCATGATTGGAATCATGGTTTCCACCGCGTATTTGCCCAGCACTGTGCGGACAAAAAGCGTCACATGACCGATTTTCACGCCGTCATTGCGCATCAGAGCCACACCGAATATCTTTTTGCCCAAGGTTTGTCCGTTTTTGAAAAGGAGCGGAACGAGGAATTCTAATAGGAGATAACCCGACAGTACGCCGAAACTGACGATGAGAATCGACAGCTGAATGACCATGCCATACGCATGAACGGCAGTTTCATCAGCGGCGAGCACGGCGTTCGCCTGTTCCACCAGCGCCCGCTGCGCGTCAGTCAGTGTGCTGTATGTCTGGGTCATGATGGACATGTCCAGCCCGCACGCGTCTGCCGCGGCCTGATAGCGCGTCATGAGCGTCTGGTACTGCGCGTCGAATCCCAGTAGGGCTGATAATCCCCACGCACAAAGAACGCAGGCAATCGCCAGCAGAATCACATCGAACAAAAAAGCCGAGATGCGCTTCCACACGTTTGCCCGTTGAAGGTCACAGGTCATAGGGACTAACCTCCCGCTGATTGAAAAAGTCTAAGCTGAGTTCCTTATTCTATTATACTGATATTTTGTAAAAAAGCCATAGGAAAAACAAAATTCTTCTGCAAATTCGTCTGATTCTCTAAAATTTCCTCCGAAAACAGCACAGGAACAGCATTTGCAAAAGCATCTGCGTGCCGATTATACGATTTCCGGAGGGCACAGGCGAGGCAGATAATAGATATGAAGCACCATTTTCTGATTTCTTGCGGAATACCCCGTTGACAATTGCGGGAAATGGGCGTAAGATAAAAGGCGTGGCATTCGGGCAAGCAGCCCGCGAACGCCGGAAAGGAGTGTCTGACCGCATGGACGGTGATCCGTATAGTACCCCTGAGCCCATCGGCAGCGCTCTGACGGCTGACTGATGCCGACCGCGCTGCCTTCCTTCGGAAATGTTGAAAGGACGCAGCACTAACATGAGAAGAATCTTCAAGACCATCGAGGATCATCTGACCGAATGCACGACGCTGGAAAAGGGCGTATGGGTGCATCTGCAAAGCCCGACGAAGGAGGAAGTGGATGGTCTGACCACCCGCTTCAACCTTGATCCGACCTTTCTGCCCGCTGCACTGGACGAAGAGGAATCCGCCCGCATTGACTACGACTCGGATAAGCAGCAGACGCTGATTATTGTGGATATTCCGTATGTTGATACCGAGGGCACGGGCTATGTGTACAGCACAATCCCGCTGGGCATCGTGCTGTGCGACGAGGTGATTATCACCGTCTGCACGCGCGATACGCCCATCATCAATGACTTCACCGAGGAGCGCATTCGCAATTTCTGGACGTTCAAGCGTACCCGCTTCATCCTGCAAATTCTCCAGCGCAATGCTGGCCGCTTCCTGTCCTACCTGAAGCAGATTGATAAAACCAGCCAGCACATTCAGGAAAAGCTGGAGCATACCAGCCGCAATCAGGAATTGCTGCAAATGATGAAGCTGGAGAAGTCACTGGTTTACTTCAACACGTCGCTCAAAGGCAATGCACTGGTCATGGAGCGCCTGATGCGCCAGGATATCCTCAAGCGCTATCCGGAGGATACCGACCTGCTGGAGGATGTTATCATCGAAAATAAGCAGGCAATGGAAATGTGCTCGATTTACCGCGACATTATGAGCAACACCACTGACGCGTTCGCTTCCATCATCAACAACAACCTGAACATCACCATGAAGGTGCTGACCGCGCTGACCGTCCTTTTTGCCGTGCCGACGCTGGTTATGACGATTTGGGGCATCAACGTCCCCGTACCGTTTGAGAGGCAGGCGTGGGGATTTGCGGCAGTCTGCGGCATCTCCATCATCCTGACACTGTTCGCCTTCGTTATTATGCGCCGAAAGAACATGTTCTAACGCATCCACATCAACCGAGGTGTCAAAAAAACGCCTCTGTCCATTGCAGACAGGGGCGTTTTCGATTTGCAAAAATCAGGCGGCGGGCTTTTCGTCCTTCCGTGCCAGCAGCCACGCGGCGGCGAAGCCCAAGATGAACGTCAGCACGCTGACAATCACCTGCACGAGGTTGAAGCCGGGAAGCGACAGCCCCATCAGGATGGCAAACGGCGATGCGACAACAAGCCCAAGAATCGCGCCGTAGGTGATGCACTTCCACTTCGCAAGCAGAATCTCAATCAGCTTCGCAATGGCGAAAATGCCGATCACCACGCCGATGCCAAACGGCAGCAGAATGCCCACGTTGTAGAGAATCGCGCCGCCATCGAGCGCCACCAGCGCATTGATAAGGTTCTTAATCGCGCCGATGACGGGGTAGTAGTAGCCCATCAGCATCAGCATCATTGAGCCGGACACACCGGGGATGACCATCGTCGCGGACGCAATGCAGCCCATCAGCGTAAGCTTCAGGACTTCCAGAACGCTCAGAGAGATGACCGCACCGGTATCCTGCGTTTCTTTCAGCGTTGCCATGAAGATAACGAGCGCGAAGAAGAGCACGAACAGAATGCCGCCAAGGATGCTGTCGCGCTTTTTGCTGCCCTTGATCTGCTTGAAAATGGCGGGCAGACCGCCCAGAATCAGTCCGATGAAGAGCGTATTCGTCGGCAGCGAGGCAAATTCATCCATCAGCGCCCATGTGATGACGTTGGAGAGAATCGCCAGCGCGGCAATCATGCCGACAACAAACGGCAGCAGCGTCATGAGGGACTTCTTGAACTGCTTAAAGAGGTGGGTGATGCAGTAAATCAGCGTATCGTAGATGCCCATGGAAACCATCATTGTGCCGCCGGATACGCCGGGGATGATGTTGGCAAGCCCAATCACCATGCCTTTGAGGATGTCAATGAAGAATTTCATGCCTTTCACTCCTTAATATATTGGAAAGGATTTTCCGAAAACCATCATACCATGATTTGCCGCTCATGACAACCCTGCAAGCGAAATTTTACGTTTGCAATTTTTTCGTGCTGGGCAACTTTTTCCGCGAACTCGTTGACAAGCTGTCGAAACGTGTTATGATGAAATTGGTTTCTGTCAAAATAGCAATGGAGTGAATAGACCAAATGGCAAATCAGTCGCACGCGGCAAACATGACACAGGGCAGCATCTGGAAACTGATGGTTCGTTTTGCGATTCCCATCTTTCTAGGCAACCTGTTTCAGCAGTTCTACAATGTAGCGGATACGTTTATCGTGGGCAATGTGCTGGGCACGGAGGCTATGGCGGCAGTTGGCTCGTCCGGCAACCTGATTTTCATGCTCATCGGCTTCTTTCAGGGCGTTTTCGTTGGCGCAGGCGTTGTCGTCAGCAGATTCTGGGGCGCAAGGGATCATGAGAATGTTTCGATTGCGGTGCATACGTCTGTTGCGTTTGCAATCGTCGCGGGTCTCGTGCTGACACTCATTGGGGTTCTGCTGACACCGACAATTCTGGACTGGATGCACACGCCGGCGGACGTGCTGCCGAATTCGATTGAGTATTTCCGCGTGTACTTTGGTGGCGTGATTTTTGCCGTTCTGTATAATGCGGTGAACGGTATTTTCCAAGCGGTTGGCGACAGCCGCCATCCGCTGTATTTCCTGATTATTTCCGCCATGCTCAATGTTGCGCTGGACTTGCTGTTCGTCGGCGTGCTGGGTATGGGCGTTGGCGGCGCGGCGTTCGCGACGGTCATCTCGCAGGCGGTCAGCGCGTTCCTCGGCCTGAGGAAGCTGATGAAGGCGACGGAATCCTACCGCCTGATTCCGCGGAAAATCCGTTTCAACGGGCGAATGCTCCAAAAGGTGCTGTACATCGGCATTCCGTCGGGGCTGCAAAACGCCGTGATTGCGCTGGCAAACGTCGTCGTGCAGACGAACATCAATGATTTCGGCGCACTGGCGCAGGCGGGCTGCGGCGCGTACTCCAAGATTGAGGGCTTTGGCTTCCTGCCGATTACCAGCTTCACCTTGGCGCTGACGACCTTCATCGGGCAGAACCTCGGCGCGCAGGAGTATGAACGCGCCAAGAAAGGCGCGCGGTTCGGACTGATTGCGTGTGTCAGCATTGCAGAAGCGATTGGTCTGGCGATTTACGCCTTCATCCCGGCGCTGATTGCAATGTTCATCCAGTCGGGCGATGCGGCGCAGGTGCAGGAGGTTATCCGTCTGGGGACGATGCACGCGAGGATAATGACGCCGTTCTACTTCCTGCTGGCGCTCTCCAACGCAATGGCGGCGGTTCTGCGCGGCGCAGGACGCTCGATTGTGCCGATGATTGTCATGCTGTGCTGCTGGTGCATGTTCCGCGTGACGTACATCACCATTGCCGTGCCGATTTGGCCGGAACTGACGACGATTTCGTGGGCTTACCCGATTACATGGGGGCTGTCCTCCATCATCTTTCTGATTTATTACAACGTCGTGGACTGGGTTCACGCCTATGGTCGGAGCAAACCACGCAAAATGACGTAATACTATTTCCAAATTCACCTGCGCCATCTGCTTGCGCCTTTTCCCCGTTGGCGTCCGCTCATTCCACTTAGCGTAGCGCTGCTACGCTGCGTTTCATTCGCGTTAGCCAACGTGAAAAATTCGCGGCGCATCTTGGCGCATTCTCATTTGGAAATAGTATAAAAGAATAATGCCCCTGCACGTTGCCAATGGGCGGTGCAGGGGCTTCGTTTACAAATCCCAATCATCGTCGAGCGTTTCCGGTGAATCGGCAGCCTTCAAGCTGCGTGTGCCGGGCGCGGGCTTGGGCAGCACAACGCCATCCATCGCCACGTCCACCAGAAAACGGTAGACTTTCAAGCGTGCCTTCTGATACGCCCTTTCGTCCAGCACATCCATGTAGAACTGCTTGTACTCATCAAACGCCGCCAAGCGGATTTTCAGCGTCGTCATGCCGTACGTCTGGGAAACAATGGAGTTCTTCGTGCGGACGTAGTAGTATACCGGCGACGGCACAGCGACAATGTACCGGGCGACACGCAGGTACTCCAAATTGAACATGAAATCCTCGCAGATGCGCAGCGCAGGGTTCATTTCGAGGTGATGCTGCACAACCAAATCCCGGCGGTACAGCTTGTTCCAGAGTACACCGTAGTAGAAGCTGGCAGGGTTCTCCATCATCTTGCTGGCATACTCCCGCCGCGTCATCACGCCGACGGGCATCACCCGGTGCTTGCTGGCGACGAGTTTGCCGGACACGCGGTAGAAATCCGCAATCACCAAATCCGCCTGATGCGCTTCGGCGGCGGCGACGAGCTTTTCTGTCGCATCGGGCGTCAGCCAGTCGTCGCTGTCCACAAATTGCAGGTAGTGCCCGCGGGCTTCGGCAATACCGAGGTTGCGCGTGGCGGATGCGCCGGAGTTGGGCTTGTGAATCACACGGACGCGGGCATCTTTCTGCATGTAGCTGTCACAAATCAGGGGCGAGGCATCCTTGCTGCCGTCATCCACCAAAATCAGCTCCAAATCAGGATAGGACTGCTCCAAAATGCTGTCGGCACAGCGCCGCAGGGTGCTTTCGGCGTTATACACCGGAACAATCACGGATACCATCGGGTTGGATAAGTACATTGCGCTTCCATTCCTTCATCTTTATTCGCCAATGCTACCCGCATTATATCATAGATTGATGCGTTTGTGAATCCGCGAAAGCACAAAAGAAGTGCTTGCACATCACGAAAAAATGCGTTACAATAAGACGTGGATTTTGCGAAAAAGAGGGAAACATGATGGCAGCAACGCACGACGGGCACCGGAAGCGGATGCGGGAGCGGTTCAGAATCAGCGGCTTGGAGGGCTTTTCTGAGCATGAGGTGCTGGAGCTGATTCTTTTCTATGGCCGCGCGCGCGGCAACGTGAACGATACGGCACACGCGCTGATGGATGTGTTCGGGTCGCTTCCGCGGGTGTTGGAAGCGTCGCCGGAGCAGCTGATGCTGATTGACGGCATCGGCGAGGAGAGCGCAACGCTGCTTTCGCTGATTCTGCCGCTGTTCCGCCGCTATTCTGATGAAGTGAATCAGGTGCGGAGCAAGCTGGACGGTCGCCAAGTGACGCTGGATTACTGCCGAACGATGATGGCGGGCTACCGGCGGGAGCAGTTTTATGTCATTTGCTTGACGGCAGATGGCAGCATTATCTGCAATCGCAAGGTGACGGAGGGCACGCTTTCAGCGGTGACGGCGTACCCTCGCTTGGTGCTGGAAGCCGCATTGAACAGCAACGCGCACAGCGTTGTATTGTGCCATAATCATCCGGGAGGCGTTGCACTGCCGTCGGAGGATGATATCTGCACAACACGCTATCTTCAGCAGCTGATGGAGGGTGTCGGCATCATTGTGCTGGATCATGTAATTGTCGCGGGCAACCAGACGTACAGCATGGCGCAGCACGGCGAACTGCTGCATCCATCGGAGATTATGCGGGCGATGGTAGCGGCAGCAGAGAAACCGTTGAGAAAGTAAAGAAGCAGCTTCCGACATCCCCAATTTGGGGCGGAAGCTGCTTCTTGTTTTATACTATTTCCAAATGAGAATGCGCCAAGGCACGAGCAGCTGGTGCAGGTGAATTTGGAAATAGTATTACTTGTTGTTCGGAATGTATACCGACGCGCTGGCGCCCAGCGGAATCTGGTTCGTCGTCAGCTCCACATGCACGGGGAAGTACGCGGCATTCTGCACCGTCGTGCCGAGATTGCCGATTTCCGTTACCGTGCCGGTAAGCACGTTCGATTCGTCCATATCCAGCGTCACGGACACCTTGTCGCCCACATAGAGGTTCTTCAGGTTTACTTCGTCCACCTGCGCGACAACTTCCAGCTTGTCCACCAGCATCAGGCGCGCCAGTACCTGCCCTTCGTACACCTGCTGACCGGGCTGCACGGCGAGCGTGCCAATCACGCCGTTTTGCGCTGCCGTAATGTCCGGGGAGGCATCCGGGGTGGTAGCAGTCGGCATCAGGCGGAGCAGCGGCGTACCGTTTTTCACTTGGTCGCCCACCTTCACCAGCACTTCCGCCACGCGTCCCTGCCCGACCGCCGTCAGCGTGTCACGCCGATTCACAACGCCGCGCCCGACTTGGTCGCTGGCAGTGCGGTTCTTGTCGCGGAAGAGGGAGAGTATCTCGCCTGGCTCAAATTCGCCCGTGAGCACCTCCACCATGTATTCTGCGCCGGATACCATCGTTACGCGCCCTGTACCGACCGAACGCCCTTCCTTGTTGGAGCGGAAGTACAGCGTTTCGCCCACGTCCACCACGCGGTTGTCGCGCTTGTCGTACGCCGTCGTGATGCTGCCCGCAATCACCCATTCGGATTCCGGGCGCATGGCAATCAGCCCGCCGTAGCGGGTGGCAACGGCAGTGGCGTCGTCGCCCGCGGCGCAGTAAATTGCCTGTACGGTCGCATCCTCCGTGGCGTAAATCGTGGTTGTGCGCATGGAGAACAGCAAATCGCCCGCGTTCACAAGGTCGCCCGCTTCCCAGGTGAAAGGCTGGAGCGTGCCGGAGAACGGCGCGGTAATATCAACGTAATTCACCGCATTCACAATGCCGCTGGACACGGAGCAGCCCGTGAGCGAAGCCGGGTCAGCCAGTGCGATAGACCCGACCATCGCCAGCGCAAGCAGGAGAGCAAACAGCTTTTTCATAGCAGAAATCATCCTTTCGTTGATTCTCTTGTCATTCGACGCTCTTTAGCGCCTCCACCATGTCAATCGACCGAACCTTGCGCGTCAGCAGCAACTGAATCAGGAATGCGAACACATAGGTAATTGCGCAAGCGCCCGCGACGGACGGGAAGGTAACATACGTTGGGAAAACCATTGAATCGTATTCACACATTTTGAGGATAATGGTGGTGATGAGGAATCCCGGCGGAATTCCCAGCAGAACACCGATGATGGAGATGTAGTTGTTCTCGCGCAGCATCAGACGGCGGATTTCCCTCTGATGGTAGCCCAGCACCTTCAAGGTTGCGTAATCACGGACGCGTTCACTGAAATTCATCAGCCCCATGTTGTAGCAGATGATGAACGCCAGTGCCAGCGCCGCAACGCTCAGAATCGTGAACGCCGCCGTTGTCGAGTCCATAATGCTGGACATTTCCACCAGCTGTTTCGCCGGATAGAGCAGCGTTCCCACCTCGTCCATTTCCTCCAGCAGGTGCGAACAGGCGGGCGTCGGCGCGGTAATCAGCAGCGTCGTCACTTGGAAATCGCCCTTGCGGCAGGCTTCCCACGCTTCCTTGCTCATGAACAGACCCTGACCGATGTTTGTGTCCGCCAGCGCGTTGATGGTCAGCGAAATGGTGTCGCTGTCTCCGGGCAGACAGATGCTCACGGTGTCGCCCAGCCCCACGTTCATCAGACCGGCTAACTTCCTGCTGATGGCGGTGCCGGTGCGCGGCAGCGTCAGGAACGTCGCATTGTCGCCCAAGGCAATGGAGGTCTGGTCATCCGTCATCACGGTCAGTAAACAGGAGCGCAGGTTCGTCTCGCTGCGCAGGCTGACGGACTGCTCCATGATGCCGTCCACCTTCATGGCGTTCAGCGTCTCACGGTAGTGGTCAAGCGAGGATGCCTGTCCGGAAATCAGGTTCGCGCGCACGTCGTAGCGCAGGGTGTGCGTGTAGTAATCATCAATAAATGTGTTGATGGATTCCTGCAAGCCGAAGGAGCAGATGATCAGCATATTGCAGCACAGGATGCCGACGAGCGACAGGAATGAACGCCCTTTGTTGCGGAAAATGTTGCGGATAATCATCTTCGTGTTGAAGGAAAAACGCCCCCACAGCCGGGGAATCCGCTCCAACAGGATGCGCGAGCCGGATTTCGGCGGCTTTGGGCGCAAAAGGCTTGCCGTCGTTTCCCGCGCCGCGCGGTTGTAAGTGTGCAGGCAAATCAGCAGACACATGACCACGGACAGCACGGCAATCAGCCAAGTGATGCCGGAAATCGGGGCGTGAAGGCGCGCCGGATAACGCACGTTCGTCGAGACAATCGGCCAAAGAATGTACGGAATGCTGATTTGCCCCGTGAGCACGCCCAGCAGCGAACCTGCGACGGACGGCACGATGGCGTAGCTGAGGTAGTGCAGCCGAATCTGCCGATCGCGGTAGCCCAGCGCTTTGAGCGTGCCCATCTGCACACGCTGATTCTCAATCATGCGCGTCAGCGTGTTGACGACAATCATCGCCGCGACCGCGAAAACCAACACCGGGAACAAGTAGGACAGACTGCGGAACATGCTGACGAAGTTGCGCGCTGAGAGCGTGCCGCTGTGTGTGTCCTTGTCCACAATCAGCGCCGTCGGGCAGGTGTTCATGATTTCGGCGCGAACCTGCGTCAGGTCCGCGTCAGATGATGCTTTCACCAGCATTTCGGTGAACGGAAACGCCGCCATGGCCTTCGCGCTGACGTACATGTAGCCGTAGATGTCCGGCTGCGGCGTGATGTTCTTCGCCGTCACGAGGTATTCGCCGGAGAGAATTGTGCCGCGCACGAAAAAGGTGAGCGACACGCCGCCATAGGACACCTTCACCGTGTCGCCGACGGACAAATTGTGCGCCTGCGCGAACTGCTCCTCCAGCAGACAGCCGCGCGTATCCGATGCGGAAAGTTCGCTGCCCGTGCGGATAATCGGCGTGCAGATGCGCATGTCGCCGTCATAGCCGTGCACCATCAGGGTCACTTCGTCGCCCAAGTCGGGGCAGTCCATCTCCAGCGTGACGCGCGCCTGCACATCCTTCACACCGGTCAGATTCCGCAGCTTCAGGATGTCGTTCTTGCCAAATGACGCTCCTTTCACCCAGAAATCCGCCAGATTACTCTGCGCAATCGGCGTTTCGGTGGATAGCTCCAGCATACGCCAGTTCGCGTCCAGCCCACTGAAGCACCATGTGCCCATTGCGCAGAGGAGAAACATGGCGAGAAACTGCATGGCGCTGCGGCTCATATCGCGGAAGAGTTTTTTCGTCAGCGTTCCATGATACTTTTTCCCGCTGCTCTGCGTTACCATGTGATATCAGCCACCTTCGCGGGATGTTCATTCACGGTCATTTCCTGCACGCTGCCGTTGCGCATCCGAATCAGGCGGTTGCCCAGCGGCGCAATGCTGGCGTTGTGCGTGATGATGACGACCGTTGTGTTGTAGTCGTGGCACAGGCGGGTCAGCAGATCCAGCACCTGTTCGCCCGTCTTGCTGTCCAGCGCGCCGGTTGGCTCGTCGCAGAGCAGCAGCGCCGGGTTTTTGCACAGCGCGCGGGCAATGGATACACGCTGCTGCTCGCCGCCGGAGAGCTGGGCAGGGAAGTTGTTCATCCGCTCTCCCAGCCCAACCTGCTCCAGCACTTCACGCGGATCAAGCGCACGTTCGCAGACCTGCTGCGCCAATTCGACGTTCTCCAGCGCCGTCAGGTTCGGCATCAGGTTGTAGAACTGAAAGACGAAACCCACGTCGTGGCGGCGGTATTCCGTCAGCTGAGACGAGCGAAGCCCGGTGATTTCCTTATCCCCAACAATAATTCGCCCGCTGGTCGCTTTGTCCATGCCGCCGAGCAGGTTCAGCACGGTGGTTTTGCCCGCGCCGGACGGTCCCAGCACCACGCAGAACTCGCCCTTCTCAATCTGGAAATTGACATGATCGGACGCGTGAACAACGGTGTTGCCCGCCGGGTAGTCCTTGCAGACATCTTCAAACGAGATGTAGCTCATGCCATACACCTTCTTTCTTCCATCTTACACCCCTATTATACAGGAAGAAGGTGAATTGTCCATGAACTTTTGCCCGACATTTCCGTTTTCTCTGCAAGAAAGTCAACAGGAATTGAAGAAAAGTTAATCCCACACAAGAGAACGTACAGGAAGACGATATTTCTGTGTGGATTCAGCAGGACAAAAGCCCTTCTGTGTCGAATAGAATAAAGAAAGGGGACTCTGCAAAGAATCCTTTGAAGGAGGAAAACGACTGTGTTTGAAAAGCTTCTCAGCCGTGGTGAACGGCGCTTTGGACGGTACTTCGGCATCCCGAAGCTGATGATGATTCTCTGCATCGGCATGGGTGTTACCTATGTGGCGGATTATCTGCTGGCGGCGTATAACATCAGCCTGTCGTATTACCTGATGTTCGACCGTGAAGCCATTTTCCACGGGCAAATTTGGCGGCTGGTGTCGTTTATCTTCATGCCGCCGTCGTCCTCGCCTGTGTTTCTGCTGATTTCGCTCATGTTCTACTGGTATCTGGGTACGTCACTGCAGAACACATGGGGCACGTTCCGCTTCACGGTATACTACCTCTGCGGGATGCTCGGCGCGATTCTCGCCGGTCTGATTACTGGCTATGCGACGAACACCTACCTCAATCTGTCGCTATTTCTGGCGTGCGCCGTCCTCTTTCCGGAGACCGAGGTCAACCTGATTATCATTCCGGTTAAGATGAAATGGCTGGCGCTGGTCTATCTGCTGCCGGTTGTGCAGCAGCTGCTGACGAGCAATCTCTTGGGCATTCTGGCGCTGGTGATGAGCCTGCTCAACGTTATTCTGTTCTTCTATGGCGATTTGATCCAGCGCATCCGCGATTTCCGCCGCCGTCAGCAATGGAAGCGAAACTGGAAGTAACGAAAGGCGAAAGGAGCGGTGAATCAGGTGCGTGACCTGCTTTATCTGCTGTTAGGATATCTTTCCGGCTGCGTGCTGTATGCGGAGGTCTTTTCGCGCGTGTTCCACAAAGAAATTGCGTCGGCTGCGAAGGACAAAAACCCCGGCGCGGCGAATGCGTTTGTGCACGGTGGATTCTGGTGCGGGGTGTTGACGCTGGCGGGCGATATGCTCAAAGGCATGGTTCCCGTGGCGCTGTATATGCACTATCTGCCCGAAACACTGCTGACACCCCTTGCGCCGCTGGTGCTCTGCGCACCGGTCGCGGGGCACGTTTTCCCGGCGACACGCTCGTTTAAGGGCGGTAAAGGCATTGCGACGACGTTCGGCTGCCTGCTGGGGCTGCTGCCATTCTGGACGCCGGTGCTGGTGCTGGCGTGTATCTTCATCTTCTACTCGACGATTCTGCGGATTACGCCGAACCTGTCCCGCACACGGGTGACATACTTCACGCTGCCGCTGGGGATGCTGCTGATGGAAGTGCCGTTGTGGATTTGCTTCGGTACGCTGTGCATGACGGGCATGGTGCTGGTGCGCCTGCACATCAGCACCGAGGAGCGGGAGAAGCCGGCGGTGCACCTGCTCTGGTGGACTTGACGGAGACAGGGAGGCGAAAGCATGTTCAAAATCCTCATCGTCGAGGATGACACGGAGCTGTGCCGGCTGTTTTCGCATGTGCTGGAGAAAAACGGCTATCACACGCGCATGGTGTCAAACGGGCAGGAAGCGCTGGATGCGCTGGCGGAAGAGTATGTCGACCTCATTATTTCGGACATCATGATGCCTGTGATGGACGGCTACGAGCTGGTGCGCTCGCTGCGCAAAAAGAGCGTCATGACGCCCGTGCTGATGATTACGGCGCGCGACGCTTTCGATGACATGCGTCTCGGCTTCCTCTCCGGTACGGATGACTACATGGTTAAGCCGATTAACGTAAGCGAGATGGTGCTGCGCGTCGGTGCGCTGCTGCGCCGGGTGCAGATGATGAACGAGCACCGGCAGGTCATCGGCGAAACGGTGATGGAGTGCGATTCGCTGACCGTGACGCGCGGCGAAACCAGCATGATTCTGCCGCAGAAGGAATTCATGCTGCTCTACAAGATGGCGGCATATCCGGGTAAAATCTTCACGCGGCAGCAGCTGATGGACGACATTTGGGGCTACGATTCCGATTCGGACAGCCACACGGTGGATGTGCACATCGGCCGCCTGCGTGAGCGCTTCCGTGATAATCCGGATTTTCATATCGTAACCATGCGCGGTGTGGGCTATAAGGTGGTTAAGGCATGAAGCAGCAGGAGAAGGGGCGCGGCAAGCTGGATATTCGCGTGCTGTTTACCTTGGCGGCGATTGCAGAGATTCTCGGTACGCTGCTGATTGCAACGCTGCTCACGGCGCTGCTGGAAAACTTGCTGCACGAAGCGATTGAAGTACATCCACTGGTGTGGCTGCTTCTCTTCGGCACGACGATTGGGTTGACGGCGGCGACGGTGGTGAACGTGCTGCTGCTGCGTCCGGTTGTACGGCTGAGTCGCGCCATGAAGCAGGTTGCCAGCGGGAATTTCTCCGTCCGCCTGACGACGAACAGCGTCATCAACGAAATTGCGGACAGCTATGACAGCTTCAACCGGATGGTGGAGGCGCTGGGCGAAACGGAGACGCTGCAAACCGACTTTGTGTCAAACGTATCGCACGAAATCAAAACCCCTGTGAGCGCTATCGAGGGCTACACGACGCTGCTGCAAAGCACGGATGTTTCGCCGGAGCAGGCGGGGTATATCGAGCGGATTCTGCTCAACACGCGGCGTCTGTCCACGCTGGTGGGCAACATCCTGCTGCTCAGCAAGGTCAGCAATCACACGATGCCGATGAAGCAGACATGCTATCGGTTGGACGAGCAGATTCGTCAGGCAATTGTGCTGCTGGAAGCACAGTGGTCGCCTAAACAGCTTGACTTTGATGCCGATTTGGCGGAAGTGACGTGGCGCGGCCCGGAAACGCTGATGCTGCACGTCTGGACGAACCTGCTCAGCAATGCCGTTAAGTTTAGCCCGCAGCACGGATTGATTGCTGTTACGTTAAAACAAACCGACGGTCGGTTTGAAATCGCCATTACCGACCAAGGGCCGGGAATCCCACCGGAGGAGCAGGAACGCATTTACCGCCGCTTCTATCAGGTGGACAGCTCGCATCAGCAGGAGGGCAACGGGCTGGGGCTGGCACTGTGCAAGCAGATTCTGGACGACTGCGGCGGCACAATTCGCGTGAAGAATCAATCTCCCTGCGGCTGCCGGTTTATTGTCACCCTGCCGGAAAAAATAGCAGGCGAAGAAGCGAAACAGGAGGAAGCTCATGGCACAGGAAAATAACACCGCGCGCGAGCAGACAGCGCTGGAGAAGCTGAGTCAGGATGCGCTCAATCAGGCACGTCGGGAGCGCAAGATGATTCAAGACACCTGTATTGCGGAACTGGCGCAGTGCGATACGGAGATTCCCGAGGCGTTGGAAAAGCAGGTGCAGGCGGAGATTGCAAGTCTCCAGCAGGCGAAAGAGAACCTGTCGTCGGCACACAAAATCGCATCCTCCACCGTAGATGAGCTGTCCGCGCGTGCCGCGGATGTGGCGAAGTCCCTCAACCGAAAGTGGTATCGCATCAATCCGCCGTCGAACACGGCCATCGATGTGCAGGAGGAGGAAAAATCCTTCTTCGCGCGCGGTATGAACGGCTACAAAATCGCCCTGATAGTCTTTATCGGCAGCTTTGCGGGCGTGATGCTGGAGCTGCTGTGGTGCTTTGCGCGCCACGGCTATCTGGAAAGCCGGTCGGGGCTTGTCTGGGGACCGTTCAACATGCTCTACGGCGTGGGCGCGGCGTCGCTGTCCATCATCCTCTACCGTTTCCGCAACCGCGGCAAGTGGCTGAGCTTCTTGGGCGGATTCGTTGTCGGCAGCGTCGTCGAATACGTCTGTTCGTGGCTGCAGGAGGTACTTTTCGGTTCGCGTTCGTGGGATTACAGCCGCGTGCCGTTCAACATCAACGGGCGAATCTGCCTGCTGTATTCGCTGTTCTGGGGTGCGCTGGGTATCTTCTGGATTAAGGACATCTATCCGTTCATGGCGAAGTGGATTTTGAAACTGCCGAACCGCGCGGGAAAAATCCTCACATGGGTGCTGTCGATTTTTCTGGCGGTCAACTGCCTTGTATCCGCGGCGGCGGTATACCGCTGGTCGGAACGCCTGCATGATGAACCGCCGAAAACGTGGATTGGCAGCGTGATGGACGCACGATTCCCGAACGAGCGAATGGAGCGCATCTACGCCAACATGAATTTCGGTGACAGCGAGTGATCCACGGAGGAAACCAAACATGAACATCGACAAGAAAACCTGCATCAATATAGGAATCGTAACATTTCTGCTGTATCTGGCGATTCACTACTGGGACGGTCTGGTCGGCCTGTTCAACCTCTTTCTGGCGGCGGCGGGAACGCTGATTAACGGCGCGATAATTGCTTATGTCCTCAATATCCTCATGCGCTTCTACGAGCGGCATATGGCGCCAAACACAAAGAAGAAGGTGTGGAATGCCATGCGCCGCCCGGTCTGCATGGCGCTGGCCTTCCTGACGCTGGTTGCGGTTATCGTTGCGCTGATTCAGATTATCCTGCCACAGCTGATTTCCTGCGTTCAGGTGCTTCTGTCATCGCTGCCGGGCGTTCTGCGCCAGATGTACGACAAGCTGATGGAAAATCCGACGATTGCAGCGCTGATGGTGGACTATAACCTCGTTCTGCCTGCAACGGAACAGGAATGGCGCGAGATTATCGAGCGCGCGGCGAATCTGCTCTTCAACGGCGCGGGCAATGTCGTCAATACGGCGGTCAGCTTCACCACCTCGCTTGTCGGCTCGATTCTCTCCCTCCTAATGTCGCTGATTTTCACCTTCAACATTCTCATCGGCAAAGAGACACTCCAGCGCCAGAGCCGCAATTTGCTGCACCGCGTTCTGGGTGATACGCGGATGGCGCGTGCGATGCACATCATCTCAACGCTGGACGATTGCTTCCATAATTATATCGTCGGCCAGTGCACCGAAGCGGTGATTCTGGGCACACTCTGCACCATCGGCATGACGTTTTTGCGGCTGGATTACGCGCTGATGCTGGGCACGTTCGTCGGCATGATGGCGCTGATTCCGATTATCGGCCCCTACATTGGCGCGGCGGTTGGCTGCATCATGCTCTTTTCGATTTCGCCTGCAAAGTCACTGGAATTCCTGATTTACCTCTTCCTGCTCCAGCAGGTCGAGGGCAACCTGATTTACCCCCACACGGTCGGCAGCAAATTGAAGCTGCCGGGATTGTGGGTGCTGGCGGCAGTGCTGATTGGCGGCGGCATGATGGGCATCTCCGGCATGGTACTGTTCGTCCCGCTGACGGCGGCGCTGTATCGGCTGGTGGGCGAATGGGTGCGCCGTGACCCACGGCTGGTCAAATCGGCGGAGAAAAAAGCATAAACCTGCGGCGTGCTTCCGTATCCATAGCGGAGCGCGCCGCTTTTTTGCGCACCAACGCAAAACGTCCGGCATAGCTTGAAAGTGCCCCGGAAAGCTGATTGACAGCGCCGGGAAAGGAGGAATTTCGCGATGCCGACAACGTTCACGAATCAGGCAACGCTTTCTTATAACAACCAGTCAATTCCCTCCAATGTGGTGACGGGCGTGTTGACCGAGGTGCTGTCCGTAAGCAAGACCGGGCGATACGATCACCTACGCCGTGCAGCTTGTCAATTCCGGTACGGCGGCGCTGACGGGTTTGACGCTGACGGATAACCTGGGCGCGTATACCCCTGCGGCGGGTGCTGCAGCGGTCGTTCCGCTGACGTATCAGAGCGATACGCTGCGTTACTACCGCAACGGCATCCTGCAGGCGACGCCGACCGTCGCGGCAACCAGTCCGCTGACGGTGACAGGACTGTCGATTCCCGCAGGCGGAAACACCACGCTGATGTACGCCGTCAAGACGAACCAGTTCACGCCCTACGGCGCTGAGGAAAGCGTGACGAACACCGCAACCGTGACAGGCGGCGGGCTTGCTGCGCCCCTGACGGCGGAAGCAACCGTGAATGCCGACCCCGCGCCGAATTTAAGCGTTATCAAATCCATGTGTCCGACGACGGTAACGGAGGCGGGTGTGCTGACGTACACCTTCACGCTGCAAAACCGTGGCGCAACGGCAACGACGGCGACGGACAACGTGTCACTGACGGATACGTTCACGCCTGCGCTGACAATCACGAGCGTGACGCTGGACGGCACGGCGCTGACTGCCGGCACGGATTACACCTACGACGGCGCGACCTTCCGCACGCTGACACCGCTGCTGATTCCCGCCGCCACTTACACCCGCAATGCGACAACGGGCGAAGTGACGGCTACGCCCGGCACGGCAACGCTTGTCGTCACGGGTACGGTTTGACCATTGCTTGCCCGGTCTGCTCGCGCGGATCGGGCATTTTTCAACTCTTGACAGGAAACGGGAAAACAGCGTATAATCAAAGCAGCGTAACCGAAAAAAGGAGTCGCAACTATGAAGAAAAAGTGTCTGCTGGTATGTTTGCTCTGTTGTTTGCTGTTTGGTTTTGCGCTGGCAGAAGAACCGATGACGGAGACGGTGCTGTTTGAGGGCAGCCAGCCCGCGTCTGGCGGCTGGAATCTTGCGCTGACCATTGACACAACGAACGTTAACGGCACATTTGACCCGTCGCTGATTTCCGAAAACGGGTATTTTGCCGTGACGTATGACGGGGTGCAAAATGGCGTCTATCTGGCGCTGTCCGACTGGGAAGGCGGCGTGTGGGCGCAAATCAACGTGCCGTCCACCTGCACGCAGACGGATGGAATGTACACGGCGGTCTTTTCGTTTGAGCAGTGCCGGATGGCGTATGGCAGCATGGATTTCGCGGCAGCAGATCAAATCTGCGTTGGCACGTCCGCATCCACCAAGACGATGGTGATTCACAAGGTTGCGTGGTACGGGGCGGCGCAGACGGATTCGCTGGGCGCAGATGAGGTGCTGTTCAGCGGTGCGGCGACGTCCACCGCACAGAATGAGTGCCTTGTCTTCCGATTCACGCAGCACGTCGGCGGCACATTCGATGCATCGCAGATGCGCACGGACAGCCGGTTTTACGTCGAGTACAGCGGTGCAAAATACGGTGTGTATCTGGCACTCTCCAGCCATTCCGGCGCGACACAGTGGGCGAAGGTGAATGCCTCGGAGACGGTGGAGGTGTCCGAAGGGCGCTACGGGGCGTATTTCGATGAAAGCGCGATGGCAATGGCGTTCGGGTCGAATTTCGCCCGGCTGGATCAAATTAGCGTGTATTCGTCGGGCAAACAGCCCGTGACGCTGCATAAGCTGGCGTATTTTGCGGGAACGGGTGATGTGGTGGATACGTCCGACGGCCGCTGGGATCGCCCGGATACCGGCATTGCCTTCATTGGCGACAGCATCTGCCAGAACGCGAAGCTGCTTTACGGTGATTGGAACACGATTCTTGGCCGCAGCGACTGCGCGAATTATGGCATTGGCGGGCAGACGACGCTGGAGTGCCGCGCGCGTATTGGGGAGCTGGCGGCGCGCAATTATCGGCAGATTGTGTTCATCTGCGGCATCAACGACATCGGACACGGCTATACAAAGGAAGAAATTGTGCAGAATTACGCCGCCATGATTGAGACGGTGCAGGCGAATAACCCGGACTGCCAGTTTGTGATTCTCAGCACTTTGCCCACGACGAGCGCGTTTTACAGTGGTCAGCAGGGGAAAATTACGCTGCTGAATCTGGCGTTCAAGCGGTTCGCGAATAAGACGCCGAACGTGACGTTTGTGGATGCGTACAGCGCATTCTGCCCCAAAGCGGGCGAATACGCCTACCCCGAACTGCTCAGTGACGGGCTGCATCCGAACGCGGAAGGCTATGCGAAAATTGCGGAGATTCTCACGCCATATCTGCTTCCAGAAGCAGAATGAGTAGCAGAAATAAGACAGAATGCATAAAAAGCAGCATGATTTCTTGGCGAAAATCAAAGTAGTTTCCATATGCGCATCATTTGCCCGTTGATTTTTCATCCGAGTTGTGATAGCATTGTTCAATGTGCTGCGAAGGTGTTTTTCTTAAAGAACTATGCAAAACGGCTGGCAGCACCAGAATCTGGCTTTTCTGCAAAGGAGGCGTGGCAAATGCGATATACCCGCGAGCAGGCCTGTCTGGCGTGGCTGGCGCAGGGAATGTTAGGCAGCAGACGGCTGAAAAAGCTGCTGGATGAGTACGGCAGCGCAGAAGCCGCATATGATGCCTTTCAGCGCGACCACGGCGCATCCTTGCAGAACCGGATTTCGGATTACAGCCTGTCACTGCTGCGGGCAAGCGCGTCGCGTGAGAAGCTGCATGATATGCTCGTGACCATGCGGAAGTGGAATATGGGGCTTGTCTCGATGGCGGATGATATGTATCCGGAGTCCCTGCGAAACATTCCCGAACCACCGTATATGCTCTTCTATCAGGGTGATTTGCGCGCGGCGGAGGGCAGGTGCATCACCGTTATCGGTTCGCGGAGCGCGACGGTTGCAGGCATTGCGGCAACCAAATCGCTCTGCCGTGATTTGAGCAAGCAGGGCGTGTGCATCGTCAGCGGACTGGCGGTCGGCATTGATGCGGCGGCGCACGATGGGTGCCTGGACGGCGGCAGCCCGACCATCGGCGTAGCGGCAAGCGGGCTGAACGTGCCATATCCATCGGAAAACGTGGCGCTGAAAGCACGAATCCTTTCACAAGGCGGGCTGCTGCTGAGTGAATATCCGCCGGACATGCAGTCAAGCAAGTATGTCTTTGCGGTACGCAACCGCATTCTGGCTGGACTCGGCCATGCGGTGGTGCTGATGGAAGCACGCATCCGTTCCGGCAGTATGCTGACCGTGCATCACGCGCTGGATCAGGGCAAGGATGTGTTCGCTTATCCGGGCATTCCGGACGCGCCGATGTCCGAAGGGGCGCATCAACTCCTGCGGGAAGGCGCAGTCTACTTCACAAGTGCGAAGGATATTCTGGAGGACATGGACTGGCAGCCCGCCGCAAGCATCCCGAAACGGCAGGATACGGGTCAGCCGCGCCCCGCACCCCGGAAAAGGGAACCGCAGCCCACCCCGGCCAAAGCACCGAAAGCTCCGCCTGTGATGGAGCAGAAAGCGCCCCCGCCGGAATCGCCTAAAGCGCCTGAAATCCCGCTGCCGCCGATGGACGACGTGCAGAAGCGGATTTACAATGCCTTGGCGGACGGTGAGCGCTCCTTTGATCAGCTGGCTTCGCAGACGGGGCTGGACGCATCAAGGCTGATGGCATCACTGACTATGCTGCAAATCCTCGGTGCAGTGAAGGCACTACCCGGAAAAAGCTATTGCAGGGCGACAGAATAGCCCTTCTCTCATTTCCAAATTTATCGGAGGGGTAAACAACCATGACGGCAGCCAAGCAGAAACTCATTATTGTCGAATCTCCCGCCAAGGCGCGAACCATCAGCAAATTTCTGGGCAAGGGCTACAAGGTCGAGGCCTCGCAGGGGCATGTGTGCGACCTGCCCAAAAGCCAGATTGGCGTGGACGTGGACAACGACTTTGCCCTTAAGTACATCACAATCCGCGGGCGCGGCGAAATTCTTAACCGCATCCGCAAAGAGGCGCGCACCGCGTCGCAGATTTACCTCGCAACTGACCCGGACCGCGAAGGGGAAGCGATTTCGTGGCATCTGAGCCATGTGCTGAACATGGATCCAAGCCAGCCGTGCCGCATTGAGTTTCACGAGGTGACGAAAAAGGCGATTCAGAACGCGCTGAAGTCCGCCCGTCCGGTGGATATGGGGCGCGTGGACGCGCAGCAGGCGCGCCGTGTGCTGGATCGTCTGGTCGGCTATAAAATCAGCCCGCTGCTGTGGGCGAAGATTAAGAAGGGGCTTTCCGCCGGCCGCGTGCAGTCTGTCGCGACGCGCATGGTGGTGATGCGCGAGGAAGAAATCGAGGCGTTTATCCCGGAGGAATACTGGGAGATTTCCGCCAAGCTGCTGGCGCATCAGGCGCATGGGCGCAAGCTGCACTTCACGGCGCGCCTCGCCACACTCGACGGGCAGAAAGCGGTGATTGCCAACGCGGAGGAAGCGCAGAAAGCGGTCGAACGCATTCAGAAAGCACATTTTGCGGTCAACAGCATCAAAATGAGCGAAAAACGCAAGATGCCTGCCGCACCGTTCACGACGTCCTCTTTGCAGCAGGAAGCCAGCAGAAAACTGGGCTTCACGACGGCAAAGACGATGCAGGTTGTCCAGCAGCTCTACGAAGGCATTGACCTTGAAGGTGAGGGCACGCAGGGTATTGTCAGCTACATCCGTACGGACAGCGTCCGCATTTCGGATGAAGCCCTGAATGCCCTGCGCGAGTACATCCCGGAGCGTTTCGGCAGCGACTATCTGCCGGAGAAGCCGAACGAGTACAAGGGGCGCAAGAATGCGCAGGACGCGCATGAAGCCATCCGCCCGACCGACGTCCACCGCACGCCGGACAGCATCAAGCCGTCGCTGACGAAGGAGCAGTACAACCTCTATAAGCTGATTTACAACCGCTTCTTGGCGAGCCAGATGATGCCCGCCCTCTACGAAACGATGACGATGGAAATCAGCGGCGACGGCGTGGGAATGCGCTTCTACGGCGAACACAAGAAGTTTGCGGGCTTCACCTCGGTGTATGAGGAAAGCACGGATGACGACGTGGCGTCGAGCGAAACGACGCTGCCGCAGCTGTCCGAGGGTGACGCTGTGGCAGTTGCCGATGTCGCCAGCGAGCAGCACTTCACCCAGCCGCCGTCCCGCTACACAGAAGCGTCGCTGGTGCGCATGATGGAGGAAAAGGGCATCGGCCGCCCGTCTACCTATGCGCCGACCATCACGACCATCATTTCTCGCGGTTACGTCAGCCGGGAAAAGAAGCGCCTGTATCCCACCGAGCTGGGACGCATGGTGACGAGCATGATGGAAACGTACTTCGAGGACATTGTTGATGTGGAGTTCACCGCCGAGCTGGAAGACAAGCTGGACAAGGTGGAAGAAGGCGAAATGGACTGGAAGCAGATTCTGCGCGACTTCTACCCGCCGTTTGAACAGACGCTGAAGCTGGCGGAGCAGCAGATTGAAAAGGTGGAGGTCAAGGACGAGCCGAGCGACGTGCCGTGCGACAAGTGCGGCGCGATGATGGTCTACAAAATGGGGCGGTTCGGCAAGTTCCTGGCTTGCCCGAACTTCCCGGAATGCCGCAATACCAAGCCGATTGTCACTTACATTGACGCGCCGTGCCCCAAGTGCGGTGCGCGCCTGATGGAAAAGACGAGCCGCAAGAACCGTAAGTTCTACGGCTGCGAGCGCTACCCGGAGTGCGACTTTGTGTCGTGGGAGAAGCCGGTGACGGAGAAATGCCCCGTCTGCGGCAGCTATATGGTGGAAAAGCGCGGCCGCAAGGGCGAAGTATGGCACCTGTGCGCCAATGAAACGTGCCACCACCGCATTGAGGTGCAGGCAAGCGAGGAGGAAGCGGATGAGTAATCTGCACGCGACGGTCGTCGGCGCAGGGCTGGCGGGCAGCGAGGCAGCGTGGCAGCTGGCGCGGCAGGGGATTGCCGTCACGCTGATTGAAATGAAGCCGGAGAAGATGTCCCCGGCGCATCATAGTCCGCTGTTTGCGGAGCTGGTCTGCTCGAACTCTCTGCGCAGCGACCGATTGACAAATGCCGTCGGTCTGCTGAAGGAAGAAATGCGCCTGATGCACTCGCTGGTGATGGAAGCGGCGGATTTGGCGCGCGTTCCGGCGGGCGGTGCGCTGGCTGTTGATCGTGAGACGTTCTCCGGGCATATCACGAAAAGTCTGCGGGAGCATCCGCTGGTGGAGGTCGTCAGCGGGGAAGTCACGGAAATCCCGGATGGCCCGGTGATTATTGCGACTGGGCCGCTGACCAGCGACGCGCTGAGCGAAACCATCAGCCGTCTGCCGGGGCTGGAAACGCTGAATTTCTACGATGCGGCTGCCCCGATTGTCACGGCGGAATCGCTGAACATGGACAAGGTGTTCCGCCAATCCCGCTATGACCGCGGTGACGACTATCTGAACTGCCCGATGACGGAAGAAGAGTACAACGCGTTTGTGGATGCGCTGCTGGCGGCGGAAACGGCGGATATCCACGGCTTTGAGGAGACGAAGGTCTTTGAAGGCTGTATGCCGGTGGAGTCGATGGCGCGGCGCGGGCGCATGGTGCTGGCGTTTGGCCCGATGAAGCCGGTTGGCCTGCGTGACCCCCAAACGGGCAAAGAGCCATATGCCGTCGTGCAGCTTCGGCAGGACAACGCAACAGGCACGCTGTACAACCTCGTCGGCTTCCAGACGCGGCTGAAGTGGGGCGAGCAGAAGCGCGTTTTCGGCATGATTCCCGGCTTGGAGAATGCGGAATTTGCCCGATACGGCGTCATGCACCGCAACACGTTCCTGCATTCGCCGGGCTTCCTGAATGCGCACTTCGAGATGATTTCGCGTCCGCAGTGCTATTTCGCGGGGCAGATGACGGGCGTCGAGGGCTATGTGGAGAGCGCGGCGAGCGGTCTGCTTTGCGGCTTGAGCCTTGGACGCGATTTGCGTGGGCTGGGCACGGCCGAACTGCCGGGCATCACTGCCATGGGCGCAATGGGGCGCTATGTCTCCACGCCGAACCGCGATTTTCAGCCGATGAACTGCACGTTCGGCCTGTTAGACGGTCTGCTGGTGGACAAGCAGCACAAAAAAATCCGCAATAAACAGGAACGCTATACTGTGATTTCGGAGCGTTCGCTCAGCTATTTGCGGGATTGGGTCACGGAAATGCAGGTTTGAGGCAAAATCGCGTGACAATGGGCACGGTTTGTGGTATGATGTGCATGGGCGCGGGGAAAAATCCGCGTTCAGGAGGAAAACAATGAGTATGGAACTCAGAGGCACGACGATTTGCGCCGTGCGCAAAAATGGCCACACCTCGATTGCGGGCGATGGTCAGGTGACAATGGGGCAGAGCGTTATTTTCAAGTCTCATGCCCACAAGGTTCGCCGTCTTTATGGCGGACAGGTTGTAATCGGCTTTGCGGGCGCTGTGGCGGATGCGTTTACCCTGTGCGATAAGTTTGAGGAAAAGCTGACACAGTGCGGCGGCAACCTCGAACGCGCGGCGGTTGCGCTGGCGCAGATGTGGCGCAGCGATTCCGGAATGCGTCAGCTCGAAACGCAGATGATCGTGGCGGACAAGGATACGCTGCTGGTCGTCAGCGGCACGGGCGAGGTCATCGACCCGGATGAGGGCGTGGTCGCGATTGGCTCCGGCGGAAATTATGCGCTGGCAGCGGCGCGCGCGCTGGTGCAGAACACCGACCTCTCCGCGCACGACATTGCGGAAAAGGCGCTGCACATCGCGGCGAGCATTTGCGTGTTTACCAACGACAACGTGATCGTCGAAGACGTGTAAGGAGGGGCAGACATGGCAGAATTGACGCCCCGGCAGATCGTCCGGGAACTGGATCGCTACATTGTTGGTCAGGATGAAGCCAAGCGCGCTGTCGCAATTGCGCTGCGCAACCGCTATCGCCGCTCCAAGGTGGATGATGCGATGCGCGAGGAAATCAGCCCGAAGAACATCCTGATGATTGGCCCGACGGGTGTCGGCAAGACGGAAATTGCCCGTCGGCTGGCGAAGCTCGTCAGCGCGCCGTTCATCAAGGTGGAAGCAACGAAATTCACCGAAGTCGGCTATGTGGGCCGCGACGTGGAGAGCATCGTGCGCGATTTGGTGGAAAATGCCATCCGCATGGTGCGCGAAGAGCATACGGCGCGTGTCGCTCCGCGCGCGCGTGTGATTGCCGAAGACCGGCTGGTGACGCTGCTGGTGAATCCGCCGAAGAAGCCCTCGAACAGCTTCTCGCTGGATTATCTGCTGGGTCGCGCGAAGTCGCCCGAAACGCCCGCGAAGGAAGAAAATGCGGAGCTGGCGGATGAGCGTGAACGGCTTCGTCAGCAGCTGATGAAGGGCGAAATCGAAGACCGCGAGCTGGAAATTGAGGTCGAAGAAGCTGCGCCGTCGCTGGAAGTAGGCGGCAGTGCTATCAGCCTCGGCGACATGATGGGCAACATGATGCCTAAAAAGACGAAGCTGCGCCGCGTGAAGGTCAAGGAAGCCCGCAAGATTCTGGAACAGGAAGAAGCGGACAAGCTGATTGATCAAGACGCCGTGCAGGAGGAAGCGATTCGCCGCGCCGAGCAGGACGGCATCGTCTTCATCGACGAGATTGACAAGATTGCAGGTCGCCGCGGCGGTTCCGGCCCCGACGTGAGCCGCGAGGGCGTGCAGCGCGATATTTTGCCGATTGTCGAGGGCAGCACAGTCAATACCAAGTATGGCCCTGTCAAGACGGACTACATGCTGTTTATTGCGGCGGGTGCGTTCCATGTGGCGAAGGTCAGCGACCTGATTCCGGAACTGCAGGGGCGCTTCCCGGTGCATGTGCAGCTGAAGAGTCTGACGCGCGAGGACTTCCAGCGGATTCTGACGCAGCCGGATAACGCGCTGACGCTGCAATACAAGGCGCTGCTGGCGGTTGACAAAGTGATGCTGACGTTCGAGGACAGCGCCATCGAAGCGATTGCGAACGCGGCGTTTACGGCGAACGAGACGGCGGAAGACATCGGCGCGCGCCGCCTGCACGCTGTGTTCGAGCAGGTGCTGGAGGACATTTCCTTCAACGCGGGTGACGAGAATATGCCGCCGTTTGAGCTGACTATCAACGGTGAGTACGTCCAACAGCATCTTTCCGGCGAAAATAAGCCAACGGATCTGCGCAAGTATATTCTGTAAAATTCACGAATCGGCTGTCAGAAAAATCCGGCAGCCGATTTTTCTTGTTCAGACCCTTTGCATTCTTCTGATTTCATGGTATAATACGCATATCTGCGAAAAGGAGTGATCGGACATGAAAAAGATTGGCATGATTGGCGTCGGTAATATGGGCGGCGCAATTCTGCGTGGTATGATTGCGTCCGGCTATGTGGCGGCGGAAGACGTGATGGCGTGTTTGCACAGCGAGGAAAAGCGTCAGGCACTGGCAGCGGAAATTCCGGGGCTGACCTGCACGACGGATGCCAAGGCGCTGGCGCAAGAGTGCCGTATGATTGTGCTGGCGGTGAAACCGCAGGTGCTGGGCGAACTGCTGGACAACATCAAGGGGGAAATCAATGACCGCGCGCTGGTGTCGATTGCGGCCGGCTGGACGATGGACATGCTGACCAGCAAAGTTGCCGGAACGACCGCAACGCTGCTGCGCGTGATGCCGAACACGCCTGCGCTGGTGGGGGCTGGCATGACCGCAATTTGCCGCCAGACGACGCTCTCCGCGGCAGATTTGGCGTATGCGCAGGGGATTTTTGATGCAATTGGCGAAACGGCGGTCATTGACGAGAAACTGTTTGATGGCTTTATTGCGGTCAGCGGCAGCAGTCCGGCGTATATTTTCATGCTGATTGAAGCAATGGCGGATGCGGCAGTTCGCGAAGGCATTCGCCGCCCGGATGCTGTCAAAATGGCGGCGCAAGCGGTGCTTGGCAGCGCAAAAATGGTGTTGGAAACAGGGAAGCATCCGGGGCAGCTGAAGGATGAAGTTTGTTCTCCGGCTGGGACGACCATCGAAGCGGTGGCAATGCTGGAGAAGCGCGGTTTCCGGGCGGCAGTGCAAGATGCGATGGCGGTCTGTGCGGAAAAATCCCGGCAGATGTCTAAATAATCAATAAATTCAATATGACAAAAGGGGAGTCAAGCATGACGGAAGCCCGTCCTCGCAAACAGGTTAATATTTACACCGACGGTGCCTGCTCTGGCAATCCGGGGCCTGGCGGCTGGGGCTGCATTCTGGAATTTGGACCGCACCGCAAGGAAATGAGCGGCTATATGGCGGGCACGACGAACAATCGCATGGAGCTGTTCGCTGCAATCAGTGCGCTGGGGGCGCTGAAGGAGCCGTGCGACGTGAAGCTGTATTCGGACAGCGCATATCTGGTCAACGCCTTCAACGAGCATTGGATTGACGGCTGGAAGAAGCGCGGCTGGAAGAATGCTGCCGGTCAAGCGGTTGAGAATCAGGATCTCTGGTTCATTTTGCTGGCGCAGACCAAGAAGCACCATGTAACGTTCTACAAGGTCAAGGGTCACGCTGACCATCCGGAAAACATCCGCTGCGACGAATTGGCGACGGGCGCGATTAAGGAGTATCGGCGCATCAACGCCATGGATGAGGAGTCCAAAGCCTGAAATCAGCGTGAGGGAGCGATACATACAACTATTCGCTAAACCACAGTTTCACGAATAGTTGCGTCGATTTTGAAGCAAGGAGGGCGATTCGGTGCCAAATCAGCAGCCTACATACCGCGAACAAGTCGATGCGCAGCGAATCATCCAAATTCGCGAGATTCTCAAAGACCTGCCGCAAGCCTGTGGTGATTTCATCCGCAGCATTGCCGTGACGACCGGTACGTTCACGCGCTTGGCATATGCCATCGACCTACGGACGTTCTTCACATTTTTGCAGCGCGAGCGCGTCGCGTTTGCTGATACGCCGCTGACGCACCTGACCGACCAGCAGATTGGTTCTGTCACGCAGAGCGACTTGACGGCGTACATCGAGTATCTGACCTACTACTTCAAAGAACAGGATGCTGATGAAGAAACTGCCCCGCTGAAGCCGTTGGTCAATCATGAACTGGCAATTAAACGGAAATTGTCAGCAATCCGGTCATTCTACGAATTTCTATTCAAGAATCAGCGAATCAGCGCCAATGTGACGACGCTGGTGTCTCTTCCCAAAATCCACGAAAAGCCGATTATCCGGCTTTCGCAGGAAGAAATGGTCCGGATGCTGGAGCAATCTGCAACAGGTGCTGGGTTGTCGGAGCGTCAGAAAACATACCAGAAGCTGACAGCCAAGCGTGATTTTGCGCTGATTTCGCTGTTTCTGGGTACGGGCATACGCGTTTCGGAGTGCGTCGGACTGAATATTTCCGATGTGGATTTGGAAAACAATGCTTTTCTGGTGACACGAAAAGGCGGCAATCAGGTCGTGTTGTATTTTCCGCCGGAAGTCGCGACGGCACTGGCAGATTATCTGGATGCTCGCCGGGAAATCGCGGCATTGCCCGGTCATGAGGATGCGCTGTTTCTATCCCTGCAAAAGCGGCGGATTACGCAGCGCGCCGTGCAGAATCTCGTGAAGAAGTATGCCTCCGTTGCCGCGCCGCTGAAGCCGAAAATCAGCCCGCATAAGCTCCGCAGCACTTTTGCGACGAACCTCTATCAGGAAACTGGCGATATTTACTTGGTGGCGGATGTGCTTGGGCATTCCTCCGTCGATACGACGCGCAGACACTACGCCGAAATGACTGACCGCCGCCGCCGAATGGCTGCGGAGCGCGTGGTATTGCCGACGCTGGAGGAAGTCACCGGCCATCAACCGCCGGAGCAGGACGAAAATCAGGATACCGAAAAGGGAGAAACGTGACTTCCCTGCCGCGCTTCTCCCCTTTTTTAGGATTCTTCTTCCAGTTCAATGCCCGTGATGCTGATGGCGCGATAATCTGCGTCGCCCATCACGCATTTCATGCAGTTGTCGCAGATTTTGTCCGGGTCAAGGTCGCACCGCTGGCATTCGCCGCAGTCGATGCACTCCCGGTCGTACAGTACACATTGCTTCGCCATTGCGTATCCCTTCTTTCCACAATTATTATAGCAGGTTTCGACAAAAATTCAAGCCGGAACGAACGGTTGTTTGATTTTTGCGGCGAATTGTGCTATAATAAGCGCATCAACACAGAAAGGCGGCGATTTTCCCCATGCAAAGACCTCGTGGCGATAATCAGCAGCGCATCCTCGATTTTATCAAGTCTGAAATTCAAACAAAAGGTTATCCGCCGTCCGTGCGCGAAATTGCGCAGGCGGTCGGGCTGAAATCCACCTCCACCGTGCATGGGCATCTTCAGCGGCTGGAAAAGCGCGGTCTGCTTCACCGTGACGCGATGAAACCGCGCGCGATGGAAGTGACGGGCGACCCGAATTTTATCCGCAACAACTCCACCGCCGTGCCGGTTGTCGGGCGCGTGACGGCAGGTCAGCCGATTTTCGCGGAGGAAAATCTGGAAGAGTATGTGCCGATTCCGGACATTATGCTGGGTGAAGGCGAACACTTTATCCTCCATGTCAAGGGCGATTCGATGATTGAGGCGGGCATCCTTGACGGCGACTACATTATTGTGCGCAAGACCAGCGAGGCGCTCAACGGCGAAATCGTCGTTGCGATGATTGATGACAGCGCGACGGTCAAGCGATATTTCAAGGAGGATGGGCACTTCCGACTCCAGCCGGAAAATCGGACAATGGAACCGATTTATGCGGATGAAGTAACGATTCTTGGCAAAGTCACTTCGCTTTATCGCCTGCTGAAGTAAAGGGGGCGAGAAAAATGGCTCAAGGCATGGACGAAAAAGCACTGAAGCGCCAGAAGTATGGTATTCCGACGTACTCATTGGCGGAAGAACTGCTGAACAGCATCTCCCACGGCATCGGTGCAGGCTTAGGCATTGCGGCGCTTGTCCTCTGCATTGTGAAAAGTGCCCATGCGGGCGACGGCTACAAGCTGGCATCCAGCATCGTCTTCGGACTGACGACAACACTGCTGTACCTGATGAGCTGCCTATATCACGCGCTGAAAGTCAATCGCGCGAAGAAAGTCTTTCGCGTGTTCGACCACTGCACAATTTTCCTGCTGATTGCGGGAACGTACACGCCATACACGCTGGTGACGCTGCGCGGCCCGGCTGGCTGGGTAATGTTCGGCATCGTGTGGGCTGTTGCGATTACAGGCGTTGTGCTGAACGCGGTGAACCTCAAGAAGTTTGCAAAAATCAGCGTCGTCTGCTATGTGGCGCTGGGCTGGGTGATTCTGCTGGCTACCAAGACGCTGGTGGCGAATCTCGCCTACCCTGGCTTGGTGCTGCTCGTGGCGGGCGGCGTGGCGTACACCGTAGGCGCGGTGCTGTACGCCATCGGCTCGAAGAAGAAGTATTTTCACTCCATTTTCCATTTCTTCTGTCTGATTGGCACGGTGCTGCACTTCTTCTCCATCTACTTCTACGTCCTGTAAAGGAGCGCACAATGCATCAGGAGATTCTTTTCCCGCGCGAAAAGGCAGCGCTGTATCCCCTGCTGGCACAGCAGATTGCGGCCTTGGCAGAGGATTCGCAGCCGCTTTCGACGCTGGCGAACGCATCCGCGCTGCTGTATGAAGCGCTGCCGGATATCAACTGGGCGGGCTTCTACCTCGCCAGCGGCGATATGCTGCATCTTGGCCCATTTCAGGGCAGGACGGCCTGCACGCAGATTCCGTTCGGCCGCGGCGTATGCGGCACAGCGGCGGCAACGCGACAGGTGCAGGTGGTGCAGGATGTGCAGCGTTTTCCGGGGCATATCGCCTGTGACAGCGCGTCCCGGTCGGAAATCGTTCTGCCAATTTGGGTGGACGGGCGCCTCCTCGGTGTGCTGGACATTGATTCGCCAAGCCTGAACCGTTTCACGGAGGAGGATGCGGACGGATTGACCGCATTCGTTGCAGCGCTGACCCGTTCGGTGGACTTCGCACATGGATTGCTGAAATAAACAAAATCCCTTCCAAAGTCGTGTGACGATGGAAGGGATTTTTCATATGGTGGATTACAGCCAGTTTTCGTGGGCTGCCTTGTATTCGCGGACAGCTTCATCGGCATCGGCAATCAGTGCCGCCGCCTCATCGGTGGAGTAGACCGTCGCGCCGCTGGCACAGGCGTGTCCCCCGCCGTGGTACTTTTCCGCCACCTGATTGATGGTCAGAAAGCGGGAACGCAGACGGACACGCGTCGATCCATCCGGCGATTCAATGAACGCCAGCCAGCACAGATAGCCGCGAATGCCCTCCAAATAGGAAATGGCGGCACTTGCCTGCTCGTAGCTGAGGCCAAACTGCGTCTGCACGTCCTTGCTGACGGAGAAATACGCGACACCGTTCTCTGTGCGGTGCATGTTCTCGTAGACGTACGCCTTGAACTTCAGCGAATTGTACTCCACCGAGTAGAGATTCGCGAACAGCCATTCCGTGTCGATGCCGGTATCCAGCAGCATCGCGGCAAGGCGCATGGTGTCGCCGGAAACGCAGGAGAAGCGGAAGCGCCCGGAATCCGTGACCATGCCTGTATACAGATACAGCGCGGCGTCCTTCGTCAGCGTCAGTTCGTCACGGCACTTGTCGTAGAAATCCGCCACCATTTCACACGCGGACGAGCGCTCTTCCTCCACCCACATCAGGTCGCCATACGGTTCAACGTTGATGTGGTGGTCGAGCTTCACAAGCTCCTTGCACAGCGCGTACTTCGGGTTGGAAATGCGGCTGGCGACGGAAACGTCCAGCACAATTGCGAGAGAATGCGCGTATACGTCGTCGGCGACGGGCGCATCGTCTTCACCCAGAAACGCCAGATAGTCGGAATGCTCATCATCCACAATCAGCACTTTCTTGTCGGGAAAGCTCGCCTGAATCAGCGCCTTCATGCCCTTCGTCGCGCCTACGCAGTCCCCGTCGACGCGCGAATGCCGGAAGAGCATAATCGTGTCGTATGCCTTCATCTTTTCCAGAATTTGATGCTGTATATCCATTTATTTGCTTTCTCCCATCATTTCATCCAAATCATGCAGCATGGCCATTGCTTCCTCGCGATTTTTCAGCGTCGCGCCGCTGGCTTTCATGTGCCCGCCGCCGCCGTATTTGACGGCAATCGGGTTGATGTTGAAGCGGCTTGACCGCAGTTCGCACAGCACGCCCTTGTCGCTCTCGGTGAAGTTGACCCAGATGTCCACGCCGCGCATATCCGCCATGCTGTTGACCATGCCGCGGGACAGCGTGAAGTCATCCACGCCGTACTCAGCTTTCCCGTCCATCGTCGTATAGACATACGCGACGTTCTTCTCCGTGAACTGCACATGCAGCAGAAACTTCGCCCGCACGACAAGCTGGGCATAATCGCTGGCATACAGATTGCGATAGAGTGCGTTTGTGTCAATCGGCTGCTCCATCAGGTAGGAGGCAAGGCGAAACGTGCGGGCATTCGTCGCGTCATAGCGGAAGCGCCCGGAATCCGTCACCATGCCGGTGAACAGCGCCGTCGCCGCCTGCGGATTCAGCGACCAGCTGCATTCCTGCGCCATCTGCGCCACCAGACCGCAGCAGCTCTCGAACGTGTCGTCCGTTGCTTCAATGTCCGCAATTTTCTCCACGAAGATGTGGTGGTCGATGCGGGCGGTCTGCGCGGCAAGTGTGTAACGGGTATCGCTGATGAGCGACTTGGCGGATGTATCCAGCACGATGGCGAGCGCGCCCAGATAAGCACTGTCGGGAATCTCGTCCATGATAGAATCTTCCATAAAGCCGTAGCGCCCCGCGCCGTCACCCACCATGTGCACCGTTTTGTCCGGATAATTCGCCAGAATCAGGTGCTTGAGGCCAATCTGACTGCCCAGCGCATCACCGTCCGGGTTGGTGTGGCGGTGCAGGATGATGGTCTGGTGCGCGGCGATAGCGTCTCGAATCAGTTCAAACATGTGCAGGAGCCTCTCTTCCGTCAAAATAGCCCTTGTAGACGACCTTGTATGGGCTGTTCGGGAACAAATAATGGTGCAAATCAATAAAGTAGTCGTCTGTCATGCTGGCAATGTAGTCTACCACAATCTGATTTGGGTCACAGTCCGCATAGGGCTTGACGCGCGGATAGTATGAGCGAGTCACATAGGCGATATGATGCGTGAAAATGGGCGACGTGGTGTGGTTTTCGCGCAAATCATCCAGCAGCTGCCCGTACATCTCCTGCATCATGGGGCGCACGGTGTCGGACAGGTGCGCGGCCTTGGCAGCTTCGTTGTAAATCAGCTTGTAATTCTCCGCTTTGGACGCCCTCAGCGCCTCGAAATGCACCGCATCCAGTTTGATGTAGGGCTTCCCGTAGCTGTTTTCGATGATGTTGACGACCAGATTGTTGATGATTTCCGCATTCAGCGAGCCAATCTCGTGCTCCGCATAGGCATCCTCCGCCGTCATCTTGACGCGCGCGGCATCCTGCCGATCCTTGCCTAAATACGCGATAATGTCCGCTACGCGCACGACATTCCCTTCCAGCGTGGAGGGCTGAATGCGGTTCGCATAGCCATCCTCCGTGTAGGCGCGTTCCATCATCCGGTCAAATTCCGCGAAGCTGTCCACCGGCACGGGGCGGTATTCCTCCAGCTCAATTTCGCCGTTGTGTCCGGCAATACCCACCAGCGTCTGCAAGCTGATGTTGAAGGGGTAAATGCCGTCCAGCACGCGGACAGAGTGGATGTTGTGGCTGAAATGCCGCCCGGTGTGCTGCATGGAAATCTCGTTCAGAAACACTTCTCCCGAATGCGCAAACGGCGGATGCCCGATATCATGCCCCAAGGCAATCGCCTCAATCAGGTCGAGATTGAGGTTCAGGGCGCTGCCGATGGTGCGCGCAATGCGGGATACCAGCTGCACATGCAGACTGCGGCGCGTCACGTCATCGTTGCGGATGAGCGAAAACACCTGCGTCTTGTCGGTATAGCGGTTGAAATATGGACAGTGCATAATTTTATCTACATCATGCAGGAAAGCTGGTCGCCAGACGCTGCCCGCATCACGCGGCGAGGCAGCGCGGCGGATGACGCTTGTATTTGGGCAGAAAACCTTGGGGCTTGTGCCGTGCTGCCGGTCGCTTTCAATCCGGCGCGTCATTTCTTCAGATAATGATTCAAAACGGGGCATTCAATCGCCTCTTTTCATTGCGTTTCTGTTCCATCCAGTGCGCTGAGCGCGGCTTCATCCGCCACCAGCGTGAAATCAGGATGCAGCTGGAGAATCGAAGCCGGAACGCGCGGGGTCACAGGTCCGAAAAACGCCTGTTTGAGGATGTCTGCCTTGCTTTCGCCGGACACGACCATCACAATCCGCCGCGCCTGCATGATGCCGCAGATGCCCATCGTGTAAGCGAAATGCGGCACATCCGCTTCCGATGCGAAAAAACGTTTATTCGCCTGAATGGTGGCATCCGTCAGCGCAACGCGGTGTGTGTCCTTTTGAAACACGTCTTCCGGCTCGTTGAAGCCGATGTGCCCATTTGGTCCAAGCCCAAGCAGCTGGAGATCAATGCCGCCCAGCTGGCGGATGGTTGCGTCGTAATGGCGGCACTCCGCGTCGCCGTCCTCTGCCATGCCATTCGGAATGTGCGTGTTCCTCAGGTCAATCTGGATATGGTCGAAGAAATTCTCCCGCATGAAATGCGCATAGCTCTGCGGATGGCCGGCGGGCAGCCCGACATATTCATCCAGATTTACCGTCGATACCTGCCGGAAATCAACGTCACCCTTATGCTCCCACGCGATGAGCTGCTGATACGTGCCAATCGGGCTGGAGCCGGTTGCCAGTCCAAGAACGGAATCGGGTTTCAAAATCACCTGCGCCGAAAGAATGTTCGCCGCTTGTCGGCTGAGATGCTGGTAATCCCGTGCGCGAATGATCTTCATATCGCTGCCTGCCTTTCTGCAAATGGGGACAAATCCCCTCTATACAGTATAGCATAAATTGCAGCGTCTTTCAACTATTGCGCGGAAAGGAAGCGGCGAATGTCCAAAATCATATAGACAAATCGGTAGCAATTTGGTATAATCATGACAGAACAATCCACTGCGGAAGAAATTCCATATATGAAGGAGGAGTACTCTATGATTTACTATGTCAATCAAGCCATGCTGCATGATGGTGACGGCAGCCTCGGGACTCCCTTCCGTCGCATCAGCGAAGCCGCCAAGATTGCCAAGCCTGGTGACGAAGTGCTGGTGTTTCCAGGTGTGTACCGCGAATATGTCAATCCGGAACGCGGCGGCACGGAAGATGCGCCCATTCTCTATCGCTCCATCGAGCCGCTGGGCGCGGTGATTTGCGGCGCAGAGCGCATCAAGGGGTGGACGCCCTATCAGGGCACGGTGTGGACGGTGCGCGTGAAGAACAGCACGTTCGGCGCGTATAATCCGTATACGACGGAGGTTTTCGGCGACTGGTACTTTGCGCCGACGGTGCGCCACACGGGTGCGGTGTATTTGAACGACCAGATGCTCTACGAGGCGGAATCGCTGGAGGAGTGCATTGCGGGCGAAATTTACAAGCCGTCGTGGGATCCGCAGGGGTCTACCTTCAAGTGGTTCAGCGAGCAGGACGGCGACGAAACCGTGCTGTATGCCAACTTCCACACGCAAGACCCCAACCGCGAGAAGGTGGAAATTAACGTCCGCCGCCGCTGCTTCTTCCCAGAAAAAACGGGCTGCGGGTACATCACGGTGCATGGCTTCAAAATCGAGAAGGCTGCGACGACATGGGCGTCGCCAGCTGCGTTTCAGGACGGCATGATTGGCCCGCACTGGTCGAAGGGCTGGATTATCGAGGATTGCGAAATTACGAACAGCAAGTGCTGCGGTATTTCGCTGGGCAAATACTACGACCCGGAAAACGACCACTACTTCACGAAGAAGCACCTCAAAAGCCCGACGCAGATGGAGCGCGACGCGGTTTGCCGCGGGCAGTATCACGGTTGGCTGAAGGAAAACATCGGCAGCCACATCATCCGCCGCTGCAACATCCACAACTGCGAGCAAACGGGCATCGTCGGACGTATGGGCGCGGTCTATTCCGTGATTGAGAACAACCACATCCACCACATCAACAACATGCAGGAGCTTGGCGGCGCGGAAATCTCCGGCATCAAGCTGCACGCGGCGATTGACGTGGTGATTCGCCGCAACCACATCCACGACTGCACCATGGGCGTCTGGTGCGACTGGGAGGCGCAGGGCACGCGCATCACGCAGAATCTGCTGCACCACAACGAGCGCCCAGCGTACTGTACATGGGCAGTCGGCGGTATGGAAAGTCAGGACATTTTCGTGGAGGTCGGACACGGCCCGACGCTGATTGACAACAACATCATGATGTCGAAAGTGTCCCTGCGATTCGCGACGCAGGGCGTGGCGCTGGTGCATAACCTCATGCTGGGTACGTTCACCTGCGTCGGCGGCGGCACGAGCTGGCGCTATACGCCTTACCATATCCGCCATCGCACGGAGGTTGCGGGCTTCATGACCATCCTCCATGGTGACGACCGCTTCTACAACAACATCTTCGTGCAGGCGCACCCGGTGGATGCTCCGGCAAAGCAGGGTGATCCGGGCGAAAACGAGCGCGTCGTGGGCACTTGGTGCTTCGACGACTACCCGACCGAGCAGGAGTGGCTGGATCAGTTCGACTTGGACGTGGCGCGCCCGGACATGGGCAAGCTGGAAAAGTACCACTTCGGGCATCTGCCGGTCTGGGCAGACGGCAACGCCTATTTTGCGGGCGCGAAACCGTGGAAGAAGGAAAAGGACTGCTGCGTCAAGTCCGAAAAGCCATATTTCATGCTGGTAGAGCGTGAAGGACAGATTTTCCTTGATACCGACGTGGCGGAGCTGATCGGCGCGTTCCGCGGCGGATTGGTGGACAGCGACACGCTGGGGCGCGCATTTGAGCCGGATCAGCGCTTTGAAGCGGCGGATGGCTCGACCATCGTGTTTGACAGTGACTTCTACGGCAATCACCGCGGGGCACGGGTGCTTCCCGGCCCGTTCGCGACGCTGGATGCGTCGATGCAGCCGCTGTTCTAATCAAAATAAGAAGAAGGTGTGGAGTTTGTCAAGCTGCCTCCACACCCTTTTCTATACTGATTTTACGCTGCAATCAGCCGCAGAATCAACAGCGGGAATTTTACATGACTGGACTTCGCACGGCTTGAGTTCCACGGTTCTGCCGCCCAGATTCTCGTAAATGCGGTGCGAAATGGAGAACACGGTGCGTCCCTCGGAGGCGCGGCGGAGCGCTTCCAGTACGCGCGCTTCGGTTTCGGCATCGAGGTTCGCGGTGATTTCGTCCAGCAGCAGCACCGCCGGGTTTGCCGCTGCCGCGCGGGCAATGGACAGCAGCTGCCACTCCCCCTGCGAAAACATGCCGTCTGTGCAGATGGTATTGTACCCGTCCGGAAGCGCGCGGGTGGCGTCATCCATTCCCGCCAGTTTCGCGGCATTCTGCGCCATTTCCTCGGTGATGATCGGGTCGGAAAGCGTAATCTGGTCAAGCACCGTCCCCGGCACGCGGGAGAAGCGCTGCTCCACGCAGCCGATGCACGCGCGGCGCTCATGGTCGGGAATCGCCGAAACGTTCACGCCGTCGATGGTAATATCCCCCTTTTCCGGCTGATAAAGCCCCAGCAGCAGCCGGAACACCGTGCTTTTGCCCGTGCCTGTTCTGCCAACCAGCGTGACCTGCTCCCCTTCCTTTACGCTCATGGAGAAGTCGGACAGAACCGGCTTTTCGCCGTAGCCGAACGTCACATGGGACAGCACAACGTCGCCGCGCGCGGTATTCTTTCGCTCCTGCGGAATGGCGCGTTCCGGCTGATTAAGGAACGCGTCGATGCGCTTGACACCCGCCATAGCGGACTGAATCGTCTGAATCTCCATGCCGAGGCTTTCAATCGGCGAAAAAATGCGGGAAATGTAATTGATGATGGCGACCGATGTACCGACCGACATGCCGAACAGTGCCAGCACATCCGCATTGCCCGAAGCGGAGAGCAGCATCACGATGCCCACGACGGCAGCGTTAAGCAGAAACACGACGGGTGAGTAAATCGCGTCGAAGAAATTCGTCTTTTCCATTGCGGCATAGCTTTCGCCGATGCGCTGGTCATAGCGCTGCTCCATGTAGCTTTCCAGCCCCAAGGCGTGAATGGTGCGGATGTTGTGCAGCGTTTCCGGTACCTGCCCGGACACGGCGGCGACGGCGCGACGGTTCTCCAGCTGCGCGGCGAGCATCCGCTTCTGCACAAAACGGGTGAAAATGGCGAACAGCGGCAAAATCACCAGCAGCACCAGCGCAAGCCCCATGTTCTCCACGGCAATCACTGCCAGAATCGAGATGATGCGGCAGGCATCCGCTGCCATGCTGATGATGCCGGAGGTGAACAGTGCCTCGACAGCATCCACATCACCCGAAAAGCGCGCGGCAACCTCGCCGGGATTTTGCCCGACGAGCGTGCTGGCGGGCAGCGCGATGAGCTTCTGCGACATTTCGGAGCGCAGGGCGTGCGTCATCTTCTGCCCGAACAGCACCAGCAGCGTTTCCTGCGCCGAGGAGAGCGTCCCCTCCAACACAAGGCTGCCGAAGTAGAGCAGCACGGCGGTGAACAGCAGCGGCATACCACCCGTCAGCCGGTCAATTATGTTCTTGAGCAGCAGCGGCGGAATCAGCGACGCGGCAACCGATGCCGCAACGCACAACAGCGTACCGATCGTCAATATCCGATGCGACCGCACCGCTGCCTTGAGCGCGGAAATCACGCCCGCTTTTTTCTGATTACGCATGTGCTTCACCCCCGGTTTGGCTCTCGTAAAGCCAGCGGTATGTTGGAACGGATGCCATCAATTCGTCATGCGTGCCGACCGTCGTCTTGCCGTCCTCCATGAAAATCACCTGCTGCATTTGTGGGAAGTGGTACAGTCGATGCGAAATCAGGAAAACGACCTTATCCTTGGCGTATGCCTGCAAATTCGCAAACACAGCGTCCTCCGTCTTGCGGTCAAGTGCGGAAAACGGGTCGTCCAGAATCATCAGCGGACGCGGATGGGCAAGCGTTCTCGCCAGCGCCAGCCGCTGCGCCTGACCACCGGAAAGCCGTGCGCCGCTGCTGCCGACGACCGTGTCTGCGCCATTTTCCATCGCCCGCACTTCGTCCGTCAGGACAACGGCGTTCAGCTGCGGCAGAACGTCCTGCCTGCTGCCGAAAAGCACGTTGTTTTGAATCGTGTCCATGCTCAGTTCCGGGTCATGCCCCAAATAACCGACCATACCGGAGATTTCCCGCGGCGAGAAGCTCGAAAGTTCCTTGCCGCCGAAGCGAACCGAGCCGCCATAGGGCATTTCGCAGAGAAATACGCGCCCGAAGGTGGATTTGCCGCACGCGACCGGGCCAGTCACGCCGATGATGTCGCCGGGATGCGCTGTCAGCGAAAGGCCGGAGAAAATCGGCGCGTCTCCATAGGTGAAGGACAGATTGTCGAGCGTCACGTCGGCAGACTGCGGGATGCGGAGGTCGTCCAGCGCTTCCGGCGACTTCATCAGCGGCTTGATGCGCTTCCACGACACTTCCGCTTTCTGCACGGAGTTGAACAGCTTTGCCACCTTGGAGGACTTCACCGTCAGCTTCGTGAAGCAGGACAAGAAGGTGGTGAAGGCGCCGATGTCCCATGCGCGCCAACCTGTGCCGAGTACGTTCTTCGCGCCGAACCACAGGATGAACAGCACCCCGGCTCCTGATGCAGCCAGATACAGCGGCGGCAGGGCGGATTGCCACACGTTGGAACGCACAGCAGCCTTTTCGTAATTCTTCAGCGCACCCTCGTAGCGTTCCGCGCGGGCTTCCTCGCAGCCGTAGATACGGTAGGTGACGGCGTTTTCCACGCGGTCGAGCGTCGCACTGCTGAGCGCGCTCGCCGCTTTCTTGTACGCTGCTCCTGCGCGCTGAACAGGCTTCTTCATCTTTGCTGCGCAGAAGTACGAAATGGGCGTGAACAGCAAACTCAGCAGCGCCAGATGCCAGTCGTAAATCAGCAGCATGACTGTGTAGCTGACCATCACCACGCCGGTGTCAAACACTTCGGTGGTGAATTTTCGCATTCCCTCCACGCAGTCGTCCACGTCAGAAATGGCTTTCGTCATCAGCTCACCAGCGCCTTCTTTTTCCAGCGACGTGCGGCTTTCGCGTACCAGATTGGCGTACAGGATGCCCTTCATACGTCGGTTGATGTTGTTGGCGAAGCGCCGAACGTAGAATCGCTTGATGAAACGCGCGCCCTGAACCACCAGCGTGATGACCAGATACGCCAGCACCAACATCGCCATCGCGTCCGCGGTTTGATAGCCGCCCAGAATGTCGGTCAGGCACTGGGCAAGCCGTCCTTCGAACCACGGCGTCGCCAGAAGACCCACGTTGTAGAACAGCCCGGACAGCGTGACGAAGGTCAGCGACAGCCATTCGGCACGGAAATAGGAGCTGATTTTGTTCGGGCAGAAATTCTGCTTGTCTTGCATCGTCTTTATTTCCTCTGCGCCTGAATAAAATGCGGGAATCCCGCGCGGCTTTCGGTTTTCGATGCTGCGTACAGCTTGTTCAGCAGCGCTGCGAAGGTTTTGGATTCATCGTCCGTCAGCACAGAAGTCAGGTACTCGTAGAAGGATGCTTCGATCTCTGCTTTGGAGGCTTTCATGGCTTCCGCCTTTTCCGTGGGATACAGCAGCTGACTGCGGCGGTCGTTCGGGTCGTCCTGACGTACCAAGAAGCCTTTCGCTTCCAGATTTTTTGTCCGCCGCGCGATGGCTGCCTTGTCTGCGTGCAGCAGTTCCGCCAGCGCCGCCTGTGTGCAGCCGGGATGGTGCCGCAGCGCGTGAATCAGATCAATTTCTGCTGTGCCGACGCCCTCTTCCCGCAGGGACAGCAGGACGAGTTTCTCTGTTTCCCGCGCGATTTTTGTGATTTTCCGCTCGGTGATATCCATATGTGCACCTCCGTGACGCTAATGGTTGTATGTGCATCGTTGTACATGCAACTATTATAATCAGGGACAGTACAATGTCAAGGGCGTTTTTGCAAGATTGCCGCGAAATTTGAAACTCCCTGCCGGAACATCCTTGGCAGAGCGCATTGTTATTCTTATGAAATTCCCCTTGCCTATCATGTTCTGTCGGCACATGGAATCAGCCGCAATGCTGACGGTGTGCTTACGTTGGAACAGTATGCGGAAAACGCGGATGCTTGTCAAAAACGTGACGTTCCCCTGCCAATCCGCCTATTTCCGAACATTCACCTAAATTGTTCGCAAAAAAGTCGGATTTTTTCTGAAAAAGGCTTGATTTTTGTGCCGAATTTGTGTACAATGGGTCATGTTTCCCGGAAAACGTTCGCTTTTTAGCGAATGGTTACACCGTTTTCACCCATCGAATGGAGGAGGACTTGACCATGAAAAAGTTTGCATCTCTGCTGCTTGCGCTGGTGATGTGCCTGTGCTGCCTGACGACTGCTGCACTGGCTGAGCGCGCGCCCGTCGCGAAGGATGACCTGAAGATCGGCTTCATCTTCCTGCACGACGAAAACTCCACCTACGACCTGAACTTCATCACTGCGGCGAAGGCTGCCTGCGAGAAGCTGGGCATCGCCTACGAAACCAAGACCAACATCCCCGAAGGTCAGGAATGCTACGACGCAGCTGCTGAGTTGGCGGACGCAGGCTGCGACATCATTTTTGCGGACTCTTTCGGTCATGAATCCTACATGATTCAGGCTGCGCTGGAGTTCCCGGAAGTCGAGTTCTGCCATGCGACTGGCACGAAGGCGCACACCGAGAACCTGCCCAACTACCACAACGCTTTCGCGACCATCTATGAAGGCCGCTATCTGGCGGGCGTTGCGGCTGGCATGAAGCTGAACGAAATGATCGAAGCCGGCACGATTACGGCAGATCAGGCGAAGATTGGCTATGTCGGCGCTTACCCCTACGCGGAAGTGAAGTCCGGCTACACCTCCTTCTTCCTCGGCGCGCGCTCTGTCTGCCCCTCCGCGACGATGGAAGTGACCTTCACCTACTCTTGGTACGACGAGGCGATGGAAAAGGAAGGCGCGCAGATGCTGATTCAGAAGGGCTGCGTCCTTATTTCCCAGCACGCTGACTCCATGGGCGCTCCGACTGCCTGCGAAGTGGCGGGTGTGCCGAACGTCTCCTACAACGGCTCCACGGTGGCGGCTTGCCCGAACACCTTCATCGTTTCCTCCCGCATCAACTGGGAACCCTACTTCGAGTACATCCTGAACTGCATGATGAACGGCGAAGATATCGCGCTTGACTGGACTGGTACGATTGCGACCGGCTCTGTCGAGTTGTCTGCCATCAACGAGCAGGCCGCGGCGGCTGGCACGGCTGAGAAGCTGGAAGAAGTGAAGGCTGCGCTGGCGGCTGGCACCATCAAGGTGTTCGACACTGCGACCTTCACCGTGAACGGCGCGGCACTGACCTCCTATCTGGCGGACGTGGACGACATGGGCGACTTCGTGGGTGACACCGAAGTGGTCATCGACGGCGAATTCAAGGAATCCTTCTTCCGCGCCGCTCCCTACTTCGACCTGAACATCGACGGCATCACGCTGCCCGAAGGCATGTAATTCCATTTTCGACTGCCCCGATCTTTTGCATGGGGTCGGGGCGGTCGAATTTCTTGTTGACACTGCAAATGAAAGTGCAGGCAAACCCGCTGCATTCCCATTTGCAGTGTTTCCTATTCATTCGCGTCATTTACGATTTGCAATCATAAAGGAGTGAGCCGGTTGGAACAGAGAACCGCAGCCGTCAGCGTTCGCAATGTGACCAAGCGCTTTGGCCCTGTGCTGGCCAATGATAAGGTGTGTCTGGATATTTACCGCGGCGAAATTCTTGCGCTGCTGGGCGAGAATGGAAGCGGCAAAACTACACTGATGAACATGCTCTCCGGAATTTACTACCCCGACGAGGGCGAAATCTACATCAACGGCAAGCCCGTGTCCATCTCTTCCCCAAAGGAGTCGTTCCATCTGGGCATCGGCATGATTCACCAGCACTTTAAGTTGGTGGATGTGTTCACGGCGGCGGAAAACATCATCCTCGGTCTGGATGAAAAGCTGGATATGAAGTCCGCCATCCGCAAAATTCGGAAAATCTGCGACCAGTATGGCTTTGACATCGACCCGAACCAGAAGATTTACGATATGTCCGTTTCGCAGAAGCAGACGATTGAAATCATCAAGGTGCTGTATCGCGGCGCTGATATCCTGATTCTGGATGAGCCGACCGCCGTGCTGACCCCGCAGGAGACGGACAAGCTCTTCGCCATCCTGCGCAACATGCGCAACGCGGGCAAAGCGATTGTCATCATCACCCACAAGATGCACGAGGTGGAGTCTCTGTCCGACCGCGTGGCGGTGCTGCGCAAGGGGCAGTACGTCGGCGACGTGATGACCCGCGACACGAATGCCGAGGAATTGACGAACATGATGGTCGGGCATCCGGTAAAACTCAACATTGAGCGTACCGAGCCGGTCAATCCCCGTCCGCGCATCGAAGTCAAAGACTTGATTGTGCGCAACGAGGAAGGCACGACGAAGCTCGACCATGTCAGCTTTACCGCCAATTCAGGCGAAATTCTGGGCATCGCGGGCATCGCGGGTTCGGGTCAGAAAGAATTGCTGGAAGCGATTGCCGGGCTTCAGCCTGTCGATTCTGGCAGCATCAGCTACATCGAGGACGACGGCACGCATGTGGAACTGATTGGCAAAGACCCGCTGACCATCCAGAACATGGGCGTTTCGCTCTCCTTCGTACCGGAGGATCGGCTGGGCATGGGCTTGGTCGGCAACATGGACTTATCCGACAACATGATGCTGCGCACGTTCCGCAAAGGGCACTCGTTCTTCACCGACCGCAAGAGCCCGCGCCGAATCGCGGAAAACGTGGTCAAGGAGCTGGAAGTCGCGACGCCGAGCCTGAGTACGCCGATTCGCCGTCTGTCGGGCGGCAACGTGCAGAAGGTGCTGGTTGGGCGCGAAATCACCTCCGCGCCGAAAGTGCTGCTGACGGCATACGCGGTGCGTGGGTTGGACATTCATTCCTCCTACACGATTTATAACCTGATTAATAACCAAAAGAAGCAGAACGTGGCGGTTGTCTACGTCGGTGAGGATTTGGATGTGCTGGTGGAGCTGTGCGACCGCATTCTGGTGCTGTGCGGCGGCAAAGTCAGCGGCATCGTGCCCGGCCGTGGCGCAGACAAGCGAGAAATCGGCATGATGATGACCCGCGTGGGAGGTAATGAGCATGAGTGAAGCCAAACGGGAGCCGCTCTTCCACATTTCCAAGCGAACAGACATTTCGTGGCAGAAGGCGCTGCTGATTCGCGTGATTGCCATTGCGCTGGCACTGGGCGCAAGCGCCATTATCTGCTTGCTGCTGACAGATGACGACCCGCTCGCCATTTACAGCACCATCATCAAAGGCACGTTCGGCACGCCGCGCAAGACGTGGGTGACTTTCCGCGACGTGGCGATGCTGCTGTGCATTTCTCTCGCCGTTACCCCTGCGTTTAAGATGCGCTTCTGGAACATCGGCGGCGAAGGTCAGACGCTGATGGGCTGCCTTGCCTCTGCCAGTTGCATGATTCTCCTGCGCGACGTGCTGCCAAACTGGGCGCTGATCCTCGTGATGCTGCTGACCAGTATGCTCGCTGGCGCGATTTGGGGCGGCATCCCGGCGCTCTTCAAGGCAAAGTGGAATACGAACGAGACGCTGTTCACGCTGATGATGAACTATGTCGCGACGCAGCTGGTCGCGTACTTCTGCATCTTCTGGGAGTCGCCGAAGGGGTCGGGCAAAATCGGCATCATCAACCAGCGCTCGCAGATTGGCTGGCTGCCGAAGGTTGCTGACCAGCAGTATCTGCTCAACATCATCGTGGTCGGCGTGCTGGTGCTGCTGATGTTCCTCTACCTATATTACACCAAGCACGGGTACGAGATTTCCGTCGTCGGCGAAAGCCAGCGCACCGCCCGGTATGTAGGGATCAAGGTGGAGTGGGTCATCATCCGCACGATGCTGATTTCCGGCGCACTCTGCGGCTTGGCGGGCTTCCTGCTGACCGCGGGCAGCGACCACACGCTGACGACGACGCTTGTAGACGGACGCGGCTTCACGGCGGTCATGGTGTCATGGCTGGCGAAATTTAACCCGTTCGTTATGATTTTTACCAGCTTCCTGCTCGTTTTCCTTGACCGCGGGGCTGGCGAGGTATCCTCGAAGTTCGGGCTGAATCAGTCTTTTGCGGACATTATCACGGGTGTGATTCTGTTCTTCATCATCGGCTGTGAGTTCTTTATCAACTACAAGATTAACTTCTGCAAGCGTACTGGGAAGGAGGAGAAGCTGCGTGTTTGATATCATTTCATTCATTCCCCGCGCGGTAGTGCAGGGCGTTCCGCTGCTTTACGGCAGCACGGGTGAAATACTGACGGAAAAATCCGGCAATTTGAACCTCGGCATCCCCGGCATCATGTATGTCGGCGGCATCTGCGGTGTTATCGGCTCGTTTTTCTACGAAAACTCCCTGCCCAGCAAGGCGGACATCAGCGCGCTTCCGGCAATTCTGATTCCGATTGTATGCTGCCTGCTCGGTTCGCTGCTGATGGGGCTGCTCTACTGCCTGCTGACCGTTACGCTCCGTGCGAATCAGAACGTGACGGGCTTGGCCATGACAACTTTCGGCGTGGGTGTTGGCAACTTCTTCGGCGGCTCACTGATCAAACTGTCAGGCAGTGAAGTTCCGTCTATTGCCCTCTCCGGCACAAGCTACTTCTTCCATCGCCCACTGTTCGCCGAGAGTGAAGGCTGGTTCTATCAGGACTTCCTGTCCTACGGTTTTATGGTATACCTCGCGATTGCCATCGGCTTCTTTGTCGCTTGGTTCATGAAGCACACCCGCACAGGTCTGCACCTGCGTGCGGTCGGCGAAAATCCGAACACAGCCGATGCCGCGAGCATCAACGTGACGAAGTATAAGTACATGGCAACGTGCATCGGCAGCATGATTGCTGGCCTTGGCGGACTGTACTACGTCATGGACTACGCAAGCGGCGTGTGGTCAAACAACGCGTTCGGCGACCGCGGCTGGCTGGCGATTGCGCTGGTCATCTTCACCATCTGGCGCTCGAACGTTGGCGTGTTCGCGTCGATTCTCTTCGGTGGACTCTACATCCTGCACATGTACATCCCGACCGGCTCAAACCCGGCGGTGAAGGAACTGTACAAAATGGTCCCCTACATCGTGACCATCGTGGTGCTGTGCATCTCCAGCCTGCGCAAGAAGCGGGAGGACCAGCCGCCGCAGCATTTGGGGCTGCCATACTTTAGAGAAGAAAGGTAAGTAAATAGAAGAACCGCGGCGGGTGCTGAGAAAAAAGGCACTCATCGCGGTTACTTTATGATGCTTATAGAATTTTTCTTGCGCTTTTAGATAGATAGTGTTACAATAACGGAGTGCAATCGTGAAAATACATGCGCGCAGTTCGACAAAGGTACATCGGAGGAAAGAACATGGCACGAGCATTTTCAGCCAAAGACGCTAAACAGCTGATTCGGCAGCATCAAAAGCTAAGGAATCAACTGATAGATAACTACAATTATGCGGAACGCCAGAAAAAGGACAGCAATTCGATTGCAAGCAGTTTGTTTTCCAGAAATGTGTTTGCAAAGCTGCTTGAGGATGAATTGCTGTCGGGCAATATTCGCTCACTTGATTCACAGGATGTTCAGCGGCTGCTTTGCAGTTTGAACAAGTATATCAAGGGAAAATCGCTCTCTGAGGACAGCGAAACATTGGCGCGTGACACTCGCATAAAATACAATCAAGAAATCAACAACTTGAAGCCGGCAGCGAATGCTGTAACATGGCTGCTCACCTTCGGAAAGAGCAAGGCTGCGGCGGAAGCTGCCTATGCGTATCTGCAAAAGGAAGCAGATGGCACCTATGCGTGGCAGGTTCAGTCGGTCGCAAAGGATATTGAGCAGTTAGAACAGTCAGATGCCGCACAGGCTGTGCAGCAATTTGAACAGAATCGCACGAGTTTCAGGGACACACTGTACGAAATCAATTCCAACATTTTTCATGATCGAGCGGTACAGTCTGATATTGAGCGGGTATATCAGCAGCACCACGATTTGCAAGAGCAGCTTCGCGGGGCTGATACGTCTGTTGAGCAAGCGAAGGAGACGATCCAAGCGGCGGTTGAACGGCTGCAAGCACTCGACGTGCTCAACATACTCAAAAATGTGCCGATTGACGAATTGAACCGCGAAAAGACAGGAATCCGCTTCAAAGCGCTGAAAGATGCTGGATATCAAACGGTTGCGGATGTTTACTGCGCGGCAAAGTACAATTTGGCATCCGTGCATGGCATCAGCGAAGATGCGGCGAACACGCTCAAAAAGTGCGCAAAGCAGTATGCGCAGGAGGCGAAGAGTGGTGCAAAAATCCGTCTGAGCGTAGACAATCAGAATCAAGAAGCGACGAATCTTGTCTGTGCACTCTACACATATCGCCAGTATATCGAGGCACTGAACGCCCTGAATGAACAGCGCAAGAAGCATGAAAAAACCGTGACGGCCGGCATGGATGACATGCAAAAAATTGCATATGGCAGCGTCAATTGGTTCTTCTATGACGCAGCGGAGAAAAAGCGCCTGAGCGAAGCCTACCGTAATCTTGCAAGTTTGGCAAATGGCGAATATGCGCAGGTGATTCGCGACTCTGTTCGGATTTTAACAACTGCACAGGCGGTTGATGCGGCGCAGGCGTGGGCGGATTTTGAGCACAACAGTATCTCCTATTTCAACATTCTTGAAACAATTGTCCTCGGAGTATTAGGAAACGACGACAAATGGTTCGGCCTGCCGGAAGAATTAGCGCGTGAAATTCAGGAAGAGTGCTTCTTTCCGGACGGGCTCAAGTGCGAATTGCGCCGCTATCAGGAATGGGGCGTAAAGTACATTCTTCATCAGGAACGTGTACTGTTAGGCGATGAAATGGGTCTTGGCAAAACCGTGCAGGCCATTGCAACGCTGGTGTCACTGCGGAACACAGGTGCAACCCATTTTATTGTTGTTTCCCCTGCCAGCGTTGTGCCCAACTGGTGCAAGGAGGTTGCAGAAAAGAGCAAACTCCGTGTGACAAAGATTCATGGTGCAGGGCGCATGAACGCTTTTCAGGATTGGCAGAAGAATGGCGGTGTTGCGGTCACGAATTTTGAAACGACCGGTTATCTGAAGGTAGATAAGGCTTTCAAATTTGACATGATGATTGTCGATGAAGCCCACTACATCAAAAACGCAGAAGCACGCCGTACACAAAATGTTATCCATCTGAGCGAACACACGGATCGAATCCTGTTCATGACGGGTACGGCGCTGGAGAACAAGGTGGATGAGATGATCTCGCTGGTGCAGGTACTGCAGCCTGCAATTGCTTCGGAACTGCACCATATCGCGTTTATGTCCTCCGCACCGCAGTTCCGGGAGCGCGTTGCACCGGTGTATTATCGGCGCAAACGTGAAGATGTGCTGACAGAATTGCCGGAGCTGATTGACAACAAAGAATGGTGCACCATGTCGCCCGAAGAAACGACAGTCTATGAAGCGACGGTGATGAGCAAAAATTATATGGCAGTACGGCGCGTGTCATGGGATATTGATGATTTGCACCATTCCTGCAAAGCAATCCGCATGAAGGAAATTGTTGACGAAGCAACGGAAGATGGACGCAAAGTAATCATTTTCTCCAATTTCCGCGAGACAATCTCCAAGATTGCGGATTTCATGGGGGATGTCTGCTTACCTATCATCAATGGCTCAATTTCTCCGCAGCGCAGACAGGAAATTATTGATGAATTTGACAAAGCACCGGCGGGGACGGTGTTGCTGGCGCAGATTCAGGCGGGCGGCACAGGGCTGAACATTCAATCCGCCAGCGTAGTCATCCTATGCGAACCGCAGATGAAACCGTCGATTGAAAATCAAGCGATTTCCCGCGCATACCGCATGGGACAGGCGCGCAATGTGCTGGTGTATCGCCTGTTGTGCGAGGAAAGCATTGATGAACGCATCACGGATATGCTTGCTGCGAAGCAGGCAATTTTCGATGCATTTGCGGATAAATCCGTAGCGGCCGCAGCAACAAACAAGGAAGCCTGCAAAGAAAAAGTCAAGCCCCAAATGGGACTTGCTGCAAGGAAATTTGGCAGAAGGTGTGGAGAAAGAAGTGCAGCACAAATAAGCCACCACAAAGTGCCGGCTTAAAAAGAGAAAAAAGGAAGTGATGTCAGAGGGTTGCTTTCAGGATGGTGGGAATGGGAGCTACTGGCTGGAGAGTGTCCAGCGAGGCAAAATAATCTCGCAGCTTAGCATAGTAGCGTCGCAGGAACTTGTTGGCTGCTGCAAGCATATAAACATAGAAGGGCTTGCCTTCCGCCCGTT
>ERZ824600.384-NODE-384-length-66158-cov-42.314116_pt1 | contig 66158 bp, 55 predicted proteins | sample MGYA00519933_ERZ824600 | MGnify/ENA primary metagenome ERZ824600 (study PRJEB31778, sample SAMEA3449178) | human gut metagenome | biome: human gut; feature: human-associated habitat; material: faeces | place: United Kingdom | collected 2010/2012 ...
GCAAAGTTAGAACTTATACAGACAGGATTCAATACGCTATCGCGGACGGTTGTACATTTGGTTCTGAGGCATCGTTGTTTAGCAATCGTCCAATTCTCTTGTTTAGAGAGTCTTAACCAAGTGCAAAGTTACGAAATATTTCTGAAACAGGGACTATATTCGGCATTATTTTTTTAACGAGCCATCGGATTTTCTCACATTGTTTAGCAAGTGGTCTTAATTGAATCACTAAACCATCTGATTTCCAATTAGGATATAGAGCATCCATCTCTCTAAACAAGAGAGCCTTGTCCTCAGAGCAAAATAATAACAATCATGTCACAGAACAAAACCGTATTTCCGGGATTAGGTCAAGAAGGTGATTTTAGTCCCAACCAGTCATTTTCAAACGGCGGTCAGCCGTATTCTCGCCCTTCAAATCAAGGGCGCAGCAAAGGAACCGTCTATCCTGGAATGGAAGCCCCCAACAATGGTGGGGCTGCTGCTCCGAGGGACAGCCGGCCGGCACAACCTACAAGAGGCAATGGCAAACCCATTGTCGGTTTCCTATATTCCATATCGAGAACCGGAGTGGGTGAATTTTGGCCCTTACACATCGGTCAAAACATTATTGGCAATTCATCAGAATGTGATATAATACTTGGAGAAGGTACTGTTTCGCAGAAACACGCAAATCTCCATATCAATAAAATGAAAAAGCCGGAAAAAACTGAGGCGACAATCTCAGATCTTGGCTCGACCAACGGCACTCTTGTGAATGAAAACAGTGTTTCTGTGGCTCGTCCAGTGGAGTGCGTAAATGGAGACATCATCACAATCGGAGAAAATTATGACCTTCTTTTGCTTTTGATAGATACAAAGGCTTTAGGTCTTCATCTTGCTGAGAACTTCTATGATGTGAGAGATGACGAAGAAGATTTTAATCCCGGCAGCGGTTTCTCAACTGGTCGGGATAATACCACAAGAAACGAACAGGATTTCCCGCCTCGTTTCAACGGTCCAGATTCTCCGTATAATGGCGGCAACCGCCCCTCTGATTCTACTGTTGGAATGGACTCTACAGGCGGTTTCAGAAGTGGTGGCACCGTTGGCATGGATTAATTGAAAACAAATGGCTTCCGTAAGAATACAAGGCGAGAACGAAAGGCAAAAGGGCATTTATTACGAGTATAACCCCTCGGACACACCATTAGGCGAAGGCGGAATGGGCAAAGTATATAGGGGGTGGCTCTGTAGTGAATCCACTAACCAGCGAAGGGAAGTCGCTATAAAGTTTCTTTATAGTGATTTACCTACTCATGTAATTGCACGAGCCAGACGCGAAGCCGCTGTTCAGCTACGGAATGACAATCTTATTGAAATGCTGGGGTTTGTTGAGACCAGCGGCAAAGATGAGATTGGGCAACCCGTTATACGCTATCATGTCATCAGTGAATATCTGCATGGAGTGACATTAGACAAATTATTGGAAGGTAATGTCTGCGACCACAAAGGGAATGTTATTCCTTTTGCACAAGAATTATACGGAAAATATCTTAACGATTCGTACAGTTTTGCTCTGACTATTGTTAGAAATCTTCTCTCCGGTCTAATGGCTCTTCATGATGGAGGATATATCCATAGAGATATTGATCCTTCAAATATCATGATAACATCAAATGGCAAAATTAAACTAATTGATTTTGGTATTGCAAAAAAAATAAACGGCAATAATACAAAAGAAAGCTCTTATACCGTTGATGGTCAGTTTATAGGTAAGCCTAAGTATGCTGCACCTGAACTTGTCAGAGGACTTGTTGATTCCCAAAATTCCACAACAGATTTGTATGCTGTCGGGATACTGTTGTATCAGTTGTTAATTGGAAAAGTGCCTTTTGACGGAGAAATGGCTGAAGTGCTTGAAATGCAACTCACGAAAAACATTCCGTTGCACAATGTCAAGCAAAAACAGATAAAGGATGTTATAAAGAAAGCCACCCAGAAGAAGCGCTCTCAAAGATATCAAAGCGCAGCAGAGTTTAGGGTAGCTGTTGACAAACTTGTGCCACTGCAATACCCAGCGAAAACATTAGATATAAAAACCATTGGCATTTCAATTGGTAGTGCAGCCGCATTGATAGGCATAGTATTTGGCGTTATAAACCTTTTAAATAACAGTGATACTCCTGACTCAGCCAATAAAGATATTATAGCACAGACTATCTCAACAGACGAGGATAATCAGCAAAGTCAGACAAATGATTTGTCGCAAGAATCTTATAACTGTGCAGTAAATCTCCTTTCAAATAAAGATACTGCGAAAGAAGGGCTTGCTATGTTAGAATCCTTAGCTAATAAAAAGGATTATAATTCAGCATTCCTTCTCAGCCGATTATACTTTAATAGTCCGGAAAGCGTCAGAATTGGTGCTTTTTCAGACTCTATTGCTCGTTTTAGAAACAACCTTGGTATCATAGCACAGAATAAAGAAGCCCACAGACTTCTGAAAAGAGCAGTAATTCTTAATTCCGAAGATTATAGGTCATTGTTTGAACTGGGCTGTGATTATAAATCAAAAAAACGAGGAGCAACATTTAATACAGATTCAGCTTACATATATTTGAATAAAGCACGACAGTTAGCAGCTAAAGCCGGCGATAAAGAATATGAGCAAGCAATCGCGAATAGAATGATAAACTTAAAACCGGCTAAGTGATGAGTAGCAAGACTGTATTTCAACGCCCTGATGACCCATATATCTATCTCCTTGTTATGGGAGAATGGTATTGTTACGACCCGACTTCCACACCATTAGGCAGCGGTGCTATGGGTACTGTTTATATGGGTTATCGCGTAAAGGACGGAACACGAATGGCTATAAAACGAGTAAAGGATAGTTACTCTAACAATCCAATGATTCGTGAACGAGCCAAACAAGAGGCATCTTTGGCATTTCGGCATAACAACCTTGTCGAAATGATTGGATATTGTGAATATGCTCCCGATAATGGGCCGATATTTCTTGTTAGCAAATACGTGTCAGGAAAGAACATTGATGAGTATGCTAAAGAATTCCTTAATGGCAGTGACCGGGTAGAAAAGATTTGCAATGCTATTTTTCAAGTTTTGGATGCATTGGAGTATGTTCATTCAAGAGGTGTGATCCATCGGGATATAAAACCATCCAATATAATGGTTGAAAGCGATTCCAACATTCGTCTTATGGATCTTGGCATTGCGCGTATGAATGATGGTAACAAATTCTCTCAATATGGGTTCATCGGAACACCACAGTATGCAGCTCCTGAACAAATTCTGAGGGATAAGACCCGAACTGTCCAGATTAACGCCGCAACAGACATATATGCTCTTGGAATAACATTCTATGAGATTTTAACGGGTGCAAATCCATTTGATGCTGACACGGAGGTAGATACCCTTACTCGGCAAATGAGAGAAGCATTGCCACCTCATGATGCCGTACCTAAACGGATAATGAATGTGATTGCGAAAGCGACAGAAAAGGAACAGTCTAAAAGGTTTCAAACGGCAGGTGAATTTAGAGATGCTCTTCGAGAAGCTCTTTTACCGCCAAAGACCGTCTTTCAACGATTCAAAGAATGGCTCGGACTAAATTAACTTCAAAAGACTATGGATTTGATTCAACAACTTAATACGCCCGATTTTATAGTCGGATTTGCTGAATCTCGGATAGGAGGCCGTTCCGAGAATCAAGATTCTTATGGCAGTGCAGAAACTCCATATGGATTCGTTGTGACGGTTTGCGACGGCATGGGTGGAGGTCCTGGAGGTAAAACAGCCTCATCTATAGCAGTTAGAGAAATAATACTTGGCATCAAAGACGGAAATCCAGATGACACAGCGGTTAATATAGTAATAAAAGCAATCAGAAGAGCAAATCTTGCTATTATTGAGGCTGGTAAAGAAACCCCTGCGTTAAAAGGTATGGGTTCGACCTGCACAATCCTTCTGATTAGTAAGGATTCTGCAATTATTGCCCATGTAGGAGACAGTCGAGTATATCAATTGCGTGGAAAGAATAAAGTATTCCGCACATTTGATCATTCAATGGTATTTGATTTAGTAAAGCAGAAAGTCATTACTGAAGAACAGGCAAGATTGTCGGCTCAATCCAATGTCATCACACGGGCACTGGGTATCAAACCGGATATAGAGGTTGATATTGTTGAGCTACCGTTTGACGCAGGAGATAGATTCTTGCTTACCACAGACGGGATTCATGGAGCTATCTCAGAAGCAGAACTCATAGAAATGGCATCCGACAAAAAGCACGCTCTCGGCACAGTTACAGACGAGATTGCCACAACGATTGATGGCAAAGGTCGTAATGAAGGTGGTGGCCATGATAATTTGACTCTTGCAATCATTGAAACAAAAACAAATTCAAAACTCAGATCAAAGATGAACAAAAAAACAAAACTCCTTTTAGGGGCTGTTTCGTTAATCTGTCTGTTGAGTTTGGTCTTCAACGGAGTATTACTCGGACGAAACAATTCATCAGCATCGGAGAATGAAAAAGCAGCCTTGATTCAGCTTCAGGACTCTCTTAAACAACAAGTGTTTGAAAAAGACAGTATCATTAAGAGCATGACCGATGAGCAAAAGACAGCTCAATCAGCTGCTGTCAATGCAAATTCGACCCTATCAACTCAGGTAGAATCGCTTAAACGCGAAAAGACAGCTCTTGAAGGTCAGCTCAATAAGAAGACTGAAGAGAACAAGAAACTACGTGAAGAAATAGACAAACTTAAAGAACCCAAGAGTGATGGTAAAGGCAAACCATCGACTAAAAATAAACGCCGTAACTAAAAGCATAAGATGAAAACTTATTCAATAGGTCGTGACCTAAACTGCGACATCGTTATAAATGATTCAACTGATGTAATTAGCAGGCGCCATGCTTTGCTAAACATCACTCCGTCGGGAAAGATGACTATTATTGACCAAAGTAGCAACGGTACTTATGTCAATGGCATTCGTATTTCCCAAAATGTTCCTGTTCCCGTAACGCGCAAGGATATAGTGTCATTGGCTCACGTGGCTAAACTTGATTGGAATCAAATCCCTAAATCAAACCAATGGGTAAAATATGTCATTATTGCCGGTGTTGCAGTTATTGTTGTTCTCGGAGTCATATTCGGAGTTAAACACATGAAATCTGATTCTGACAATAATGGAGGTCCAACACCTAACACAACGGAACAGGTCGATTCCGCTGCTATTAAGCAGAAGGAGGCCGCAAGACTGGATTCGATAAAGAATGTAGAAAGACAGGACTCCATAAAGAAGGCGGCTGAAAAAGTTAGACAGGATTCTATAAAGGCTGTAAAGAAACAGAATCAGCCTAAGAAAGAATCCAAAAAGCCTAAAAGTGAAGACAAGTCTAAAGACAACAAAGGTAAGGACAAATCCTCACAGACAAAGAAAAGAGCTATCGGTTAAACTACGAAAGGAGAATTATGAGACTACTAAAAGTCGGCAGAGACTCTAACTGTGATATTGTACTTCACAGTGATAAAGCGAGTGCGCTACATGCCGAAATCACTATACTCAACAATGGCGATATTCTTCTTGAAGATAAGAATAGTCGTAACGGGACATTTGTAATGAATCGTCCCATCAAACCGGGTACGCAAGTATCAATCAAACGAGGCGATGCCATTCGCTTTGGCGATGTCGAACTTATCTGGAACCAGATACCGATGCCAGAGGATTTATCCAACTATAAAGCGGTATATGGTATTGGCACAAGTATGAGAAACGACATCCAGATAGCCGGAAATACGGCAAGTCGTTACCATGCAACGCTCAAGATAGACCGTAAGGGCAAAGCATTCCTGCAAGATCATAGTAAAAACGGTTCCACCATTAACGGTGAGCGATTAAATCCGGGACAGACAAGACAGATAAAACGAGGTGATGCTATCGTATGTGGTGGTGTTCCGGTGAACTTGGCTCAGTTTATACCAAGCAATAACCTGTTAAAAATTATAGGTATTGCTGCTACCATTGCAGTCCTTGTCGTATGTGGCTGGGCTGCCTGGAAATATATCCCTTGGAATAATTCCGTCACACCTGTAACTACACAGGCGATGGAAAACGCATCTGCTTGCGTATATGGCGGCTACTACTATGAGATTAACGTGAAAGACGATCCGTTCAAGAATGTTATAAAAGGCTGGCCCGACAAATGGTATATGGGCATTGGACCTAATGGTAAATTACAAGTAAATACCAGCACAGAAGGTTTGAGCCCATTGGGTTACACAGGCACAGCGTTTTTCATTTCCAAAGACGGAGAAATGGGTACAAACCGTCATATCGCAGTTCCTTGGGAATACAGAGATGCTGAGGATGAGGAAAATATCCGTCAGCAAATGGAAAAAGCCCGTCAAGCAACGAGCGGCAATCTCTATGAACTCCTCGCTTATAATGTTATGACAGGAGCATTGTCAGCCGAGGATGCTAATGCTTGGTTGCGACGCTATCAAAATTCGCCTTTAGAAATAAGTGGTAAACACGCCTTCTTTGGAATCGGCTTGACTGGTTCTAAGGTCAATAATCAAATAGATTTGCAACAGGCACAGGTTATAGCTGAATCAGGAGACCCCAAAAAGGATGTAGCTTTAATCCGTCTTAATTCACGTAAAACGCCCGATTATATTGTCAAAATGGGGGCTATATATGATATTGAACATGCACGAGTTGACGAACGTTCTTTGAAGCCTCAGGATGAAGAGCTTACGATAATAGGCTATCCTATGGGTGAAACCGTAACAAATGAGACTTTTGATGGCAAAGAACTTCGCCCAACAATTCATAAGGCTTCGTTAAGCAAGACTCCTGATGACAATCAGATACAGATACAGGCCGTTGGAATCGGAGGGCAAAGCGGTTCTCCTGTGATTGACAAATCACACCGTCTGGTTGGTGTACTGTGCAGCGGCTTCAAGGGAACCGAGGTAACATATTGCTGCAATATCAAGCATTTAGTTGAATTATACGATAAAAACCGTGTAAGAGAATGAATCTCAGACGGATAATATTATTTTCCGCAATGTCGGTTTTAGCGTTTGCCTCGGCAAATGCTAAAATCGCATCGTGGGATATTATGCCAAAATATGAAAAGCTTAATAGATATTATAATGATATATACGCTTTTCAGCAGAATGGCAAATGGGGACTTGTCCAAAGCGGGAGTACGGAAATCATCCCTGCTTCATGTGATTTCATCACTCCATTTACCAATGGATATGCTCTTGCGGGTATTAAAGACGGAAATTCATATTTACTTGAATATGTTATATATGAAGATGGCTCAGTATTTTCCATGACGGATAAATACTATTTACCATCCAGCTATCAATATGTATCTGATGGGAAATTGGTCGTTGTAAATAAGAATGGAAAGTATGGTTACATCACGCCTGATGGACGACCAATAATCAAATGTCAATTCGATTATGCTCTTCCATTCAAAGAGGGCTGGGCTCCTGTAAAACAGGGCAATTATACAAAATACATTTCAGAAAATTATGACAGGAATCCATCAAAGAGTATTTTGACTGTTGATTTCCACTATGGCGAAATGACTTTAGCAAGTAGTTTCTCTAATGGCAAAGCTGTCATAGCGTATAACACAGATTTTGCCTTGATCGGTAAAAATGGGCAAAAAATCAGAAAACTGAAAGAAACAGAGTTTAAGCAACTCTATAAAAAGAATAACGCCTCATCTGGCTTGGAATCAACAGGATTTCAAGAAATATCAAGATTCAACACTGTCACTCAGAATGGCAGAAGTGGTTTGAAGGAGGGCGAAAATATTGTGCTTATCCCTCAATTCGATTCTTTCCCAGCGCAATATAGCGATGGCGCCATAATGGCAGTTGTCAATGGCAAGTATGGGATTCTTAAAATATCGGAGGGCGATATTTCTATTTCCTCTGCCGTTAATGAGTTGAATGTAGACCGAAAGGGCAACGTATCGCCGGTTCAAATCATTTGCAATATTCCTATCTCATCATCTGCCACTAAACTCTCCCTTGATTTAGGAGATGGTATCTTCGTAGATTTATCAGACAAATTATCGGAAAATGCAGGTAGGACCGCTATAATGATTTCTCCCATTATAGCAAAAAATGCTGAATCGTGCGTTATTAGAGGCTATGTTGAAAATGATGGAATCAAATTAAGTGAATTTGAGAAATCTTTTTCTGTTAATTATCCAATTAAATTAAGAGTTTCGTCTCCCGGTCCATCGACTATAAGAGCCAATGAAAACGATATGGCCACTTTTAGCTCGACTATTTTCAATGACTCCAATAAGCAAGTAACTGTTACTGCAACCTGGTCAACGGGGAAAACTGTAACACTTACAATCCCGGCACATAGCAGCAGAACTACATCCGATACGGTTCATGTGACCTCTAATTTCTCTAAAAATATTGGCCTTGTGCTAAGTTCTGGGGAAAAGTCTCATTCAACCATAAATTTTCAAACTTTTTTTTAACAACAAATAAATTCAATCTATGTTTAAAAGAGCATTTCTTACTCTTGCTGTTGCTGTCGGAATGGCGGTATCAGCTTCGGCTCAAGGCATAGTTCCGGTAGATGATGAGGTCATCACATCAGATGAAGAGGTCGTCATCTCGGAGGTGCTCAAGCCCTATGCCCTTTCCATTGGGCCAAAGATTGGTGCCAACTATTCCATAGCCGGAGACCCGGATGGAATGGATCTTGGCATCTCTGGTAATGTCGGCTTCTCGGCGGGAGTAGCCGCAAATCTCCGATTCGGTCGTCCCGCAGGCCGTCCTTTCGGTACTGAGCGATTCGGTGTGCAACTTGAAGCTCTTTACTCAATGCGTTCCCTGAAAAGCGATGTTGAAGACATCACAATGAACTGCTTTGAGATTCCGGTTCTCTTTCAGTGGTACTTTGTTCCGACATTCGCAGTTGAAGTCGGACCGACTTTCACTGGAGCCTTCTCAGCCTCTCCCAAAGAGTTTAAGTACAACAACGCCGTCTATCAGATGGACAAGGTGAAAGCCTATGATGTAATGTTGTCTATCGGCTTAAACTGCAAACTAAAAAATGGCTTCACCGCAGATCTCCGTTACAATCTGGGAAACAGCGATATGGCCGGCAACTTCAAAACCAAGGTCAGCACAATCTCACTCGGAATAGGCTGGCTGTTCAACGTAATCAAATAACCGATGAAACAGATGAAAAAATATCTTGCAATATTCGCAGTGCTTTTCACTGTGATTCTGTCATCATGTTCTAATGATGACATCCCGGTAAATCGTTCCGTAACATTCAAGCTAAATCCAGCAACTGTCGTAGACAATCTCTATGAGATGAACGCCGGAGATTTGACTTCTCTGTCATCAGGAGCGACCTTGAATGTAGATTTGTATGTGTATGATGAGTCTGGGAAACTGGTTGAAAGCGATACGCAAGGCTTCAATGCTTATACGCACATCATGACTTCAAATCTTGATCTTGGCAACGGTGAGTACACTGTTGTCGCCATCTCTCATGTGTCCTCGTCTGTCGAATTTTGGGGATTTGAAGGTGTTGAAAATCTAAGCACACTTAAGATAACCGATAATGGTTATATTGGAGGCAAATCAAAAATTCTCGGATTGACAGTCGAGAAGGTTTATGTTACGGACGGAGAAAACACATTTAACATCGACATAAAAAATGCCGGTGCTGTTGCTTGCGTCACGATAATCAATTGGAACCGCTATACAAATGTCAAAACTTTTGGATTGGCAGGAAAGCAGTCGTGCGACTACATTACGACCAACAATTATGGTGATGTAGAATATTCTCTGAAGAGCAAGAGCGACTATGGCTTTTACAAAGTAAAGTTTGATTATAATTCCAATCAAACAGGTGCTATGGCCTATTTCTTTACTTTCCCGATAAAGAATGCTGCAATGAAATTCTTTGCAGAGACTACAGGTGGTTCCACGAATTATCTTGGAGCGAATCTTGTAGATGACATCAATCTTGGCGATTCTTATCTAATCGGATATGATGTAACAAGTGAGGAAACCGAATGGTATGACATGACACCAAGCCGTTCTACTCGAAGTGCTGACAACTTCATAGAATTGGTACGAGAGAATGTTCCCCATCCAGTATTCAACTACGAAGAAGGTACTATAACGATAGAATAATCCATTTTTTAATGAGATTCTCTTATCATATAGCAATAGCTACACTTATCTTTTGTGGCTGTTCCTCAGATGAACCCAGTTTACCTGATGGACCGGCTACAGAAGATAACGTGTATCTTGAAATGAATAAGTGGATTTACGGTCAGATGAACCGCCAATACCTTTGGCGGGAAGATTTGCCTGATTCAATCAAATGCGATTATAATCTTGCTCCAAGGGAATTTTTTAAAAGTCTTTTATCATCAAAAGATAGATTTTCTTATTTTACAACTAACGACAATTACGACCCCGGAAAAACACAATACGCAAATTTAGGTTTTGCATATCAAGAAATGCAGGACAAAACTGGCAGCAAAGCCTTGGAAATATTATATATAACCTCACCTGAAATTAGGGCGTCCGGAATAAAGAGAGGTGATTTTGTTCGCGTTGTTAACAATAATGGATATTCATTTTCATTAGAAAAAATATCTATTGAGAATGGATGTTTTAGAGGTACTGACAAGATTGTATCTCTGTCTATCAAAAATCCTTTCCAATCTTCCACAGTTCTATTGGACTCCATATATAACGAAGGAAATTTAAGTATCGGTTACCTTTGCTATTTACAATATGGTGATAAGGAAGACTTAGAACAGCCATTGAAAAATTTTGCGAGCAACAAAATTTCAGAATTGATTCTCGATCTAAGATACAATCCCGGTGGCTATGTAAGCACTTGTAGGTTCCTAAGTAATTGTATTGTGCCATCACTTGGGTACAACAAGGTATTTCAACAATGTTCCTATAACACTATACTATCCCATGATTATTTACTGAGCACAGGCGATAGCAGGACATATTCTTACTTTGAAGTGCCGGGAGAAACTCTTGGAGAACAATTGGGAGTCATTTTAACTCCTTTGAACTTAAAGAGACTTTATGTCATAACGTCATCACATACCGCATCAGCGAGTGAGGCCACTATTATTTGCCTACGTTCATATATGGATGTTATAGTGATAGGCGAAACGACTGTCGGAAAAGGTGTCGGGTCATGGACTATTTCTGACCCGCGTTTCCGATATGCCATACAGCCAATAACTATGCGATATTACAATGCAGACGGATACTCGACACCGGACACCGGTATTGAGCCAGATATATATGCGGCAGACGGGTATTTGACAGGCAAATTGGAAATAGGAGATGAAAATGAGCGTCTTCTTAAAATAGCATTAGCTCACATTAAAGGAGAAGCCTTGCAGTCTAATATTGCAGCTTGTTCTCTTAATATTGAAATAGATAATTCTCTCACCCCGATAGGTGAGCCATCATATATAACTGAATTTAATAATAAGCACTATAATGAAAGTAATTAAAGCACTTCTGTTCGGCTTTGCACTGATTGCAGGGCTGGCAAACGCCTCAGCACAGGACAATCTCACAGTCGTGCTGAAAGATGGCACCGAACTGACAGGATTCATATCTCGTCAGCGTCCGGGTGAGAACTTCACTTTTTCAACCTCAAAAGCTGTTGTACTTCTCCCCAACAAGGAAGTAAAGTCGATAGTTGACAATGAGGTCAAATTTAATGCGCTGTCCCCTGAATGGCAGAAATGGGCAGAAGATAACGATGCCTTTGAGGGGGCTGGTAACAATCGTACCCTTCTTCTCAGTGATATAATCACTAATAGGGGGGCAATCAATCGTGTTCGTGTCCTTGAAAAAGGAGCCAAAGTTCGGTACCTTGAACTGTCGCCAAACACATATTCTCTAAGCTGGGATACAATAGAAGTTGTGAGGGCAGAGAAACGCCCCAAACTTCTTCTTTCAGGTATCAACCGCCGATATAAACTGGCATCCGGAATGGAATATGAAGGACAGTATGTTGAGGAAGTCCCTGGCGAGACCATGAGTTTGCTTCGTGATAACGGAGTGATTGAGGTGTTCAATACCGAAGAGGTGATGAAAGATAATCGTTTTAAGATAAATCCCAATCAGACACTGCTCGAACAATCCGATCTTATTGATATTGTCCAGATGAAGAACGGCAGTTCACATCGCGGAGTTATTTTTGAGCGCAATTATTCCGAAAGTGATGTAATTACAAATGATTACCTTCTCATTCAGTTAGATAATGGTACTACAATGAGCTTGAATCTTGCTGATATTGTGGAATATCGTAAAGAAAAGAATCCATCATACAAACCCGTAACTGACATTGAACTTGCTGATGGAGAAGCGTCGATTAACCGCAATATTGGCACCCTCATTTCAACAAAAGAAATTTCAGGTATAGTAACTATTGATACCGATTCTCTGAAGATTTCGATACCATCCAGCATCCCTCAATCCATTACTGCCGAGTTTAATATGGATAATTCAAAAGCACAGCAACTTAAACTTATCCGTATCAGAAAATATCAAGACAAGAAGGGAAAGAATACCTACTACGGCTTTACATTCGAGGATATGGTCAAGAACGCCATTCTTCCCAAATCTGTTGAAACAAGCGTCAACGGCATTTCAAAACTTGAATATACACTCCCGAATGGAGGGTCTGGTATCTATGGTGTCTATGACCCCCTGACGAATAAAATCATTATCTTCAAAATATCCGGAGGTGAAGCTGTTGGGTAATTGTCTCCCGTAAGATCTGAAATCATGAACATCAAAAGAATCGTTTCAACAATGATGATGGCACTTATAGTTGTTACTGCAATGGCAGAGAACAACTATAAGGTAACATCTTCGTCCCGGCTAAATGTCAGGAAATCGCCGTCAACCTCTGCCACTGTTTTAGGGACATTTAACAGTGGACAGCAAATAGAGGTTATTTCTATCAGTAAAGGCTGGGCAAAGGTTAAGTACAATGGTAAAGTTGGCTATGTTAGTGAGAAATATATTTCTCCGCTTCCTAAGCCAGAACCACCAAAACCTGAGCCAAAGAAAGAAAAGCCAAAAGAAGAAAAAACGGTCATCACATCAGAACCGGTAAATGAACGATTCCGTGAAATAAAATCGGCCGGGGATTATGAAGTAGAAACACCTTTGTCCATTGGGCATAGTCTGAGTGATAATATCAATCTCTACCTCGCCATACAAGGTGGTTTCGGATATTCTAATTATATATGGAGTGATGGATCAGTTAATGGAACGATGTCTTACTCCGCAGATATTGTCGGTCAATTATATTTTGAGAACAAAGTAAGTTTTATTCCTGCAAATTGGTATTCAGAACTTGCCCTGGGATACGATAAGAAAGGTGCTGCGAATTATGGGTTGAATTACATCCACGCACGGATTTATCCCTTTGGATATCGCATACCGATAGACCCGATTAATGTGGTTGTTAAAGCCGGTACGACCTTAGGCTTTGCTCTAAATGATTTTGACGACAGATGGAGTTCTGATTTTCAGGTCGGAATTGGTGGCGGCTTTCAAATAGAGTGGAAGCAATTTGCCATTGGATGCAATGTAGAGTATGACTTTACGGAGGTGTCATCCTCTTGTGGTCAGACTCTTAATAACATTGCAGTGTTAGGCACCATTTCCTATAAATTTGCTAAATTCGGACACAAGAGATGAAAAAAGATAAAAAAGATGAACTTCTCTCTCGTAGAGATTTCTTCAAAAAAGCGGCAAAGCGAGTATTACCGATTCTTGCAGTTGGTGTAATGCCCGGACTGCTTGCATCATGTGATGATGACAATGAGGAACTTGAACGGGCCTTAAATGGAGGCTCCTCTGGATGTACAGGCTCTTCTTGTAGCAGTTCATGCTACTCCTCGTGCTATGGGTCATCTACTTCTTCGGGGTGTTCCGGATGTTCTTCAAGTTGTTCATCTGGTTGCTCAGGCTCATGTGGTAGTAGCTGTTCCAGCTCTTGTGGAAGTAGTTGTTCCGGTTCCTGCGGATCCGGCTGTTCCGGCGGCTGTTCAGGTTCCTGTGGAAGCGGATGCAGCTCCGGCTGTTCCGGCTCGTGCGGTAGTGGATGTAGTTCAGGATGCTCCTCTACTTGCAAAGGTGGATGTGAAAGGAGTTGTTCTTCATCGTGTACCGGAGAATGTGGCGGTTCCTCTTGCAGCGGAGTTTGTGCCAATGTCTGTGATCGAGGTTTCTGTCATGGCAGTTGTCAAGGGTCATGCGAAAACACTTGTAAAGGCACTTGCTTCTACACATGCAATATTACCTGTGAATACCGCACAAAGTAATCTATGGCAGAGATAAAATCTGAGTTCAAAAGTTGGCAATCTAATGTTACGAAAAGCATAACCTTTATTGTAACAAAAGATTGTCAGCTTGCGTGTAAATATTGTTACCTTGTCGGCAAAAACGAGAAGGAACGTATGTCGTGGGAGGTAGCAAAGGCTGCCATTGACTATATAATAGGGAATCCAGATTTATTCCCTGAGGATTCTGTAGTGTGGGACTTTATAGGTGGAGAGCCTTTTCTTGAAATTGAGCTTATTGACAAAATATGTGATTACATAAAATCTGAATTGTTCCTTCGTGGGCACAGATGGTTTGATTCATATAGGTTTAATTTTTCGACCAATGGAATAAACTATGATAGTAAGCAAGTACAGGACTTTATTGAAAAGAATAAAAAGCATCTTTCCATTGGCATAACGATAGATGGGACGCGCCGAAAGCATGACCTAAATCGTATCTGGAAGAATTCTTCCCATACAGAAAGAGGCTCGTATGATGATGTTGTCCGTAATATACCTTTATGGCTTAGTCAGTTTCCCGGAGCCGCGACAAAGGTTACGATAAGTTCTCCTGATATACCATACATTCGGGAGAGTGTACTTCATTTATTCGCTCTCGGAATACATGAGGTTAATATTAACTGCGTTTTTGAAAATGTATGGCACGATGGCGATGATTTGAAGTTCGAGGAGCAGCTCATTTTGTTGGCTGATGATATTATCGAACATCGTCTGTTTGAGAAAAATACTTGCTCCTTTTTCTCAGAGCATATCGGTAAACCCATTGACATAAGAGATAATAGTAATTGGTGTGGTGCGGGCAAAATGCTTTCCATTGATGCTTCAGGAAATTTTTATCCATGCACAAGATTCGCCGCCTACTCCCTAAGAAGTAAAAAACCAATTATTATTGGCAATATCCATGATGGTATAAATACGAATTTGCTACGGCCATTTCTTTCTCTTGATCGTACCACGCAATCTCCGCAGAAATGTATTGATTGCGAGATTGCCAGTGGTTGTGCTTGGTGTCAAGGGGAAAACTATGATGCCGCCGACACTCCGACTATTTACCAACGCTCCACGGCTATATGTAAAATGCACAAAGCAAGAGTAAGAGCCAATAATTATTATTGGAATAAGTTGTTCAGAATGCTTGAACTTGAAGGCCGTCGAGAGGAATTTGAACGTAATAAACCCCAACAGACAATAGAGTTATGTTGAAATATCTAATAATTCAATTAGATGATACATCGGCTTCTTTCTGCCATTATCCCAACAAACATCAGAAAAGCCTAATTCCATTAGAAGTGTTAAAAGGTGGGGTTGTATGGGCTTTGAAAGAAAACCTTATGGTACAGTTCGTATATCCCGATTATGAACTTCCGAAAGACTATCTCGATATGATTGATTCAATAGATCATATTGATATTGCACATGACCATATGAAGGCTGATGTTTCGATATTTGATGGGGTTCACTCTTTGTCGACCTTAAAGACATCGGGATTTACTCACGCCATTCTCCGAATCACTAAAGATGAATTGTTCAATAATATAGTGGATGTGAAAGAGGCTTTGGAAAAGCAAACATCATTGAACATAGTTATTACGGATATTGATACTTTTAATGATACGGATTTTGAGTCATACAAAAAGGTTTTGACAGAACTGTCTTCAATAGTCGAACAGAAAATAGTATCAAACAAACAGGTTAATATAAATTTATTGAGTGATAGGCTCGTTCTGTCTTCAATGAATAATTGTAATGCTGGAGTTGAAAGTATCACACTTGCCCCGGATGGCAATTTCTACATTTGTCCGGCTTCTTATTATTGTGAAGAAGAATGCGTTGGGAATCCCGTTAATGGATTGAATATACCAAATGAGCAACTATACAAATTAGAGTATTCTCCCATATGTCGTATTTGTGATGCCTTTCAATGCAAACGATGTGTGTGGCTTAATAAGAAAACCACCGGCGAAGTGAATACCCCTGGTCACGAACAATGTGTAGTAGCACATTTAGAGAGAAATGCTTCTCGCGCTCTTTTGGAGCGCTTGATACAGTCAGGCAAAATAAAAACAGATATGACAATTCCGGAGATTGCATATTTGGATCCATTTGATGAAATAAAAAGATAAAATATGAATAGAAAGGTAGTCGGTAGCGTAACCGAAGAAGAAAAAAACGCAATTCAAAAGCTCTTTGAGCGTCGGAACGGACTCAACGAACTTGCGAAAATTCTCACAAAAGACAATGTTGAACTATATGAGCGTCTTGTAAAAGACCTCGGAGAGACAGGTACAAAATTCCAGCATTGGTGGGATGAAATGGCCACTAAATACCAATGGGAAAGTGCTGAGAACGGGACATGGGAAATAAACTTCCAAACCAATGAGATCATTCTCGTAACAAAATAGACACTATGATATTAGCATTTATCGGAACGACAGAGCTGCTTTTGATTGCGGCTCTCGCTCTCTTGTTATTCGGTGGAAAGAAATTACCAGAGTTAATGAGAGGGTTAGGGAAAGGTGTTCGAGAGTTCAAAGAGGGTGTGAAAGAAGTTTCAAATATAACCGAAGACACAACAACAGAAGCAAAACAAGAAAATAAAGAAGAATAGTGGCATCGAGCGACGGCTTACTATCTTTTGGAGGACACCTTGAGGTTCTCCGACAAATGTTATTCCGTATCCTTGGAGTGACATTAGTCTTTTCGTGTATTGTCTTTTGTTTCAAAGCTCTGACTTTTGAAATTCTATTAGCACCCAGCGACTCATCGTTTGTGACTTATGAGATTGTAGAAAATCTGATGCAACAGATTGACAAGTCATTTGTGTTTGAACAGTTTAATGTTGACCTCATTGCGACTGACTTGTCAAGTCAATTTGTAACGCATCTGACGACTTCAATATATCTTGGATTATTGTGTGCTTCTCCTTTTATAATATATGAGTTATTCCGGTTCATAACTCCGGCGTTGCTGGAGAATGAGCGAAAATACTCAACAAAGATTGTTGTAAGTGTTTATGCTTTATTCCTTATAGGCATGTTGATGAGTTATTATGTTTTGTTTCCAATATCATTCCGATTTTTGGGAACATACAGTGTTGCGAATAAGGTACATACTATGATAACATTAGACAGCTATATATCCACCTTTATATCCTTGACATTGCTGTTGGGAATCGTATTCCAACTGCCCGTAATAACATTTATGCTTGCAAAAATGGGTATCTTAAACGCTCCTATGATGTCAAAATATCGTAAACACGCTCTAATCATAATAATGCTAATTGCGGCAATAATAACTCCCCCGGATGTGCTTACATTGATTCTTATTACATTTCCTTTGTACGGACTTTATGAAGCAAGCATATGTTTGATTAAATTCAGAATTCCCGTAAATCATCTAATATAATGGAAGTAGATTTTTCTGAAAGTGTACGACAGTATATAGGTTTTCTTCAGGACTCTATAACAAGGATGGCCAAAAACAGTTCGAATTGTAAAGCTTGGCTAATCGGCCTTGTTACGGGTGGTCTGGTATTCTCTGAGGATGCACAACTTCATAATGTCTGGATTCTTCTTTTTCCAACAATATTGTTTTTCATACTCGACTGTTACTATTTAGGGTTGGAACGACGATTTAGGAAAATTGAAAGATTATTCTTGGATACTTTGCTTGCAAATGAAGATGTTAGTAATATAATTTATTCGTTTAATATCCGTCCACTGGGAAGCAATTTCAGATGGACTTGTCAAGCTATGAAATCTTTGACCACGACTCCTTTCTATGCTGTAATAGCATTTGTAATTATAATTATAGGAATAATTTATCGATTTTAGAGCGATTAAGAAGCCGTGCTAAAATCATTTAGGGGATAATATTGAAATCAAATTTCAGCAGATATGTTACAGATTAAATACTTTAGAGCATATTCAGAGGAGGCCGTAAAATTGGAGTATTACCTCAAAAAAAATATTGTTATATTCTTGAAAAATGAGCTTGATATAGATGCTTCGTTTGAAGTATATGATTCAAAAGGGTTGTCTAACGAAGAAGGAAATGCTCCCTGGAATGTTTTATCTTTTGCATTAAATAATGCAATAGTAATTATTGATGGTTCATTAGAAACATCTGAAGATGTGGAATTAGGTGCCAACTATGATTGCATCACAGCTGCCGTTTCATCTTTGGACAACATATTGGTCATCAGTCGGACACAGTTGCCTCTAAATTTTATTCCATGTCGTTCAAATGTTCCCTTGTTGGGCGAACAGGATGAATACCAACGAAATAATAGAGGAGGGTACATAAAGTCATATGATAATGATGAGATTATCGTATGGTTAGAAAAAGAACTAAAAAAAATGTATTATAATGTCAATACAGATAATCCAAGCACTAATAGACTAATTAGACCTAAAAACTTAATAATAGATTTGAAAAATACATCATTTTTGGACTTACTTCAAAGAGAAAATGCTGTAATGAAAGAAAATTTAGCTGCTAAAAAGAGAGAGGGAGGAAATAAAAAAAAGATATTCATAAGTTATAGAACTAAATATTATACAGACGGAAATAATCCTAATGCTTCAAAATATTGTGGAAAATTCAATATTATAGATGTTGCGAACAGAGTCATAAAGTATCACGAGGAAATCGGAGATGCTGTAGATTGGGACGCTCCATTTTATTATCCCGCAGGAGTTTTATCGAATGAATTTATGCCAGAAAATAGAAGATGGGCATTTGTGAGCATACCTGATAGAAAAATACGGGAATGTGATGAATTTTGGATTTTCAATACTCAACATAAATCAGACACAGAAGGAGAAGTGGTGGAAGTTGGATATTGGGATTCGTGGTGGTGCTTAGGTGAATTTTTGACCCTAATCCGCATGAAATATGCTGGAGAATCTAAGGCTCAATTTAAGATAATGCTTTTTAATCCAGATAACGAAAACCCTATTGAAGAACTGAAATGGGATCAAATTCCTCGTATGTCTCATGCACAAAATAGAGAATTAGCAAGGTACTATGCTAACGGGGATTTTTTGGAGGCCGGATTAGAAACAATGGGAAATATGCGCAAAAAGAGGTCTTGGTCAAAGGCACGACGTTATTTATACTTTCTCTTTATGAAGAATTCTGTTTGGTCGAAAATAATAAAAGGATTTGGGGCTACTCAAAATATCCCATTTGAGCATTATAACGAAAGTATTGAGTCACATGTATATGATCACTCATTTATCAGTAGTCGAATCATAGAATGTGATAAATGTAAACATATAGGTTTAACAATGGAAGAGGTGCTTTCAGATTCAAACTTTGTATGGAATTTTTTAAATATTAACAAGTGCTATTTCAGTAAAATTACTGGATTAAGAAGGCAAGATGGCATTATTCGTGTGGAAGAATCAGAGTTGTCAAATTTTATACAAAATGATGGGTCGTATTTAGTTCCATGCAAAAATCATCATACAATTAAAGTAAGAAAATCGTCTGACAAATTTTATATATTTTGGCAGCCAGAAAATGGTAAATATACAGGTCCCCTTAACAGTGCAATAGAAGTTGTCGATTTGTATGAAATTATTTGATTTTATTTCTTAGAATCAATTTTTTAGCCGCCTTTTGGCGGCCGAAATTTTTAGAAAAACGACTGGACGACTTCATCACGAGTTCGTCCAGCCTGCTATATTACGACTTGGTAAATGCTATTTCACTTGTTGATTTTCCTTTTCAACCATTCATCACGGCGTTGTCTGCACTCTTTGAGTGTACCAGCCACGCAGGAGAACAATTCCCCATCGGTGTGGCGATAGTCGTATTGGCAGTGCCTTTTTCGCCTTGTGCGGTATCCGGTGTAAAACACCTCGTATTGTTCAGTGCCGGGAGTGGTGGTCGTGCTTACTCCGTTGGCGGTAAGTTTCGTTGCCATATCTTCAAGTTTTAGAATTTTACAAATATCATGCGCTGTTCAAATGTCAGTTCAGGGTCGCTGACCTTGCGTTGTTTTACCCAAAAGTGGTGTTTGCCGAAGCCATAGACGAAGTATCTGTCAAGGTCGCTACGAAGGGCATATGCCGAGATTGTTTCCCGCAATTCCTTTTCGTCAGCACTATGCGGTTTATCAGTTCAAGGACTGTCTCACGCACCTTATTGTCAAAATCAAATATCAGACTTTCAATTATTACGTTCATAATAGGTGGGTTTTATGACCTGCGCCATTGCTGACGCAGGTCGGGTTAGACATTAGGCGGTCATTCTCTCCTTGATAAGTCGGGCGTTTGAGTTCACGAGATTGATGATGCGGTCGTGGTACTCGGTGTCCTTGTTATATTTGCCGTGGCACTGCACCACTTTAAGGGTTTGTAGGTCAACCTCTACCGTCTCTATTATGGTTTCGCCAATCCTTGCCGACAATACCAGCGTGTTCTTTTTAAGGTAGTAGGATGATGAGAATACGCAGATATGCTGGGTGTTACCCTCTTGGCAGTATTCCTCTATGCTCTCAAGCACTTTCACCGATATTTCATTGTCGGAGATTACCAGACCGAAGAATTTGGATTTTAGAGCCTTGAACTGTTCCTCCTTCTCTTTCTCCCGGAGCAGTCTTTCCTCGGCTCTCCTGCGCTCGGCGTCCTCACGTTCCCTTCTGCGTCTGTCCTCTATCTTTCGGCTCAATCCGTCGTGCGCCTCTATGAAATCTTCGGGGCAGATGTTCTTGGGATTGCGTAGGTCTTTGCCGAGGTTCTTCAGCATCCGCAGATAGTCGCACCACATTCCTATGTTGTTGATATGATAGCGGTGGCGTTTGGCGATAAGGTACGATGCCCAAAATTCATCAGCATTGTCGGGATTGGCAATAAAGTATTTCATTTCCTCAATCTCTCCGGCTTTCATCAGCGTCTCCATTCTTGGGTCGGCAAGGAGAGCCTTGAAAAGTCGGACGGGGGATAATCCATAGAAATCACCCTTGAAGCCGTTGCGTTTGAGTTGGGGTATTACCTTAATTCTCGGATATACCTCACTCCATGCGACAACATCATCATACAGTGGGTTGTGCGGGCGTATCTCCATGTCGCTCCAATAAGACCAGCAGTCGCAGTAATGGAAAGTAAATCCACGGAGCAATGCCATATCGGTAACTTTGCCTTCCGGAGAAATCCACCTTTGCACGACCTCCTGACAATAAAGTTGTCTGACCTCCCCCTTACGGCTTTCGTTCGTTATCAGCGACACACGGATTACTTGAAAACCCTTGTGTACTGTTATGACACTGAAATATGCGGTTTCCTTATGGGTGCGTTTGCGGGTGTCCTTCACTTTCAGTTCAGTACCGCAGTGAGGGCATTTGCAACCGGCAATAGTGTCGCAAAGGTTGCCTTTCTCTCCCTTCCAAACGTGTCCGCAGTCTGAGCATGTCATTGTTCCGCTATTTGTGCGATAGGCGAAATGCTCAATGCAGTGGCGGTATGCCCATTTCTCTTGTGTCGCGGTTATGGGGCGCAGTGTGGCGGATAGTGCTGCCACTTGCTTTTGTAATGCTGTCTTGGGTTTCATAGCCGTAATGATTAGAAGTCGAATAGACTGGGTTGTTCAACTTGGGTTTTCTTCTCACTCACCTTCTTGGATTGCGTGGGTCTGCGCATTTTAGCCATTTCCTCATCACGGAGTCTGTTGATGGCGTCCTGCCGTGCCTGTTCCTTTTCTTCCTCGGTGAGTTCTACCGTATGGTTCACTACCACTTGGCAGTTGATAGGCTTGCCGACCTCTATCTCATTTTCTTCATAGTAATGGACTGCCATTCCGAAGATTTCATCGTCTGCGAAGCCGTTGCAACCGCTTTTCTGCACTTGGTTGATGATGAAAGTACAGCAGTCGGATACTGACTTTGATGGATTGGCATACTTGACAGCGAACAGAGCGTCATTCTCCGCCATAGCTTCAAGATAAGCCTTGATTGTGTCTTGGAACGATTGTGTTCCTTTCATCGTGTTGCTTGCCATAGTCGTAAATGTTTTAGAGTGTATTCATTATCCAATAGATTATCCCTAATGCGGAGAGGATTGAGATTATCCACCCGATGCCTCGGAATATTCTTTTAATCAGCCAACCGATAGTCAGACCAACGATTGCTCCGATGACAATCAGTATCACTTTTGCCACCTTTGCAACCGCCTTGCTTATGCGGTAATGATAGGAGGATTGGTGAGCTTGCCTTGACCTATTTATATGTTGTTCTGTGGCTTTCATATCGGTGGGGGCTTTTTTTTAACCTCATGCGTCCAAAGACAGTGTGGTTGTTTGAGTTGCTTGACACCTGAAAGGCGTGTGGTACAAAAGAAGGGATGTTCACGGCAAGATGGAAAAATACTACTCGCAGAGTGGAGATTTTTCCGGATTGACGCGAATGTCCCTTTCCCACACGTTTATTTTGGCAAGCAACTCCAACTGACCCACAAGGCTCAGGTATGCATCAGATGAAAATGGCCTCCCCGATATACAGGAAAGCCACAGGACGACATTGAAATCAAAAAATGCCGGACTTTACTGAACGGCATCATAATGGAATATCGGAAAACAAGAAAATGGCAGTGAGGAAAAAGGAATTGCTATGCAATCCCGGAATAGGATAATGTCCGGCATCTGTTCAAGCCGGAGGGCAACGGAGGCGCAGAGCAAATGACGGTCTTTATCCCCGTAGATTGAATCCCCTGCGGGACATGGAATGGCCGTGTTCAGTCGTAAGATGTGGACAACCGTCCCCGGTTGCACATCTTTCGGCGGCACGGATATTCGATGTTCCGCATCGCAGTGAGGCAATATGGAAATCCGGAACCGTCCTGTCAAGGACAGCTATCAGGCTATGATAAATAGAAAGTAGAGTGCAATCCCGGAACAGGATAATGTCCGGCAGTTGTTCAAGCCGGAGGGCAACGGAGGTCAGGACAACTGCCGGTCTTTATCCCCGTGGATTGAATACCTGCGGGGACATGGAATGACCGTGTTCAGTTGTAAGATGAGAACAACCGTCCCCGGTTGCACATCTTCCGGCGACGCGGCTATTCGATGTCCAGCATCGCAGAGCGTTTCAGATTTATCGCGTGATATTACTGTGTTCCAAAAAATATGATTACTTTTGTGGTGTGCAAAATTACGAATTGGATTTACGGCTACTTCATAATGATGCCGATTATGGTAGTGCGAGAGGTGTACTTTTCGGTGTTGGCATAGGAAAAAACAGGCAAATCACGACAGTTAAAAATCCTTAACGCAAACCAAAAATCCAAAATTCAATTTACTCGGCTTTCCGTCAACTTCCACGAAAGTACACGATTAGTACCCACGCCTCTCCAAACCCCTCTGAAAATCACCGAGTTTGCCCAAATAAGAAAAAAATGTGTAATTTTGCGATAAATAACATTCATTGCGCTATGAAAAAAATCGTTTCGTTTGTCGCCGGCATTATGCTGGCTTTCGGGGCTGTTGCACAAGGATTTGATTGGCATAATCCGCTTAAGGATGCTCCCCGGGGTATAACCAATGTTCATAATCAGGCTTGGAATGAAGATGGAGGCAACTATCGCCGGTTGCCTGCCAGAGCTGAAAAAAACGTGCGCCCGGCATTGTGGAATCTTTCCACTAACTCTGCCGGTCTTCAGCTGCGGTTTGTTACCGATTCCCGCACCATTGCCGTGCGCTACGGTGTGACCGGGTGTATTGCCATGCCCCACATGCCGGCTACCGGGGTCAGCGGTGTTGATTTATATCGCAACAGCGACAATGCTTTTTGCTACGGCATATATTCTTTTGGCGACAATAAGGTGGAATATGAATATTATGTTGACCGTCCTGCCGGACGGCGCAATGAAGAATACACTCTTTACCTGCCGCTTTACAATGAGGTGAAAAATTTGGAAATAGGGGTGGAAAAAGGTTCTTCTTTCCATTTTGTGCCTGCCGGCAATGAAAAGCCCGTTGTGGTCTATGGTACATCTATTGCCCAGGGTGCGTGTGCCTCCCGTCCGGCCATGGCTTGGACCAATATCCTTCAGCGCGAAACCGGCATTCCTGTCGTAAACCTCGGCTTTTCTGGAAATGGCAAGCTCGAGCCTGCGATGATTGATCTCATCAACGAAATTGATTCCCGAGCCGTGGTGCTTGACTGCATGGCAAATCTTTTTCAGCTCCCTCAGGCCGAGCTTACCGCTCTTGTGGAAAATGCCGTCATGCAGATTCGTTCCAAAAGCGATGTTCCCATATTGCTCGTGGAGCATGCCGGAAACAGCAATATCAACAGCAATCAGGGCAAATATGATTCGGTTATAAATGCCAACACTGCACAGTCTGCTGCTTACAATAACTTGGTTAGCAAAGGGGTTAAAAACCTGTATTATCTGTCGCGTTCGGAAATCAACATGCCTGCCGATGCTTGGGTCGATTACGTGCATCCCACTGATCTTGGGCAGCAGCATCACGCCCGCGCCGTTGCCCGTGCTCTTGGCCGTTTTTTGCCGGAGGCACGTAATTCGGTGGCACCGCATGTTGTGCTCATAGGTCTTGACGGTTGGGGCGCATACTCTTTGCCTAAAGCCGATATGCCTACGGTAAAGGAGTTTATGAAATCCGGGTGCTACACTCTTGAAAAACGCACTGTCCTTCCCTCTTCAAGTGCTCCCAACTGGGCCTCGATGTTCATGGGTGCGCCTACTGAGATACACGGTTACACTCAGTGGGGTTCCAAAACTCCCGAAATTCCCGAGCGTGTGGTAGGCAAGCACGGCATATTCCCAACTGTTTTTCAGCTGCTCCGCGATGCCGATCCCAATGCTGAAATCGGTGTGCTCTATGAATGGGACGGCATCAAATACCTTGTTGACACGCTTTCGCTTAGCTACCATCAGCAGGCTCTCACTCAGGTTGAGGGCACTGACTCCCAGATAACTGATCTGGCAGTGAAATATATCAGGGAAAAGAAACCCGAACTTTTGGCCGTTTGTTTTGATGAGCCGGACCATGTGGGACACACTGTGGGGCATGACACCCCCGGCTACTATGACAAGTTGCATGAACTGGACGGATATATTGCCCGCATCGTGCAGGCGGTAAAGGATGCCGGAATTTATGACGACACAGTGTTTATTATCACATCCGATCACGGAGGTATAAATATGGGACATGGTGGCATAACGCTTGCCGAAATGAATTCTCCATTCATCATAAGTGGCAAAGGCATTAAAGCCACCGGCGAATTTTCCGAAGTCATGATGCAGCCCGATGTTTCGCCCACTATAGCCCGCATCCTCGGCATTGAGCAGCCGCAGGCTTGGACCGGACGCCCCATGCTTCAGGTGTTTGAATAATAAACTTATAGAATAAAAAATGGGGACGGAATTCAATTCAATTCCGTCCCCATTTTTTTTAGCTCTGTAATCTGTTACTCGGGTGCCATTTCAAGATGCAGCCGCGATGCGGGGAGTATCACTTTCTCCGCAAAAGCCGCCACCTTTTCAGGTGTAAGTGCGCGGATATGCTCCGGAAATGTAGTGTGCATGTCCACTCCGAACTTGCGGTACATTTTCAGCACCGTGTGCCAGTAATCGTTGCTCTTGCCGTTATCTTCCCAGGCCTTTTCAAGAAATTGCTTCACTTTGTTCACCTCGTCTGCCGACACGTACCCCGGTTTTGCCATGGCGCGTGCTGTGGCATCCACTATCGCAAAACAGGAGTCGGCATTCTGAGGCTCAACTCTGATATATACCGGAATGATTGCGCGTGCCGGGTCCGCTCCGTTCATGCCGTCCGATACTCCGCAATGGCTCTTGACTCCGTAGGTCCACCCGCGTTTCTCTCGCAGGTCATCGCGCAGCTTGCTCTGGAGTATTGAGCCGGTGGCATGTGCCAACACTGTGTTGGCCGCATTGTATTCGCACGGGGCGTTGTAGAATGTGTAGCTAATGGTTTGCGGAGTGCTCATCGGCATAGTGAATTTATGGTTCTGTATTCCCTGTGCGTAACGATACCCTATGTCATGTGCCGACAGATGGCGCTCGCCTCCGGGCAGAGATGCGATATAGCGGCATACAAGGTCGGTTATGGTGTCGGGATTGAAATCGCCCACGATATTGAATGTGAAGTCGCTCATGTCGCTGAACAGTTTGTTGTGCAGCCCTATGATGCGGTCATAGCTCACCTTATCCAAGTCTGCGGCATTTAGCTTGGCTCCCAACGGGTGTCGGTTGTAAACATACAGATGTATTGAGTCACCCATGGCAAATGTGGGATTGGAGTCATGGCTGCTGAGTTTGCTTCGCTGATTTTCAATCATGGCGTTGAAGGCGCGGTCATCATGCGCCGGTGCTGTGGCTTTAAGATACAGAAGCTGCATGGCGGTGGTCAGATTGGCGGTATCGGCTGAGGCCCCCAGCGTATGCTCCATATTCTCTATCGCCACGGCGGTCTTCACATTCTTTCCGGCAACCATGCGTTTGAGGTCGGTGGAGTTATGTGTGCCGTACCCGCTCACTGCAAGCGCGTCATTCACAAGCCGGTATTCCGGTGCAAGTTCCTGATTGTAATCCACGCTCAGACCACCCGGGCAGAATCCCTGTATGAGCACTTTGCCTGGGGTGAAATCGGTGTGTTTGAGATACACCTTGATTCCGTTGCTCAGAGTCAGTACCTTGGTGTCAAATTCGCTGATACTGTCGGTGCTGACTATGGTGCCCGCTTGTGGCTCGTGGCTTAGAAGATGGGTCGCCGTTTCAGGGTCGCGGTATTTGGGTAGTGCTGAGCCGTCCACGCCGGCATAGGCCCGGGCAAGCTGTTCGTCAGTGAGTTTGGCGGCTTTTCCCGGCATGTAGGCCACCGCCACAATATTGCTGTTGTCAGGTTTTATCACTTCGCTGATATATGCGTTTACTGAGTCAAGGGTCACTGATCTTATGATCCCTTTCAGCATTTTGTATCGTGCTTCTGCCGACGGGAGCGCATTTTTGCCTCCGTCAAGATAATGGCGCACATACTCCCGGGCAAATTCGGTATTGGTGCGGCGCGCGGTATAGTCGGCATCAAAATTCGCGCTTTCCGATGCTTTTGCCCGGTCAAGTTCCGTCTGGGTAAACCCTTGCATTGCGGCACGTTTTAACTCTTTGGCAATTGACGTGGCGGTTTCTGCCTCGCGTCCCGGCTTGGATGTGGCGCGCACTGTGAGAGCCTGTTGGGTGGATGCGAGTAAAAATTTCATGTCGCCTATCCCCAGATTGGTAAACGGTGCCTCCGGTTCGCTCTCCACAAGGTCATAACGGTCGGCAAGCATTTGGCTCACCAGTGAGCGCGTAAGGTCACGGCGCAGTTCGCCCACTGTGCCCACTGCATGCTTGGGCGTGTCCCCGTGTTTTGCATAAATCATCACCATTGATGACGATTGTTCAGGATCTGTCTGCACCGTGGCTATCACATTTTTGTTTGCCGGAATGATTTCGGGTTCGGGCAATGCCGCATCCTTTCTCGCAGGCATGTCAGCCCACAGCTTATGGAGCTGCTGCTCTGTGCGTGCCGGGTCAATGTCGCCCACTATTATTATGCATTGGTTTTGCGGATGATACCATTTGGCATAATATGCCCGGAGCGCGTCCGGATGAAAATTCTCCACAACGCTCATCAGTCCTATAGGCATGCGGTTGCCGTATCGGCTGCCGGGATAGATATGTGGGGCGGCTTTTTCCAGCAGACGCGAATTTGAGGCTGAGTTGCGCTGGCACCATTCTCCTTTGATCACTCCGCGCTCCTCGTCTATATCCTTCTCGTCAAGCAGCAGGTCTCCGCTCCAGTCGCGCAGTATCAGCATGCATGAATCCAGTGCTGAAATGCGTTGGGTGGGAACATCGCATATATTATATACTGTCTCGTCTGTGGAAGTGTACGCATTGAGGTTGGCTCCGAATTTCACTCCTATTGACTCTAAATAGTTTATGAGTGAATTGCCCGGAAAATGGCGTGTGCCGTTGAAGCACATATGTTCCAGAAAATGGGCCAGTCCGCGTTGGTTTTCCTCCTCCTGAACCGAGCCTACACGCTGTGCTATGAAAAAATCCGCACGGTTGGCCGGCCAGTCGTTATGGCGGATATAGTACGTAAGTCCGTTAGGCAATGTGCCTGTGTGTACCGCCGAGTCCATCGGTATCGGTACAAGGGCCTCCGCCGAACCGACAATGGCGGCAAAGGCTGCTGCAATAATGAATTTCAGTTTCATACTTATGTGATTTATTATGTTTGTTTCAGAATACAAATGATATGGTGGCTTGATGATTGCGTTCCCTTGAGGCTCCGCCGTAGGTGGTGTAGTCAAATTTGCCTGAAACCATTATGGCATATTTCTGTCCCACGGTTTTGCTTATGCCTATATTGGCCATGACGCTGTTGGTGTGAACGGTCGCGAAGCGGTGGCGTGTGCGCTCTATGTCAATAAGCTCCGCCACCGATGATGCCGATGCCGTTTCTTTTAATATCAGGTCATCGCTCACAGGGGCCATTCCTTTCCACCCTATACCTCCCGTTATGCACCATCCGTGAGGCATTATCACGCTGATGCCTCCTTCCACCTCACCTCCGGCTCGGTTGTAAAGCGATTGGCGTCCGGGCACGAAGTAAGTTTCGCAGCGGTGCGTGTATATGCCTGTTGTCGAGGCATGTACGTTGATACGCCGTGACACGTATTTCTGCCATGCTCCCTCCACCGTGGCGGTATAGCCATTGTCGGCATAAGAATCGGTGCGTCCTATCTGCGGATAGATGTTGCCCGTGGCGTCGCCAAACACATTCTCGTGCCCGTGACGCTTATAGATTTGAAAACCTGCCGTGGCTCCCCACTCGCGTGTCACATACCCGGCTTGTATCGCCATGCTGTTATGCCATGCTCCGCACAGGGGCAGTTTATTCAAATCCGACAGAATGGTGTTGAATGTCAAGTGGTTTATGGCAACGGTGGCTCGGAATCCGTGCATCAGCACCGGCATCATGCTCACCGAAGCTCCGTAGCTGTACCCATTGTAATAGGTTGTGGCTCCATTCCCGGCAAATCTCATATAATGAGTTCCCATTCCGGTCGTGTGATATATCTTGTCCTCACCCATTTCCGATACGAAACTTATGCTCACCGATTGCTTGTATTTCATGAACTCAAGCTCCAGCCCCAGACGGTAGCTGCCTATGGTGTATGCGCCTCCCGCTGAGATGTTCAATTTCCCGGTTACATCCTTGGGGCGTGGGTCCACAGGACGGTAGTATAGTCCCGCGTCATAACCTAATGAAGCTCCCCATGCCCACATGTCGGTATGGTCGGCATACCCTCCGGCAAAAGAGTATTGCTCCACGTTCATTGATCCTCCCCGCTCATCGGCAGGATAATAGGGATAGATGATGTCAAGGTCCACAGCCTCACACCACTTCTTATCGCGTATCCGTCCGTTGGCATACGAAGCCCGCCCCCATAAGGTTGAGGTCTTGTATTTCATATAGCTGTCTGCCTCAAAGCTCCATAGGTGGGAGCCTGTGCCGTTCTGCGGATTTATGGCAACTGTCTGTTTGTCATGCCGGTATGCCGCTCCCACCCTGCTTAGCGATGTTTCCCATTGCCACTGCTTGAACGCAGGATTTTTCCATAGCGGTGAAGATAGGGCTGTTATGGGCAGCTCGTGTTCTGTTATGCGGTATGAGATGCTGTCGGCTGCGCACTCCGTTGCCGGGCTCGGCTGGCAGCAGAGTGCGGTCACGACAAACAACAGATTCAGTTTCAGTAATTTCATTTTATTGGGGTTACTCCGTCATAGGTTTTCGTTGTGCACAGTGTGCCCTCTGCATTGATTGCTGTACCCTGTATCTCTATTTCCGAGGCTATGCAGTCATGATTGAAATCCTCGGTGGAGTTGTTGGTGTCTTTCAGCACTGGATGTCCCTGATTGTCAAGATACAGCATCTTGCGGCGAACGCTGTGAAAATATCTTGTCTTGTCCTTGTCAATGGTGCCGCAGTGTGCCCATCCGCAGTCAAGTGCAGGGGAGGTGAGGTTCCATGCGTAGTTGGATTGCACTGAGCAGTTCACCACATCCACCACCCATTCGTTGGGCAGCCGGTATGCTTGTCCTGTCATCGGAAAATCTCCCGCCGCCGAATGTATGGTGTAATCATAGGAGTACAGGTAATCGCGCAGATAGGTGTCACGGTCAGTCGGAATGCGGGCTATGCCGTAGGCTTTGAATCCCCGGTTATGCAGCATCCAGAAACTCAATGTATAGCAATACCATTTGTCAAGGTTGGACACCGTGGGTGAATCAATATCCATGCTTGACGGACTGGTCGATAAGTCATACCATTCAAAATCCGCATGACTCAGGTCAAACGAGTTGGAATTGGCCTGCCGGTGGTCTATTCCGGTGTCGGCGAGCAGCATATATTCGCCCGGTTGCACGGGATGTTCCGTGCCGGACCCGGGAATGGTGTATAACGCATGCACTGTCACTGCCTCGTTCATTATGTTGGGGGTGTAGTCATACTTCTCGGTTGTTGTGAATTTGGTCTCGAACAGTGTCAGCCCGTCGGCATAAATCACATGGTTTGTATTGTTGTAAAGTTTCACATAATCATCGCCGTAATATTGGTTGCCCGACGGCCGCAACGTGCCTGCAAAGAATATTTCCGCTATTATCAGGTCATTGCTTTCTATAGTATTGTACCCTTGCAGCGTCACTGTCATCTGTTCGCCGCTTATCTGTATGCTTCTGCCGGTGGCGCGCAACGTGGAGGTCACCCCCGAAGTTGAGTGTACTTCGGCGGTATGGTCTATGTCGTAGAGCCCCGGTGTCACTCTTATCTCTGCTCCCGATCCGAATTCCGAGGTGCGCCCGGTGGAAATGTTGTAGAACACGGTGTGTTCACGCTCTATTGTCACATCTTCGCCCATCCCTTCCGGACGGTTGATTATGAGATTTACTGTAGTGCCTTCGGTTGAGGCTCCGTCATCGCTTATCTTGTCGTCGCAGCTCCACAACAGTGCGCATAACACAAGTGCTGTCAGTTTAATGAATTTTGTTTTTATCATGATGGTGAATGTTTTGATTGTCAAAGTGTGAGCGTGGCTTCCATACCGAAATAGGCATCGGCATAGCGCCTTATGATAACTCCGTTGTTTTTGTAATCCGGCAGATAGTCTATCAGCCTGTTCACAAAAGCCGATAGCTTGAGCCATCGCCCTATTTTCTTTGTGGCCTTGAGGTTGATGTACATTGCCGTGGGTATGGTCATGGTGTCAAATGACGCATCATTGTACTCCTTTATCAGATATTGCAGCATCAGATCCTGCCTTGACGCTTCGGTGTAGGGGTGTATCAGGCCGTCGGAGGCACTGATATAACTGTCGGGTACTCCGTTCTCTTTCAGGCGCGTGCTCTTCACATGCCACATGCACTGGATTGAGGTGCTGAACACCAGCCCCCATCTCGGTATTTGGGTGTCAAACATGAAGTTGGTGTTTATCTGGTCGTTCACGCGACCGTCACGGGTGTTGTATATTCCCACATACAGTTCGCTCACGGGTTGCGAGCCTACCACATCGGTCACGGGCGAATACAGCATTTGGGAATTGGAATATAAGGTGTGCAGCCACGCTCCCGATATTGTCAGCGATGTACCTATGCATTTCAGCCTTGCTGTGGTGAGCTGGAACTCCACTCCCTGTTTGTCTATCCTCGAACCGTTGGTCACATGCCGCATCCCGTCCAGTATTCTCCTGTCGCTGTAAGGCAATCTGCTTAGGTCAGGAGCTTCGGTGAGTGTTCCGGGGTCGATGGCCGATGCGTCATACTTGCGGTATTCGTAAGGGGCATAAACCGTGGTGTATCTGAACCCGTCGTTCATCTTTTCACGGAAATAGGTCACTGATAGTGTGTTTCTTCCCCATTCAGCACCCAAGCGTATCTCCCACTTGTGGTTGCGGGCCGGCCGCAGCGAGTAGTTGGTGGCATCCTCAATATAGGTGCGCACGCTCACTCGGCTCAATTCGTTGGGCCGGTTTACATCATAATAATTGAGCTGTATTATATCGTTGTAATGCAGCTGGGGATAAAGGTAATCGACCGTAGGCATTTTGGTTGTCAGTCCGTAGCCGCCGGCAACAAGCAGTTTCATGGGAATATTCCCCACGTTGAATGACGGGAAGTTCCACACCGCGTTTATACGCGGGTCAAGATAGGTGCGGCCGCTGAGATAATATTTGCTGTCAAGTGACGGAAGCGATATGGTACGCACTCCCAACTGTAACTCCGGTTTGTTGGCTCCCAACAGCAGCGACATTTTGTCTTCGGCATAAAAGCTCAGTACATGTAGCGCAGGTATGCTGTTGAAATCGCGTGGACGGGTGGTCCATCCGGCTGAAAGAGGGCGGCTAAGCTCATACTCTTGCCCGTGTCCGAAATTTTTGGCCAGCGACCATTCAGCCCCGGCCTTATATTCATGGAGCCATGTGCCTATGGCGCGTGAGCCGTCGGCGCGCGCTTTTACAAACACGCTCAGCGGGCGGCTTGTGTTGGTGAAGTCTGCTATATATTCGCCCAATAGGTACTGCGCATTGTGCACACCATCCTCCATTGATGTGGGGGCTATCGAAGCTCGTTGGGGAGCCACTTGCTTCAATCTGTGCAGCACATCGCTCTGGTACGACACAGATGTGTTCAGCCCCGCGCTGTTAAGCCATTTTATTTTGGAGAATGTGAAATTCAGGTCCGAGGTGAGTGCAAATCTGTTGTATGTGCTTTTGTACTCGTCCACCTTGTTGTAGTTGAGGTCCGGATCCACCTTGGCATTGTCGAAACTTCCGGTATAATCCGCGCCTATGCTCCACCGCGTTGTGAACGGTCGGCGTTGCCACTGAAAGTTCACGCGGGCCGATGTGTTCACTCGCTTGTAATTTTCAAGACTGTTGCGCGGGTCTATTTTTGAATCAAGGTATCCGGCATCCACATTCACCACATGCTCATGGCCTGTTATGAGAAACCCTTTCCCCACTGAAAACAGCTTGCTGTACTGATCGGCCTTGAATCTTGCGGTGAGCGGCGTGGCGCGACGTATTCTTTTTATATTGACCAGTCCCGAAGTCAGATTGCCGTATTCGGCTGACGGTATGCCTCGCACTATATCCACACTTTCTATATTGTCAGTGGATATGGTGCGCATATCAACCCCGCGGTTGGTCGTTGTGCGCTTGTATTCAGGCTCTCCTGATGTTGCGCCCGGCACTCCCTGTAGGTTTGCGTCATTGTTCACCGGCGCACCGTCCACTAAAAATGCGGTGCCGAGCGATGATATGGCATAATCATCGTTCACGCTTTTTGTGCCGCTCGCACCTATATTGCCCGTTTCGCGCAGCGTTATGCTGTTGGTGCTTCCCATGTCCGGGGTCTGCGAAATGTTTCCCGGCAGCAGTTCCAGCAGATCGGTGAAACTCGTAGGCTGTATATGCTCCATTGCATCACGGTCAATACGCGATGCCGAGGTCATGCCGCCGCTCTCCTTGGCCGTTATCACTACCTCTGCAAGTGAATGTTCCGATGGCTGTAGGCTGATGCTTGTGCGCCGGTCTGTCGTCGCATTGATGGTGCCGTGGTATGTCTTGTAACCTATATACGACACTGTCAGGGTCATTTTTCCCGGCATCACTCTCATGCTCCATCGCCCGTTTGCATCGGAATGCATGTTCATCATAGCGGATTTTGAATTGTCATTGCTCACGCTGATGGTGGCGAATGGCAATGTTTCATGTGTCGCCGCATCTGTTATCGTGCCGCTTAATGTTATGAGGTCTGTTGACGCCGCAGGAAATATTGTGAGTGCAAATAATATCAGATATAAAAATCGCAACATGCTTCAATGATCGGTTTTAGTTTTGCAAAATTACCCCAACTGCAAAATCATGGCAATACACAATTTTGGGTATTTTTTAGCCCCGAAATGAATAAAAAATGCCTAAAAATGGGTATTTCCTACCGTGTGATGTCATTGTAATTTTGCATCAGAAAATTCTAAACATCACAAACATTACATGAAAAAATTTTTACTGTCTCTTGTCGCTCTCGCATTGTCTTGCGGAGCTTTTGCCTCTGCTCCGGTGTACCAATGGAGCAAGCTCATTGATTCACATCTTCAGCAGGATTTGGTTTCTAAAGTTGTGGTTACAACCGACGGCAACATTGTGTCGCTCGCTCATTTTGGCTCATCTTCCGACACCGACGGCATTGAGTTTGACGGGGTTCAGATAGCCACCGGTTCGGCCACCACATCTTCTTCCGACAACAGAAATCTGCTCATCATCAAGCATAATGCCGCTACCGGTGAGCGCATGTGGAACATTTATTCCAAAGCCGGTTATATTGATGTGTCTTCCGAAGGCAGTATCATTGCTACTCGCGATGGTGGTCTTCTTCTGCTCCTTAATGCCCGGTCGGCGCAGGTGTCTCCTTTCACATCTCCAATGATTGTGGATGCTACCGGTGCCGAAATTGAATTCCCCGAATGGAACACAAGCGTTGCCATATACAATCAGATTCTGCTTAAGGTAGCTTTTGATGGTCGTGTGGAATGGGCTAAATCCATTGCCATGGACCAGCTCCCTGTGCCTAACGCTTCCAGCGGAAATTCCGTCAACGCTACCACCAACGGGGTGTCTCCTTATGCTCTTGCCGAGGATGAGGAAGGCAACATTTACATCGGTGGCAACTATCGCGCTTCAATGATTCTCACAGCGCACCTTAACGCCACCTACGTGTTCACTCCCCGCAATATTGATACCTACAACGGTGATTCCCAAAGTGCAGCCGGCGGACTTTATATCATCCGTCTTGACAGCGAGGGTAACTATCTCAATCATCTTCGCGCATCAGGCACATTGACCCGCGACCAAATCAAGGTGATAACCGTTGGTGGCGACAAGGTTTATTTTGCCGGTAATGTGCGTGGTAATGCCGATGACAAGCTCACCATCGGAGGCAAGAGCATCGTGCTTGAAAACAGTTATGACGGCATTCTGCTCGGGTGTGCTTCTCGCGACCTTAAGACGGTGGATTACCTCACATATATCAAACCCCACCTCACTGGCACCAAAACATCCAACAGCACCAAGATTCGTGCTCTTGATCTCAACGGCTCATCGCTCTATCTCATCGGTGGCGGTCAGGGCGGTTACAGCCCTGCCAACGAGTCTGCGGCCAAAGTGATAAGCAGTTCCAACGGTCTGGAAGAAGGGTGGTTTATTGAGCTAAATGCATCCGACGGCTCATGGAAAAACGCTGTCAACAATGCCACTAATATCGGTGCTTATCTCGGCTCCTTCGTTTATAATGGCAACCTGTATGTCTATGGCTACCGTTTGAATGCTGCCACCGGTTGCTTCCTTGATGAATATTCTCTTGGTTCCACTGAGCGCATGGCCCGTCATAACCTTGTGCTTGCCGGAGGTGCGCCTACCGGTTACGGCATGGCTTTTGACCCCAAATCCACTCGCGTAGTGTTCTGTGCACGTGGCAACAAAGCTTTTAAAATGGGTGCCGACGAAGTGGAAACAGCTGCTCCCACAGGTTGGGGTGGTGTAGTGGCCGCATTTGTCATGGATCCCACTCTCGCCGGGATTGAGAATGTGGCAGTGGAAGCCGAAAATGGTTTGAAGATTGCTGCCGTTGATGGTGCTATAATGGTATATGCCACACAATCTGCACCTCTCACAGTTACTGACATGAACGGCATCAATGTTGTGAATACTCAGGTACAGGAAGGTGAGACACGCATAGCTCTTCCTGCCGGAATATATATCGCCGCAGGCCATAAATTGGCTGTTCGTTGACTTGTCCCATAGTATTAAAAGGGAGACCGCTTTTCTGTGGTCTCCCTTTTTTGCATCATGACTGCTGGCATTTGGGGCATAATCCCTTGATTACTAAATTTGTTGAGCTGACTTTGTACCCTTCGGGCAAATTTACCGACGGTATCGGCTCATTTTCCAAGCATATTGTGGCACCGCATTTTTCGCAGTGAAAATGCGGATGTTCGTCTTTATGAGAATGTTCGTGTGAATGGTCCCGGCAAAGCTCATACTTGATGGAGCCGGAGCCGTCATCCACTGTGTGTACCACTCCGTGCGATGCAAACAGCGACAAGGTGCGGCTTATCGAGGAGCGGTCCACTGTTTCAAGTTCCGTTTCTATCTCCATGCCGCTTACAGGGCGTTTTGCCGCACAAAGTGCGCGCAGCACAAGTACCCTCACTGCCGACACTCTCACATCTGCTTCTTCCAGTATTCTTTCTGCTTCCATACCCGCAAAAGTAAAAAAAATGGACGTATATTACAATACGCCCATTTTTGCTGTGATTGTTACTCTGTTAGAGTGCCAGCTTCACACGTGCGGTACGGTCGCTGCATGTGGCTGTGGCCACATATATTCCGTGCGGCATTCCCGACACATTGATTGAGCCGTTGGCCGCGGCCGTGTAGCTTGCCACTTTGCTGCCTGCTATGGTGTAGAGTGTAAGCGTAAGCGGCTCATCTACGCCTGCAAGCGAAGTGTATATGGTGCCTGTTGAGGGTATTGCCCATATTTTAAGCTCTGAGTCAATGTTGTTGATTACTTTGTCGTTGGATGCATAATACTCTTGCAGTGCCATCAGACCGTAATATGCGCCAAGTTTGCCGTAGCCGGCCTTGTTGTTCGGGCATGTGCCGGTGTGGGAGTCTGTGATTGCTCCTTCTCTGAGACCTACGAGAGCATCTTCCGGAGTTAGTTCCGGATAGGCTTCCATCCATGCGGCGATAGTTCCGGCTACCATGGGCGATGCCATTGAGGTACCCGCATCGGCATCATAATAATAATACTTGCCGTCGGTATCCTGCACGCGCGGTCCGTAAACTTGGTCAGGTGTAATGTTTATAGTGTTGACCGATGACATAACAAGCATTCCCGGTGCCGAGATTTCAGGTTTCATACGACCGTCGGCCGTAGGTCCTTCACTGGAAAAATCACTCATGATGTCGGTGGTGATGGCAAGCTGATAGGCGTTTTCGGGGTCCCACCACGGAGTGGCGATATTTGAGCTGTTGAATGAGCCTACCGATATTATGCGCTTGGCTGTTCCTCCTATCTCGCCCATGGTGCCTGAGGTGCTTCCCGCAGTCCATCCTGCTTTGCTCGCGTTGATGAAATCGTTGGTGCCCACGCTCCACAGGTTGATTTCATCGCCGTCCTCGCCTTTGATTATCAAACCGAGTTTGCGTGAATCGGCAGCTTGGTCGCACTGCACTTTTACAAGTGCGTTGTAGCATTTGGTGTCTGGATCAAGCGATGAGGTGATGATCATGTAACCTTCTATACCGGTATCATCGGCATAGAACGATTTGAGGGCATACCCTTCTGTGTCGCTTGCCTTGTGTTCATCGGTTTTCGCAAGCACTTTCCCTTTCAGGTTGTCAACTACCACGCCCTGCACGGTAAAGCTCTTTCCGGCGCGGTTCCAAATGTCGATTTCATTGTATTTGCTTCCTGTCGGAAAGGCAAGCATAGTTTTGAGTGTAAGGTCGGTGCCGGAGAACTTTTTGTTGATATGCAGTTTGTTCTGGCCTTCATTGCCGCAGGCTCCCACAATTATGCGTCCCGGACCTACCATTGAGTCTATGACACGGTCCAGTGCGGAAGTGCCGTCATGAGGACCCTGATGCGAACCAAGGCTCATGTTGATTACGCACGGCTTTTCCACTTCATCTGCGTAGTCAAATATATAGCGTATGGCATTGGCTATGTCGGCATTGCTCTCGCCGAAACTTACAAATACTATATCCGCATCCGGTGCCACGCCATAGAGATTGGTCGTGCGCTCGCTTCCGGCTGCTATACCTGTCACATGGGTACCATGGGTTTGCGATGGCGTGTCATACACGGCTGCCTTGATTTGGTCGGCAGTGTTGTACTCCACTCCATAGCCGAATTTTTGTGGGGCCGCACCTCCGGTGCCTCCCTGTTTCCATACGCGTTTGATGCGGAGATTGCCGTCGGCATCCCGGAAATTGACATGCGTGAATTCCAATCCTGTGTCAATTATGCCCACTACCACGCCTTTGCCGGTATATCCCTTGCCGACCATATTCCACGCATCTTTGTGCATCTGGTCTATCTGGGCTTTGGCGCGGGCATATCTCATGCGCAGTTTTGGTTCTCCGCCACGCTCTATGTATTCTATACCCGGTATTTTGGCTGCTTCAGCGAGTTTGTCCATCGGCACCACGGCTGTGGCGTAACCGCTGGAGATTTCGGGCAGCACCTGAATGCCGAGGGCTGAAAGCCCGTTGAGAGCTTCAAGGTTGGAATAGCGGACATACAAACGCATTGACTGTTTCTCATTTGTTTCTGTAGAGGTCAGATGTTTGGTTGTCTGCTGTTCGTGAAGCATGATTTGCAGGTCAGGCGACAATGTCTGTGCTCCAAGTGGTCCAAACGCTGAGGCGGCCAGCAAAGCAAATATGATATTCTTCATCTAAAGATATGTTTTTTGTGTTGATGTCAGTCGGTTATTTGGCAGCACCGTTGAAGCTTATTATCACATGTCTGCCGTCGCCGAGATTCTCTCCGTAGCTGTTGCTGTAATAATTGTCAAACTCTATCAGCACATGATATTCGTTGTTGCTGTCAAGCTCTACGCTTGCGGTTCCGTTGTTCACTACATTTCTGTAGCCGGAAGTTTCGGGTGAGGTTACTTGGATGTCTTTATGGATTATTGTCAGGGCTGCATCGCCCTCTATTTCCGTTATGTTGAACTTCCCTTGGTTTATAACGGTGTTGTCAGTGACCACGCGGAACACTTCGTCATCAAATTCGTCATACCCTTTCAGAGTGGTTTTTCCGGAATAGCTGCTGACTGATGCTCTCACATAGGACACCATGTAATGACTCATCTCGCTGCCGTCTCCGTTAAGCACTATCACTTCGTTGCCGTACTGTTTGGTGGGCACGATTCCGTCAAGGGTTTCGATAGTGGTGGGAACGCCGGTGTAGTCGGCAGTCACGAGTGTACCGTCCTCAAATGTTGCAGACAGTTTCAATGTCACAACCTTGGTTTTCTGGTTGATGGCAGTTGTCAGGGTTCCTTCAGTCACTTTCTCATAGGTTTCGGCAACTTGGCCGTCCTGATATTTCATTACTGTAAGGAGATAGCTGTCAGGATTTTCTGCAAGATTGAGGTCTGCTACACCGAATTTCGTTGGCGATATTCTGAGCCATACTCCGTATTCGCCTGCCACAAGGTCTGCTCCTGTAGCTGCTTCCACCGTTCCAAAGCCAAATTCTATTGATGACGCTTCCTCGCCGGGCACTACTCTGAGCATTGTGGGAATGGTTTCATATATCACTTTTTCTCCTCCGGCAGGGGTTATGGTAAATGCCTCGCGAATCTCCTTTGACTCAAATGTCACATTCGTCACATCTTTGACATTGTAAGTCACGGTGGTGCCGTCAGCAAGATTCACATTCATCGTTTCTCTGATTTCTGCCGATGCTGTGAATGCCGTTAGGATGGCTAATGTTGATATGATAGATTTCATGATGTTACTTTATTATTTTAGTTGTGTAATTGTTGATTCTGACAATATAAACTCCGCTTGCCAGATGATTCAGGTTTACTACCTCTTCTCCGTGGGTCTCGCTTACCAGTGCGCCTGATGTGCTGAACACCTCTACTGCTGCGTTGCCTGCTCCGTATATATGAAGCTGATTGTTGACAAACTCCACTTCAATGCCGCAATCGTCTGCTCCTATGGCTGATATTGAGGCGAGCACATCGTCAGGATTGTATTGATACAACATCGGGCCGGTCCATGATCCGCGGATAAAGAAGCCGGCATCGTCGGTTATGTCAATGTTGAATGTGTAGGTGTCATCACTGTTTTTGGTAACTCCCACTGTGCCTGATTCTGCCGGTGCATATTCGTCAAACACCCAGTAGCTGCCCTGTTTGAAGTGATTGTAACGTGTGCCCACAAGTTCGCCGCTGTTGGTGAAATAACCCTTGGTAAGTTTGTAGGGCACGTACGACTCGTCAAGGTCATTATCCATCACTGTATAGGTGCCCGGAAGCAGACGCGCTTCGTCGGCTGACACAATAAATTCCATTCTCATTATGTCGCCGCCGTCTGCCAGCTCTTCGTCCTTGCCTGAGGGTGAGCCGATGTCAAGCACCAGTGAGCGGTTGCCGCGTTTGATGCCGTTGTGATAAATGCGCGATACCTTGATTTTGTCAAGATCCAGATCCACATCCTCTATAAGTGTTGACACTGAGGCCGGCGGGTTAACTCGGTTGTCTTGGGTTGTTATGTGCCCGGTACAGGTGGCCTTTACGGTGAAGCCCAGATCCGATATGGCATCAACCACTATTTTGTAATTGTCGTCACCCAATTCCTCTATCTCCACGGTACCGGTCTTGAGGTAGCTGTAGCGGTAACTGCCGTTCACTTTCTGGCGCACGTAGGTACCCATAAGCATCGGAATTCCCATATAATCCATCTCCATGCCGGGGAACCATGTGCCACGGGCAAGCGAGCGTGAACCTTCATATACTCCGGCAAGAGGGTGGGGCGGTACATCCTTGCCGAATAACCTTCCGAGCACGCAAAGGGCTATGGAGTAGCCGTCCTCGTTCATGGCTCCTGTCTCTGAATCGTAATCGCAATCAAACACATTGATATAGATATTGCCCGTATTGTTTTCATACAGATTGCCATGATAGAAGGCCACACCGCCTTTGTCAAGGGTAAGGTCAAGATTCTCACGTATCTGTGTGTAATATGTGGCCGGTGCCTGATCGCTTACAAATACCAGTGAGCCGGTATATTTCACTTTCCTTTCCTTACCGTTGTACGATACGGTTGTCTCCACTGTATAGCTGTTGCCGCCGTTGCTTGTGATGATGATGTCTTCGGTAAGATATGCTCCGGTGTCCTGCTCGCCTTTGCTGTTGTAATAGATGAGCATGGAGTATTCATTGCTGTAGCGGAACGGTTCCTTGATTTCCTCTGCATCGCTCATTTTGTAGGTGCCTTCCGACAATGATATATCCGTTAAGGGTGATACAGGTGCATACAAATCAAGAAACAGTACCATGGCATCCTTTGAGGTCACCTCTCCGGTTGAGCCCACGTATGTGTCGTCGGGGTTGGTGGACAGCAATGTGTAATAGTTGCCTGCATTGCTGTCATCTGATTGGGGTGAGGTGTAAAAACCGGCCATCTGGTTCACGAATGTGTACTCTGTGGCATCATTTGCTGCAAGTGGTGTGATATTGCCCGAGGCATTGTTCTTGACCTTGGCAAATGGAGCTGCACTGCCGCTTATAGTCAGCAATGTGGCTGACAATACGCTGAGTAAAAGTTTTTTCATAAGCTATTTTTTTAGAATTTTCAGAGTGGGGTGGTTTGGTATGGATACGAGATACACTCCGGCGGTCTTGTCGCTCAGGTCAAGCGTGACTGCTCCGTCAGATGCTTTGGCTTGGGCCACGGCCATCCCTTGCAGATTGTAGGCTGTGGCTGATGTTATCCCGGGTCCGCTTATCACTATGTGGTTGTTGTCCACAAATTGTATCATCACGTCATCGGCTTCCACTTGGCTGATCGCTGACATGGTGCCGGTGGTGAAATGAAAATCCGCTACCTCCGTTTTTGGATAACTTATCAGCTCTTCTCCATTGCTGATTACCAGATTGCCGTCTGCAAAGGTGATTACCGGCTTGTCGGCCAAAGCGAAATGCACTTCGCTGCCGTCAAGTTTCGATATGGTCAACCGTGTGACGATGGCTTCGGTGTCGGCTGCAAACACGCACATGCTGCTGAGCAATGCCATGAGCAGACTCAATGCTACTGTCTTTTTCATAACACGAGGGTTGAAAAATGAATAATTATTTAATTTTTATCAGTTGAAAACGTACCTATGTGTAATTTCGGCTCGTAAATCTATGTGCAAATGTATTGTTTTATATTAAAAATCAAAAACTTTTTGGCTAAAATGCTAAATATTGTTGTCAATCTGTCATGGTAACATCCCTCCATGGCTTATTGCACATCATGTGCATCCTCTTTGTTATACTTTTGTGCCGTTACACAACGACATTTTTATTTTTTATGGGTACACATAATCACGACCATTCTCATGGTCACTCTGCATTTTCATACACTCCTGAGATTATCTCGCTCCTTTTAATGCTGTGTGGCATTGTCATGCGCCATTTTGGTTGGTTTGATTTTGCCGGCCGCTTCGCCTCCGTGCTTCAGATAGCATGGTTTGTCGTTGCGGTTGTGCCGGTGGCGCGTCCCGTGCTTGCCGATGCTTGGGAGGCATGGCATCACGGCGACATAATGAACGAGTTCACGCTTATGCTTCTCGCCTGTGTCGGTGCTTTCGTGATTGGTGAGTACCCTGAGGGCGTGGCCATTCTGCTTTTCTACTCTTTTGGAGAAAAGCTTGAGCACAGCGCATCGCAAAAGGCCCGTTCGCGCATCACTTCATTGCTGGAGAATATGCCCGACACCGTTACCGTGGTACGCCCCGATGGCTCTACGGCTTCACTCTCTCCCGACCGCATCAAGCCCGGCGACCATATCAGGCTTTTGCCCGGACAGAGATTGGCCGTTGATGCCACTCTGGTATCGCCTGATTATGCTGAATTCAATACCTCCGCAATTACCGGCGAGAGTGTGCCGGTGGGCATTTCTGCTGGTCACGAAATCAGTTCCGGAGCCATTCCTCTTGACCGTGAGGTTACGGTGTCGGCTCTCCGCCCTTATGCCGACAGCACCATGACACGCATCATGAATATGATCGAGGATGCTGCTTCCAAGAAATCTCGCAGCGAAACTCTTCTGCGCAAAATCACCCGCTACTATACCCCGGCGGTGATGATTGCCGCCGTCCTCGTCATGTTGGTGCCATGGATTGTTTGCTCCGTTCATGGAGTGCCGTTTGATTCGGGCACATGGTTCTACCGCAGTCTTGTGCTGTTGGTTTGCTCTTGCCCCTGCGCTTTGGTAGTGAGCATTCCTCTCAGCTATTTTGCCGCCATAGGCAATGCCTCACGCATGGGTATGCTGTTCAAGGGTAGCCGCTATCTTGATGCCATGCGCTCCATTGACACTCTTTATCTTGACAAAACCGGCACACTTACCACAGGCAGTTTCTCTGTTTCGGCTGTTGAGCCTGCTCAGGGTTACACTGCCGATACTCTCTTGGCTTATGTGGCCGCTCTTGATGCGCAGAGCACTCACCCGCTGGCTGTGGCTATATGCAAGGCTGCCCGGAATGTGCCTGTAGCCGAAGATGTGCGCACCATACCCCACGGTATTGAAGGCACGGTCAATGACCACCGTGTGCTGGCGGGCAGTCCCACTCTCATGCGCGAGCGTGAGATTGATACTCCCGCGCCTGCCCGCGATTCCTCTCTGGTGTGTGTGGCTGTGGATGGCCGCTATGCCGGTACCGTTTACCTTGACGATACTCTCAAGCCCGATGCCGCGTCCACTGTGGCACAGCTGCATCGTCTGGGCGTGAAAAAAATCATAATTTTGTCCGGCGACAGACCCGAGGCCGTGGCTCATGCTGCCGAAGCTGTGGGTGCTGACGGATATGAGGCAAAACTGTTGCCTCAGACCAAGCACACTATAGTGGAGAATGCACGTGCTCAGGGCCATAACGTGGCCTTTGTGGGCGATGGCATAAACGATGCTCCTTCGCTTGCCGCAGCCAATGTGGGTATAGCCATAGGCACCGGTGGCACCGATGTGGCGATGGAGAGTGCCGATGCTGTCATCACCGGACACAAACTTGGTCATCTTGCTTATGCCATAAAGCTCTCACACAAAATCAAGCGCGTGGTGACTTTTAATGTCGCATTTGCCATAGCAGTCAAGATTGCAGTTATGGTACTCGGCATTGTAGGCGTAGCCTCCTTGTGGGCTGCGGTGTTTGCCGACACCGGCATCACGCTGCTCACCGTAGTGTTCACCCTTGTTGCTCTTCGTTATCAGGGACGGGTATAGCCGTCTTTCTCTGCGCGTTCGCTCACATGTTTGATGCGCTTGGCTGTGTCGGGGTGTGAGCTGAACATTTTCTGGATGGCATTCCCAGAATTGCCGCCTTCCATGGACTGGAGTTTTTCAAATGCCTTTGCCATGCCCCATGGGTTCTTGCCGTTTTTCACCAGAAAATCATATCCGCTGTCATCGGCCTGCGTCTCCTGCTTCTGCGAATATTTCGCGTTTACAAGACTTTCGGTCAAGGTGCCGAGCTGACTGTCGGTAAGTTTGGCTATAGTGCCGCCGGTGCTTGACAATGCATCTTTCAGCGCGCCGGTCATGAGCTGGGTCTTGAATGCGTTTTTGCTGTGATGTAGGGTCACATGGCCTATCTCATGGCCTATTACGCCAAGCAGTTCATCATCATCCATCACATCCATCAGTGCTGAAAACACGCGCACGCTTCCGTCAGGGCAGGCAAATGCATTCACATCGGTCACTTTGTAAACCTTAAAATTCAAAGGTATGCCGTCTGCTTCTGTAATCCCTTTGGTCAGCTTTCGTAGTCTCACTGTATAAGGATCTTTTTCATCTGCCACAGGATTGTTTTTGTCCATCCAGTCCACAGATTCTTTCACATACGCTGCCATCTGTGCATCGGTCAGCGTCAGTGCCTGTCCCATTTTCTTGGCGGCTCCGGCTAATTTTTTCAGATTGAACTGGGCGTTGGCTTGTGGTGCAAGGCACAAAATCGCCATGATGGTAAATACTTTGGCAAATAAATGTTTCATAGTTATGCGATGATTTAATGGTTTCAACAGCGCAAAATTAACAATTTTTTGTTTTAACAACAAAGATATTTACCCGCGAGCTGTCAGATGACGGTTGAAGCAGATTGTAAAAGTTGTAAAGCGCGTTGACGCATCGGTACTTAGCGTGAAAGTAGCCTTGTGCGCGCGGAGTATGTCTGACACAAGCATCAGCCCGAGACCTCTGTCCGGCCGTTTGGTGGAAAAGAATGGTGTAAACAGCTGTTCGGCTGCTTCATCGCTTATGCCCGATCCGTTGTCGGTTATCTCCAGTCGTTGAGGCTTTACCGTTATGGCTATCTTTCCGTCCGGTTTGTCGCCGATGCTCTCCACTGCATTCTTGACTATATTGGATATGACACGTTGCATAAGCATCGTGTCAAGATTGGTCATGCATGTTTCATCGCACTTGTTTAGTGCAAGGATACATCTGTTGTTTGTAAGAGCCTCGAGCGACGGAAGCATCTGCTCCATCATCTCGTTCAGTTCCACCGGTTCGGGCACCGGTTCGGGCAGCTTCACGAGTGACGAGTAACCGCTCACAAACTCTGCCAGATTCTTGCAGCTTGCCCTGCTGCTGTCAATGGTTTGGGTCACATCTGTTTCGCCGCCATGCATGAGCTTGAGCGTTTCCAGCACACTTCCCACGCTTCCCATCGCATTGTTCACCTCATGGCCTATGGTCCGCACGATTCTGTTAAACATCTGCTTCTCTGCACGCAGTATCTCCTCTGTCATCAGCTCCACCAGTATGAAGCGCCGTCTGAATCCCGAGTCCATGAACCATAGCTTGCTGCATCGAAACACCTGTGAGTCATCGGTCCGTATCACTCTCACTTCGTCATCATCCATTTTCAGCAGCTCTGTCTCCAGATTTTCGCTCACCAGACGGGTATATGCCTTGTTGCGGCTTGTTATCTTGTCGTTGAAATCACATATCGCTATTCCCATAGGCGATGCTTCCGTCAGCAGACTCAGCAACCGGGTCTGTTCCTGCTGTTTGAGCCGTTCCGATTTCATCGCGTCCATCAGGCGGTTGAACAGTTTCACCACTTTGTCCGCATCGCGTTGCCCGGTAAGGCAAAGTCGGCTGCTGAAATCCTGTGATCCTAACAGATACATACCGTTATCCACCGCCTCAAGCGGCTTGTGCACGGAGCGATACAATAGCCATAGCATCAGCAGTCCGAAGCACACGCTTCCCGCCGTGTATTGCCACGGCATTCCTGTGATTGCAAACACCACGTTAGCGCAACATGCTGCCACCGTAAGCCATAGATATAGTTTGTATCTCATTTCAACCCGTATTTTTCAAGTCTGCGATATAATGCCTGACGTGTTATGCCCAATGCTTTTGCCGCCTCACTCATGCTTCCGTGACATTTGCGCAGTGCCTCTCTTACGGCCTCCCGCTCCAGATCATCCAGTGTCGGTGATGATTTCTCCTTGCGGCGTTCGAGTATCCGCCTGATTTTGGCCATCACATCGGCATTGCTCCACGGTTTGGTGATAAAATCAGTCGCCCCGAGATTCATCCCCTCCACGGCGAGCGGTATCGTGCCCCATGCCGAAATCAGAAGCACTTCACATTCCGGTGCCAGTACCTTGATTTTGCGCAGCAGCTCCAGCCCCTGTCGTCCTGTCGTGCCTATAGTTAGATTCATGTCAAGAATCACTATTTCAGGCTCATGGGTACGTACTGCAGCGAGAGCGTCGGCCTCGTTGCCCACGGCTTTCCATTCCATGCCACTCTGTTTTAGCATCAGGCCGAGTGCCATTCTCACGGCATTGTCGTCATCCACTATCAGTATCATGTCACAAATATACGTTTTATTTCACTAATTTGTCAATATCCGCGTTGATTGGTTCGTGCGTAGAGTAGTCAAACAATGTAAGCGAGCGCAGCTGGTACCAGTAGCTCCAGAATTTGTACAGCTCATTGATATACTGCCGCATGCTCTCATCCTTTTTGCTCTGCGAGTCATTGAGATCAAGTGTGGAGATTTTACCTATGAGATAAGTCTGTACATTCGTGTCATATCTTTTGCGAGCTATCGCGTTCGTACGCGTGGCTATGGCAAGTTGGCTCTGCTGATTGCAGAATCGCTCCACAAGCACAAACAGCTCTTGGTTGAAATTCATTGACTCTTGGCGCAAACGGCTTTGGGTCACGCGGCGGTTGCTTTCCGCCACCTTGACCTTGCCACGGCGTCTGCCCCAGTCAAGCAGCGGAATCGTGAATCCGACTTGTGCCAGCTGGTTCCCTCTCAGTCGTGTATATGCATCTCCCATTCGCATGTCGGTGCCGGTATATCCCACTTGAAGAAACAGGTTTATCTCCCTCAGATTCCCCTTTGCTTTTGCCACCTCATAATCTGCCTCAAGCTGACGCCTGCGCATGTTCTTGGCAAATTTGTTGTTGGTGAGTGCGCGGTCCAGAGCATCCGCGTATGTTATGTCGGCCTTGGGCACATTGTCCGGTACCACCGGCACTATCTCCACATCTTCATCAAGGTCCAGAAAGGCCCTTAGAGTGAACATATTGCTTTTCAGCGTGCTCTCGCAGTCGGTAAGCGATGATTGTGCGTCAAGCATATTTATCTCCATCTGTAGCAGATCGTTTTCGCTTATCTGCCCCATCTTGCGCTTTTCTTTGGCCACGGCATAAAGCTTCTCGGCTGTGGCAAGGTTCTGTTGGGCTATGCTCAGATTGGTGCGGCTGAGTATCAGGGAAAAATAGTACTCTACCGTGGCCCGCGCCACATCCTCCGTCGCGCTTAGAAAAGCCGCCTTCGCCTCGCTGTACCTCACCGGTTCTATCTTGCTTTGCCATTTCATTGTGTTGGTGCCGAATATGGGCTGGTTCAATGTCAGGGCCACAGGTATGCTCATGAATCTGTTGCCCCCGCCATTGTCATACATCCGCATGAAATCAAGCGATGAGTTCAGGCTGATGGTACCACCGGTCAGGCGCACCTGTTGCGTGACCGAAAGCTGGCCCTGTGCTTCCAGAAAATTGTTGTTCACAAAGCTGTAGTCACCCTGCGAGTTCATGTAGGGCGTATATTGGTTGGAGTAGCTCGGTGCGGTAGCCTTGAAACTTATCTCCGGCAATTGGTCGGCACGGTAGGTGCGCCATTCCCAGTAGGCGGTTTTAAGTTCGTCAAGTGCCACAGCCGCATCCACACTCTTCACCCTTGCCATGGCTATGGCGTCGTCAAGGCACAGAGTAAGCTCACGTGCTGCCCCGATCAGGGGCAGCAGCGCGAGAAATATATGTATGAAAAAGCGAGTCATTTATTGGTCTTTGAGTGCCGATGCCGGATTGATTGCCATTGCTTTGCGGGCCGGCATCCATATTCCCGCTACAATCATTATGGTCAGAAGCACTACTGACACCGACATGGCAAGCCACGGAATATAGTCTCCCATTGTCATGCCCCAGTTCCCTATTTGGTAATGCATCAGCAGTGCCTCCACGCCTGTGGATATGGCTGTTGCCATTATGAGCAGCAGCATTCCTTCACTAAGAAAACGCCTGAATATGTCGCCCCGGGTCGCCCCGTTTACTATTCTTATGGATATTTCCGGTGTGCGTTGCTGTACGCGGAACCAGAATGTGCCTAAAAAGCCCAGAAATATGATAATCAGCAGAAAAACTGCACATACCGCATAGTTGCGCACCACTGTTGCTATGTCTCTGTGTGCCGAATCTCGCATATTGTCAAGCGATTGCAGGTTGCTCAGATACACATTGCCGTGTTCCGTATCTTTTGTGGTCACTGTCTCCATAAAATCACGGCCCTTGCCGCTCTTCACTTTTATTATCAGTTCGTTGCCCCACCCGGTGTTGAGCGGGTAGTATATCACCCCGCGAAACAGGTTTTCATAATCCGATCGGTGTATTCCGTAAGCCATTCCTCCTACATGACACCTGCGCGTGGTGTCTCTGCTTACTGTCACATCCTTCCCTACGAAATATTTTCCGTCCGTCATATCTTCTGAATCCTCGTTATCGAAATTTGATAACAGTATGTCCCCTCTCTCTATTATTTGGGCAAGCTGTTCAGTCGTTTCGCCATTGTAACCCTCAAGTCTCAGCATTCGCACAACCTCGGGGGTTACATACCGTTGGTTTCCCATGTATGAGTAAACCGAGTCTTTATCTTGGTATTCGATTATCGTGCCTGAGAAATTAAAATTGTAAGGCATCGAGTTGCTGCCAAGACCGGTCATCTCCACATATGGATTCTCCGCAAGTTTGGAGCGTATCTGTGCCAGATCGGTAAAGTAACTGTGTGCGCTGTCGTCATATGACTTGTATGCACTTGATTTGCCGGACACATATTTCACCTCGGCATGATACAGGTCTTCGGTACTGTAGCCATAGTGCTGCATCCGCACCGAAATCAGATAGATGAAAAGTGTCATACTGCTCCATAGCACCACTCCTACTATGGTAAGCTCCAGTATCATACATATATTGCTGCGCCATTCATTGCGCATTTGTGTTATTAGTTGGCGTTTCATGCTTTGATTGCGTTTACGGGGTTAAGGCGTGAGGCTTGCCATGCCGGCAGCGCCGCACTGATAAGATTGAGTGTGAAGCAGGCTGCGAGTGCACTCAGCGTAATGCGCCAGTTGAGCAGTACGCTCAGGGTAGGGGAGGTTATGCCCATGTCGTCCACCGTATCAAACAGTCCGTTGTATGTCAGGGCAAACGCTATCCCAAGAGCCAGTCCTATTATGCCGCCCACTATCGTTATTATGAAGTTTTCGGCTATGATGTCGGTAATGATTCTTGAGCGTGTGCATCCGAATGCGCGCCGCACTCCTATCTCGCTCACCCTCCTTCGCAGGCGGCTTTGCAGCATGGAGCTTAGATTGATTGCCGGCACCAACAGAAGTAGCGTGTAGAGCACCATTCTGCCTCGGTTCTCTTCTTTGCTGGATGGTGTCACATTGCTTCCTCCTAATCCTGATGCTATGGTTTCTTGGTTAAATGGTGCTTCATGATACACCGTCTTATTGTTCTCTGATGCAAGCTCAGTGTCGAGTGCCGCATAGCGGGCTTTTACTTGATCGCGCACATACTCAAAGTCAACCCCTTCTTTCACAAGAAGACTCACACCTACTGAGCCGAACCGCTCATCGTAATTCATATCCGGGTCATTCGGTCCTGTAGGTAAGAATATGTCTCCTCCGCCGGTAAGTGCCAGTTTGCTGTTGTCTTTTATCACGCCTGCCACTGTATATGGTTCGTGGTTGAACAGAAAGGTGTTGCCGGTTTTAGTTGCCGTTCCAAACAGACGGCGTGCCACACTTTCGGTTATCACAGCCAGTGGGCGCATTGCATCTGCTTCTTCTGGTGTATAATAGCGGCCTTCTACAAGTTGGTGGTCATATATCTTGAAAAACTCAGCATCCGCCTTACGAAATCCCACTTCAAAGGCATCCTCTGTAGGGCCTTTTACACTGCCTGTTTCAGTACCTACCATCATATATGAGGTGTGTTCCACTCCGTCCAGATTGCCATAAAGTTTTTTGGCTGACTCATAGCTTAGACCTCCCGAGGAATCGTATTGTTCATTGGGGTCGGTGCTGGTGATGTGCAGGTATGCGCCTAACAGCAGTCGCGGACGGCAGCTCTCCGGTGCAAACGGTATCACTGACACTTGCTGCATCATCACTACTACCATGATTAGAAATATTGACAGTGTCGTGCCCACTAATGTTATCCATGTCACGACCGGCTGATAGCGCAGGTCATAAAATATCTGTTGCAGTTTCGTGTTCATGGCTCAGGATATTATGCGTCCGTCAAAGAAGCGTACTATGCGGTCTGTTTCGCGGGCTTGCGCTTCGTTGTGTGTCACCATCACTATTGTTGTGCCGTCCTCTTTGTTGAGCTGGTGTAAGATGTTCATCACTTCTGCTCCCATCTTTGAGTCCAGATTGCCGGTCGGCTCGTCGGCGAGTATTATGTCGGGTGCGCCGATTATGGCTCTCGCTATCGCCACACGTTGGCATTGTCCTCCCGAAAGTTGCGAGGGCAGATGCTTGATGCGGTGCAGCATCTCCAGCCTTTTCAGCACTTCTTCCACGCGCTCTTTGCGTTCGTGTGCGCTCACTCCCGACCTATATACCAGCGGCAGTTCCACATTCGCTGCCACATTCAGGCTCTGGATGAGGTGAAAGCTCTGAAACACAAACCCCACGTTCAAGTTGCGGAAATGTGCCAGCTCCGTATCGTTCATTTTGCTGCAGTCTTTCCCCAGAAGCTCCACGTTTCCCGTGGTGGGTTTGTCAAGCAGACCTATGATGTTGAGCAGAGTGGACTTGCCGCATCCGCTCGGCCCCATGATGCTTATGAATTCACCTTTTTCCACTTTGAGGTTCACATTCTCCAGTGCGGTTGTTTCTATCTCTTTCGTACGGTACACCTTACTGATGCCGTTAAGGGTGATTATTGACATGCTATTTTAGTTTTAATGTTTTGCTTTTATTGAATTGCTCCATATCGCTTACTGCCACGCTGTCGCCGGCATTTAATCCCGACAATACTTCCACGTAATCGCGGTTGCTGTCCCCGAGTCGCACTTTTCGTTGCGACAAATGGTTGTCACCGTCTTTCACAAACAGGTTATACTCTCCCGGTCCTTTGAAATACTGGCCGTTCGGTATTCTCAGCACACTGCTTTTGTAGCCGTAGCTCACACTCAGCTCCGTGCGCAGTCCGGAGCGCAGACGGGGATTACGGGGGTCTTCAAGTTTCACCGTAAACGATATTACTCCCCCCTTGGCCTGCGGGGTCAGGTTGGTGACGGTGCCTTTAAGCTCTGTTTTGCCTATGCGCACTATCACTTCCGACCCTACGCCTACACGGTCGCTGCTCCCCTCTGCCACTTCTCCTTCTATCTTGAACTGGCTCAGGTCACTCACTACTGCCACTTTCTCACCGGCCGTTATTCTTCTGCCTATTTCATTGGCTATATAGGTGAGCACTCCTGCATGTGGTGCCGGTATGCGGCCTTGGTCAAGGGTGCGCCGCATCAGTGCAAGGTCTTGCTCAAAACTGCTCACATTCAGGCTTTGAACTTTCTCGGCTGCCGCGTTGCGCAATTTCTCGTTTGCCAAGCGCTCACGCAGTTGTCTCAGCTCCAGTTTGCCTGTCGTATATGCGGTTTCAGCTTGACGCACACGGTCTCCTGTACCTGAACCTAAGCTGTCAAGTCTCCGTTCGTTCTCTACTTCCACTTTCAGCTGGTTGACTTGCATCTGTTTTACCTCTATCTGCATGGCAAGCTCGCTGAGTTGGGTGCGGTTGTTGAGCTGGAGCTGCGTAAGTTCTTGTCGCCGCATATCCCGTTCGTTAAGTAGTTTGCTGTAATTGGTTTCTGCCGTCTCAAGATCCAGTTGCAGCAGGGGTGCGCCCTCCTCCACACTGTCTCCGGCTTGTGCATATACTTTCAGTATTCGGGTGTCAACCGGTGAGTTTATTACCTCCTCAAATGCCGGTACTACTCGTCCTGTGGCATTGACGGTGGTTTCAAGCGCCCCTTGTTCTGCGGCCCCGAGCCGAACATCGCGCCGGTTTATCCCTTTTTCAAGGCTGACTATTAATGCTGTCACACCAAGTACCACAAGTAATGTGGCGCCGCCCCATTTCATCAGCTTTGTATTGCGCTCTCGGCGCAGTTGTGATTTGCTTATCTGTTTGTCCATGCCGCAAAACTAATACAAAAAAATACTTTTGTCAATCCTGTGCTGATTATCAGTATGTTATGATGACAAAAGTGTCCGTTTCCGTACATGCCCGCTTCCTTTGCACAACATTGTTTATATCGTCACGTTTTGAATGTATGGATATCAGGGAGAAAGAAATCTATAAGGTAACTCTCGTTGGCACTGCTGTCAATGCGTTACTTATTGTGCTCAAATTTTTGGCCGGTATTTTTGGCCGTAGTTCGGCTATGGTGGCCGATGCCGTCCATTCTCTTTCCGACTTCATCACCGATATTATCGTGCTCGTATTCGTCAGAATATCCGCAAAGCCCTCCGATCCGGGGCATGACTATGGTCATGGCAAATATGAAACTTTCGCCACCATGGTTATCGGAATTTTTCTCGCGTTTGCAGGCATAGCCCTTTTGGTCAACGGCATACTCCTTGTTATTGATGCGTTTAATGGTCATGAGTTGCCGCGTCCCACATGGCTTGCTCTTGTCATTGCAGTTGTTTCTATTGTAAGCAAGGAGATTCTTTATCGTTATACGGTAGTGCGGGGCAAAGCCGTAAATTCCACCGCTGTGGTGGCCAATGCATGGCATCACAGAAGCGATGCCATATCCTCGCTCGGTACGTTCGTGGGCATTGCCGGTGCTATGTTTTTGGGTCAGAGGTTCCGCATACTTGACCCCATCGCTGCCATTGTCGTGAGCTTCTTTATTATCAAGGCCGGATACGACATTGTGCGCCCGAGTGTCAATGAGCTTCTTGAAAGTTCTCTCCCTAAGGACATTGAGGATAAGATTCTCCAAACCGTACTTGAAATTGAGGGCATTGACTCAGTGCATCGTTTGCGCACGCGGCGTATCGGCAATGGCATTGCCATTGACCTGCACACCAAAATGAATGGTAATATCTCCCTTTTTCAGGCTCATGCCTTAGCTTCGGAGGCAGAGAAGGCATTGCGCCGCGAGTTTGGCCCGTCCACGCTTATCTACATCCACATGGAGCCGTCAGCTCTTTCCTGACTATGATAAAAGAAAACACCCGATTTCAACCTTTCGGCTAAAATCGGGTGCTTGTATTGTAATAACTTGCCTTAGAGCTGAATTATTCCTCTGATTCCTTCATGTTGTGGAATACGTTCTGCACATCCTCGTCATCCTCAAGCTTGTCAAGGAGCTTTTCAATGGCGGCACGCTGCTCTTCGGTCACTTCTTTCACATCGTTGGGAATACGCTCAAATTCCGATGATATGATTTCAAATCCGTTTTCTTCCAGATAGTTCTGGATAGAGGAATAGTCCTCAAATCCACCGTAGAGTATTATCTGCTCGTTTCCGTCCTCATCTACATCGTCTATGAGTTCGTCCACGCCGTAATCTATAAGCTCAAGTTCAAGGTCCTCAAGGCTGATGCCGTCTTTGGGTTTGATTTTGAACACTGACTTGTGGTCAAACAGGAATGTGAGTGATCCTTGAGTGCCCAGTGAGCCTCCATGTTTGGTGAAATATGAGCGCACATTGGCCACTGTGCGGGTGTTGTTGTCGGTAGCAGCCTCTACAAAAATGGCGATACCGTATGGCCCGTATCCTTCGTATGTGATTTCCTTGTAATCGCCGGCATCCTTATCCGTTGCCTTCTTTATGGCGCGTTCCACTGTGTCCTTGGGCATGTTGGCTGCCTTGGCGTTCTGCATCAGTGCGCGCAGACGGGGGTTGGTGCTTGGGTCGGGGCCGCCTGCTTTGGCTGCAATGGTTATTTCCTTGCCTATGCGGGTGAAGGTGCGGCTCATGTTGCCCCAGCGTTTCAGTTTTCTGGCTTTGCGGTATTCAAAAGCTCTTCCCATATCGGTGTTGTTTTGATTTATTGTTTTTGATTGGTTTGTTATCGGAGTTGTGCGCCAAGCTTCTTGGTGAGATTGGCGGTGATTTTTGCCATGACAGCTTCTATCTGCTTGTCCTGAAGTGTCTTCTCGTCATCCTGAAGTGTGATGCTTATGGCATACGATTTCTTGCCTTCAGGCAGCTTGTCGCCTTCGTAAGCGTCAAACAATGTCACATTCTTGAGCAGCTTGCGTTCGCTTTCACGCACTGTGGCATCAATTTGTGCCATTGTCACGGTGTTGTCTATCAGTAATGCAAGGTCACGTTTCACGGGATGTGTCTTGGGCAGGGGTGTATAGGTGACCTGATGTTTGAGCGACATCTTCACGAGTTCGTCCCAGTTCAGAGATGCGTAGCATACTGCCTGCTTGATGCCGAATGTTTTCAGCACTGACTTGCCGAGTATTCCCATTCTGCCCAGCTCTTTGCCTGAGCGTGTGGATATGATTATACATGCGGCAAATATCTCATCGGCTGTACCTACACTGTATTTAAGCTCTCCGTCGGCTATGCCCATGCGGAGGAATATGTTTGCCACCACAGCTTTGAGGTCGTATATGCTTACCTCATCTGCCCCGCGCAGCCATGATGCCGGACGCAGATTGCCCGTCATCCATATCCCGAGGCGCGATGCCTCGCTGTACGGTGCGAGCGGTTTCTCCGCAGTGCTTTCCGCTTCGGGATTGCGGCGATAAACATTGCCGAACTCATACATCAGCAAATCGCTGCTCTTGCGGTTGATATTGTGGGCTATGGATTCCAGTCCTCCGTACAGCAGTGTGCGGCGCATCAGGCACAGTTCATTGCTGAGCGGATTGAGAAGACGCACACATGTGTCGATAGGATATATCTTGGAGTCGGCATAATATGCTTCTGCGGTAAGCGAATTGTTGAGTATTTCGTTAAATCCGCACGCTGTGAGCTGCTCTGAAATCAGGGTGCGCAATTCCGAGCTGAAATCGGTCATTGATTTGTAGCTCAGCGATGAGTGTACCGTTGACGAAATCTCCACATTGTTGTAGCCATATATACGCAACAGATCCTCCACCACATCACACGGACGCTGAACATCCACACGATATGTCGGTACCAGCAGGTGCATCACATCATCGGTGCTTTCATTGGTAATCGCTATCTCCAGCGATTCGAGTATGCTGTGTACCGTATCTTTAGGTATCTCTTTGCCTATAAGGTTGTTGATGTACTCATACGACAGTTCTACCTTGAAAGGCGGGAATTCATGTGCTTTCACATCCACAGGCTCTCCGCATATCTCGCCGCCGCACATCTCCTTCACCATCAGGGCTGCAAGTTTCAGCGCATACATGGTGATGTTGGGGTCGGTGCCGCGCTCGTAGCGGAACGATGCATCTGTGCTCAGTCCGTGGCGACGCGCTGTGCGGCGCACCGAGGTGGGCTGAAAATATGCACTCTCCAGAAATATGTCGGTCGTGTCGGTTGTCACCCCTGAATCCAGACCGCCAAACACTCCCGCTATGCACATTGGGCGTGTGGCGGAGCATATCATCAGGTCGCGTTCGTCCAGATGGTGTTCCACTCCGTCAAGAGTCACAAACGGTGTCCCTTGGGCGCAGGTTTTCACTATCACCTTTTCGCCGTCTATTTTTGCCAGATCAAAGCAGTGGAGTGGTTGGCCTAAGCCGTAAAGGATATAATTGGTTATATCCACCACACTGTTGATTGGACGCTGTCCGATGGCATTGAGCTTGTCCTGAAGCCATTTGGGACTTTCTGTCACCTTCACCCCGCGAATGGTCACGCCGCTGTACCGGGGGCACAGCTCGGGCTTTTCTACCTCCACGCTCACTGCTCCGTCCGCACGGTCGGGGGCAAATGCGCTCACTTCCGGAAGATGCAGCGGCGATGGTGTGGCATGCTGCTGGAGCCATGCGTGTAAATCGCGTGCCACTCCGTAATGGCTGGCTGCATCCACGCGGTTCGGGGTAAGGTCCACTTCTATGAGCCAGTCTGATGTGAGTCCGAAATATTCGGCTGCCGGTGTTCCCGGTTTTACTGCCTCGGGAAGCACTATGATGCCGTCGTGGGATTTGCCCACGCCTATCTCGTCTTCAGCGCAAATCATGCCGAAGCTCTCTACGCCGCGTATTTTTGATTTCTTGATTTTGAACTCTTTGTCACCGTCATACAGGGTAGTGCCCACTGTGGCCACTATCACATGCTGGCCGGCTGCCACATTTGGCGCGCCGCACACTATCTGGGTGGCCTCGCCGTCGCCAAGGTCCACGGTGGTTATGTGCAGGTGGTCGCTGTCAGGGTGTTCTATGCATGTGAGCACATGGCCCACTACAAGTCCTTTCAGCCCTCCGCGTATGCTTTCCACCTCCTCTACGGTGCCCACCTCCAGACCTATGGAAGTCAGGGCTGCGGCCAGTTCATCCGGAGTAAGTGTAAAGTCAATATATCGCTTGAGCCAGTTATAGGATATATTCATAGTTGTCTGTTTTTTAATGGCGCAAAATTACAAAGAATCACACATATAGGCAAATCATTTTACTACTACCCTTCGGGTATGGTCTCCGCTCACTACCACATACAGTCCTTTGGGTACGGAATACTCGTGTGCGCCTCCGGCTATTGTTTCTTTCACCCATGTAAGGCCGTCCATGCCGTAAACAGCCACTTCTGTTGTGTTGTCGCGTGACTCCACAACCAGTTTGCCGTTGCGGCAGAATGCGTCCCAGCCGTGATATTCCAGCTCCATCACCGCGCCTGTGCCTGAGTAGTTGGAAATGCCGATGTTGTCCACCAGCCAGCGTTTGCCGGCGCTTTGACGCAAGCGTATGCGGCCGGTGCCAGAGCGGTTCACTGTCACCGAAACATTCTCAGGTTCCTCGTTGTCAAGGGTTATGCTGCCGGCATTGTCCCATGTCATGCCGCCGTCGGTTGAATATTCCACCTCTATGGTAGGTGTGGCCTCCGACGCGCTCCATTTCTGGGCATCAAATGTCACGGTGCCTATACCGCCGGTCTTGTCCTCGTCCATTGCTATGGTGGAAGTTGAGGTTTTGCCCATGCGAAGTGACCATGTGCCGTTCATTTCGCCTTGAGTTCCGAAGCCGCCGTCGGTCACGGCCCATCTTCCCATGCTCCCCTTGAATGTGGTTGAGGAGTAGCAGGGAACTGTTTTTGAGGGATTCTCCACCTGCTCCCAATCCTCAAGGAATGTGACCGCTTCTGTCACTGTTGCGGTGGCTTCAGCATCATCATTGGTGTAGGTGCCTGCACTGCATGTTATGAAAGTTGAATACTCTCCTGCTCCCGCACTGTTCACGCGCAGATAAAACCGGTCTTCCTCCGCATCAAGTACTATGGTGCGGCTCCATGCCGATTTGTCGCTTGACAGCTCAAAAGGCGCATCCACGCTCACGGTTATGTCGCTGCCCACATTCTCCACATCCATCAGTATTTCGGCGGCTTCCGATGGCACGCCGGGTTCGGTGAGGAAATCAAGACTGCCGTCAAACAGCAGCATTATGCTTGGCAATACCTCGGCCGTGGTGATGGTGTGTACTGTTGATGCCATGCTAGGAGTGGTCACTTGAACGCTGTATTGGGTTTGCGGTTCAAGTGTATATGCAAGATGCGTTTCTTTGCTGGAGAGCACCTTGGTCGGATACCCCGGCACATAGGCTGTTCCCTGTTTTATGTGTACCGTGTAATCTGTGGCAGGCTCGTCAAGGTTCACCCAGTTCACATTGAATCCGTTGCTGGTCACGTTGGTTATGGTTACCGGCAGGCCGTCCACTATCTCTGCGGTCAGGTCCACCACATTTACCACGTTCCCGGACTGTATGGTCAGCGTACCTTCTGCCGTGCCCTCCATTTCTCCCAAAACAGTCACATCCACCGATGTGCCGTTGTTTACTTGGGTGGCGCTCAGTGATGTGGGCGACACTGTGAACGCTCCGCTTGCGCTCAATCTCACTGTCTCGCTCAGGTTTTTGCCTTTCACCGTCACAGCATATTGGCGTGCAACGCCCGTTGAGCCATACCCTATATTGATTTCCGAGCCGTTTACGGGGTGTGTTATCTCCGGCTCTTTCACTGCCTGCGAGCTCCACGGCTCATTCTGTTTCGTGCCCCATATATGCTCCGCCAGCTCGGGATGGTCAATGAACGGGTTGCGGTTGTGCTGAAACTCGTATATCGCATCGTTGCGGTCAAGCTCTTTTTGGCTCACCTCGTCTTGGCGTGTCCATTTCAGAAGCAGATTTATCGCCCATGTCTTGAATACCGGATACGAGTTCCCGGCAAAAAAATTGCTGCCGTCTTTACTCGTCCATCCCGACACTATCCCGTTGTAGCACGTTGCCATGTAGAAATATGAGCGCGCAAGGTCACCCTTGTATTCGTCGTCCGGTTCAAACACCGTTCCTGTGTATCCGCTGAATGTGCTGCTCCCGAGGCGTCCCAGAGCTTGTACATTGCCGTTGTTGGGCAGTCGTGTGCCGTTGGCACATTCTCCGTACGGATAGTTCGACCGCTGGCCGTTGACCTTTCCGTCTGTGGGGTACAGATGAAACGCATCCGAATACTGTGCGCTTTTGCCGCCGCCCCACCAGCTTTTGGGCAGAGAGTGCTCGCGGTTCACGCAGTCGCCTATCAGTTTGTAGTTGCCGCATTGCGGAAAGCTTTTTCCCCAATTCTTGGTGGTGTAGATGTCCCACAGTGACCCGTCGGCATGCACATCCGATTTTTGGTAAACCTCCCACAGTCCGTCATATCCCACGTTGGTGTGACTTGAAATCTTTTCGGAGAGAGCTTTAAGCAGGGCTTGGCCTGATTTTCCCTCGCAGGAATCATAGTAGCCCGTCGGAATTGATGCTTGCCCTTGTGCCATTACTAAGGCACATATCGTGGCAAACCACAGTTTTAAGCTTTTGTTCATATGGAGCACATTTTTTGATTTGCAGAATTAGCCCACAAATATAGCATTTTCCCCGTAAATATAAAAAGCGGGAATCCGGTGTCCCGAATCCCCGCAGTCCAAGCATATCGCTTGATTTTCCTGTATAGCTTTGTTGTTATTTGGCGTCTTTTTTCTTTTCCATCTGGCGCTCTATTGCCTCCAGACACAGGTCAACGGCCTCTTCAAAGGAGTCGGCGGTTTTGCTTGCCACATATTCTTCCTGTGGTGCTTTGATTTTGATCACAGCCTCCTTGTTCATTGCGGTTTCGGGTTTCACCACTTTCAGTGTTACATCAACATCAGTGATATTGACATTGTGCCGGGCCACACGTTCTGCTTTTTTGTTGATGAAGTTGACCAGTTTGTCAGCAATGTCAAAATGGATGGCTTGAATTCTTACGTCCATACTAACCTCCTTTTTTTAGTGCACGTGGATGTGCGAGTTTGTAATTATTTGAAATATCACGGTATGACACGTGAGTGTATATTTGTGTTGTGGCAAGTGACTGATGCCCTAACAGTTGTTGCACTGCCGTCAGGTTGGCTCCGTTGTTGAGCATGTCGGTGGCGAATGAGTGACGGAGCACATGTGGACTCAGCCGCGTGGCATGCACGGTGCCGCTCATTGCATTATGCACCACATCATACACCAGCTTGCGGTAGAGTGGCTCGCCATCAGGCCGCACGAAAAATGGCGCGTTGCCTCCCGGATGATTTTTGCGAAGTGAGCGGTAGATTGTGATCATGTCAGTCAGTTCCTCCCCGAATGGGATTATTCTTTCCTTATTACGTTTCCCGAGCACTTTTAGTTCACCCTTGTTGGTGTCCACATTCACATCTTTCAGGCCCACCACTTCCGAGCATCGCATCCCGGTGCAATATATCATCAGCACTATCAGGCGGTTGCGCACTTCCGTAAAATCCCCCCGGTCTATATCCTCGTTGAGCATCGCGGCTGTCTCCGCCGGCTTCACTATCACCGGCAGATGTTTCGGAATACGGGCAGGCTCCAGCTCTGCTGCCGGATTCTCCGCCATTCCGTGCACTTTCATCAGATAATGAAAGAATGCCCGCAAACTTTGTACTTTCCTCCTTATCGTGCGCTGCGAGCATCCGTTTTTGGCAAGGGATGCCACCCACAGCCGCAGGTCGTCAACCCCGGTGCTCATCGGAGCAAGCTCATACTTGCCGTTCGCAGTCGCAAAGTCGCTCCATTGTTTCAGGTCGCTTCTGTACGCTGCCACCGTTGCCGGTGATTTGGCAAGCTCGTGACTCAGATATTTGAGGAAAGCTTCAATCATGTTCTAAAATTCGCTGAATGTAACAGGAAGCAGGTCGCGGATGCTCGGCAATATGAATATCTCGCTCCGCCCAGCCAGTATCACTTTCACATTATGCTGTGCAAGTGTTTCATATTCAAGCAGGCTTTGGCGACATGCGCCGCAGGGCGCTATCGGGCACGGTATCTCTTTCCCGTCAGTGCCTATGGCTGCCACGGCTATTGTCACGAATTTGGCGTCGGGATAACGCGAGTGGGCGTAGAAAGCTGCCGTGCGCTCCGCACACAGTCCCGACGGAAATGCTGCGTTCTCCTGATTGCTTCCGGCTACTGTCTCTCCGTTGTCAAGCAATATCGCTGCCCCCACTCTGAACTTGCTGTACGGCGCATAGCTGCGGCCTGTGGCTGCCCTTGCGGTGTCCACCAGCTTGCGGTCCGTCTCGTCAAGCTCGTTGTACTGGGCGGCAAGTATCGGCACTGTTATATTGGCTTCTTTCATTGACGCAAATTTTGGTTTTTATTCTGTCTTGAGCAGTTTCAGTCTTTTGCCGCCGTCAGGGTCGGTGGCTATGGAGCGGTAATAGCGTTCGTCATATCCCGGAAATTCAGGATATTCCGGCAACCCGTATTCGTTGCGGGCAAATTTCCCGTCACGCTCTTTCTTGATGTTGCCGTCAAGGTATTTCACAAGCAGATAGTCGCCCAGTTGCTTGTATCGCTTTGTATATTTCTCTGCCCAGTCCGCTGTATGTTCGTTCAGCAGGCGGGTCCCTATCTCCGGGTCTATGTCACCGATTTCGGCATACAGGGTTGCCACTTCCGCATCTATGGTGTCCTCCATGGCGCATTGCACTTTGCGTATGTCAGGTATCATCTGCGAATAGCGGTTGTACGCTTGGTTGGCCACATAATTGGTCACCCAGAATGCTGCGTCCCACGACAGATTGTACATGTCGCCGTTGCCCACTGCTATCTGGCGGGGAACCTCCTGCAGGCAGCTGTACACCGGCAGATACACGCATGTGTTCGCATCGTCAACGCCGAACCACAGCAGCCCCTTCATCTGCTCCGGCGCGTCTGCTTTCAGTTGTGCCACGAGCGAAAATCCTGTCTGCTGGGTTGCTATGGCGCGTTCGTGGGTGTACTCCACCGAATCCACCGTATATGTGAGCGGACGCCAGCGGTACGGCACCTTGTATGCCCCTGCGCCTATATCTTTTGTCATGTCAAGGGGTGTTCCCTCAAAATGGTCGCGCATCATCCATTTCATATCCTTTGCGCTGAGTTTCTTGTCGGGTTTCACCCACAGCGGCAGCTCAGGTCCTTCCCCTTTCAGCACCCATGCGAGATACGGTTCCATCTTGGAGTTGAATCTGTTGAAATACGACCACACTCGCCCGTCACATCCGCGCAATGCTCCTCCGTCGGTGACTGCGTATGCTCTCGAAAAGCTGAAATCGTCATCATTGCCGTTGAAATACCCCTGCTTCTTTGCGAAGCTTATCACATCCGATGAATACATGGTGTTGCGTATGTCGTTGCGCGGAAATTTGTGGATGCGGCTGTGGTTGGCATGGCCCGCTATGCAGTCGTCAGGCACGCGGCGCGCCACCCACACTGCTCCTTTGTCCTCTTTTCCTTTGCCTATCATCTCCATTATCCACACTTCGTTGGGGTCTGCTATGGTAAATGATTCACCCTCGCTGGCATAACCGTAATCGTGTACAAGGTCTGTCATCACATTTATGGCTTCGCGGGCAGTTTTGGCGCGTTCAAGGGCAAGGTATATCAGCGATCCGTAATCTATCATCCCGCTGCCGGCAAGCTCGTGCCTGCCTCCCCATGTGCTCTCTGTCACGCACAACCCGTGTTCGTTCATGTTCCCCATGCGGCTGTAGGTGTGCGCCACTTCCGGTATCTCGCCAAGTGGTTTGCCGGTGTCCCACTCCACGATTTTGCGCATCGTTCCCTTGGGATGGTCAGCTGCCGGCTGGTGATACAGTTCTCCGTATAGTGTATGGCTGTCGGCCGCGTATGTCACCAGCACTGAACCGTCGGTGGTGGCGCCTTTGGCGGCTATCAGCCCTGTGCAGGCCCATGAGGCCGTTGAGGCGCAAAGAAGCGCTGCTGCAAGTATGGTCTTTATCTTCATTTCGTTATACAAGTATGGTCTTTATCTTCATTTCGTTATAATTGCTATGTTTGTTGATACACAAAAATAGTCATAATGACGAGAAATGCAAAATATGTTGGCTTTTTTTATTATTTTTGTTCCAATACATTCTTGCATTCACTCTCCTATAATCATTTTGATTCTCCTAATCCCCATAATTGCAACCATCCTGTCCCTATTGCCATGAATAAACTTTTTGCATCCTTGCTGCTTGCTGTCCTGATGCCGTTTACGGCTGTCGCCGGTCCCATTGACGCGCTCCTTGATCGAATTGATTCCGGGCTGTCACAGAAATTGATTGTTGAGATAACGCCTGCCCCCAATGACTTCTTTGAAATCTCACAGTCAGGGGATAAGCCTAAGATTGTGGCCAACAATAAGGTCAGTGCCGCCGCAGGAGTGCATTGGTATCTCAAATACCATGCCGGGGTGCAGCTCTGTTGGGAGCGGCCTGTGGCCGCGATGCCCCCTGTCCTCCCTCCGGTTGCCATGACTGAGCGTCGCACTGCCAATGTCCCTGTGCGATACTATCTCAACTATTGCACCTTTTCCTACTCTATGCCGTTTTGGAATGAAGCGCGGTGGCAGCAGGAAGTGGATTGGATGGCACTTCACGGTGTCAACATGCCCTTGATGCTTGTGGGAAGTGCTGCCGTGTGGCGCACCACGCTTCGTGATATAGGCTACCCCGAAAATAAAATCAACAGTTTTGTCGCCGGCCCCGCTTATCAGGCATGGTGGCTTATGAACAATCTGCAAGGGTGGGGCGGTCCTCAGTCCTCTCACATGTACGACCGCGATGCCCGGCTCGGACGCTTTGTTGCCGATGCCATGAGACAGATGGATATGCAGCCTGTTCTGCCCGGATATTCCGGCATGGTGCCTGCTGATGCCGACACTCAGCTCGGCCTTCACACCGCCGACCCCGGCCTTTGGCTCGGGTATGTTCGTCCCGCTTTCCTGCTCCCCACCGATTCCGCCTTTGCCGCGATTGCTCGAACCTACTACAGTGCCCAGCAGAGCATCCTTGGCCGTGCCTCATGCTATGCCATGGACCCCTTTCACGAAGGCGGCAGCACCGATGGCGTTGACCTTCCCGCCGCCGGCAAGGCTTTGCTGTCGGCCGCGCAGCTCGCATCGCCCGGCGCACGCTGGGTCATTCAGGCGTGGCAGAACAATCCTCGTGCCGCACTCATTGACTCCCTCCCGCCCGATGATGTACTCGTCCTTGACCTCTTTGCCGAGAGCATGCCCCAGTGTGGCGACTCCTCTTCACCTTGGTACCGTCCCGAAGGCTTCGGCAGCCACCCTCGCGTTTGGTGTATGCTTCTTAACTATGGGGGCAATGTAGGGCTCCACGGCAAACTGCATCACCTTCCTGCCGCCTATTATTCTCAGACCGGCGACTCCCTGATGCAGGGAATCGGAATGACCATGGAGGGAATAGGAAACAACAGCATCCTCTTTGAGCTTCTCAGCGAGCTTCCGTGGCGAGATAGCGTCGATGTTGACCAATGGATCGAAAGCTACACCGTGGCGAGGTACGGACGCCATAACCCCGACGCCGTGGCGGCATGGCGCCTTCTCGGAGCCTCCATTCTCAATGCGCCGCCCCACAACCGGCAGCAAGGCACCACCGAATCACTTTTCTGCGCACGGCCCTCCCTTGACCCCGTTTCCGCCTCCACATGGGCCAATTCCGAATCATATTACGATGGTAACGATGTGATTCAGGCAGCCCGGCTTTTGCGCTCAGCCGCCAATGAACTTGGCAGCAATCCCGCATACCAATACGATTTGGTTGATGTCACCCGTCAGGCCAACGCCGAGCAGGGGCGTCAGGTCATGCAGGCCATACGCCGCGCCGCACAGTCCGGCGACTCCATCGCCTATCGCAAGGAAGCATCACGTTTCCTTGACCTGATATTGCGGCAGGACTCCCTGCTCGCTACCCATCCCGCATTCCGGCTTGACACATGGGTAAACGCGGCAGCAGCCTGTGGCAACACACCCGCCGACAAAGACCTTTACGTGCGCAACGCCCACACCCTCATCACCACATGGGGCAGTCGCGAAGCATCCGATCAGGGCGGCCTCCATGATTACGCCCATCGCGAGTGGAGCGGCCTGTTGAAAGGACTGTATTACGAGCGGTGGAAATGCTGGTTTGAAGCCCGCCTTTCATCATGGCCCACACCCCCGTCCCCCATTGACTGGTGGCAAATGGAAACCGACTTCATCCGCCGCTACCCCACCAAATAGTCAAAATAGCCTCTCCGCCCTCCGCTCCGATAACCCCGGAACGCGCTATATACCCACCTTGCGAACCCAACAGAAGCGCAACTTAGCGCATAACGCGCGCTATATCTCCAAAGCCTTGTAAACCCAACAGGTGCGCAGCCGAGCCGCGGAGCGTGCGATTTTTCTCCATCGCGAAGCTGTTCCGCCCCTCGCAAAGAGAGCGCAGGATGCGCGATTCCAGTCTCCCTCCTGCCAAGATGCGCAGCCGAACGGCGGAGCGCGCGACTTTTCTCCATCGCGAAGCTGTTTCGCCCCTTGCAAAGAGAGCGCAGGATGCGCGATTTTTCTATAACCGCCTGCGGAGCGCGTAAGCGCGGAGTTGGCGGACAGCATGTATGATAGACTCCCGATACAAGCTGCGGAGCATGCGCAGTATCGGTCCGGCGAAAGCCAAGGCCACCCACAACCCAACCATTCATTTCTCATCCCCTCTCCCATTTCTGTGCTTTTCTCCTCCGTTCTGCCCTCCATCCCCTTATTTTTGCGGCGGATGAAAAGCACCGCCGCCCATAAGCCGTTCTACGC